>Ga0206848_1130_pt2 | contig 12889 bp, 11 predicted proteins | sample Alteio_BWOrgCont_18_FD_152635 | JGI IMG/M metagenome (GOLD analysis project Ga0206848, IMG submission 152635) | Enriched cells from forest soil in Barre Woods Harvard Forest LTER site, Petersham, Massachusetts, United States -... | ecosystem: Environmental > Terrestrial > Soil > Temperate forest >...
GGAATCACTTTTAAAAAAATAATTTCATGCATAATTATGCTCTCGATTATATATTCAAAAACTATACAGGTACTACCGTATTACCCCATTCATACTGCCCATCACTTGTTTCTTTCAAAACCTGAAATACTCCCCATCTATACTCTTGTAGAATTTCTCCTGTATAAAATTTTCTTACGAGTGTAAAAAATTCCAACATAGACACATTGATATGTCTCGAATTTATTTGTGCAACTTTTCCCTTTGATGTATAAAAATAAAGTTTGCGATGACGCGTTTTACGCCTACCCCCTGTTGAGTAATTTTCTAAATGAATCTTGGTAATTTTATCCCATGGAATAATAATATCAGGCGTAGGGCTAGTAAACCAATGCCCAGACTGAGCGGGAAACTCTATATGGGTTTCGGTCAAAACAACCAGTTTTTGTTTGCTAGAATTTTGAAAAATCAAAGATATAGCATCATAGCCATTTAGAACAATAACCATAAATCCAAAAAGTATACCGGCCAAACAAGCATACATCGTAACATCTGGAATTTTTTTTATATAAATAATGTCGTCCATAATTACTCCTCATAATTTATTTTTGGTTAAAAAGCACGGATGTTTTTGTAGATTTTTGGTTAAAAAGCACGGATACTCTGTCGGAATAAATCTAAATATAACAGGAGTAATCATACAAGACACTCCTACAGAATGAAAAGATTATGCATTTTTTATGCGCTTGCTATCATGAACAATTAAATTTACACGTACTATTTATGAAAGAACAATATGAACACAAACAGTACAACACGGCAAGTATGGTCGTATATTATAAAAAATATCAGACCATTTCCTGTTTCTATTTTTGTTTTATTTTTAGTAGCATTTATTTCGGCAGCTCACGTATCACTCAGGCCCTATTTACTCAAGATCATACTCGATCGCCTAACTGGCGGCTCACAAGCTGAAGTTTTTAGTTATCTAGCAGTACCAATCATGTTATATCTTGGCATGTATTTTTTGATGTCGATATCACATCGTCTTTTTGATTATTTTGTAGAAATAAAAATGATTACGCATATGCGTGAAAAAATTGCACATGAAGCACTTGGAACGTTGATTGATAAGAATCATGCCTACTACCAAAACAATTTTTCAGGAAGCTTGGGCAGTAAGATAAACGACCTCATAACAAGTGTGCCACATATTATTCAATTCTCGCTCTATCAATTTCTTCTTCAAGCTCTTTCGTTAATTATTGCAATCGTAATATTGTGGCAAGCAAATATGCTTTTTGCTGTATTCATGATGACATGGGGGATGCTTTTTATTACAGGCGCTCTACTTTTCTCAAAACGTCTCATACAACTTGCTGACCATTGGTCGGAGATTGGGTCTATCCTTACAGGAAAAGTCGTTGACGTTTTATCCAATATTCTATCGGTGCGACTTTTTACTGCTAAAAATTATGAAAAAAAAGCACTGAGTAAAATATTTCAAGAAAACGTCGATGCTGAAAAAAAACTGGCCTGGGCCAATTGTTGGATGTGGCTATTTTATCAATGTTCTTTCGGTATTCTTCAAGTGTTAAATTTTTATTTTCTCTGTAAAGGACGACAAGAAGGTTGGATCACCGTTGGTGATTTTGCACTCGTTTTGGTCATCAATCTTTCTATCGTCGACTCTCTATGGAAAATTGCAGAAGAGTTCACGCAATTTTCGAAATTATATGGCCGGACGGCTCAGGCACTGCGCGCTGTATTAGAAAAACCTGAACTTGAAGACAAACAAAACGCTGAGATACTTACAGTACCTCACGGGCATATTACTTTTGCTAACGTTCAGTTTTACTATAAAAACTCAAAGCCATTGTTTGAGCAGATGTCTGTTACAATTCAAGCAGGTCAAAAAGTTGGGTTAGTTGGGTACTCTGGCGGCGGTAAATCTACGTTTGTGAATTTGATCTTAAGACTCTACGATGTAACCGATGGTACTATTTGTATTGATAATCAAGATATTCGTAACGTTACTCAAGATAGTTTACGCCATAATATCGCGATGATCCCTCAAGACCCATCACTATTTCATAGAACACTTATGGAAAACATTCGCTACGGACGTCGTGAAGCAACAGACCAAGAAACAATAGAAGCTGCAAAAAAAGCCCATGCTCATGAGTTTATTGCACAGTTACCACACGGTTACAAATCGCTTGTTGGAGAGCGCGGCGTCAAACTCTCAGGCGGCCAGCGCCAAAGAATTGCTATCGCTCGAGCTATTTTAAAAAACGCGCCAATTTTAATATTGGACGAAGCAACAAGCCAGCTTGATTCTGTTACAGAAAGTGTTATTCAAGAAAATCTTTGGCAATTTATAGAAAATAAAACAGTAATCGTTATTGCTCACCGCTTATCAACCTTACTTCATATGGACCGTATTCTTGTATTTGATCACGGGAATATCGTTGAAGACGGTACTCATACAAAGTTACTGGGAAAAAATAGTTTATATAAAACTCTGTGGGATACACAAGTTGGTGGGTTCTTGCCCGATAAAAAGAGCAAATAATTATTTCTTAATTCCCATATTTTAAAACTAAAAAAGCCCCGGTCATTTATTACGTAATAAATGACCGGGGCTTTTTATTTTGTAGAGCTCTTATTTATTTTTATGAGTTATCGTCGGGTATTGCAAGACGTTCTCTGTTCTACGACATTCAAATGCATCAAATTGAAACTCTTTGTTACGCTTGATAAGCCATTTCTTTTGCGCTTTTGAAAGCTTTGCAGGCCATGATGTATTTGGCTTGTCTTCAGGATATCTTTTGATGTGAAAATGTGGGTTAACGCCATGCCGTGGGCATGCAACAATTTTTTCAACGTCTTTATTTTCAAGTTCTTCTATTTTTTTTACTTCTTCTTTTTTTACTTCTTCAACCTGTTTTACTTCTTCTACGTGCTTTACTTCTTCTACAACCTGTACAGCAAAATCTTGTGTATCAGTTACTGGATCAGACACGATATCTTCGGTCGCGACAACTGATTCATCGAGTTGAACCTGACGGGTTGGTTCTGGGGCTTGAACCAATTCAACCGGTTTCTCCGTTTGTGTTTGATCAACCTGGGCACTCTCTTCTACAGAAGTCGCAGGTACAGACGTCGCAGGTTTTTCAGGCCCTGCATTATTGTTAACATCAGGAGTATTTTCTACTGGGGTATCGATTTTTTCTTGTTTTTTAATCTTTGCCCTGAATGCATTTCTTTCTCTCATCAACCCAACCATGTCTGCAATCTCTGAAGTTACGGTTGTTATTGTGCTCATTGTTTTTTTATTATGCGTGTTATGAGCATGATTATAATAAGATATCCCTCTCAAGAGAGCTTCAAGTAATAACTGTAACATCTGATTAACCTGATGCGATCTAATTTCAGTCTTGTCATAATTTATGAGTTGATTATCGATCATCGTATCTATGGTATTAATACCGAGATATAAATGTATCGCCATTTTGAGCTGATTCCATGACGTAACGAATTGATCTGGCGATTCGGTTGCATTTTGGTAAAGATTAAATACTTTAACAGCGTGTGCGAATGCGTTAGCAGATAAAGCATCTCTTGCATGATCTTGATCTTGAGTATCAAGTGTTAAGATACGGGGTGCGTGCAGCAACGTTGAAAGCATATCAAGTTGGAGCTTACAGCTGATTTCTTTCCTGTGTGTTGCTGATACTGAGCTAAAAAGTATACATACTGATAGAAGTATATAACGAATATTCATGATAAGAGTCCTGACCAATTAGTTATGTCGTAAACGTAAACACTACAGCAATAGACGCGATTCAATCACGCGGTGCAAAATAACATAGCTATTTGGGTGATATTGTCAAATTACATCGGTAAAAAAAGAAAGAATAAGTCTTATGCTGGTTTTCAGTCTGTAACAATTGATATTTTAACAGGCTTTTATACCTGTGAGTTCCATACTCCACAGATATAAAAACAAAAAGCCCCAGACTTTTACATCCGGGGCTTTACAGTCAAATTTTTACAGTCAAATTGGATAGCTTTATTTTTTTTCGAATAGTCGCGTGTCAAAAAACAGTTCATACTTTATGATGAGCCCATCGTGAAAGGTCATAAGTACGGCCGTGCGAATCTTTCCAATAGGTTCTGGAAAATCTAAATCATACGCCAACATTACTTCATCACCAGAGCCACATTTTGCACGTATCGTCAGCGTATTGAAAAAAGCTAATAATCTTTCGACTGCATCAAGAACTGCTGTTTTCCCATTTACAAGAGCAAATGGGGTAATTAATTGGACATCAGGATGCAAATACTTTTCCAGACCTTCAAGATTTTTTTCTGCCATTGCAGTATAGTACGCCTCGGCTATTTCAACATTATTTTTATGCATACATATCTCCTATAAGTTTTTTCATGCGATCATCGGTGGTTGTTGACTGAGCGCTTCGGCTTTTTTTATTAATTCAGCCATTTCGATTGGGAGCTTCTTTTTTATATCTCGACCAATCAACAAAAACCAAATAAATGCCAAAGGCCCTCGTACTTCAGTCTTAAATGTGATTATAGTTTTGTTACCAGTTTCAGTTAAGAAATGTGACATGATAACACGAGCACAAGCAAGCTGAGCCTCTTGAACAAACATTTTCATAGGCTCGACTTTGGTAAGTTTTGTTTGTAACACAGGCCCATCTTTGGGTTTAAGCGTACCGGTTGTTCCTGTTTCGAAGGGACCGTTAATCGTGCTAAACTCAGAGCCATGGTCCCAGGTGTTCCAGTTGGGGACATCTTGCAAGATCTGCCACACGACAGAGGCCGGTGCTGTCGTTTCGACAGTGTATTTGATAATTAACATGCGTTCCTTCAGCTATAATTTTTGATTCGAAACTTTTTATTTTTAGGTGCTATTATAAAAAAAGAAATATATCGTAGAAAAAAGTGAGTAATCGTAAAGGAGATTTTTATGCTATTTTTTCGATCTATCATATTAATAGTTACTATGCTTATAACAACAATATTTTGCTCTGTTTGTTCTGATTATTCTGAGTATACGCAAAAAATATTAATCATGACACCAACATCAAACCACCCAGAATTTATAGCAATGCAAGCCCGTACGTTTAAGATTTTTTTACAAGACCAGTATGAATTTGTGGTATTTAATGACGCTTTTGATGAAATAACGGCCCAAGAAATAGTTAATGTGTGTGTAAAATTAGCAATACCATGCGTGCGCATCCCGCAAGAAAATAGACCTCTTGGTAAAAGATTTTCTTGGGCAACCTATCGCCATGGCCAAGCACTTGAATATATGATGAAAACAAAGGGCTTTAATCATAATGGGATAGTTATGATCATAGACTCTGATATGTTTTTGATAAAAAAATTTAGTGTTATTAACTTTTTAAAAAATCATGACATAAGTGGACTACGATTAGGGGCTGTAGGAAAAGAAAATGAAAAAACTGAAAAAAATGATAGCAAATCAGAATTCTTCTGGCCTGGGCTGATGTTTTTAAATATGAATAATTTACCTCATAAAGAAACCATGAGTTTTTTACCGGAAGAAACAGACACCCAGAATCTAGATACGGGAGGTTCTTTACACCATTATTTAGAAGCCAATCCTACCGTAAGAAAATTATTTTTTACACAAAAAGGACGCCTTCGATTAAATAAAAACCTTAACCCTTGTTATTTTTATGCACCATCAACACGGGACTATCTAACCTGCTCAGCAAAATGTAATGTCACAACCGATAGCTCTTGCAATAAAAGTTCTCATAAGCAAACAGTATTGCAACAACTTGGATTTTCTTCAACAACAATAAACCATATACTATCAAAAAAGGTTCCACCTGAAACAGAATTTTTCATTGAAGATACATTTTTTCATTCTGTAGCAGGATCGGGGCATACGACAGTTACAGTTAATGCGAAAATGATCAGGAAAAAGGAACAGCTTGCGAGAGGTTTTATTAAGCTTGTCACAACTTTGCCCGGTCAATAAACTTGCGTTTTCCATGATCTTACTTTAGGATTTTTTTATCCCTCGAGCCACTGCACAATAGATTTAGGAGAAATATATGGTAGTTATTGTTCGTTGTGCATTACTATTTTTAACATTGGTAATAGCACAAAAAGTGTCTGGGATATCCTCAGGGACCTTTGATATTCCGAAACCTGTGTATAAATTTGAAGGAATTCTTGGGAGTACAAGTGAAATCATCGAAAACCAAAATAGTCTCGCTCCTTCCTTTCTTCCCTATAATCCAACGGTAATTGAAATTGGGTCCGATGAAGGTGCAGGAACAATCACGCTAGCGGCGACATATCCTTATGGGAGAATTTTTGCCTTCGAACCTCACCCAAGGGCATTCGCTGTTCTTCAAGAGAACGTCAAAGCATGTAAAAACGTCTCTCCTATCAACAGAGCAATCAATAATGCGACAGGCCATGCAAAATTATATCTCTATCGAGGAAAAAACAATACCGATCGAGGACTTGAACATTTAAGCTCTCTGCTTCCTATTTTTAAAAGTGATAGTAACGCTTTTGATAATCCTTCTATTATGGTTCCGTGCGTTAATTTGGACGATTGGTGCCAGTTAAATCATATTGACCATGTTGATTTTCTTCGTATAGATGCTGAAGGATTGGAATTACAGATTTTAGAAAATTCTCAGAACGTCTTAAAAAAAGCAATTGTCATTGTTGTGAAGACCAATTTTCGACAGTTGAGAGAAAATGGTGCCCTCTATCCCGATATAAAACAATTTCTCGAAAAAAATGACTTTGAAATGCTTGCTCATTGGTATTGTGAAGATTTACAAGGAGAAGCGACATTTGTTCGTAAAGCTTACTATGATTCTATATTTAGATAAATTTAGATTTAGATAAATATAGATAATTGAAGAGAGTTAGGGGAAGTTAGAATGAAGCTATTTAAATTTTCGATCGTCTTTTCGATCATCTTGGCAATCCTGTTTTCTTATGATTTTTCTTACGCAAAATTGCAAGATCATTTTAAAAAAGCGTTAGGAAAATCGAATAATAATCATGCGATGAGAAATATCGATTTTATCTATATGATCAATCTCGATAGAAGGCCTGAGAAGTATACTTTATCAATGAAATATCTGGATAAATATGGCATCAAACCCTATCGATTCTCTGCAGTAGATGGGTGGAAGCTTTCTTTAGAAGAGATTCTTGATGTTGGAGTTAGATTTAAACCTGGTATGACCCCGTTACTTGGGACGACATTTGTTGCTGACCCTTGTAATAGTAATAAATTAATCACGAGCCATGAATTCATGCAAGAGTATGATAAAACCTATTTTGTTCATTGCATTGCTCCCGGGGCTCTTGGTTGTGCCTTAAGCCATATTTCTGTTCTTCAAGATGCCTACGACTCAGGATATGAAACAGTTTTAGTATTAGAAGATGATATTGAAATAGTTCGTAATCCCCATCTCTTATCAGATCTCATTGATGAGCTTGATTCAATTGTTGGACATGATAATTGGGATGTACTTTTTACAGATCATGATTATCGTATTGGTGTCAATACATACTTGCCAGCTTATGGGGCATGCAAAAGACCTGACATGGACAATAGGCCAGAAGAAAGATATAGCGATAAATATACAAAGACAGTTACTATTAATCAAAATTTTCGTACCGTTGCTGCCAGGTTTGGAACAACGTCAATGATTATCCGCCGTTCTGGAATTATTAAATTATTAGAATTCGCAAAAGAACGAAATATCTATTTGCCGTATGATTTGGAAAATTATTTAGTCCCCGGGATTAAGCGGTATGGACTTAATTACGATGTTATAACAAATATGCTTAATTCTCTTTCTGATATAGGTGCACAAGGGAATGTAACTTCTGAAAAAATAACAATCGAGTCTTTTTTACAAAAATATTCTCATCAAATCTATCAAGACGTTTTGGTAAAAAATCAAATCATTGCTCCTGGGACCGACCATTGTGCTCTTCGGTATGATCTTATAAAGCCCATCTTGGCTCTGTATACTAACAAAAATTTTTCGGTTTTAGATTTGGGAGCTGCACAAGGATATTTTTCTTTTTCTATTGCTCAAGAATTTCCCCAAAGTTCTTGTGTCATGATCGAGTCAAATAATACTTCGTATTATGCGCATCATGGGGATATGCTCTATGATTTGTGTTTTCTGAATAGCCATTTACAGAATATCTCCTATTTACATAAAAGAGTTAATCTTTCGGATTTGTCCTATCTTAACGAGCATGAACATTTCGATGTTATTATCGCATTTCTTGTTGTACACCTCATGGAAGAAACGCTTCAAGAACAGATAAAGATTATAGAAAGCTTATTAACGCTCGGGGATAATCTTATTATAGAAGTAGCAAACGATGTTGGCGTTGTTCATACGTCATATGTAGAATTTTTAAGTACGAAACTAGACTGTCAATATCTAGGTGAAGTTAAGCGTCACAAAGACCCAAAATCTACGAGTACCGGAAAACTTTTCTGGTTCAGAACAAAAAATAATAACAAAAAGAAACGTTCTTCAAGCGGCGCTCGCCCTGAGGGATTATATCCCGATCATGGTGAGGAGGCGCAACGCGCCGTCTCGAACCAGAAGGGTGCGCCTTCAAGCACCACACATCCCGCAATAACACGAAAAACGTTTTTACAATTGAACGGCGTCTATCCCGTAAATTTTCAGTCAAAAATTTAGTCAAAAATTTCAGTAAAAAGAAAGATTTTATGAATCTAAATAACGTCTTGCGACAGTTTACGATAGCCTTGTGTTTATTACATGTTAACGTACATTGTGCAAACTCTTGGAGTCTCGAGCATTTGGCATCGGATAAAAAGCTTGCAGCTTCAGGCTCTTATAACAATCCAGAATTAGCACGCAAAATGGAGACTGTATTCCAACATCTAAAAAATAGTTGGTGTTCTCAAGAAAAAGCCAAATTAATTATGGAAATTATTATCTTTGAGCGTCTCACTATGTGTGTAGAAGTTGGTACATTTATGGGTTCTTCTGCATTGCCAATACTTGTTAGTCTGGAATATCTAAAAAACGGGCACGCTTATTTGATCGATGCTTGGTCCAATCAGGAAGCAGTAAAGGGTCTGAGTCCAGACGATCAAAATGCTATCTGGTGGTCGACACTCGATATGAATGCCATAAAAAATCATCTTTTGCATATGCTTGGACATTGGCATCTCGATTCTTATTGTACCGTAATTCATGAGACTTCAGAACAAGCAGTATCACATGTTGACTCGATTGATTTTTTGCATTTAGATGGTAACTTTTCAAAAGATGGCGCACATCTTGATAGTAAGCTGTATGTGCCAAAAGTTAGATCTGGGGGATATATTTTATTATCCAATGTCTTGGTAACAGCAAATCAAGAACCTACTAAAATGAAAGCATTATGGCCTCTTTTTGAGACCTGCGATATCGTGAGCGAGATAGAAAATGGCAACGTCTTATTATTCAGGAAAAAATAATATCATGATAAAGCTTATGATAAAACTAAAAATTCTTACCATTATCTGTTCTCTATGTGTCGTTCCCACTGAAAAATGTTCAGGGTCCATAGGTTATATAGCTAACTCAACCATTAATATCGGCGATGAAATTCAAGCACTAGCCGTCAAGAGATTTTTGAAGCAAGACGCCGTTGCTATTGATCGAGAATTTGTGCATGAATTTCGTTATAATAAAAAAATTAAAACAATCATAAATGGTTGGTTTATGCAACATAAAAGTGGCTACTGGGACCTTTTAAGACCTCCTCCAGATAAAAGCTGGCCTCCGTCTCCTGCTATAGACCCTTTTTTTATTTCGATTCATTTTACCGGAACATTTCTTTCGACCGTATTTTCAGATGAACATATCGAATATTTAAAAAAACATGCTCCTATTGGTGCTCGTGATTTTTTTACACTTCATGAACTGCAAAAAAGAAATATCCCAAGCTATTTTTCAGGGTGCCTTACGTTGACGCTCGAAAACAACTATAAAGAAAGAAACGATATTATTTATCTCGTTGACTTGGACGATCGATGTGTGAACTATATTAAATCAAAAGTAACATCTCCGGTTGTTGTTGTAACGCACGGGAGATCCATGTTTCCATTTCTTAATCATGAACAACGATTACAATACGCAGAATATATCTTGGATCTTTATCGAAAAGCAAAATGTGTTGTTACAACCAGATTACATGCAGCAATGCCGTGTCTTGCTTTTCAAACACCGGTCTTAATGTTGACGACGGTAAGAAAAGGGTCTCCCATTGATGCCAGGTTCACGGGGTTAACAGAGCATGTAAAGTCTTGTTCGAGAGAAGAATTATGTCATGGTGATATTGATTATGATTTTGATAACCCTCCTGAAAATCCAACGACCTATCTTCCTCTACGAGAGAATCTTATAAAAATCATGACAACGTGGGTGCAGGAGAATTCGTAATTATTTAATTCTCTGGATAACAAACTGTCCGCCTGTATTTCCTAAATATGGATCTTCAAAAAACAAGCATTCACCGGGATGTCTTGCAAGAAAGTCCTGCACTGCTGGCATGATACCGGTCCAACCATAATCGTCACCAATGATATATCCGCCAACTTTGATTTTAGACCAATAATTATCTAAATCACGGGTGACTGCATTATATGAATGCTCCCCATCAATATAGACATAGTCGAAATAATCATTCTTAAACGTATTAACAGCATCTTCTGATTTTTGACGAACAATTTCAATATTTTTATACGGCGAAAAATAACCACACACCGTACGATATTGCTCATCTCTAATGCTTTGCTTTTCAGGAGTTGGGTCTAACTCTACGTCTGCCTGCAGGCCATATTCCCATGGGTCAATAAGATACAACTTTGAAGGATTTCCTTTGAGAAGAACATAATATGCAAAAACCCCTTGGCATACGCCAATCTCAGCACCAATATCTCCCTGTTTAATAAGAGATAAAACATACGCTGCCCGCTGAACTCGCCCATCATCAGGTGGGATATCTGCAAAACAGTACGTACTGGTTGCTATCAATATCACGAGAGACAAAGACAAAATCAATTTCATAGTACATTCCTCATTATTTATTCATGTATTAATCGTGTATTAATATTATACAAATCGCGTTTATCTTTTTTACATGGGTTTCTATAAAAATCGCAAGTATATCAATAAAAAAGCCTCGGACTTTTATATCCGAGGCTTTTTATTTTTTTAATACCATTCATAGTCTTTAAAACTTAGAATGGTTTACCATTCGTAGCTTGCCGAGCCTGAAGGCCCGGATAAGCGTAGAATGGCTCACTCTGGCTAACAGGTTCAGAGAGCATAAAATTGAGTTCACCATAACCTTAAGCCGCTTCCAAACGTTCTATGAGACGGCTAAGATAGTTCTGAATTTGTAAATAAATAGCTTAATAATCTTCAGGCTCTTCTTCTAATTCTAATGTAGTAGACCACTTAGGCTCCCAATGCTTATCCCCTAAAAGATCTTGTACTATAGCAACCCACTCAAGGACCTCCCAGCGCTTACCAGCAGAAAGGTCGTGCGCGCGTTCTTTTGCAATACTCAATGGCGTTTGGTCATGAATATTTTTTGCATTAACATTAGCTTTGGCAGCGACCAGTACTTTTATTGCATCCCGCTGCTTCCACCAAACAGCTCCATAAAGTGGAGTCTCCCCTCTGCCATCTTCTGCATCAACCACAGCCTTGGCATCAATCAATGCTTTTATTGCATCAACTTGACCTTGTTTGGCTGCCATATGAAGTGATGTTTCCTCAAAACCATTTCCTCTTCTTGCTTCAACTGCAGCACCAGCAGCAATCAATGCTTTTATTGCACCAACCTTCCCAGACGAAGCTGCTTCATGAAGCGGCGTATTATCAAGATCATTTCTTGCGTCAACTGCTGCCCCAGCAGCAATCAATGCTTTTATTATATCACCCTGGTCATCCCAAGCTGCGTAATGAAGCAGTGTACGGTCCCGGGAATCTCTTGCATTAATTGCCACCTTAACCTCAGCAGATAGGGGCTTCTCAAGTATACTAGGGTTAGCCACCATAATCTCTACTATTTTTTTAACATTTTTACTTTTAACTGCATCGCTTAGTTCCTTGGCAAACAAAAATTTTATAGTCTTGTGATAACCATATTGCATAGAAATTTTACGTATATCGTTAAACCATTTTGAATCTGACAAATCATGTGGTATCACATCGGCTATTTTTTGCTGATCACTTTCAATAGCAAGCGCCCAGGCTCTTGAGAGAATTTCAGGGCTAAAATTAGTAAACTTCTCCAAAAGTCCCTTAACCCGTTTAAATAGCCCGTGTTTAACTGCCCATATAAGACGACAGTTGTTTAAAGCTTGATTTGTTTCTGGTTCTGATTCAGAAAGGTTCGCATCGCTCCTAAATAAAAGTTTATGAAGTGCTGTTCTCAAAGATTTATTTGCCTCCAAAGCAATCACAGTTGATTCCATTGCTTTCGGATCTACATTGGCAAGAATCATTGGTAACATATTTGGATCAGCAATTGGCGAAACAAAAAGCTCCTGAAAACCCTTTACTTCTTTTTCTTCTTTTTTTTCTTTGCCTATCTGTACAAGTGCCTGTTGTAATTCTCCAAGTTTTTGTTTGAGTGCCATCATTGCCTGAACAAGCGCTGTGCTTGCATCTGTTGTTGCAGGCGTTTTGGTTTCGATTAGATCAATTGCCGGAGGATTTTTGAGCCAGGCTATTACAGCATCATACTTAGCAGCCTTCTCAGGTTCATCTTTATGTACATAATACTCTTGAGATCTTTCTGCATAATTCAATGGTAT
>Ga0206848_1191_pt1 | contig 12696 bp, 11 predicted proteins | sample Alteio_BWOrgCont_18_FD_152635 | JGI IMG/M metagenome (GOLD analysis project Ga0206848, IMG submission 152635) | Enriched cells from forest soil in Barre Woods Harvard Forest LTER site, Petersham, Massachusetts, United States -... | ecosystem: Environmental > Terrestrial > Soil > Temperate forest >...
TATGCGAAAGATTGCAGAGGCCGAGCAAAAACAAGCCAGCGATGAGCGCCAATCGCAAAAAAACCTCTTCCAGGAAGCGTTTTTTACCAGTGTTTCGGTCATAAAATTCCATACACAGCTTTTATATACCATACCCGTACCTAACAACCACTTCGCCCTGCCAATGGCACAAAGCGGTATCTTTCGCCCCCCGCAGTTAGGTTAGTCATTTCCCAGGCTTTCCGGCAATAAATCCATGAACGGTGTTTAAACTGTTTTTTCTGTTTTTTTTGATAACACTGTTGTTATTGTTGTAACCGTTTTTGCTGATTAACACTATTTACTGCAGGGAAGCTTCCTTAAAAATCATCACCCTATAATTCATTTATCGCTGTAACAGGCGGTAACAACTCCAATTTATGCTACACATCAACAAAAAGCTGATGCCGGTGCTTATTGCTGTTTTGGCAATGGCACAGGCAACATACGCCCAAAATATATTTAAAGGCAAAGTGCTTGACCAAACTACCCGCGAGCCGGTGGAGTATGCCACAGTGCGAACTGCATCGGGCAACAAATCAACTATTACGGACAGGTTTGGTAATTTCCGCTTGTCGCTACCTGCGGATACGGCAACGCTGCTCATCTCGTACATTGGCTACAGCACCAAAATCATACAGGCGCACGGCGGAGCGGAACGAATAATTGTCCCATTTATGCGCGGCGCTGTAGATTTAAAAGAGGTGCAGATATCACCTAATGTGAATAACGCTTCCTTTCATACCTTAAGCGCTATCGACTTGAATTTGCGCCCGGTAAATTCGTCGCAGGATTTGATGCGCCTGGTGCCGGGCTTGTTTATTGCCCAGCATATGGGCGGCGGCAAGGCCGAGCAGATATTTGTTCGCGGCTTTGATGCCGACCACGGTACGGATATAGATGTTTCAGTTGATGGCATGCCGGTAAATATGGTATCGCACATACACGGACAGGGCTATGCCGATCTGCACTTTGTGATACCCGAAACCGTGGAAGATTTTGACTATGGCAAAGGCCCCTACTACACCGAAAAAGGCGATTTTGCCACCGCAGGCTATTTAAACCTGGATACCAAGGATGCTTTGGATAAAAGTATGGTGAGCCTGGAGGCAGGCAGGTTTAATACCTTCCGCGGCATGGCGGCGCTTAATTTGCTGGATTCGGCGGCAAAAAGTCGTGGTGAAAACTGGTACATAGCGGGTGAGTATAACTATACCGATGGCCCCTTTACCTTTGCCGAGCATTACAAACGCTTTAACGCCTTTAGCAAATACACCAAACAGCTAAACGCCGATAATAAGCTTACGCTAAGCGCGTCGGCGTTTACTACCTCGTGGCGGGCATCGGGCGAGATACCCGAGCGCGCGGTGGAGGCTAACAGCGTTGCCGTAAATGCCGCCGGGCAGGCTTACACCTTACCCGAATATGCAAACCCAATTGGTCGCTTTGGTACTATCGATAGCGCACAGGGCGGCAAAACCAGTCGTTTTAACTTTATCGCGAAGCTAAATACCGATTTGGGTAATAATCTAAGCATGGAAAATGAGGCGTATTATACCCATTACAACTTCCTGCTGCATGTAAATACCTCGTTTTTTGCAGAGGATAGCCTGGGCGGCGAGCAGCAGCAAAACCAAGACAGGGATATGTTTGGCTATAACGGCAAACTAAGCAAGGTGAGTTATTTGGGCAACAGCGTGCTTACCTCCAGCGTGGGTTTGGGTACAAGGTTCGACCGTACGTATGGCACCGAGCGCAGCGATGTTACCGAGGATTACCAACTAATCGATTACATCGAGCTGGGCAACATCAACCAAAACAATACTGATGTCTCTTTGGACGAAACCCTGCAAACCGGCAAATGGCTTATTAACGCAGGTGCCAGGGTTGACTACTTTAACTTTAACTGGCACGATACCACCCGTACCAAAACCGTAGTTAGCCCTAAGCTTAACATACAGTATACCGCTAACGATGAGGTGCAGTTTTATTTGAAAACAGGCAAGGGTTTTCACTCCAATAACGCTATTACAGCTATCGGCAATAATAATATGGGCACTGTGCCGGCCGCCTATGGTGCCGATTTAGGATTAAACTGGAAACCCGTGCCGCGCCTGTACATTAACGCAGCGGTGTGGTATTTATACCTGCAGCAGGAGTTTGTGTATGATGATGACGGCGATATTGTGGCCAGCGGCAAAACCAAACGCGAGGGTATTGACTTTTCGGGGCGCTACCAGCTTACCAACTGGCTGTTTGCCGACTTGAATGTAAACCTGGCCCGCCCGCGCCTGGCCGACAGCGCCAAAAACACTGGTTACCTTGCCCTCGCCCCTACCTTTACCAGCACCGGCGGCCTCGACTTTAAACTACCAAACGGTATAAACGGCGGTTTGAGCTATCGTTACCTGCACAGCAGGCCGGGCAATAATACCGGAACGCTTACGGCAGACGGCTACTACGTTACCGATTTAAAGATTAACTACACCCAAAAGCGGTATGAAATTGGTTTAACTATCGAAAACCTGTTTAATACGAGGTGGAACGAGTTTGAGGCTGAAGAAGTAAGTCAGCTAAGAGGCGAAACCACCCCGGTAGACCAGATGAGCTTTACGCCGGGAACGCCTTTTGCGGCTAAGTTGAGGGTGGCGGTGTTTTTTTAGGGGTTTTCACCACCACGTCATTGCGAGGCACGAAGCAATCTTCGATAGAAAAGTTCGCCGCCTATCAGTCCAAGATTGCCACTCCGCCTCCGGCGGATCGCAATGACGTGTGTGGTTTTACGCCACCGGCATCCTCAAAGTAAAGCTGGTTTCCTCATCGGTGGAGGCAACTTCCATTTTTCCTTTATGGGCGGCGGCAATTTCAGAAACGATGTATAGCCCAAGCCCTAAGCCTTCCTGCTCGGGCTTGATTTCGCCGCGCGAAAATGGGTGGAAGAGGTGCTGCATAGCCGCATCGGGTATTTTTTTACCGGTATTGGTTACGGTTAATACAAACTCGCCATCATCAGTACCCGCATACACTTTTACCGGGGCACTGGCTTCGCCATGTGTTAGGGCATTGTTTAGCAGGTTTGATAATACCTGCCCCATGCGTTTGGCATCGGCAGTAACCGGTTGGGTTAAATTATAGGTGGTTTCAATAGTAACATTAGGCCATACTATCTGCAACTCGTTTATTACCTGGTCAAGTACTATTTCCATGCCTACATCAGGGGTCATTTTCAGTCCTATGCCATCGCCTAAGCGGCCACGGGCAAAATCCAGTACGTTTTCTATCAGCCCCGTCATGCGGTAGCTGCTGTTTTGTATAATTTTGGCTATGCGGTTGGTACGCTCATCGGGGCTCACTTTTAGCAGCAGTTGGGCGCTGCTCATTATCGCGCTTATGGGGTTACGTAAATCGTGCCCCAGTATGGCGATAAACTGCTCGCGCAATTCGGCATCCCTGCGCTCATCCTGTAACTTTTGTTCGGCAATACCCAACTGCTCAATGGCGTTGAGGTGGAAGGAGATCAAATCAGCATATAAAGTGAACATGCCTATTACCTCCGGGGTATTCAATACGTGCGGCCTCGGGTCAATAGCGCATAAAGTGCCAAAAAAAGTGCCATCCTTACGTATAATTGGGATGCTGATATAACTTTGAAAACCATACATAGCAGGTGTATGATGGTTAACAAAAACCGGGTCTTTACTTACTTCATCAATAATAACGCCGTTACCGCTTTGCCTTATTTCGTGGCAAATGGTGGTTTCGAGCTTTAACTCGCCGCCGGGCAGCAAGCCAAACTGAATTTCATCCTTTACGCTGCATATTATCCATTTTTCATCGGTAACACGGGCAACAGCGGCAAAACCCATACCTGTAGTACGGCAAATCATATCCAATATAGTGGGCACTACCGCTATACTGCCTATATGATCAACATCCGCTTGTAGTTGGGGTGAAAGGTGAGCCAATTTATTTTTAGATAATTTTATTAACAAATAAAACAATTTTAAAGCACAAATGAAAACGGCGCTTTTGAGAGCCTCACCTAAATCCTCTCCAAAGGAGAGGACTTTAACTGTACGCTTTATGGTAATTCTTATAAAAACTAACTGTCATTCCGAGCAAAGCGAAGAATCTGCAAAGCGGTGCACCAAGCGGACGGATTCTTCGCTCCGCTCAGAATGACAACTTTTTTCCGTTCTCCCACCAATGAACTAATGAACCAGTGAGCAAATGAACCAATTTATTTCTTCCCATTCTCCACCGCTTTTATATCAGCGGTGTTTATCTTTTTAAAGTTGTAGTTTTTAAAATCGGCGGTTTGGGGTAAATCCATGGTAAAGCTGGTAAGCGTTTCAACTTCTATGGCAATATCTGCGGTAACCACATCAACCACGTGGCCGCCTTTGTCCTTGTTATCTGATAGAAAATGAAAATGATACCCGCTGATAAATGAGCCGGCCATAAACTCGGGGGTTTTAAAGCCAATCATATCGCCTTTAATATTTTCGAAGGTAAAAAAACGTTGCTTATCCATCATCGCCGCCAACGGCACATAGGGCTTGCTAACCGGCGGAAAAGCCCTGGTTCTTATCGTTTTAAAAGTGCCGGTAATATGTATGGCGTATAACCCATTCTGGTTGTTCAATACGCTGTCGATATACTTAAAAAGTTCAGCCTTGTTTAACGAACGATGCGGCCTGAACACTTTATCCACATGAAAAAAGCAAGTAATAGCATAGGGCGTTTTGCCGGTATCAGGCATTTGGCGGGTTAGCCCGGTGACTTCGGTTTGATAAAATTTGCCTTTCAATATCATCAGTTCGCCATCCAGTTTATCGGGCGCGCCAAGACCGAAATCGCCATGCTTTTCCAGTTGTTTGTAGGGGTAATAGCTATCAAATAAACCATCAACAAAAGCGCCCGCATGTCCCGCGCTAAACAAGTTGCGGTTTACGGTTTGCTGCGCGAAGGTGCTTGTGCTGCTGCCAATTAAAAATACGGCGAGGCAGGTGCGAATGATGGTTTTGGCTGAAAATTTCATATCAGCACAAGATAAGCTATTTTTTACTTTGCCCTTACTATTATAAAATTGCGGAGGGTTAAATTTGTATAGATAAAATTAACAGATATGAAAATTGAAATATGGTCGGACGTAATGTGCCCGTTTTGTTATATCGGCAAACGCAGGTTTGAAGATGCATTGCAGAAATCGGGACATGGCAGCGAGGTGGAGGTTGAATGGAAAAGCTTTCAGCTTAACCCCGATATGGTAACCGACCCTAATGTAAATATTAACCAGTACCTGGCCGATATCAAAGGCTTTACACTCGATCATGCAAAACAGCTAAACGCCCAGGTAACCCAAATGGCTGCCGAGACAGGGCTGACTTATAATTTCGACCGCGCCATAGTGGCCAACAGCTTTAAAGCACACCGCTTTACCCACCTGGCTAAAAAGCACGGCTTAGGTGCTGATGCCGAAGAGCAGTTATTTAAAGCCTATTTTACCGAAGGTAAAAATATTGATGATACCGCTACCCTTGTTGAATTAGGCACCGCCATTGGCCTTGATGCCGCCGAAATGAAACAAGTACTTGAAAGCGATACTTATGCCGAAGATGTAAAACACGATATTTACGAAGCCCAGCAACTGGGCGTTCGCGGTGTGCCGTTTTTTGTGCTGGATAGAAAATACGGCATATCCGGTGCGCAGCCCCCGCAGGTTTTTGAAGATACCATTACCAAAGTCTTTGGCGAATGGCAGCAGGAAAATAAACCCAAACTGGATATTATTGAAGGCGATAGCTGCGAAATTGGTGGGGATTGTTAATCCTGTGGGACTGTCAGCCTGCTTTTAGTTCAATTCAAAAAAAATCGCTACCATTGTTTTACGGCTATTGTCAAGCCAATTTAAACAAATGAAAGCTTCCAAAACCATTTTGATATTTGCTGCTTTATTCCTCATGCTTACTTCTACCGCGCCCGCGCAAACAACCGACCCATACGCCAATTACCCCGTTTATACCGGGACCGATTTAGGGGTAAATTATTCTCCCCAAAAAACAGCGTTTAAAGTTTGGGCACCAATGGCATCGGCAGTAAAACTACGCTTGTATAAAGCAGGCAATGGCGGTGAGGCTACTTCCTCTTTCGATTTAAGCACTGATAAAGACGGTGTTTGGCAGGTTAATGTTACCGGCGATATCAAAAACACTTACTACACCTTCCAAATAATGCAGGATGGCAAATGGCTGGCGGAAGCACCGGATATTTATGCCAAAGCCGTAGGCGTAAACGGTCACCGTGGCATGGTGGTTGATCTAAAGGCTACCAACCCTGCAGGCTGGCAAAATGATAAAAAGCCAAAGCTCATAAACCCTACCGATGCCATTATTTACGAGCTGCATATCCGTGATATATCCGAAGATGAAAACTCGGGCATTAAAAATAAAGGAAAGTTTTTAGGATTGACCGAAACCGGCACCAAATCGCCCGACGGCAAATCAACCGGGCTGGACCATCTCAAGGAAATGGGTGTAACCCATGTGCATATACTGCCGGCCTTTGATTTTAACAGCGTTGATGAAACCAAACCATCCATAGGGCAATACAACTGGGGTTATGATCCGCAAAATTATAACGTTCCCGAGGGCAGCTATTCCACCAACCCCTACGATGGTAATGTGCGCATTAAGGAGTTTAAACAAATGGTACAGGCGCTGCACAAAAACGGCCAACGGGTAATACTGGATGTGGTGTATAACCATACCAGCGATATAGACCACGCTAACTTTACCCAATTTGCGCCGGGCTATTTTTACAGGCATAATGCCGATGGCAGTTACAGTAATGGCACAGGCTGCGGCAACGAAACCGCCAGCGAACGGCCCATGATGCGTAAGTTTATGATCGAATCTGTCGTGTACTGGGCAAAAGAATACCATTTGGATGGTTTCAGGTTTGATTTGATGGGCATACATGATATTGAAACCATGAACGCCATTAGCGATACGCTGCATAAAATAGACCCCACCATTATTATTTATGGCGAAGGATGGGCGGCAGGCGGCACGCCCTACCCCGAAGACCAGCGCGCGGTAAAGAAAAACGTTTATAAACTGCACCAAATAGCCGCCTTTAGCGACGATTTGCGCGACGGCCTGAAAGGTGGGTTCAGCGATGTAAAATCCAAAGGCTTTGTAAGCGGCGATCAAAATTCGAAGGAAAGTATCATGTTTGGCATTGTGGCATCAACCCAAAACAGCCAAATTGATTACAGCAAGGTAAATTACTCCAAAGCGCCATGGGCGGCAGAGCCATCGCAAGCCATCAGCTACGTATCATGCCATGATGATAATACCTTGTTTGACAGGTTGCAGATATCCAACCTCAACGCTTCCGAAGCTGATTTGATAAAAATGGATAAGCTGGCTAATACCATTGTGCTTACTTCGCAGGGCATAGCCTTTTTACATTCGGGTGCAGAATTGTTGCGGACTAAACGGGATATCGCCAACTCCTACAACTCGCCCGACAGCATTAACGAGATTGACTGGAGCCGCAAAACCAAATATGAAGCGGTGTTTAATTACTATAAAGGCCTGGTAGCCCTACGCAAAAACCACCCTGCATTCAGGATGCCTGCTACCCAAATGATACAGGAACATTTGAACTTTATCGAAACCAACGACCCATCGGTAATAGCCTACCAGCTAACCGGCAACGCCAACAGCGATAAATGGAAAACGATATTAGTATTGTTGAATGGCAGCGTTGATAACAAACAGCTAAGCATCCCGGCAGGCAACTGGACTTTGGTTGGCGATGGGAATATTATTAATGAAGGCGGTATCAATAAAATTAGCGGCGGGAGTATTACTGTGCCGGGTACAACGGCTTATATATTGTATGGCAACTAACAGGTTAATTAGTTATTGGTTATTAAATTGACTTTTTTCAGTTTCCTGAACATTTTTAAACTTATCCAGCAGTACTTCGCGCTTCTTTTTTAAAGTATCAATGCGGGCCGATAATTTGCTTATTTCAATTATCAGTTTGTGTAGTTTTTCTTTATCCGGGCCCTGCATTATCAGTAGTTTATTTCTTTAAATGTAACAAACTTGTTGCAATAGCACAAGCCAATTTATAAATAAATATAAATGAGGCATTTGTCATTTTATCACATTTCCCTTTTATCAACAGGTAAACACTTATCTTTACACTAAGTGTACTAATCACACAATGGATAATATAGCCGCCACCTACCCTCACCCTAAAAAAACGCTTCGCATTGTGGTAGGCATTATGTTTTTTTTGGCGGGACTGTGTTTTGCCAGCTGGGCATCGCGTATTGCTACGGTACAACAAACCCTGGGCTTAAGTGATGCCGGGCTGGGCGCGGTACTGTTTTCGCTTCCTGTGGGTTTGATGTGTTCTTTGCCTTTTTCCAGTTGGATTATTACCATCATCGGCAGTAAAAAACTGCTCATTGCAGCGCTTAGCACTTACCTGGTGGTGCTGGTAGGCTTAAGTTTGGCGCAAAATATCTTTCAATTAATAGGCTGCCTTATTTTATTCGGGTTTGCCAGTAACGCGGTAAATGTTTCGGTTAATACACAGGGTGTGGCAGCCGAGCAATTGTATCAAAAGCCAATCCTGGCCTCATTTCATGGCTTGTGGAGCCTGGCAGGCTTCACCGGGGCCGGCATCGGCGATCTGATGATCGCCAAAAACATATCCCCCTTCTATCACTTCGTATTAATAGCTGTTACCGGTATCATTGGTATCATCCTGGTTGCCCGTTATCTTAAAAATGATCAGGTAAGCGGCGAACGCGTACCTGCCTTTGTTATACCCGATAGGTCACTTATCACATTAGGTATTATCGCGCTTTGTTCGCTCATGTGTGAAGGAGCTATGTTTGATTGGAGTGAGATATACTTTAAAAAAGTGGTGCAGGCGCCTACGGCATTAATTGGGGCAGGTTTTACTGCCTTTATGTGTACCATGGCCGGTGTAAGGTTCATTGCCGATTGGTTTGCAAAGCTCTTCGGGCTCAAACGCATATTACAGGTAAGCGGCTCGTTAACAGTTACAGGTTTGTTAATCGCCGTTATCTTTCCTTATTTTTATAGTGCTTTGGCCGGGTTTCTATTGGTTGGCGCTGGGGTATCATCGGTGGTGCCTATGGTGTATAGTGCTGCGGGAAGGTCAAAAACCATGTCGCCCGGGGTGGCGCTGGCAGCCGTATCCACCATTGGGTTTGTCGGCTTTTTGTTCGGGCCGCCTATTATTGGTTTTATAGGCGGGTTGGCAACGCTGCGCGCGTCGTTTTTATTTATAGCGATGATGGGCGCATGCGTAATCATCTTTTCCACCAAAGCCAAATTTGATTAAGCCTTATTTAAATCATCATCGCCGGGGTTAAGCAAATACTCAAACTGCTCAAACCCGTTATGAAATATAAATTTAAGCCTGTGTTTTTGCTCCTCAATATCCAGCGACATGGCAGCCAGCGTAGCAGGCAGGTTATCCCTTACCAGTTTTAAATCGGTAACGTGGGGCATTTCTATAAAAATATCCTCACCCTGTGCTTCAATTTTCCAGCCTTGTAAATGGGCGTTATTTAAAAGCTCTATCCACTTTTGTTGATACGCGTTCATAAAATACGTTATGTATTAAAAAGGATTGATGGCGCTAATGGTTTTAATTACGCGTGGTTTTATTTTATAACCATTCGGGTCAAATGTCCGAAAATTGCAATAATTATTAAAAACAGCAGGGTAAATTCTATAATACCAATTGTTGCTGTAATTTTACACGGTAATATTTACAATCTGAGCCAGCATTATAATTGAGTTTTACTAAATAATACTAATTGCTTAAAACATATTCCCCTTAAAAGCATTAATTAGTAAATTTAAACAAGTGTTAATACGTATACCGTATTTTTTGCAAACTTGCCATTATACATTATCGTATATTAAATACCTTTGCCCCAGTTAATGAACACAACCGATACAACTGATACCACACCACCACTACCGGTACATAAACGGGGTAGCAGGCTAAAAAAGCGGACAACTGACTTTTTTGTCAGCCTTTTTAATATCAATAAGTTTATATTCCGGTTTTTTAGAGAAGCATTTGTACCCCCTTTTGAGTTTAAAGAAATTATACGCCAGTGCTACGAAACCGGCGTACGTTCATTTACGCTGATATCGCTTACCGGTTTTATTGTAGGTTTGATATTTACCAAGCAATCACGCCCATCGTTAGAAGTATTTGGGGCGGTATCATGGCTGCCGTCGCTGGTATCCATAGCTATTATGCGCGCGCTGGCACCACTGGTAACCGCGCTGATAGCTGCGGGCAAAGTAGGTTCCAGCATTGGTGCTGAATTAGGTTCAATGCGCGTAACCGAGCAAATTGACGCTATGGAAGTATCGGGCACCAAACCCTTTAAATTTCTGGTATGTACCCGTGTTATAGCTACCACGCTTACCATACCCATTTTAGCTACTTATACCGCTTTTATCGGTTTACTGGGTGGCTATGTAAACGTTGCCGTAAACGAGGGCACCAGCTACCGTACTTTTATGCAGCAGGTGTTCGATCCGCTTAGTTTTGTTGATTTTTCTGCATCGCTTATAAAATCAATTGTATTTGGGTTTACTATAGGCATAGTGGGCTGCTACCAGGGATATAATTCGAGCAAAGGTACCGAAGGCGTGGGCAAGGCTGCCAACGGCGCAGTGGTAACGGCCATGTTTTTAATATTTATTGAAGAAATTGTTATTGTGCAGATAGCCAGCTGGTTTCGTTAATTATGGAAAAGGCAAAAACACCCATCGATCATAACAACGCGGTTATCCGCATTAAAGGGCTCAAAAAATCCTTTGATGATTACCACGTGCTGCGCGGTATCGACCTTGAACTATACCAGGGCGAAAACCTGGTGGTGCTTGGCCGTTCGGGCACGGGCAAATCGGTACTGATAAAAATTATATCAGGTTTATTATTACCTGATAATGGCTATGTGGAGGTTTTAGGCCAGGAGATTGACAAACTGCCCGACAGGTTATTACAGGAGCTGCGCATCAGGATAGGCTTTTCTTTCCAGAACAGCGCTTTGTATGATAGTATGACAGTACGCAAAAACCTGGAGTTTCCGCTGGTACGCAACCGTCGTAACCTTAGCCGTAAAGAGATTGATACAGCTGTTGAAAGTGTTTTGGATGCTGTGGGTTTAAGCCAAACCATTAACCAAATGCCATCCGAGCTTTCGGGCGGGCAACGTAAGCGTATTGGTATTGCCCGTACGCTTATACTGAACCCCGAAATTATGCTGTACGATGAGCCTACTGCCGGCCTAGATCCTATTACCTGCCTGGAAATAAATGATTTGATAAACGAGGTGCAGCAGCAATATAAAACATCATCAATTATTATTACGCACGATTTAACCTGCGCCAAATCAACAGGCGACAGGATTGCTATGCTACTGGACGGGCAATTTCAGCGCCAGGGTAGTTTTGAAGAGGTTTTTAACACAAACGATGAGCGGGTAAAACCGTTTTACGAATACAACTTTATACAATAGATTAATATTTATCACAAAGATATATGGAGTCATCAGACAACAAACGCGCAATAACGGTGGGGCTATTTTTAGCCCTGGGGCTGTTAGTTTTTATTGTGGGCGTTTTCACACTCGGCAGCCAGTCAAAAACATTTAGCAAAAGCATACACATCAGCGCCGTGTTTGACGATGTTGCCGGGCTAAAAACCGGTAACAGCGTATGGTTTTCGGGTGTAAAAGTGGGCGGTATCAGCAAAATTAATTTCATCGGCCCTGGTGAAGTGGATGTTACCATGAGTATTGACGAAAGCTCGCAGCAATATATACACCGCAACGCGCAGGCGCATATCGGCTCGGATGGGCTTATCGGCAACAAGATCATTGTGATAGATGGCGGCAGTCCGCAGGCACCCATCATCCATAATAATGATGTATTGCAGGCAGCAAAATTATTATCAACCGATGATATGTTAAAGACTTTACAGCAAAACAACGAGAACCTGTTGGCCATTACCGGCGATTTTAAATTATTGAGCCATAAAATATTACAGGGCAAAGGCACGGTAGGCACTTTAATGGCCGATAGCAGTATGGCACTGCAGTTAAAAGCATCCATGAAAAACCTGCAGATTGCCACCGAAAGTGCCGCACGTATGGCCGCGCAGTTAAACACATTTAGCGCTAAAATGAACACTAAAGGCGGCTTTGCCGATAAACTGCTTACCGATACCAGCTCTTTCAACAAAATTAAGGGCGCTATTGGCCAATTACAGCAGGCAGCTACTAATGCAAATACAATTACTACCAACTTAACCAAGGCCAGTAATAAGCTAAACAGTACCGATAACGTAATAGGTGTTTTACTAAACGACCCTAAAAGCGCCGCGCAGGTAAAAACAAGTATTGACAACCTGCAGGCCGGTTCGGTTAAGCTGAATGATGACCTGGAAGCCGCGCAGCACAACTTTTTCCTGAAAGGCTTTTTCAAGAAACGTGCCAAAGCGCAGGCGGATAGTTTGAAAAACGCTACTAAATAGTATTCGCTAAAAGAGTGTCATTTCGATCCGCCGTTAGGCGGAGAGAAAACTTATACGCCA
>Ga0206848_1194_pt1 | contig 12642 bp, 10 predicted proteins | sample Alteio_BWOrgCont_18_FD_152635 | JGI IMG/M metagenome (GOLD analysis project Ga0206848, IMG submission 152635) | Enriched cells from forest soil in Barre Woods Harvard Forest LTER site, Petersham, Massachusetts, United States -... | ecosystem: Environmental > Terrestrial > Soil > Temperate forest >...
ATTGGCATTATGCACTGCGATATGCTTTCTTTATTTTTTCAACAAAAGAAATTTTCTTGACTTTTAAAAAAATAACAACTTATAATAAATAGACTTTTAAGGTAATTTTTTAATCTAAAAATGGGGGAGCGTAAAGGGGGGCCAACGTATATTTTACATTGATTTGATTAATGGTAGATATTCTGACGCATTAAAAAAGGATGACGATGAACGTAAAAAATAAAATCTTATTAATGACATTATTTCTCGGTTTAACCGCAAATGTTTCAGCTGATTCTGTAGTAACAAGCGGTGCAAGCGAACTCATGAAATCATATGATTTTGATGGCGATGAACGTTGCCCAAGTGATGACTGTTTTGACACAGCATTAAAAGTTGAAGCTATTTGTGCTAAAAGAGTAAAATCAAAATGGATCGATGCGTGTAACCTTAATGCTAAGCAAATTTGCGCAGAGTCTATAAAAGCAAAAAAAGCTTGTTTGGATTATCTCGTTGTAAACGAAAATGCTTGTATTAAAAAATTACAATCACAAGACATTTGCGCACAATCGATCACTGCTGCAAATTTTTGCTCAAGTGGCCCAGTTAAATTTACGCAAGCAGAAATATGTCAGCAGTTCAGAGCTACCGTTGTATTTGGATCGAATCAACCATATAATTTAAATACTCCACTTAATTTTGATACAATTTTAGATGACCCTAACAACAACGTAACATTAGCACCATTCGCCTATCATACACCTGTTGCCGGTTACTACCTACTCAGCATAGAAATTGATCAAAACTCTTTGGTAGCTCTTCCAACGAGCCCAATTCTTGGGCCTCCAGTTGCCAACATTATCGTTAATGTTAATGGTAATCTTGTCCGCCAAACATTTATTCCATATTTGACATTCCATAACGATCAAGTAAGTACCTTTTCTTCATTGATTCGCTTAAAAGCTGGTGATGTGGTAACCGTTACTTACGAAATTATTGTTTTGACCGATGCAGGCCTTGTAGCTTATCCAAGCTCAGTAACTGTTTTGGGTAATGGTACCGATGCAGGTGATAGCTCATTGTTCCAAATTCATTACATGTCATCTAACTGCGTACAACCTATTTGTGCTCCATGTTTACCTGTCTGTGAATTCCCTTGCGATGTTGAATGTCCTCCTTGCAAACCTGACTGCGCACCAAAACCATGCCCAGAACTTTGCAAACCTGAAGAAGGGCCAAGACAGGCAGTAGTAAAACCTGCTTTCAAACCTACTGCAAAACCAGCAAAATAATTTCTTGAAATGATCTTCAGGGCCCGAAATAAGCCCCAGACATGTAGGAAGCGTTCAGTTGCTTCCTACATGCCTGCTTTGAAGAATAAAGGCAGCATCCCCCGAATCCAGGGCGATAAATCTCTTGAGAATTAATTGCCCTGGAGATTAATTAAATATATGCCCAAAAAGCGAGAGCGAAATGCATTCTCCGTTTCTTCTCCACTTCTAAACTGCACCCTGAAAGGTATGTCCTATGAGCATCGTTTCAAATAAAAAAAAGAATATATTTTTACTCCCAAAACTACTTTTTATTTCTTCCTGCTTTTTATCAACAGTTCAACCAACTGATATTCAATCATTGCATATAGCAAAAGTTAGCGCGCTCACTAAAAAACCTATTCAAGTCAATAGTGATATAAATTACAATGATAATGTAACAATGTCAGAAACTCTACAGGTATCTGGTGATATCACAGGAAATCTTATAGGTAATGCTACGAGCGCAACGACTACTACAAGTTTTTCTGGGAATTTATCTGGTGATGTTGTCGGTCCACAAAACGCGACAGTTGTAAGTCGTGTTGCCGGTGTTGTTGCTGCAAGTGTTGCAAGCGGTGCAAGCGATGCAAATGCTGCAACAAGTTCAAATTCAGCAAATACTATCGTCAAACGCAATACGTCGGGTGGCTTCTCAGCTGATTCGGCAACGCTTAATCATCTTTCAACGAGTACCATTAGTCCATCATCAGGTTCAGTCATAATCATAAATGGTAATGTTGGTGTGATGGGAAGTTTAGGTATTGATGTTCTTGATCTGCTCAGTTCAGACACTCTTCTGGTCGATGGAAATATGGCATTAGCGTCAGATAAGACCTTATTTGTAGATCATATACATGGAGAGTCAAATTCTGGGGTCAAAGATATCACAGTAATCGATCTTACCGTAAATGGAGAGTTCAATAATCCTTCAGATCGTCGTATCAAAACCGATATTTCTGATCTAGATAATAATCTTTGTCTTGCTCTTGTTAATCAAATGGTTCCACATGAATATAACTATGTTCCTGCTGTAAGAAAAGCGATGGGTGATAATGGAAGTCGTCATGTTGGCTTTATTGCACAGGAATTAGCAAACGTTGATCCTCGATTTGTTAGCATTGCAGCAGGCAAACAAGCGCTCGGGAACTTAACCATTGAAGATCTTGCACGAATTAAGCAAGAACTCTTTCTTCCAATTATTATCGGAGCGCTAAAAGCTGAAGATAAAAAAGTAGTCTCGAAAGCTGAAGCTGCTGATTTGCAAGAGCTAAAAAATCGCGTAAAAGCTCTTGAAGCTCTTATGGCTTCAAAAAATTTATAAAAAAGCTCATGTAATTTTATTATCTAAAAAAAGGAACTGTTTATGCGGTACAAAATACACAAAAAATATGCTCTCAGAAAAAAAATTCTGTTTTTTTCTATTGGTATATTTGGTGTATCATGCCAATTATTTGGCACAAATTCTACTGAAAATTGTACCTGTAGTTTGTCAGGCGATGTTGTAGGCACTCAAAATGCAACGGTTGTTAATCAAGTTGGTGGTGTTAGCGCTTGGAATATTGCAAGTGGCGCAAATGCAGCAAATACAGCAACCAGTTCAAACATACCAAATGCTCTCGTTTCGCGTGATGCTCTTGGCAATTTCGAAGCAAACATCGTTACCGCAACGCTTAATGGTAATGCTGCATCAGCAACTTCAGCAGCAACTTCGGCAGGGTTTTTTGGATTTTTATCAGGTGATGTAAGAGGTTCACAGAGCACAACGGTTGTTAATGTAGTTGGTGGTGTTGGTGCGGCAAATATTGCGAGTGGCGCAAATGCAGCAAATGCAGCAACCAGTCAAAACATACCAAATGCTCTTGTTTCGCGTGATACTCTTGGCAATTTCTCAGCGGGCACTATTACAGCAACCCTTAATGGTAATGCCGAAACAGCAACGACCGCTTGGTCAGTCGCTGACTTTACCGGAAATCTATCAGGCGATGTTGTAGGCTCTCAAAATGCAACAGTTGTTAATCAGGTTGGTGGTGTTAGCGCTTGGAATATCGCAAATGGTACAAATGCAGCAAATACAGCAACCAGTCAAAACATACCAAATGCTCTTGTTTCGCGTGATATATTAGGCAATTTCTCAGCAGGCACTATTACAGCAACCCTTAATGGTAATGCGGAAACAGCAACGACCGCTGGATCGGTCGCTAATTTTACCGGATACCTATCAGGCGATGTTGTAGGCTCTCAAAATGCAACAGTTGTCAATCAGGTTGGTGGTGTTAGCGCTTGGAATATCGCCAATGGTGCAAATACAGCAAATACAGCAACGAGTCAAAACATACCAAATGCTCTCGTTTCTCGTGATTCATTAGGCAATTTCGAAGCAAACATCGTTACCGCAACGCTTAATGGTAATGCGGCAACAGCAACAACTGCTGGATCGGTCGCTAATTTTACCGGATATCTATCAGGCGATGTTTTTGGCACACAAAGTACAACTGTTGTTAATCAGGTTGGCGGTGTCAGCGCTTGGAATATCGCACAAGGTGCAAACGCAGCAAATATGGCAACCAGTCAAAACATACCAAATGCCCTTGTTTCTCGTGATGCATTAGGCAATTTCTCAGCAGGCACGATTACAGCAACTCTTAATGGTAATGCAGCATCGGCAACATCAGCAACAACTTCAGCAGGGTTTTCTGGAGCTTTATCGGGTGATGTAGGCGGCATACAAAGTGCAACAGTTATCAATCAGGTTGGAGGTGTTAGTGCTGCAAATATAGCAAGTGGCGCAAATGCAGCAAATGCAGCAACAAGCGCAGACGGAGCAAATGCAATAGTTATGCGTGATGCATCATGTAACTTCGCATCTAACAGTATTACACTCAATGAGCTTGATCTTCTCTCTACTAATACTCTTTTAATTAACGGGAACTTATCGTTGGCACCAGGGACAACTTTATTTGTAGACAATATATATGGAGAATCAGGTTCTTTTGTCGAAAATATGAGCGTAACAAATCTTACAGTACATTCACTGAGCAACCCTTCTGATCGTCGAATCAAAACAGATATTACTCGTTTAGATGATGATCTTTGTCTTGCCATCGTCAATCAATTGGTTCCGTATGAATATAATTATGTTCCTGCGGTAAGAAAAGCTATGAGTGATAATGGAAGTCGCCATGTTGGCTTTATTGCACAAGAGTTAGCAAAAATTGACCCTCGATTTATGAGCATCGCTACTGGCGAGCAAGAGCTTGGTGACTTAACAATTGAAGACCTTGCACACATCAGACAAGAATTATTTATTCCTATTATTATTGGTGCATTAAAAGCTGGCGATAAAAAAGTATTATCCATGGCTGAGGCAGCTGAAGTGAGAGAACTGCAAAATCGTGTTCGCACCCTTGAAGCTCTTCTTGAAGCTCTTATGGCTTCAAAAAAATAAGAACCTCTATGGTTTTATTTTCTAATTTTATTTTTTTCAAAAAAAGGATTTTTATGACCCAAAAAATATGTAAACAATATGCCCTCGGCATAAAACTCATGAAGCTCTCTTTTGTTTTTTCTATGAGTTTGTCATGCCAATTGTCAGGGGCTTATGAAACAAAAGAGTTACTCAGTCTTCATGAAAGCACTTTAAGATCTTCGAATATTTCCGGAACTCTCGTTGTTGGTGGTTTGTCGACGTTAAATGGTGGTCTTTTAGTTAATAGCCCTGCAAATTTTAATGACAATGTAACAATAACGCACGACTTGCATGTCTCAGGTTCTGTTTCCGGTAATTTTCTTGGTACAATCTCTACTGAAAATTTTACCGGTAATTTATCAGGCGATGTTGTTGGACCACAAGGTAATACCGTTGTTAGTTTAGTTGGCGGCGTTAGTGCTGCAAATGTTGCAAGCGCTGCAAATGCTGCCAATGCTGCAGCGAGCGCAAATACAACAGGTACCGTCGTCAAACGTGATGCTCTTGGCAATTTTGCAGCAGGCACTATAACTGCAAGTCTTAATGGTAATGCAACAACCGCAACAACAGCTGCATCTGTCGCTGATTTTACCGGAAGCCTATCAGGCGATGTTGCAGGCACACAAAGCGCAACCGTTGTTAGTTCAGTTGGTGGCGTTAGTGCCGCAAATCTTGCCAGTGGAGCAACAGTTGCCAATACTGCAGCAAGCACAAATACAACAGGTACCGTCGTCAAACGTGATGCTCTTGGCAATTTTGCAGCAAATGTCATTACCGCAACACTTAATGGCAACGCAGCTACTGCTACAACTGCTGGATCTGTCACTAATTTTGCCGGAAGTTTATCAGGCGATGTTGTTGGCACACAGCATGCAACAGTCGTGAATCAAGTAGGTGGCGTGAGCGCTGCAAATCTTGCAAGTGGCTCAGCTCTTGCAAATGCTGCAACAAGTGCAAATACAGCAAGCACTGTTGTTACGCGTGATGCTCTTGGCAACTTTTCAGCTGGTGTAATTACAGCAACACTTAATGGTAATGCAGCTACGGCTACAACCGCTGCTTCTGTTGGTGATTTTACAGGAAGCCTATCAGGCGACGTTGTTGGCACACAAAGTGCGACCGTCGTAAGTTCAGTTGGAGGCGTTAGTGCTACAAATATTGCAAGTAGTGCAGCTATTGCAAATTCTGCAACAAGTTCAAATACAACAAACGCTGTGGTCAAACGCGATGCCCTTGGCAATTTTGCAGCAAATGTTATTACCGCAACACTTAATGGCAACGCAGCTACTGCTACAACTGCTGGATCTGTTGCTAGTTTTTCAGGAAGCCTATCAGGCGATGTTGTTGGCACACAAAATGCAACCGTTGTAAACTTTGTCGGCGGCGTTAGTGCTGCTGATCTTGCAAATAGTGCTGGTCTTGCCAATACAGGAACCGATGCTGACGTACCAAGTACTCTTGTTATGCGCGATGCACTTGGTAATTTTGCAGCCAACGTAATTACCGCAGATCTTAATGGTAACGCAGCTACGTCTACAAGTGCAGGAACTTCTGCTGGGTTTTCTGGTGTTTTGTCAGGTGATGTCAGTGGCACACAAGCTGCAACAGTTGTCGGCTTTGTTGGTGGCATGAGCGCGGCAGATCTTGCAAGTGGTGCTTCAGCAGCCAATGCAGCAACGGCTATAAATGCAGCAAACACCCTTGTTGAACGTGATGGATTAGGTAATTTTGCAGCAGGAACTATTACAGCAACACTTAATGGTAATGCTGCAACGGCAACAAGCGCAGGAACTTCTGCAGGTTTTTCTGGCATTTTAGCTGGTGATGTTTCAGGGACACAAAACGCAACAGTAGTTAATCAAGTTGGCGGTATTAGTGTTGCAAGCCTTGTCAGTGGCGCAAATGCAGCAAATGCAGCAACCGATGCAAATACAGCACTTACCATTGTTGAACGTGATGCTTTAGGTAATTTTGCAGCAGGAACTATTACTGCAACGCTTAATGGCAACGCAGCAACGGCAACACTAGCTATAACTTCAACAGGATTTTCTGGAACTTTAGCAGGTGATGTCTCTGGTGCACAAGGCGTAACAGTAGTAGATTTTGTTGGTGGTATGAGTGCCGCAGATATAGCAAGTGCCGTAACCGCTGCAAATTCAGCAGACAGTGCAAATGTAGCTGGTGTAATAGTGATGCGCGATGCCTTAGGTAATTTCTCAACAAATGTAATAGCTCTCAATGAGCTTGATCTCCTCAGCTCAGCTACTCTCTTGATTGATGGCAATCTATCATTGGCCCCAGGAGCAAGCTTATTTGTAGACCATATACTTGGAGAATCAGGTTCTGCGGTTGAAGATATGACGGTAATAGATCTTAACATATTTGGAAACTTGAATAATCCTTCGGATCGTCGTATCAAAACTGATATTTCTAACTTAGATAACGATCTTTGTCTTGCTCTTGTTAATCAAATGGTTCCACATGAATATAACTATGTTCCTGCTGTAAGAAAAGCGATGGGCGATAATGGAAGCCGCCACGTTGGTTTTATTGCGCAAGAGTTAGCAAAAGTTGACCCTCGATTTGTCAGCATTGCTGCAGGTAAAAAGTCGCTTGGTGATGTAACAATTGAAGATCTTGCACATATCAAGCAAGAGCTCTTTCTTCCTATCATCATTGGGGCATTAAAAGCCGAAGATAAAAAACTACTTGCTGAATTGGCTGAGATGCAAAAACTTCAAGCCCGTGTTCAGGCGCTTGAAGCACGTAATGCTGCTGGAAAATAACATTTTTCTCATCTTTCCAATAAACATGGCTCCTGCAACTTTCATGTTGCAGGGGCCATCAGATCTCAGAAATAGCATAATGAAAGCATAACAATGAGAGGCCATTTATGAATCGTCACAAATTGGTATGGTTCACCATAACATTCGGATGCTTACTACATTTTGATTCTGTGCAAGCACAAAAACATAGCGCTGATTTTGATTTTGAGGCAATAAAAGCCCGCTTTTTAGAGCAGCATAATTTATTAGATAACAGTGGGAAAAAAACACAACAAGACTGTTCTTTTTACAATGAAGATTGTTGTCCTGAACCTGTACAAACAGGACCTACTGGAGCTACCGGACCACAAGGACCTACTGGATCCATTGGATCTACTGGACCAACAGGGTCAACTGGAGCTACAGGGCCCACGGGAACTCAGGGACTTATTGGATTGCAGGGCCCACAGGGTCAACAGGGTCTTCCAGGACATGATGGGGGAAATGGACAATTGGTATTCACAGCGCCTGATATGACTAAGAACGGACAAAATCCTGATACGTCATTTGCCAATGTGTATACGAGTGGTAATTTTAATCTTCGAGCATGGAAAATGCTTGCCTCAAATAAAGCGCAGCAAGAAGTATGCCTAATATTTGGGCTTCCTGATGATTATAATCCCGCAGGCACTATGGAAATAATTTTGTATTTATTTGCTCAAAATCAAAATAGTGATGGGAATACGGCAAATATTCGAATTCAAACTGATTCTAAAAATAATCTGCAAGCAATGGGCCAAAATTTTCTTGCAACAAATAGCACCGGTAATTTTCTTGTGCTTGAACCCAGTATTTCAACTGATTTAGAAAGTATTATCGTTTCAACAACAATAACACCAACAACCGGAATTAACCCAGGAAATGTTATGCTTTTTGTCTTTGACAGGACCTCAACAGGTACAGCAGTAGAATATGCAAAGGATATCTATCTCACTAGTGCAATTGTTCGATATTCAAAAATATAGCGTGTGCAAAATTTATAAAAAAAGGTACAGATAATGAAATATAGTATTAAATTTTTTATACTTTTAAATATTATCATAGCCGGATGTAATGCTGTTCCATTGACCGGTCATTGGGAGGCAAAAAAACAAATCGGCATGCGCACGGACCACCAACCATCGAATTTTTATGCTGAACGATTAAGCTATCGTAAAGGTGGGCTTACTTTTACCTATCCAAAAGACTATTTTGCTTCAGAACCGTGCGTCTATGTAACCATAGAATTAAAGGGGCTCAGATATTCTTCTGACCTCATAATCAGTCCTGTTATAAAATCTAGCACATCTAATAACGTCACGGTATATATACATAAAGAAGAAGCTGGCTACTTGCTAAATTCGATTGACGAGGCAGATAGTGATGATGTTTATGTACATCTTTTCGCTCTTGGATTCTGAGAGTTATAAGAATTACGAATAACGTATAAAAAAAAGCCCTGCATTTCTGCAGGGCTTTTTTTTGTTAGATTCTTTTACGTTGTTAGATTTGTTTAATTTTATTGATGTTGCCATGTCGTAAAGAAAGAGCCTTGATCTGGTAATAAAACTGAAGGTATTGATTTTGGAACACCACTGTTAGTTACCATTTCTAAAGAGGTATTTTGCCATGCGTTATTATTTATAGGGCTCAGAACACCATTAATATTTGCCATACAACCCCATAAATAGGCTATACCAAAATTAGTAAGCGGTAATATACCATTTAAATAAGGTGCCTCTACAACCCATTCGGCTGACTTTCTTTGAGCCGTTGGTGACGTTGTGTACGATGTTGGAATCGTTGTAGAAACTTGTTTGGTGTCATTCGTTAAGGTCATAACAAAAATATTATTTCCTGTATATTCTACTGATGCGCTAATAACATCGCCGGGGTTAAGCGGAAACCCATTGATTGCATAACTACCACCAGGATACATTTCAAACCAAGCATAGTGCTGAGCCTTTCCATTTACCCAATCATGGGCGGTGCCAATTTGTTCAACGCTTGAGCTACTATAACCATCGATACCAATCCAAATTGCACAATAGTTACTATTATTAGCTGCTTTAATCGTAGGAACAATCCATGACCCATAAACAGCTGAAACAGAGTTTTGCGCAGAATTACTTAAATTATTTGCAGCAACATAACCACACCAATTGGTACTTGTTGCCTGATTTTTTGGTGCAGATTTATTGAGAGAGCGTGGTCCAGGTATATGGGTATGCGAAACATGTCGAGCCTTACGGCCAACCGCAGCAAGCGGTTTTAAAACACACGCAATTTGTTGGTAGCCTTCAGGAATACCATACGCGACTATATTTTGAGTGAGTACCAATAAGAGACATATTATACGTAATTTCATACTAAAACTCCTATGCACATGCATATTATTAAACTTATTAAATATATTATTATCAAACATTACTCGTGCATTTTGTTATTTGCAACCATTTTGAGGAGTGCTCGTGCTGCCACTGCAATTTCATCGTGATTATTTTTTTTAGCCTGCTCTTCTGCAACGATCAAAGCACTTTTTTGCACGACATTAAAATCACCATAGGGATAAACAAATTTATCTCTATTGTCTGATGGTATACTTGTATCGATACCTAAATACCAAAGACCATATTCATCACGTGAATGACTATCAATATAATTGAGCTCATCATCTACAGTCGGCTTAACCTCTGCCCAATTATTTGGGATATGATCAACCTCAACGCCGAGCATAATCATCTCTTCTGCATGCTCATAACCTTCTTTGTGTAATTTTATTGCCATAGTCTCTCCTCTTTTTTAATATTTTTTGTAATATACAAACAACAAACTCTTCTAACTCTTTAAATAGTCCATTGTACATGCCCCCTCACAAGGGTAACCATCACCAAGCCATTCCTGAAGGCCACCAAGCAAAATGCGAACGTTAATAAAACCCATTTCGCTTAATTGCTTGTAGGCAAGCTTACTCTCCGTTAAATCATCTGACGCACCATACAGAACTATATATCGAGTCCGATCCCAATCATCAATAAAATCAGCAAGTATGTTAACATCGATATTTATAGAATCTTTAATGCGACAATCTTCAAAGTATTTTGATGGGAGAATATTAATAAGCGTAATGGCAAATTCTGGATGATCTTGGCTTTCGGCTATATTTAATGAAAGTTCATCAGAACTTACAAGCACATTAAGTTTGCTATCATTAAAAATCATAATACCCCTGATTTTTTTTAAATCTCAAAAAAGTTTCAGTTCTCATGATAAATCGAGTTTTATAATAAAAAAAAATAGCGATAAGAAGCAACAAAAAATTTATTCACCGTTACAAATTTCTTTTGCCTCGTAAACGATATCATCAATCTGTTTTTCATTAAGATTAACATTGCGTAGCAGCCCACGATGTTTTGATATATCACAACACAGAACAACACCCGCGTGAAGAAGCTCGTTAAGTCCATTCTTTGGCAAAGAAGAAAGACAGGTAATGGGGTGTAAACCATGTCTATCAACGATTTTTTCTAGGCTATTGTCCTCTGGGTAGCTCCAGGCAAGCATCTTCATGCCAACACATTGACCATACTGAATCGCTACTGAACTAAACTTAGCATTGGTCACAATCCAGCAATCGGTATACTGCTGTTTGTGTGGTCGAGCTTGAATGTCATCATAACGTGCTTTCATATACAAAATGGTCTGAATCGAACAATACACACCCGCTTCATGATGAAATTTACATTCTATAATAAAGCGTTCGCGCTCTTTTATAGCAACGACGTCAACTTCATGTGATACGCATTTACCTGGAATTTCTTGATCAACAAGAACTTCATAATTTTGTCTTTTCAAGATTTCAGCAATATATTTTTCAAACGGAAATCCACTGGGTCCAAGCTGCATAATTGCCTGTTTTAGATTGTATCGTCCAGCAACAAATCGTTCTTGTTTTTTATGTAAGATATTATAGGTTATGCGATATAATTCATGGGTCGTCATACCGTCATACATATGCGGGATAACGCCAGCACATACTTCTTCAATAAGATTGGCGCTTGCGCCTGAACGTCGTAACGATTCGAGATACTTTTGTTCTGAAAACTGTGCTCTATCGCCCGATTCTTTAATAATATTAATTATTGGTAATTTCATCCAATTCTCCGTATATTACGACAAAAAGTTTACAAGACTCTGGTACTCACTCACAATTCATGATAAAACTTTTAATAGTAAAAAATAAACTTCTTACAGACTTACGTGCTTACACACAAAGGGCTCCATGAAAAATTTTAAAATATTATTACACACGTTCTGTTTTGTTGGGTTTATGAGCAGTTGTCTTGGCATGCTAGATTTTTCAGGAACAAACCTAAAAGAAGCATATGAAGAACAAGAAGCACAGGACCAAGAAGCTCTTGCGACAGCCAATAGAAAAATCCAAACAGATTTATTACTCAAAGGGATTGCCGAAGGAGACCGTAAAACAGTAGAAGCTGCTCTCGCTCACGGCGCTGACATTAATAGTTATGGTTACTATGATAACCTATGTACTCATCCAATGGGCCATGCTATTAGTTGGTTAATTAACAAACCCGCAGAATATGCTCAACGAATTAACATTATTAAGATTTTAAGTAAACAGCCAAATATAACTCATAAAGCGCTGCATGTGGCACTTGCGTGGGGAGATGCCATTAAAAAATCTCAACAAAAATATAAACCACATTTTGCTCCTACTTATAAAGAAATTAAAGACCCATTTGAAGCCGCAGCAATCATTCTTAATCTAGATCCACGAGCACAAGATCTTGGTGAAAACCGTTTTACAGCTGCTCAATTGTGCGTTGAAAGAGGGTTTGAGTACGCGATTGAATTTTTAATCGCACACAATGTTGATATGACATACGAACCTGAAGATTTCGGTAATATGGGGCTTTCAAAGATGGGTGCACCATACAAACGAGCATCAGATCTTTTAGCAGCATATACCGAACAAAAAGATGCTAGATTTATTGAGCGTTATACGCGCATTGTCGCAATGATTGAAGCAACACCACAAGTACAAAGAGCACGCGAG
>Ga0206848_1195_pt1 | contig 12576 bp, 9 predicted proteins | sample Alteio_BWOrgCont_18_FD_152635 | JGI IMG/M metagenome (GOLD analysis project Ga0206848, IMG submission 152635) | Enriched cells from forest soil in Barre Woods Harvard Forest LTER site, Petersham, Massachusetts, United States -... | ecosystem: Environmental > Terrestrial > Soil > Temperate forest > O...
ACGCCGAGAGCGCTGAGGCTTTCGCGAAAATCGAGGCCGGAGCCCGCTTCCTGAGCGCAGAGGAAACAGGGCGCGGCGAGCGCGAGCACGCAGGCGCATCGGACAGCGGTTTTCACTCGGCTGCCGCCATGGCAGGTTCTTGCACGTCGAATGAGAGTTCGGATGAGCGCGATTGCTGGGTGAGCAACTCAGGAGGGAGGCTGAGGAGGGTAGCGACGACGTGGGCGTCGAACTGGCGGCCGGCATTTTCTTTGAGGATGGAGACGGCGCGGTCGTGAGTCATGGCGCGGCGGTAGGAGCGATCGGTGGTCATTGCGTCATAAGCGTCGACGACATGAATGATGCGGGCGTCGATGGGGGTTTCGGTTGCGGCCTGACCCCTGGGGTAGCCGCTGCCGTCCCAGTTTTCGTGATGGAGCTCGACGGCGCCGAGGTAGGGCGCGAAGCCGTGGACGCCTTCGAGAATGCGGCGGCCGATCACGGGATGCTGCTTAATGAGGTTCCACTCTTCTTCAGTGAGGCGGCCGGGCTTCTGGAGGACGTGGTCGGCGATGCCGATTTTGCCGATGTCGTGGAGGAGGGCGCCGATGCGGATGCGTTCGATGTCGGTTGGGGGCAACTCCATGGCTGAGGCGATGGCGCAGGAGAGGTGGCTGACGCGCCAGCTGTGGCCGGAGGTATAGCCGTCACGCGCATCGAGGGCGCTGGCGAGCGAGCCGACAAATTCGAGGTAGGCGGTTTGCAGATTTTCACCGGCTGCGCGGACGGAGGCAGCAGCGTGGTTGTGGATCTCGGCCAGCTCGCGAATTTCCAGAATCGGGGAGGGTCGACCTTCGAACTCGGCGAGCACGCCGGTGCGGGCGGCTTTCCGGAGATGCGTGACCATGGCAGCGATGGGCTCAACGATGGAGCGCGCCGAGACGATGCTCGAGAGGAAGACGATAGGTACGCAGATCAGCGCGAGGCTGAGAAAGAGATTGTGGAGGTGCGTCTGGATAGGCGCTGTGGCGGCATCGACGTTCTCAAGACTGCGCAGGACGTAGCCATCACTCCAGGACTGCATGGGGGCAGAAATCCAGGTGGCTTTCTGAAGGCGCAGGTCGCATTCGGACCGTATTCTACAGGTGGCGAGGGCTTCCGTGAGACTGGCCGTCGCGACGTTGGGAACGTTGGAGGCGATGACCGTGCCGTTGTGGAGAAGAACGGCGGGCGTGGTGAGCTCCGTGAGGGTAAAGTATTCGCCGACGGAGAGGGAGCCGAGGTTCCCGTTGTCCTGATCGATGGTGACCGAGGCCAGCTGGAAGTTGTGGCCGTTGAGCATGAGGAGGCCGGGGGCTGCGTTCCGAAGGAGGGCGAGATCGAGGGGCTCTAGCTGGCCTGCAGGGGTCTGTCGGATGACTCCGGCGAGGGGCGCGCCGTTAGGAGCGGAGACGAGGAGGAAGTCGAAACCCATATGCTCGCCGAGTTCACGCAACTGATCTTCGAGGGTTCTGCGCGCGGCTGGGCTATCGGGATTGGAGCGAAGGAGCTCAATGCCGGCTTTGAGCGCGGCGTTTTCTCCAGCAACCTTGAGGAAGCGGCTGTTCTGCAGATCCCCTTTGGCATGAAGACTGGCGATGGCGGCCTGATTCTCACGGAGTGAGGCGCGCAAGCCTTCGCGCACGGTGGACTGGACGAAGCGCTGAATCATCCAGAAGCTGCCGCCGAGGAGAAGCGCAAAGGGGATGAAGCAGATGAGGAAGGCCCGGGTTTGGAAACGCGTGGTCAACCGGCGCTCCTACTTCGCGTCTGCTTCGAGAGGAATGAAGAAGTCGGCGACGGTGTCGTGACCGTTTTCGACTGTGATGTTTTTGCGGAAGAAGCCGGCGTATTTATGCCAGGCGACAACGGTGTACTGGCCGGGCGACACATCGGGGATGCGGTACTGACCCGCGCCGTCGGAGCGTGCATACCAGCGGCTCGGGGTGACGACGATGGTGGCTTCCATGTTGGGATGCAGGTGGCAATAGACGTCGACAATGCCGGGTTTGGAAAACACAACTTTGCGGGTTTGCCCCTGGTCATAACTGCCGAGGTCAAAGCTTTTCGCGTGGGAGAGAGAAAAGATGTTGTGGAAGATGGGATCCATGTTGGGGAACGAGACGGTGGATCCGGCGGGGACGACGACAAGGTCGGGCGAGAAACGGCGGTCGACCTGTGCGATCTGCGGGACGGTGGTGCTGGCGGGCGCGACACCGGCGGGTGCACCTTCGAGATAGATCACAACCCGCCCCCGCTCGAAGGTGAGGGGATCTGCCTGCGTGTCATCCTTCCCAAGTTGCACAGCGGTGCCGCGCTGATAAATAGAAACAACCGGAGTGACGCTACGCCTGGTGAGCTTCTTCTTGATCAGGATGGTGCCGGTAATGTTCTGAGCAGCGGCGGAGAGAGCCAACGCGGCGACAGCGAGAAGTGCGGTTGGGCCTTTGAAGCGCATAGATGAAGCTCTTCTGCACGATGGATTTGCATTTGTCACAACGCCCTGCTGTCGGGTAGGACACACCGCAGGGTGCCGGATTCCGCCATAGTCTAGAAGGGTGAGAGGGTTGACGAGAATACAACTATCCGGGGACCTGGCAGCGGGCGGGGCCATTGAACCGTGATGTCCGGTGACAATCTGGTGACAATTGGTCTCGGTAGACACTTCCGAGGAAGTGTCCGGTGATGCGCGCTGGGCACGACTCGCGATTGGGTGCACTCTATAGCCGTGCTAGTGAACGTTATTGAATCGATGCCCGTCAGTTCCGCTTATTTTGTGAAAATTGACGCTCTGAGTTGGGAGACTTGAACGCTCGGCGAAGAGTTTGGCGATAATGGCGAATTATGACCAGAACGCACACAAGAGAAGCGATGATCCAGCGAGGCTTGAAATCCTCGCTGATTGGCATTGGCTTTAACCTGGTTCTCGCACTATTCAAATGTACGACCGGGTTGGTTGGCCATTCCTTTGCCTTGATCGCAGACGGGATAGAGTCTCTATCTGATGTAATCAGTTCGACCGTGGTCTATCTTGGTTTGCGCCTGGCTATCAAGCCTCCTGACAAAGATCATCCTTATGGCCATGGGAAAGCGGAGCCCGTCGCCGCCATCATCGTGAGTCTCGCGCTGATTGTGGCTGCGATTGTGATTGGGGGTGAAAGCATTGTGCTTATTCAGACGCCCCATCCATTGCCCAAAGCGTTTACGCTTTGGGTTCTGTTTGCTGTTGTTGGCGTAAAGGTATTGCTCTCCCGCTACGTTTCTTCAGTGGGCAAAGGGATCGACAGTACAGCAGTTCGAAGCGACGCATGGCATCACTTGAACGATGCCATCGTTTCGGGGTTTGCATTTGTCGGCATATCAGTCGCTCTGTGGACTAAGATTCCTGCTGCGGACGATTGGGCCGCGCTCTGCGCCGCACCGGTCATCATCTTTAATGCCTGCCGACAAGTTAGGAAGCCTTTTGCAGAACTGCTTGATGCAGCGCCTCCTCCTCAACTGGAACAGGAAGTTCGCTCCGTCGCGTCACGCGTGCCGGGAGTGATCGGGCTTGAGAAGTGCCATGTCCGGAAAGTTGGCTTTACCTACTACGTTGACCTGCACATCGTCATTGCAGGAAGCCTGACAGTGCGTCGGGGACACAACATCGCACACGACGTGGAAGATGCTGTGTTACAAAATGTGCCGCGGATAGAGGAAGTCTTGGTTCATGTTGAACCAGAAGAGGAGCTTTTGACGCCTTCCCTTAAGAGGTGAATTGCCCCAAGAATTTCCTCAGCTCTTCGGCGGACATGGCCACTGACTCTCGCTTCTTACAGATGTCGTCAAACGCTTACCGTGCACTAATTTCAAGTTGATCCGCTACCTGCTTGAGCGTGGATAACCGGTAAACGATCGGAAACGCCCTCGGTGTCGCGCCGGAACTATCATTTGACTTAGATCGGGTGCAGGGAAGTATGAGCACGCCAATCAGTCCCGGGGCGTTTTCGCATGTCGCAAGGGATACGCCTCCAAACTCAGCTCGCAAGTCGGGACCTGATCATCGCCCTCCACTCGCGGATAAAGTCTTCAGTCGCGTTCCTGGCTTCCTGCCGACTGAACCCTTGCTCTGCACTCTCTTCCGAGCGTATTTTCGCAACATCTCCTCCCAGATCTCTTTGATTCCCAGATCGCCAAGCTCGACGAGGACTCTGGGGCTGTCGAAAATGTTCGATAGGCGATCAACGTCAGTACCTCCTTGAATGTAGAGGCACCCTGCGCTGACGATCGCGTCGATTAAACCCATGTGCTCGTTCAGGTCGAATTCCAGAATCAGCAACAGGTCGACAGGCCGAATGAACTGAAGGACCAAAGCGAAGGTGTCTTCATGATTGGGAAGCTGACCCCACTGCCCAGAGTAGTCTCCCGGCGAGAGGTGGCGATGGAACCGGATCATCTCGACAACGTCGGGGCGCATTTCCAGATCGATGATTACCAAGGGAATCAGCTGCCCGTCGCCCACTGATCCCATCGCGATCCGTGCGTCAGAGATGACGCGGGCCGGAGTGGCTGCACGCTTGCTGCGCCGCCCAAAATCCTTCATCCTGCGCCGTCGCATCTGTGGGGTGTGTTGCGCCTCAACCATCTCCGTGCGCGCTAATTCATAAAACGATCAGTACCGAGAGTATTCCACCGAGTTCCCTGATGAGCTCGAACATTCAACAACTGCTCCACTAGCGCCCGTCGCGCGTGAGCGTTTCAAGGCGTTGCGTGGCCCAGCCTACGTTCTGGTATCGCAACTCGAAAAGGTCCGCGGTGAGCAGTTGATCGATCGCAGCGAACTGAGCGGCACGCATCTCTGGCAGGCTGTACAGGATTTGCCGCATGAAGTCCCGTGCTACTTCTTTGCGATAAGGTACAAGCCCCGGCGGGCCGCCATAGCGCCGGTTCAGGAACACAAGAAACTCCACGTGCGTTGTCTGCGCGCAAATCAATTGAGGGAAGAATGTCGTCGGCAATTCGATCGATGGTTTGCCCGTAGCCCGAGGTGTAGCCTCCAGGCCTTTCAACTCGGTAAAGAGCTCTGCCGCCGTAGTACGAAAACGCATCTGGTGGCAATTGCCGATCACCACCCGCTCGTGGCCGCCATTCAAAAGAGAGATCGAATCGTCGGCTATGAAAGTCCAGCCTGCCCGCGCGCACGCGTATGCCAGTGAAGACTTGCCGGCACCTGAATCGCCCAGAAGCAATACGCCACGCCCATTCAGAGCCACGCAAGCAGCGTGCACCGGGGTGGTGTACCGGGTCGAGATGTGTTGGCACGCCGTGGACTCCAGAAAGAAATACCGTACATATTGGGGGTGTCTCACCGCCGCCCGTGAGATTGTGATCTGGGTCTTGTTCCGTGCCAGGTCGGCAATCGCGTAATTGTCAGAATCGGCTGCGATCACCATCAACGGCATCATCACGCGGTACGACGGCGCCGGCGGACACTCCGTCGATTGACCTTCGATCACATGGACATCTACTCGAATTGTGCTGGTGTCAAACCTTTTTTCGAATATCCCCCACATTTCCTGGTAATGGGTGAAGATCTCCGGGGCGTTCGTCCTTACTTCCGTCGGGAATCCATAAGGGTAGAACATCTTTGCATGAGTAAGCTCAGGCGCCTCAACCTCGTGCCTGGAGAGGTCGAGCGGCTGCGATGCATCGCATGCAGACTCTATCTCTTGAACGGTAAGCATCATGCTTCCTTTTGGCAGGTTTCCGGGGAGCAGCACCCGCCAGGGCTGATAGCGCTTCTTCAGAACTCAAACTTTGCCGCGAACTGGATGACGCGCGGATTACCTACCGTCGAGGTGATTTGGCCGAAAGTGGAACTCGCTGTTGCCGGAAGCAATGGATTTCCATACCCGAGGCCGGTGTTGGGGTTAGCGAACTGCGGCGTATTTGTCAGGTTGAAGAACTCCGCGCGGAATCGGAAGGTACTTCTTTCCTTTACCGGAAACAGACGTTCGACCGCCAGGTCAAGGTTGTGCTGCCCGGGCCCGCGCACAATGCCGACGCCGCTGTTGCCGAAGTCCTCATCCGCTGCGCTCGTGCCATTGGGTGCCTCGGGTGCTTGTTTGAAACCATTGGCGTCCAAATAGCGCCCGCTTCCAGTCACCCTCGAGAACAGCGATCCATGCGTTGATGGATTACTTCCAGAGGCCTCGGCCCGGTTGTTGAAGTTTCCGTAGACCGAGCCGGCATTGCCGTCGAAGATATTGAGCGCGGCACCTGACTGAATGACGCCGATGCCCAGCAACTCCCAATCCGTGAACAAGTAATGTGCCGGCGCCCGGGCCGACGTAAATTTCGGCGCGGACCAAATGACATTCGCCACCAGTCTCTGATCCCGATCGTCGCCGGCGAGACCATAGGACGAATGCTGGAGAGCGGATGGATTGTTGTTGTTGGTTGGCAGTTGCAGCTCAAAGGTGTCGGTCCCTCCCTCTCCGTTGACTTCATCCAGGTTCTTCGACCACACATAGCTTCCCTGCAGCTGAAACCCGTGCTGAATCCGCTTCGTTATGGTGGCCTGGAGCGAGTTATAGTTTGCGATGAAGACCGACCTCGTGAACAATGACCCCTGCGGCACACCTTGGAACGGCTGCCGTGCGAGCACGTTGTTGACTGAGTTTGTGGTTTCTCCGTTTACAGGGTTCTCGGGGCTGGCCAACAGAGACTGGTTGAATTCGACCTGCCCCGGCCGATGGAGCGATCGCGTGCCCACGTACCCCACCTCCAGAAGATAGTCCTTCGTAAGGGCGTACTGGACGTTCAGGTTGTACTCCTCCGTCTTGCCGTCTTCCACATTTGGATCGGTTCCCTGCGTGAACGGCAGAGGCGAGGCCGCGCTGCGCAACGCGAAATGCGGATAACTCGACTGGGGCAACACCAGGGGAACATAAGGGCTCTGCAGGGTCGCCGGTCCATTGGCAACTCCCGAATTGATATTCAATGTTGAATATGGTGGTTGTGCCAACCCGACCTCCGCCAAGTTAGCGGAGTGCTCGTCGAAGTACACACCGAACCCACCACGCAGCACCAGCAATGGCTTTTCCGTCATCTGCCAGGCAAAACCGATGCGTGGCGATACATCGCCATAAGGGGTCTTCCAAAGTCCCGCATAGGATGTCCGCTCGACACCTGCAGGTATCGTGGAATGAAAATTCGACGGCACGGTAAACCCGCTCAATGTTCCCGCGGCAGGAGCCTGCCCTGAGGCAATATCCACGTCAAAGTTTGCCAGCCGCCCGCCCGTCTCAACCGGCGCCCCGAAGATTTCGTAGCGCAACCCTGCATTCACCGTCAGTCGCTGTGTCAGCTTCATGTCATCCTGCGCAAACGAAGCGAAGCCGGTATATCTCTCGTTTCTGCGGAATATGCCTCCGCCCGACTGGGTCGTCCCCACGTTGCTCATTCCCAGAGGGCTGCCATTCTGTGCCGCGCTCTGTCCGAGCAGGAAGTCTTCGAAGGTTGAAATCTGCAGCAATCCATCGGTCTCCGTTGGCGAGTCGACATCCATTTGATGCCGTTTGAATTCAACTCCGAAGCGGGTGTTGTGCCTGCCTTTGCTTAAAGCGACTGTGTCCTGCCAGATGAAGGAATTGGTGACCTGCCACTGCGAAGGGTTCCCGGCATCGCCGATCATGAACCCGCCGACCCACACGCCAGGAGCATTCAGCGTCACCCCCGTCGCCCCCGTCGGTGTGCCTATCCCAATAGTTTCCGCTGTGAGCGGATTTTGCACTTCCGACTTACCGTCGAATCGCACGTAACCGAATCGCGCGATGTTGACCAGATTCGATCGGAAGCTGTGCGTGTCCGACAAAACGAACATGCTGTTCCGATTCAGATCGTGCGTGCCCCACCCCGGGACGTTCGCCGCTCCATTCGGCGAGAATGGCTCCGCGGTTGGCGCTCGCGACCAGAAGAAGCGCCCGGACAGCGTGTTCCTCTGAACCAGGATCTGGTCGAGATCGACGGTGAACTGATCCTCGCGGTAGTACGCAGGAATTGCAAACGTCGACTGTCCTACCGGAAACTGATCGGAGGGGTCATTGCCGCTGTTCGGTATCGATACCTGCGGACTCGGCACAGCAAACTGTCCATTCGGCAGCTTTGCGTTCAGGATGGCGACTGCCACCGGGTTGATGTTTGAGCCATCGCAGGAGATCTGCGCTCCACCCGCCTGGGTCAGATATCCCGTCGCCGGCTGACCCATGCTGTTCAGGTGCCCGGCCGGACAGAATTGGGTGCCCAACGCCGCCGCCGATCGGTCCTGCGTCAGCAGCGGCAAAATGGCGGTGGACGAATCGCCAAGCCCGTTGACCTCTGAGAGTCCCTGGTAGGCCGCAAACAGGAACGTCTTATCCTTCCGGATCGGCCCGCCGAATGCCGCGCCAAATTGATTCTGTTTCAGATCGGGGCGAGGCTGTCCTGCGTTCCTCAGGAAGAAAAGATTCGCATTGAATACGTTGTTCCGTACAAACTCCCACACGTTGCCGTGAAAGGCGTTCGTACCGCTCTTGCTGACCACATCGACGTTCGCTCCCGTCCCGCGTCCGTACGCCGCATCGAAGTTGGCGGTCTGAACACGGAACTCTTGGATGGTGTCCGGCGCCGGTATGGCCACGCCTGAGATGGAGCTCTCGGAGTTAGCCGCCGAGTTTTCCGCCAGGTTATTCGCATCGATGCCGTTGAACTGGATATTATTCGCCGTCGGCGTCGCGCCGTTGGAAGCGACGTTCTGTGTCCCGTTTCCCAACGCTGTCGCGTTCGGCAGGTCGACGACCACACCCGGCGCGAGCCCGATGATCTGCGTGTAATTGCGGCTCGACAGCGGTAGACCCCGGATCGCCGCCTCATCGACCAGGCCCCCAAGCATCGAGCTTTCCAGTTGCGCCATCGGTACATCCGACTGCACTTGCACGGTCGCCCTGGCGCCTGCAACTTTCAACGTCACGTCTAAAGAGCTGGTCTCACCCACGGTCACCGAAATGTGCTCTGAAGTGCCGGGTACAAATCCAGGCGTGCTCACAGTTACTGCGTAGCTGCCAGCCTGCAGCAGCGGCACGCGAAAGGCGCCTTCCGCCGTCGTGACGACCTGACGCGACAGATGTGTCGCCTCATTGACGACTAATACTTCGGCATTGGCGATCACTCGATTGGAAGGATCATATGCAATCCCGGATATGGCGCCTGTCCCCGGCGTCTGCCCGAACGTATTTCCGGCCAAGAGAACGGCAAACACTGTCACTCCGGCGAAAAGGTGGCAAGGCGAAAGCGAGTTCATGAATTGGTCACCGAAATATCCCTTTTGGAAAACTTCCTTTTACGGTGAGGCCGAGTATGAAGAGATTGCCCGCGCGACTTGTAACGAATTTGTCAATGTTTTGTACCGATATTGCAGAATGCCCTGAGGCTGCCTGACTGATGCACTCCAGAGCTCGACTCCGCTGGAGTGCGCCAAGATCGGCTAACTCCCGGTGTTTTTGAGGCGAGATCTTCGCTATAAATTTGGAGCCGAATATTTCGGTTGCGGGGCGGAAGCCGCGGAGGGGTCAGTTCATTGGCAAAGCCCATTTTTCATTCACCGCAATCCATCGGCATCTGCGACGGTTCCTGATCGCACCCTAGACGGCGACGACAATGGCAGACTTGGAAATTGCCCGACGGCTTCTATGACCTTTGCGTCATGTCCGCAGCGTTCACCCCAAGTTGTCGCAAGCTGGTCGTCCGAGGTCACGATATCGACATGAGAGTCGGCCGCGTGCCGTCACCCCTTGTTCTGCAACAATAAGAATTAAGTTCAGTTCGGAAACGCCGGTGCGAATATCCTTCCGTGTTACCGGCAAACCGGAACCTGCGAGGGCCGGAGACGATGGCAGATCGGAGTTCGCCCGGCAGGAGCTAGAATGTCGCCCAGGAGAACCACAGTATGGCCAGTCCACGCAGCTTGGCGGCAAACCCGATTCCGGATTGGAAGTGGTCGCCGAGAGAGAAAGCCGTCGCCCGGAAGGCCTTCGATCTTGCCCTTAGCCGGGAACTGGAGTCTGCCATCCAGGAAACAAAGGCCCGGGCCGCACGGATTGGCAGCGCCTCCGAGCTTTGGGAACTCGAACGCTGGCTGAGGGAACGCCGCCGGGAGATCGACGGTACGTTCGACTTTCGCTACTCTGTTTTGCCGCTTGTCTTTGCGTCGCTGCTCCGCAACGGTCAACTTAGAGAAGATGAACTCCACGGTCTCGCCTTAGAAAAGCTCGAATCCATCCGATACATCGCCCGCCGCTGAGCCGCCGACGTGACAACGCCGCCTCGGAAGGGAGGCCAGTGGTTCCTAGAACGGCGGCGAGCCGAAACTTCCGTATATCCGGTCTTACGGCCACAATCCCTGATCACTAGCGCCAGGGTTCTGCTTTCGGCATCTTCCGATGTACCGAAACAACAAATGCGCAATCCATTGCGTGAGAATCACCAGAAGCAAGAAAAGCGCGGCTGAACGCCAGGTGATCGAGTAAACGTGCGGCTGCAACTGGTCCTCGTGTTCCCAAAAGACGGGGGAAGGCCCATAAACAAGGCCCACCGCCATAGCCAAGCAGAGTGCCGCTCCCACGAGTACCTGGAAGATGGTCTTCATCAGACGTTCGGTCCAGTCAAATGTAAATTGACACATTGTCTCAGGTCGTTTTCGCGCCAAACTTCCGTATTGCCGGTAATACGTCAACTTGAACGCTCAGCAGCAATCGAGCCAGAGTTTTACGGGCCATGCTGTGGCTCGGCAGGATCGCAAGTCTTAAGGGCGTGTGCGCTTATGCGGGCTTCCAACGGGAGCCTAAGAACGGATACGCCGTTGCTGTAGGAGCATTGATCAGGTCCTTCAAGCACGAATTCAAATGTCGTTACAAATGTCGTGGGATTGTGCTTCGTGAATTCCCAAGTCAGAACATTCTCCTTGACGAATCTCACAAGCATTGGCGGTCCACTTTCGGCTTGAATGGAACCGACTTTTTCTCCGTCAGTCGTCACCCTGACTTTGACGATTCCTTCAATCCGCGCAGTACGTGCCATGATCGGATAGAGGGGCATCTTTCCGCCGATGACCAGCGGAAGTTCATGCTTTGCATCTTGAGCAAGGACGATAAACGCTGATAGCAGCGCGATACAAGCGATTGTTCGCACCAAACACCCTTTCACATACAGCATGGCCAAATCCCCTCGGCTCACTCCAGGAGCAATGGCCAATCATCCTAGCAGTCTGTTCGGACAGTCAATCCCGTATTGCCGACCTCCATGTGAGTCAACTGTCAAGGGTGAGCAGAGATGTCTGGGGCGCGTTCGCGAGAACGCGCAGTGCGTGATATCAGGTTTCGTCGTGCGCGCTGGTGCCTCTCGGCGGGTGGTTCCTGCTCTCGCAGAACCGGACATCCATTTGCTGCCTCGGGCCACGAGGGCCGTCGCAGAAGATTGAGTTAGTGTTCTCTGCCAGTCCCGAAACAATTCGCAGAGAGCCTCCGGAGTAGTTAGCTCCTTCGCTCAGTCGGCAATCGGCAGGACCTGGCAGTCTGCGCATCGATGATCCTGTTTTTGTCTTATCAGGGCAGTTTTTTACGCTGCTCTGATCTCCCCCTGCTCTGCGGGAATAAACTCGCGATTCTCCCGATCTACGGCCAGCAGCCAGGCCACCATCTTGCGGGCTACGGCCAGTGTGGCTCTGTTCCTGTTGCCCTTCTCCATCGCCTTCTGATGGATCAGAGCCAGCTCCGCGCTCAGCCTCGGCGCCAGTTTGGCAGCCTCCACCAGCACGCGCTGGATGTGCTTGTTGCGTTGCTTCGACAGCGGCATGCGCATCACCTTATCTGCTGAGCTGTGCTCGTCACCGCACAGCCCGCAATAGCTGATGGCCTGTTTGATGGTTCGGAACCGTGAGATATCACCCATCTCCAGAGCCCAGGTCAGCGCCGTGATCGGGCCCACTCCGGGGACCGTCCTGAGCCGCCTGATTCTGTCGGCCAGCAGCGGGTCGCGCTGGAGCAGGCTGACCAGCGCATAGTCGGTCTTCTGGCATCTCTCGATGGTATCCCGGCTAAGCCGGAGCAGCGGTCGGATACTGTCGTCGATGTCGTTGCTCGTCGCCAGCAGCCCGCGAAAGTAGCCCACCTTGTGGAGCCTGCTCTTGTTGTGTTCCACCCCGGTCTCCAGCAGCAGACCCGAGACCCGATTCTTGGTCTGCACCATCTGCCTCACCAGCAGATGCCGGTAGCGCAGCACCCGCCGCCGGTTGCGAATCTCTGTGGAAGCCATATGGCACTCCGGCAGGAAATCGCAGCGCAGGCAGTCGGCGATCTTGCTGGCATCGATGGTGTCGTTCTTCTTCTTCGCCGCAGCGATGGCACGCAGCATCAACGGGTGCGCCACCTTGATCGCAACCGCATGCGGCAGCAGATGGTCATAGATCCAGCCGCTGAAGATCGTTGCTTCCATCGCGATCGTGCGGGGCTGGGGCAGGGTGGGGATCCATGCATCCAGTTCGCG
>Ga0206848_1167_pt1 | contig 12548 bp, 12 predicted proteins | sample Alteio_BWOrgCont_18_FD_152635 | JGI IMG/M metagenome (GOLD analysis project Ga0206848, IMG submission 152635) | Enriched cells from forest soil in Barre Woods Harvard Forest LTER site, Petersham, Massachusetts, United States -... | ecosystem: Environmental > Terrestrial > Soil > Temperate forest >...
TACAATATTGGCAATAACGGGATGAATGGTGCGACCGCCGTTTACCAACAGATTTATCAGCCACGTCTTTACCAAACGCATGGCGTCTATTTATGGAAATACATCCGCGGCGCGATTCTGACAACTCTCTTTGTGCTTGCGGTCGGCCTTGGGTTACGCATGCAGATCGTCAGATTGGTAACGAATGGCAGGTTTATCAATTACACATGGATTATCGGCTTTGGAATTCTGGTAGAGGCCGGCAACCTTATCATTAGCGCTCTCGTCGTCAAGCTAACAATTGACGGCAACACCTTCGCACAAATCAAAGCGAATGTAATTGCAGTCGCGTCCGTGCCGGCATGCTATGCGCTGCTTTACTTTTTGCACTGGTTGAACCCGTTTACGATTGGCGTGCCACTGGTTTTGGCGCAGACTATCGTCATCTTAATCTTGTGCTTCCAGGCAGAATCTCGACACAGGAAATCTCTCAAGCCTATTGAAACCCCGGTGCCTATGCCCTACGAGACGTCAGAATCCCCAATAACTTAGTTCAGCACGCTTATGCCAGACGCGCTTCGTGGCCCGACGCGGTATCCTATTTATATGCCCCTTGGGACGCACGCTGCAACCGACCTCTGTACCTAAATGGATGTACGGTCTTTCCCGGCAACAAAAGTAGGAAGGAATATGGTTAGCTGTGGATTCGCATACAGAGCATAGGATTGAGATAGAAATTCGCATTTTGAGCATCCGAGGAATTACAGTCTCTGCTTCCATGAGAGCTTCGCAATGAAGGTCGCTGACTATATTGCTGAGTTTCTCGCCGAAAAACAGGTTCCTGCTGTCTATGAACTTGTCGGCGGCATGATCACGTTTCTCGTTGACTCCCTGCATCGCCACGGGCAAACAAAAATTATCAGCATGCACCATGAACAAGGTGCCGCTTTTGCTGCGGAAGGTGCTGGTAGAATGACCGGCATTCCTGGCGTTGCTATGGCGACCAGCGGCCCAGGCGCAACAAATTTGCTCACTGGAATTGGAAGCTGCTATTTCGATTCGACGCCAGCCGTGTTTATCACCGGACAGGTCAATCGCTTTGAACGTAAAGGCAGCCGCGACATCAGACAGTTGGGCTTTCAGGAAACCAACATCGTGGAAATGGTCCATCCCATCGTTAAGCGGGCGTGGTCTGTAGAAGAACCAGAACAAATTGTGGCCATCCTCGAAGAGGCATTCCAGCTTGCCACGAGTGGCAGGCCCGGTCCCGTGCTGATTGATATCCCCATGGATGTCCAGCGTGCTGACATCGATCCTGAAGCATGCCCTCGATTCACCTCTACCAGCGCAAAGGCCAGTACGATGACATTGACTGACGCGCAATCCATTCGCGATGCCCTGCTTCGTGCAAAGCGGCCACTCATCCTTGCCGGCGGTGGCATTCAATCTGCCCATGCACTTGGCAGCTTTCACGAATTGGTGAACATCATTCAGGTTCCGGTCGTACATTCCCTGATGGCAGTCGATGCCTTGCCATGGAACCACCCAATGAATGCTGGGATGATTGGCAGCTACGGAAACCGCTGGTCGAATCTGGCAATTTCTGAAGCAGACCTGCTTCTGGTTTTGGGTAGTCGTCTTGATGTGCGCCAAACGGGGTCGGATACGGAAGGCTTTAAGGGTGATCGCGAGATTTTCCATATCGATTGCGAAGCTGGAGAAATCAATAATCGCATTCATGGCTGCCATGCGATTGTCTCTGACTTGAATCCCGCAATCGAAATGCTGATTGAGACTTTGAAACCCGCGTCAGCAGAACTGAAGAACCATTTCACCACTTGGGTCGACTCCATCGACGTACTTCGCCGCGAGTGGCCGGACATAAATGAGTTGCAGGATATCGAGGGCATTAACCCCAATAAGGCGATGCATCAACTATCTCAGGCAAACCGCAACGCATCAGCTTTCGTCGTCGATGTTGGTCAGCATCAGATGTGGGCCGCACAATCGCTTGAAATGCAGCCAGGACAACGCTTTCTTACCTCGGGCGGCATGGGATCGATGGGCTTCGGCCTGCCTGCCGCCATTGGCGCAGCAATTGCAACGCCTAACAGCCCAGTCATTATGATCGCCGGTGATGGCTCCTTTCAATGCAACATTCAGGAGCTGCAAACTGTCGCTCGTCTCGGCTTAAATCTCAAGATGGTAGTCATCAACAATGAGTGCCACGGAATGGTACGGCAGTTCCAGCAGAGCTATTTTGAAGGCCGTTATCAATCAACCATGTGGGGCTACTCGGCGCCCAATTTTGAAGCTGTTGCAGCTGCCTACGGTATCGCTGCCAGGACCGTCGAAGACCCAACTGGAGTTGACGATGCTGTTGCCTGGCAAGCGGCCCAAACCGGCCCTTCGCTTTTGCAGGTCATGATTTCCCCCTTGGCGAATGCTTATCCAAAGCTGGCGTTTGGCAAAGGAATGGCATCCATGGAGCCTCATGTTCTCTCTGAAGAAATGGAAGCAACCTAACGCCAGCTTGAGCATTGAAGGAATCTTGAAGGCCGCTCTTAATCTCTGTAAACTGAACATAAGCACTATCCATAGAGATAGGGAAGGACCATTCATTCCTGCCGTAGTCGATGCATTATGCGCTCAAGGCGCGTTCTCCACTCCGCAGAAATTAATCTATGCAAGCAGAATCAAATGCGGCAAAAGGCCCTGTTACTTTTGTGGTCTTTACCTATAACGAAGAGCGCAGGATTGAGTGGGCCATCAAGAATTTCATGCACTGGGGGCCCATCCTGGTGGTGGACAACTATAGCGAAGACAGAACTGTAGAAATCGCGCGCTCTTACGGCTGCGACATTCTGATGAACAAGAACAAGGGCTGGGTTGAAGATCCTGAAACGGTAGCAAAAGTATGGGCCGCCGTTAACACTGAATGGATTTACTGGGGCTTCGCGGATGAGTGGGCCGATGAAGCTACTCTCACGGCCATCCTGGATGCGGCAAAATCGAACAAGTATCAAATCATCAATTTGGCTCGCAAAAACTATTACTACGGTTCCTTCTTCGAGCACGCGTTTGCCCATCGCATGAACCGCGTATTCAAGAAGAACGCGATCGATTTTTCGACGAACACCATCCATCACTTTGGCACGGTAACCGTGCCCGATAATCAAATCCGCCAACTCGGCGCCAGCAAATATTTTGTTCACCACTTCATGGCAAACGATGCCAAAAGCTTGCTGGGATCAATGGATCGTTACACTGATGTCGATGCAAGAAGCTTTACCGGCTCATTGAGCAGCATTGCCTTGATCGCAAAACTCCTCAAGACATTTCTTGTCGAGTATTTCTTCAGGGGAGCTTGGCGAAATGGCTTTACCGGCTTGGCATTCGTGCTGCAGCATCTGTATTACAAATGCCTCGTTTCAATGAAGGGCTATGAACTTTCTCATAGCTTGAACAACGGTGGCGCTGAAGAATTAAATGATAAGAGACGGAGCGCCCTTCTTGACGCGATGAATAAGTCGGGCGACATCAGAGGCACTCTCTAAGATTGGAATGATGGAAAAACTTAGATCGTTTCTTCAAAAACCATTTCACAATAAGCTCAATGCGCTTTATCAGGCCTGGAGAGAGATTTTCAGCGCGCTCTATTATCGAAGCGTCTTCGGCAGCTTCGGAAGTGGTTCTATTCTTTACTCGCCAATGCTTATCTCAAATCCACAGTGCATGCACATCGGCAAAAATGTTTTGATTCGGTCGGGAGTCCGGCTGGAAGCGGTGATTCTTGATCCGAAAAATCCGCCGGAGCTGTACATTGGCAACAATGTCAACATTGAACAGGACGTGCATATCGTTGTTATCGGCAAGATAGCTATCGGGAATAACGTCAGCATTACAGCTCGCTCCAGCCTGCTATGCGGCACACACCCATTTCTAGATGTCGATAGCCCTGTAAAAATTGGTAACCGAGTATCTGGTATTGGCTCTGTAATCGAGATTGGCGAGGGATCGTTTCTCGGTGTTGGCTGCGTTCTCCAAATGAATTCTCGCCTTGGAAAGCACGTTGTCGTGGGTTCCAATTCGGTGGTGAAGGGACGCTTCCCGGATTATTCTGTCATCGATGGAAATCCGGCCGTATCGGTTATGAGCTACCTCCCGGAAGAGGGAATGTGGAAGCCTACACTGAAGGGTTGAGCCTACACGCTAAGCGTGCTGATATGATGAAATCCATAAATCCCTCATTACAAAAGCAAGGGAATCCATGCAACAATCTGAAATCTACAGCAAGCTTACTGAAGTTTTTCATGACGTCTTTGATGACCCATCGATTGTAATTGGCCCTGAAACGACTGCGGCCGATGTGTCGGCGTGGGATTCACTCAACTATATTAATCTGATGATTGCGGTAATGGCTGAGTTTAATATCAAGTTCCAAACTTCCGATCTCGAGCAGATCCACAACGTCGGCGCCATGGTCGATGCAATTGAGAAAAAGCTGGCCGCGCAAGGGCAGTAAGAAAAAGCACTCGGCATTGATTTCATGAACAAACCTTTATCGATATACCCGAAGCGTATTTTTGATTGGGAAGCGCAGAACGCTTTCGCCACTTTTTCAGGCGACCTTAACCCCATGCACATGGATGCAGTCGCTGCTCGCCGAACTCAGGCAGGCCAACCTGTAGTTCATGGCATGCACGCCTTGCTTTGGGCTCTGGACACACTTGCGCAACAGCAGGTACTGCTACACCCCCCGGCTCAGATAAAAGTTCGACTACAAAAATTGATCTACGTCGGCGATGAGTTGGCTTTGGAGATCATGCGTCGGGATGACGCTGCCATTGCCATACAGCTTTCGGTTCAAGGCACTGTCGTCATTACGATCACCATCTCCTTTGGCGAGATTAAAGCAGCAGCCGCTCCCATTAAGCCTTGCGAAGCAATACCTTCTCCTTTCTGGCCGAAGCAACCTTTGGAACTCTCTCTTGAGCAGATGCATTCGATGCACGGCTGCCTGTCCTTTGCCCAGAGTCCAGATACCGCCGCGAGCTTGTTTCCGTCAGCCGTAACAGTTATCGGCGCACACCGTGTTGCAGGAATAGCTTGCCTCTCCAGGTTAGTTGGCATGGTTTGCCCAGGCCTGCATTCCATTTACACCGGGCTTACGCTTCAGTCAGTTGAGCCTCACACAGAGCAGGATTTCATCTGCTATCAAGTGACAAATGCGTATGAGCTCTTTCGCAAGGTTAGGCAAACTGTTGAGGGCGCGGGTTGGATCGGCGTCGTTGAAAGTTTTGCGCGCATCCCCCCTGTTTCGCAACTCACCGTGCAGGAGGTCACGCATTATGTTCTCCCTGATGAATTCAAGCAGACTTCTGCACTGATTATCGGCGGCTCTAGAGGTCTCGGCGAACTCACTGCGAAGTTGATCGCTGCTGGTGGAGGAACTGTTGCTATCACCTACGCAGTTGGCCGAACAGAAGCCCTTCAGATCCAGGAGCAGATTCTCCAGTCTGGTGGCCGATGCGAGATTCTGCAGTACGATGCAACCAAGCCTGCCGCCGAGCAATTAGACAACCTGAGCATTACTCCCTCTTCGCTCTATTACTTCGCAACTAATCCTATCTTTCTCCGTAAGACGTCTCTTTACGCACCCCTGGTTTTTGAGAAGTTTTACCGCATCTATGTCGATGCATTTTTTGAAGCCTGTATGACGATAAAGTCGGCTTCCAATACAGCTCTTTCGGCCTTTTATCCCTCATCTGTGGCCGTACAAGATCGGCCTAGTGATATGACTGAATACGCTATGGCAAAATCTGCCGGCGAAGTTTTGTGCGCAGACATGGCTCGCTTCTTGAAAGACTTTCGCGTAGTAGTTGAGCGTCTTCCCCGAATGCTTACAGACCAGACAACCAGCCTGGTTCCGATCGAAACAGTTGCACCTGTGGATGTCATGCTGCCGATTGTGCGGCGCATGGAGTCACGATCATGACAGCATGGCCCATTGATGCTGCATACATGGCGCGAAATGCACGCAAACTTATTCGTCAGCTTCGCAGCGGGCCATTGCAGCGCAAGGTAAAAATTGCCATCCTAGGTGGTTCGACTTCGCAGGAAGTAGCTCTGTTTCTTGAAGTGCTCTTGCTTGAGCGCGGATTCGATCCCGAGTTCTGGCATTCAGAGTACGGTCGTTATTGGGAAGATGGTGCTCTCGGTAATGAAGAGTTGGACACCTTCGCGCCAGACCTCGTCTACATTCACACCGGTACACAGAATGTTCGTCACTGGCCAGATATGAATGCAGCCGAAGCCGACGCGCAGCAAGCTGCTGAGCAGGAACTGCAGCGCTTCACCCAGATTTGGGATGGCCTGCGCAGCCGCAGCCAAGCTGTGATTGTGCAGAACAACTTTGAGTTGCCGGCCACGCGCATTCTCGGCAACTCTGACGGCGTTTATCCCATGGGGCGCGTCAACTTCACGGAGCGGCTCAATGCCCTGCTTGCCGCAGAAGTCCAGCAGCGACCCTACCTGCTTCTCAATGACGTGTGCTACGTCTCAGCGTGCATCGGCCTGGATAACTGGTTCGATCCTGGCCGCTGGTTCAGCTACAAGCTCGCAACTACTCCTCAGGGCAGTGCCGCGCTCGCTTTCAATCTGACAGCATTGATCTGCGCTCGCTATGGCCTTAGCCGTAAAGTCCTTTTGCTGGATCTGGATAACACGATCTGGGGCGGTGTCATCGGCGACGACGGAGCAGACGCCATCGCTATCGGAAAAGAAACGCCAGGCGCTGAGGCCTACAGCGCATTTCAGGAATTCGTACAGCGCCTGCGTCAGCGCGGCATAGTGCTCGCCGTCTCCTCTAAGAATGATGATGCGATCGCACGTACCGGCTTTACTCACCCCGATTCCATTCTCAAGATTGAAGACTTTTCCAGCTTCAAGGCTAATTGGGGTCCGAAGCATGAAAATATCCAGGCAATCGCGCACGAATTGAACCTCGGTTTGGACAGTTTTGTCTTTGCTGACGACAACCCTGCCGAACGCGCATTGGTACAGTCGCAGCTGCCAATGGTTGCGGTGCCGGAGATCGGTAACGATCCAGCGCTGTATGTTCGTTTGCTGGATCGCAATCAGTATTTTGAAGCACTATCCCTCTCCTCAGAAGATATATCTCGCTCCGACCAATACGCCGGCAATGCGAAGCGCAATGAGTTGCAGGCGAAGTTTGCCGACTACGGAGAGTTTCTTGCTTCGTTGGAGATGTCGGCAGAAGTGGGTGCGTTTATCCCAACTTATCTGGAACGCATCGCTCAGCTCACCGGAAAGACAAATCAATTTAATCTCACTACCAAGCGCTACTCGCAGGCAGAGATTGAATCGATCGCTGGAGATTCTCGCTTTATAACCCGCTATATCCGTCTGACAGATCGCTTTGGCGATAACGGCCTTATCTCCTGCGCAATTGGCAGGATCGAAGGAGACACGCTCCATCTCGACCTATGGCTCATGAGCTGCCGGGTTCTCAAGCGTGATGTCGAACTGCTGATGCTCGACGAGTTGGTTATAGCTGCCCAAAAAGCCAGCCTCAAATTGCTGCGCGGCTACTATTTTCGCACGCAAAAAAATAACATGGTCAGCAATCACTATGAGAAGCTCGGTTTTACCTGCATTGAAGCAACGGATGATTCCTCAATTTGGTCTTTTCCTTTGGAAGACTACAAACTAAAAAATGTTCATATCCAAATGGCAAACTCGCCGTCGCGCTCATGATGCAGCTTGCACTACGGGCTTGATCTTTGGCCTACCCAGATGAAGAAAGGGATGCTCAAGGTATTGATAGCAGTATGCCGAGGCCACAATAGTCAGCGCTCCACACAGCGTCATATAAGCCCAATAAACGATTGCGTTATATGCAGTAATATCGCAGACCTTCTTGATCAAAAAAATTCCTGCAATCAGAAACGGCAAATGAAGCAAATAGATGCTGTAGCTGATGCGGCCAAGAAACCGCAACGGCTTCAACGTCAAAAGCCCCAACCAGTTGTTGCCAAAGCATACACAAGCAAAAGGGAGCGCCAGGATAATACTTTCAAGCCACCCATAATGTGGCTTCACTAACACAAGAACGAACCCAACCAAGGCAAGCGCGATCAACGCTGCCGTTCGCGATCTTGCTCGCTTCACCCACGCTTCAGTCGGCCTAAGGATGGCGACGAACATTCCGACGCTGAAAACGAAGAGGAGATAGAAAACATACGATCCGAAGATCTCTTCCAGCTTTCCAGCTACTCCATGCAAATGGACCTTGGTGCTCGCCGTGTAGAAGATCGCCGCAGCCGCCAACAATATAACCAGCCTGAATCTTTTTCTTGCAAACCAGCCCAGAAAAGGCAGCAACAGATAAAACATCCACTCGTAGCGCAGTGTCCATGCCTGCCCAAACCACTCTTTGGAATTTGCTATGGCATTGATGTCGTGGCTCGGGCTGATGAAGGCAATCCACAATAATGCTTCAACGCCGATCTTGTGAAATGGCTCATTGCGGTGAAAGTGGCTCGCGATTGCAACCAGAAAAAAGAAGAAGAGGCAAGCAAATCCGTACGCCGGACCAAGGCGGCCAAGCCGCCGATAGTAAAACTGAAGAGCAGGAATATGGCTGGTTCGAATGAGCTTCGACCAGAACAAATATCCGGTGATGAAAAAAAACATGGTCACCGGAAATATGGCCATCTGCGAATAGAAATTGGAAGGTGGGTAGTCCCATACTCCAGTCTTCTGAAAATAGTAGTAGCCGATTGCATGAACGAAAAACACGCCCAGCGCCAGAACACCGCGCAAACCATCCAGTGCAAGCAGGTGCGTCCCATGCAACTCTTTGCGATCAAGTTCTCTATGGAAAGGAATTATTCTGGACAGCAGCCATCCTTCGCAGATAAATAGACCCATGAGCACAAAATAAAACGCTGGGTTGACTGGGCTTATCGCGTGATTCATTAGTCCAGTTCTAACATGGAACCCCTACCGGCCCCACAAAACGAACTAGCGGCATTGGTTACACTGTTAATGACATGAATATTCTGATTACCGGCGGGGCCGGGTTCATTGGAACGCGGCTGTCGCGCTTGCTTTTGCAGCAAGGGCATTCGGTCACCATTCTGGACAATTTCAGCCCGCAGATTCACAGCGATAGCAACGACCTGCCTGCGGACCTGGGTTCTGCCGTAAAGCTCATCCGCGGCGATGTCCGCGACGCGCAGGTGTGGGAGAATGCGCTTCCGGGCCATCAGACCATCGTCCATCTTGCCGCAGAAACCGGCACCGGCCAATCCATGTACGAGGTTTCCCGCTACGAGCAGGTCAACCTCGCCGGCACGGCAAACCTCTATCAACTGCTCGCCGCCAATCCGTCACATGGCGTGCAGAAGGTTGTCGTTGCGTCCTCGCGTGCTATCTATGGCGAAGGCGCCTACCACTGCCCTGCCGACGGCCTGGTCTATCCCCGCTCGCGCAGCGCTGCAGACAAGCGCGCCGGAAATTTCGACCCCCTCTGCCCTATCTGCGCAGGCCCGTGCAAAACAGTGCCCACGCCGGAAAGTGCTCCCTTCCAACCGGCGTCGTTTTACGGCCTTACAAAGCAGGTGCAGGAGCAGATGACGCTCCTCTTTGGAGAAGTCCTTGGCATTCCGTCCTTCGCTTTGCGCTATCAAAACGTCTATGGCCCTGGTCAATCGCTCAAGAACCCCTACACGGGCATCCTAGCCATCTTCTCGAATCTCGCACGCACGGGTGGAGACATCAATGTCTTTGAGGATGGTCTTGAGAGCCGCGACTTCGTCTACATCGATGACGTGGTGCGCGCTACGGCCACCTGCGTAAACAGCTCTTCCGAAGGTACTCACGTGCTCAACGTCGGCTCCAATGAGCGCACCAGCGTGATGGAAGTCGCGAATGCCGTCAATCAATTCTTCGGTGGCAAGTCAAAGGTTGCCGTCAACGGCGCCTTTCGCGAAGGCGACATCCGTCACGGCATGGCCGACCTCACCCACGCGGAGAAAATGATCGGCTACAAGCCGGAATGGAAGTTTGCCGACGGCCTTCATAAGTTTCTGGAGTGGGCCGGTGGAAGCGAGCCAGAGCTAGCCGGCTATGAGCGCTCGCTGAGCGAGATGAAGAAACGGGGACTGCTTCATGCCGGCTGACAAGCCACTGGACGAGCCTCTCCTTCTGCCCACAGCCTATGTCCCCGGCAAGATTGGCGTGGTCACCGTGCTGTTTAACAGCGCGTCCGTGTTGGCCGATTTTCTGGCCTCGCTCGATGCACAGACCTATAGAAATTTTGTCGTGTACTGCGTAGACAATGCTTCCAGCGATGGCTCTGCCGCAACATGCAGCGCCCGCGGCAATCAATTCGTCACCATCGTCAATGTGCAGAACCTCGGCGTGGCCGCAGGAAACAACCAGGGCATACGCGCCGCTATCAACGATGGCTGCGAGTACGTGCTTCTTCTCAACAACGATGTCGTCTTCGGCTCCGAGTTGTTTCAGCAGTTATTGGACGGCCTTGCCTTACATCGCGCTGATATGACCACGCCTCTCGCGTATTACTTCAAGCCCAACAACGTGGTTTGGTGCGCAGGCGGAGGCTTCAACTCTCTCGCCGGCAATCGTCAAATCCATTACGGCGCCGACGAAGTCGATCGCGGACAGTTCGACACCGACATGCAAGTCGACTTTTGCCCGACCTGCTGCGTTCTGATTCACCGCTCTTTGTTCGGACGAATCGGCCTCATGGATGAGCGCTACTTCGTCTATTGGGACGATACCGATTGGATGCTCCGCGCAAAGCGCTCGGGAGCGCGCCTGTGGCTTCTGCCTGCGGCCAAGCTGTGGCACAAGGTGCATAGTCTCACCGGCAAGGGCTCGGATTTTATGATTCGCTATACACACCGCAACCACGCATATTTTTTTTATAAACACATGAGCTGGCTGCGAGCCACGATCTACAGTTGGGTCTATTGTTTCTATTATCGAGTCCTACTCTTGTCCTCAAAGCACCGTGAAACCGCGCGTCTTTCTCTGCGGTCGTGGAAAGAAGGCCACGAGCTTTACCGGGCACGAACGACAGAGTTGCGACAGAGAGTAACGCATGCCTGAGTTGCCACAAATCGGGCCGAAGACCATCGTCTACGGCGTCTTCAAAGGTATGGGCGACCTGCTTAATGCGGCGCCTGTAATTCTCGAAGAACTCCAGACCGGCAACAAAATCAAGCTGCTCATCTTCCACGGTTTTTGGCTTGAAGAGTTTTCATATTTGCTGGATTTCGGAGTCAACAGCTCCAATTTGGAAGTCTTTTATCTTCCACGATTCAACAAATGGTCTGACTTCAAACGCTTTTGGTCGGAAATGTCGCATCTACATCCAGATCTCATCTGGATCTCTCCACATGCTCCCCAACCGGCATCGAGCTGGAAAATTCCTTTTGCCCTCTGGTTCTTGAAGACATTTCTCTGGCGGCATGCTCAACTCGCCGGTGCTGACACGGAACGCTTCTCCGGCTTGTTCGACATAAAAATCCCTGTGGACCGTGATCTGTCTTTGATGGAGCGTGAGTACGCAGCCTTCTCGATGCTCAAGGGTAATGCTGGATCCACGCCGCCTCCATCCGTAGCGTTCATCGAGCCGATCCGAAGGCATCGGGAGGAAGAGCCTTTATTCGATCTCTTGATTCACCCCGGCGCTAACGCCGTGAATCGCAGTTGGCCGTATGCTCATTTTGCAGCACTGGCACAGCTCATTCCTACGCACTACCGCGTCGCCATTCTGGGCCTACCTAAAGATATTGAGCAGGCGCGAAAGGTGTTTCCCACAGATCGCGGCATCCAATTTCTGACCGGCACTCTGCAGGAAGCCATTGCAACCATCGCTTCCTCCCGTGTTCTATTTTGCATGGATAGCGGCAATGTGCATTTTGCAAATTTTCTAAATATGCCGGCAGTCGCACTCTACGGCAAATCCGATCCCGCAAACATCGTCGGCACGTGGGGCAGCGTGTTTCCAATTTACGAACAGAAGTTCCCCTGCCAGCCTTGCGGCAAAGCTACTTGCTCCCAGCCTGAGGTTTATTGCATGAACTCGATTGCTCCAGAAACAGTCGCAAAGCAGCTGCTTCAAATGCTTGAGTCCGCAACTGTCGCGCCACGCTCAACCCGGCGCACAATCTCGCGCCCAATTTCGATAGAAGCTGTTGCTGCGGGCGAAGGAACGTTGCAAACATGCAGCATTCCCGGCGTGTCCAAAAAGTAGAAGTCGTCCACCAGCTTTCCTGTCGCATCCAGCGCCTGAGCGCGCACTCCTGAACCGCCCGGCACCAGGTCATCCCTCTTCAGTTCGGGGAGCAGTTTTTGTAGCGCCTCAGTGAACGCGTTCTTGTTCCACGAGCGATAGTATTCGCCGGCAGCATACTTCCACATCTTGCCCGCCATCACCCAGAAGCCGGGGAAGGTCGCGACCTTGAGCGAGTCACCAAGGTTGAATGATGTGCGCGTATAGCCTTCGCGCT
>Ga0206848_1196_pt1 | contig 12526 bp, 10 predicted proteins | sample Alteio_BWOrgCont_18_FD_152635 | JGI IMG/M metagenome (GOLD analysis project Ga0206848, IMG submission 152635) | Enriched cells from forest soil in Barre Woods Harvard Forest LTER site, Petersham, Massachusetts, United States -... | ecosystem: Environmental > Terrestrial > Soil > Temperate forest >...
CAGAGTTTGAAGGATGCTGGGAGCGATGCCGTAGTAGGCGGTCAGCTCGGCGGGTTTGGCGTCGGTACCGTGGGCGATCTTGTCGGCGGGGATCAGGCCGGACGTGTCCGTGCCGTGAAGCTGGTCGAACGGATGGATGACGGGTTGGAGCTTTTTGCGAGGCACCTGCGTCTGATGATAGGTGATAGATCAACGAGGAAGAGACTATGGCTGAAATGATGCCGTTTGAGTATGCGGAATTCTACGACGTTCCACGCTGCATTTTGATGCGCTACCGAGAAATACGCTTCCTCATCGAAAGTTCTTTCAACGAACAGCTTGATAACTATGAAGAGAACTACTCAGTTTATTTAGTGCCTGAGACAGCTCCTGATTCTTTGAGAGAGAACGCTGGAAATTTCTTCAACAGCACAACAATGCCTTGTGTCGGCCACATTCGAGTTGAAGATGTTTTGTTTGACTCGAGTAAACGCAAGCTGCTTGATGCTTCGTTCCTGGACTCATTTATTGGCGATTGATGTGGATTTATTGTTTCTCTAGAGGATGAGAAAAAGCGCCGGCAGCAGCGTGAGCTCAACGCGCGAGATGGTGGGCAAGCCGAGGAGCCGATTTTCTACCTGGGCGCGGAAGTGCGCGTTAGCGGTTTCGTCTGATGTGGGTGACGTGAGCGTGAGATGCGCGATGAATTTTTGCGGGACGCCGGGGATGCGAGCGCCGGGGGCATCGGTATCCGGCGTGAGCGTAGCAGAACGGACCAGAGCTAGCTCGACGATATTGCGCCGCAGCGTGGGGTGGTAGCAGTCACGGAGCAAGGCGAGAAGGTCGGCGTCAGTCATAAATACAGGGGATAGAGGATAGAGAGTAGAGGATAGAAAAATTAGAATGCGGCATCGCGGTGCAGGCGGACGCAGCGGTCGATGTGCTCGGAGGCTTGGGTATGGGCGTTGGGGCCGGTGAGGGTCCCGCTGCGATAGGAGATGAGCCAGACCTTGCAGTTTTCCAGATCAATAGTGGGGTCAGCGGCGGCGTTGACCGTGGTGGTGTGGATGGCGCTCTGGGCTTTGTTGAAGATGTCGAGCATGGGTTGGAACTGCGCGGCGGGAGCGTCGCGGAGAGCCGCGACATGCTCGAAGTCGATCCATGCATTGTTCACGGCGGGGTCGCTGTAAGTGCTGGGTGTTAGCAGGACCGGCGCGGCTTGCTGCGAGAACGTGCTTTGCTGCTGCGCGTGGCGGTGGCGATACACGTTGAAAACGAATATGCCGAGGATGATGGCGATGAGGACGAAATGGCGCGGGCGAAGCTGCATAGGATCGAGTGTCCAGAGTGGCTAGTGGGTGCGGTCGACGAGGTACTGCGCGAGAGACTTAAGCGGCGTTGCGGATTTGCCAAAGGGCTCAAGCGCGGCGAAGGCGTCGGCGATGAGCGAAGCGGCGTCTTTGCGTGCTCGCTCAAGACCATAGACGGCGGGCCAGGTAGCTTTGTCGCTGGCTGTATCTTTGCCGGCGGTCTTGCCGAGCTGTTCGGAAGATTGCGTGACATCAAGGATGTCATCGACGATCTGGAAGGCGAGGCCGGCGCTTTCGCCAAAGGTGCGCAATCGGGCGATGGCGTCTTCTTCCGTGCAAGCCAGCTTGTGGCCGCTGGCGAGGCAGTGGCCGAGACCGAGCAGGCCTCCGCAGACGATGGAGGTGGTGATGAGCGCGCCGGTCTTGGCGCGGTGAATGCGCTCGACGAGTTCGGCAGTGGGCTTTACGCCTTCGGACTCGATGTCCATCACCTGGCCGCCGATCATGCCCGGAGGCAAATCGCCGGGAAGGTCTGAGCCGGGTACAGGGCCTACGCCGGTGCCGATGGCGAAAGAAAATTCGCGAATGATTTCGACGAGTGTAGCGCCGGGCGCGGGAAGCTGCGAGATGGTTTGGAAGGCGAGTGTCTGCAGCGCATCGCCGGCGAGGATAGCGATGGCTTCGCCGAAAGCAACGTGGCAGGTGGGCTTGCCGCGGCGAAGGTCGTCGTTATCCAGCGCGGGCAGATCGTCGTGGATGAGCGAATAGGTATGCACCATCTCAATGGAGCAGCCCAACTCGACAGCGCCTTGCGGCAGCGTGCCAGTGCCGGCGACCATGCGTGCGGCTTCCATGCAAAGGATGGGACGAAGGCGCTTGCCGCCCGCGAACATGCTATGGCGCATGGCGCGGTGGATAGAATGCGGCTCGACGGTGGGCGCAGGCAGAAGGCGCTCGAGGGTCTCGTCCGTAAGGGCGACGCCGGTGGTGAGGAGTTGCTGAACTTCAGAAGTCATTCAATTGAAGATTTTACGCTGTTGCGCGCGTGTAGTGTGCCCGGTACGAGTGGATGGAGAGGAAGCCAAGCACAAGCAACGCAAGAGTGGTGAGAATAAGGCCGAGAAGCTGGTCGGTGGTGCGATGCCATGCGATGTCGATTGTCGAGTGGCCTACGGGGAGTGGGAGTGCGATGAGACCATCGGTGCGCTCGACGCGATCGGAGAAAAGCTCGCCGTTGCGCGTGACGCTCCACGAGGGATAGTCGCGGAGATTGAGGATGAGGGTTTGAGGCGTGGCGAGATCGAGCGTCAGGTGATGAGGCGCGGGTGTGGAGACGGTTTGGTCGAGCGGCGGAGCTACGTCGTAATTGATGATGGTGGCTGCAGGGTTGGGGATGGTCCCCGGCGCAGCAGCCAACGGGTCAGTGCCGGTGGAGAGCCAGTAACCGGGATTGTCGGTGCGGAGGAAATCGTCGTCGGCGTGGGTGGGGGCGTACTCGTCATTGGGGCCTTCGCCGTGGCTGCTGGCGAAGAGTTGCGCATGCACAGCGGGACGATCGCTAAAATCGCAGCCCTGGCGGAAGATTTGGTAGCAGAAATACGTTGAGATGAGAGTGATGGCGGTGATGGCAAGCGATGTGCCTACGCCTTCGAGCATCCTGCGAACCCACGTCCCCAGAGGCGAGGGACGTGGGGCACCCGAATCTGTGAGGTTGTTGAGCAGCAACGCAACCGCCAGAGCGAAGACAACGCCGAGCAGCGAGAGCAGACGCCAGGGGAATTGCAGGAAGGCGAGTTCGGGCAGGTGATCGAAGAGCGGCGTGCTGAGCGGTGTGAGACAGAAGGCGATGAGAAGAGTGAGCGCGGCAAGAGCAAGAGGCGTAGTGGTGAGAAAGGGTTTGGCTGTTGTGGTGGGACTGGAACTCTCGGGGTCCTTCGACTCCGGCTCGCGGTGAGGCTGCGAGCCTTCGCTCAGAATGACAGTCTTCTTTCTTGATTGGAGAAAGAGAAGTGCAAGAGGAATGACGGTGAGGCCCAGCAGAGTGAGAGCGACGAGACTGGCGGTATGCAGGACGACGTTGTGCCCCAGATCGGCAGTGTGGCCGAAGAGGAAGTTGTCCTGGAAGCGCATATTGGGGATGATCGCCATGTCGATCTGCACATAGCGCCGTTCGTAGGCCGCTGGGATCAGATAGAAGCCGGCGAGTCCTGCGCCGAGAACAACTCCGCCAAGGGAACGGAGAAAAAGTTCGAAAGCAGCGCGCCGAGAGTATGGGTTGCGTAGAGAAGAAGCAGACCCTTCGCGAAGCTCAGGATGACAAGTTTTATTGGGTCGCAAGAGAAGCAGCAGGATGCGGACAACGATGATGGCAGCGAATCCGTAGCAGCCGATGACGGCTCCGGGGGCGTTGGTCAGCCAAAGGAGCGCGATGGGCAGCGCGATGGCCGTGATGCGCGGGCGCTCGCGAAGAGCGGCGGCGACAATCAGGGGCAACCAAGCCGCAGCAAGGAGCTCTCCGTAAGCAGTGCGCTCGTAGGCGGTGAAGAGCATGTACGGGTTGACGATGTAGAGCGCGGCAGCAACGAGCGCGATGTGCGAAGACGTGAACTCGCGCGCCAGGCGGTACATGGTGATGGCCGCTGCGGTGAGAGCAATCCATGTGAAGAGGATGGGCGCCGCAGAGATATTGAAGATCAGCGACAGCGCAGCGCCGAGCAGCCACGAGAATGGCGGATAAAACAGGAAGCGCGGCTCGCCGGAATTCCACGCAGCAGAGATGGTCCAGCGAGGAAGCAGGACGCCGTGACGAAGTTGCGCGGCGGCATCCAGCCAGGAGTTCAGGTGGAAGGTGAAGTCGTGTCCACAGGAACAGCCGTTCAGGATGAGCGGCAGAACTACGAGAAAAGTCGCGAAGGGAAGAAGCAGAAGACGGGCTGGTGGTGTGCGAAGCATTCCAATCAATTGTGACAGGTGGCAAATGCAACGACAAAAGCTTTAACGCGGAGGTCGCGGTGTTCGCGCGGCGGACGCGGAGAAAAACTACTGTGGAGTAAGTGTGAGCGTACGGGTTGCAGTGGTGTGGTCGAGCGGCGTCATGTACGTGGTTCCCGCGAACCACGCGCCGAACTGGTCGAGGAAATAAGGGCTGGCAGGGTTTTCGGATTCGCCGGTGGTGATGTTGGCGAAGGTGGAGGACGTGGACGAAAGGTCTGCGGTAAAGCGCTCGCTGGGGCCGAAGTGCAAACCGGAGGCGCGGATGGTGTTGGCATTGCCGCCGTTCGGAACGCGGCCGGTGCCTGTAGCGGTTCCTAGCAAATAGCTGACAAATCCGTGGCTACCAAAGAGCGGATGCGCGATCTCAACAGGATGGGTTTGCCCGTAACCCCACTGGTCGAGATTGGCGGGCGCTTTGCGCAGAGCGTGGGCGGCGGCCGTGGCGATCAGGTCATTCCAGTTGGCGTAGCTGGAAGGTAGCCAGCGTGCGGGCTGTTGCGTGACGAGATTTTCGAGCGCTGTGTCCTGATTGTGCCAGGTGTAGAGGAACAGGAGCTCGTCGATCGTGGGCGCGCTCTTGGCCGGTTTTGCTGCGCCATCGTGCGCCTGGATCTGCGCGGTGAGCAGCAGCGTGTAGAGCTCGTAGGTAGTCCCGGCTACGATGCTGGCAGGCGCGGAGTTGGCAGCGATGCTTCCATCGAAGCCACGCAGCATATCGGCAGCGTGATGCAGGCGCGCGTCGCCCGCAAGAACGCTGGAGCTCGCGTGATCGAGCGCGTAGGCATAGCGCTGCGCAAGTACGTGCGCTAACTCTGAGTGTTGATCGTTATCAAGAGCAAGGCTGTCCGTAGGCGTGAGGCCGGTGCGGTTGTTCAGCTGATGATAGATGCGCTCGGTGCGATAAGGAGCGAACCAGTCGTTCGAGATGTAGTACGGATAGTCGTCCGGCGCGATGCGCGAGTTAGCCGTAGCGATAATGCCGCCGGTGGGATCAGTGACAGCGGGGAGCTTGTCGTAAGGAATATAGCCTGACCAGATTTGCGAGGCGTCAAGTGAGTCGATAGGTACGGAAGAAATAGGCGAACCGATGTGTCCGGCATTCTGCGTTGCGGGGCCGCGCACGGGGATGCGGCCAAGGGTGTGGTACCCAATATGGTGTGCGTCCGCGTAGACAAGGCTGAGCGCAGGCGTGCCGAAACTCGAAAAGGCGGCGACGAGCGATGGGCCGTCGACTGCACTATCAACCGCAAGCAGCGGAGCGTTGACGGTGGTAGCGTCATAGACCGTCCACGCGAGCGAGAGCGCGCGATGCTCGGTGGGATACAGCGGCGAAATGATAGGCGTGGGGATGGTGACGCCGCCAATGCTGGCGGTTGTTGTGAGCACGTCGAGCGAAACATCATGCCCGCCGCGCACGCGGATGAGCTCAGGATGATGCGCAACGGGTTGCCACGTGCCATCGGGGAGCTGATATTGCGTGACGCCGTTTGCGGTCGCCAAGTGCTCGATGCGAACGTCCTGCGTGTCTCCGAGAAGAGCAGTCACACTCCACGCAACATTGTTATTGCGGCCAACGATGACGAAGGGAACGCCGGGCAGCGTGAAGCCGGTGACGTCTAATCCTGCTGTGTGGAGCGCGGCCTGATACCAGATGTCCGGCGCGTTGAGCGTGAGGTGCATGTCATTAGAGACGATCGGCACGCCGGAGGCCGAGCGATCGGCTGCGATGGCCCAGTTGTTGGAGCCCGCGATGCACTCTGCGCAAGGGTTGATGAGCTTTGTTACGCGGAGAAGATCGTGCGGCGTAACGGTTGCTGCTTGTGATTTATCCAGCGGCACTTCGATGAGATCGTGCGGCGCCGTCAGATTGGGAGCTGCATCAGCAGGCGGATGGTCACGCCAGGATGTGATGGGGTAAAGATCGGCGGCCAGGTTTGCGGGAAGATGCGCGGAGAGGGTTTCGCGATTGAGCTTTTGCGGAAACTCCGTAGACAGCTCTTGCGCCATGGAAAGCGAAACCAGTAGCGAATCGCGCGGCGTCCACGGTGCAGGCTGATAGTGAAGCAGATGAAATTCCACGGGCAACGTATCACCGTGCGTGGCGATGAACGCGTTGACGCCGCGAGCATAAGCCTCAAGCTGATGTCGTTGATCGGCGGGAAGCGTAACGAGCGCACGGTCGGCAGTAGCGCGAATTTGCAGATAGCGCTGCAGGCGGTCGTGCTCGACGAGCGTTGGGCCAAGGATTTCCGCTAGCTCGCCGGCGGCGTGGCGGCGCAGGGCATCCATTTGGAAGAGGCGGTCCTGCGCGGTGATGTAGCCCTGCGCGAAGAGCAGGTCGTCGAGATTGGCGGCTGTGATGGAAGAGACGCCTTGCGGGTCGCGCGTCACGACGACAGGCGCAGAGAGGCCGGCAACGGTGATGTTGCCATCGAGTTGCGGCAATGAAGCACGCATGGCGTGGCGCAGCCAAAGGGCTGAAGCGAGCAGCAGGATGAGAGAGAGAGCCGCGAGAACGGCGACAGCGACGAATATCCGACGCAGAGCGCGGCGCGGTTTGCGAACGGGAATGGCCGTGGCTGAGGAACTCATACGCTTGCAGACAAGCTTATGCGATTCAAGCGAGCAGATGTGTGAATCTCGAAACTAGGAAGCGTGTGCGTCTGTTACGAACACCTCCTCGCGCGGGAGCTGCTCCAGCGGAGGCAGCGGGCCGGGCTTTGTGGTGAAGCGGATGACGAAGATCATGATGATAAAGATAGGAATACAAAGCAGGCTGCCCTCGGGGCCGTCTGGACCGCCGGAGAGCAAAGGCTTACCGGCGAAGTGAGTTTGGAAGAGCCGTCCCACGGAGATGTTGCCGCTATCCGGCACGCCGTAAAGGAAGCTTTGTGCCCAGTCCCACGTTGTATGAAATCCGATGGCCCACCACAGCGAACCGGTGCGGAAGAGCACATAAGCAAAGACCATGCCGACGATGAAGACTTGCAGAATGCCAAGACCGTTCTCGCCTTTGTTGCCGAGGTGCATGCAGGCGAAGAGGATGGAAAGCAGAAAAGCTGCGATCCAGAAAGCGATTGCGCGGGCCTTTTCCGGCGAGATCATTTCGCCGAGACCGAAGACGCCGCGCGTGAATGTGTACTGCATGTAGCCGCGCAGGAAATATTCCTCGGCAAAGCCGACAAAGAGAAATGCGATCAGCCACTTTATGCCGTAGACCAGCATAGGGACGCCGTAGAGAAGGCGGCCGTCAAAATAAAGAAGATGCATTGCGTGCAGTGTGAAGACGAGCGTGGAGAGCGCAACGAGGCCCCAGAAAGCTCCTGGGATGAAATCGCGCAAGCGGTTGGCGCCGATGCCATACCAGCCGAGCTTGCGGCGCTCAGCACGCGAGAGCAGCCACGCAAGTGCGAGCATGCCGAAGAAGGTGACGCCGTCGCTGCCGATCACGATCGAAGGAACAAAATCAAAGCTGATTTTAGGTTTCGGCTTCTCGGAATCGGGCATTTTTTCGCCAGGATGTGTAGCTTTCCATGTGCGAATTTCCTGCGATGCCTGCATCTGCGCCTGGATGACAGGCTTGAGCTTGCCCGATAGGCCAAGGCCAACGAAGCCGCCAATGAAGGTGAAGATGACCCAGCAGACGATGTAGATGGCGATGCCATAACCGGCGCGGAAGCCGAAACGCCCGAAGAAGAACGCGTTTGGGCGATGCTGCGGAGCGGAGGCGATAGGTTCGGCTGGCACGGGCGGCGGCGGAAAGCTGTTGGAATCGCTCATTACGTGGTCTCCAGGGGAAGGGCTGAAATATCGCTGTCAGCATTATCGGCGATGGGCGGCGATTTAGGTTCAAGAGGTGGTTGTGGCGAGCTGCGCGTGAAGAAAAGCACAACGATCAGCAGGAGAAGAATGGGAATACAGATCAAGCTGCCTTCAGGGCCGTCAGTACCGCCGGAGAGCAGCGGCTTGCCGATGGCGTGCGTAGCGAACAGGCGGCCCTGCTCCAGGCCGCCGGAATCGGGAACACCGTAAAGGAAGCTCTGCGACCAGTCCCAGGCCGTATGAAAGCCGATGGCCCACCACAGCGAGCCGGTTCTCCAAAGAGCTACGACGAGCACGATGCCGGCGAGAAAGACATTGATAAGGCCGACGCGGGTTTCGCCGGAATTGCCGGTGTGGGCGAAGTAGAAGAGCGCCGAGGTAAGGACCGCGGCAATCCAGAAGGTAATGGAGCGGGCTTTTTCCGGCGCGATAAGTTTGCCCAGGCCGAACATGCCGCGGGTGAGCGTGAACTGGATGTAGCCGCGGAAGCTGAATTCCTCAAACAGGCCGACGAGCAGGAAGCCGAGAAGCTGCAAGAGTCCCCATTTGAGAATGGAGCAGCCGAAATCGAGGCGGGAATCAAAGACGAGCAGATGAGAGAAGTAGAGCACCGCAATGAAGAGGCCCATGGAAATGAGTCCCCAAAGCGATCCCATGAGGAAGCGGCTGATGGAGTGCGATCCGCCCAGGCCATAGACAGAAAACTTGCGGCGCTCGATGCGCGACATGATCCAGCTGACAAGCAGAAAGATACCGAAAAGAAGAGATTCGCCGATGAGCATCCCGGCCATGGGCTGCGGCGCGTTGGGGTCGGGCTTGGGTGCAGGAGCAGCAGTAGATTGTGCGGCGGTGTGGTCATGATGGATCTTGACAACGTGCTGCACACCCCGAATTGCCATGACACAACCGAAGAGCAGAGCGAAAAAGATCAGCAGGCTCCAGCCGGCGCGGAGACCGAAAGGCCCCATGAAAACGCTATGAAGAAGCGAGGGCTTGGCGGGCGCAGGGGGCGGTGCGGCTTCACCAAGCTGTGGCTCGGCGGTGGTGAAATCAGGCGTAGTGAAGGGCTGCTGGCTGTCCATGCTGTTTGATCTCCGGTGGATACTTACTATGTACGCGTGAAAAGGCGCGTGAGTTCCGGGGAAGTCTTTTGTATTCCTAATGCGCCTTCAGGCTATGCTGAGGGAGAAAACTCTGCGGATGCAGACAGTGTAGAGGGTGAACGCTTTGAATTGCAGGATTTTTTATCACGATAAATGTTTTGATGGCGCTTGCTCGGCCTCGCTGTTTATGCGGTTTCATCGCGAATGCATTGGAACGGCCTCAAGTTTTGATTATCGCGGGCTTGTACACCGCGCCGGAGCACTGTTTGACGAGAGCTGGTTCCAGGCCGATGGCGAAAACGCGATTGTGGACTTTAAGTATTCGCCGTCGCCCCGGGTGAGCTGGTGGTTCGACCATCACCTGTCGGCATTTTTGACGCCGGAGGACGAGCAGCATTTTCGCGAAGGCCAGGTAAATCCAGATGGCTCACCCGGGCCGCGCGCGATGCGGGAATTTTTCAATCCTGACTACACCAGCTGCGCGAGTTGGATCGCGCACATCGCCAGCACAAAGTTCGGCATGGATGTGAAGCCGCTGGCCGAGCTGATCCATTGGGCGGACATTGTGGACGGCGCGAAATATGAAAGCGCCAAGGCCGCAGTAGAGATGGCCGAGCCGGCAATGAAGCTGACCATGGTCATCGAAAGCGCGGAGAAGAGCGAACTGGTGCAGAAGATTATTCCTCTGCTGACGGAGATGAGTTTGCAGCAAGTGCTCGACCAGCCGTTTGTGCAGGAGTTGCTTGGCCCGCTGATGGAGCGGCATCGCGCCGGTGTCGAGCTGATCCGCGAGCGCGCGACCTGCGAGCGCGGCGTGATTTATTTCGATATCACCGACCAGCCCACGGAGGGCTACAACAAGTTCATCCCGTACTACGTGCTGCCGGAAGGAACGTATAACGTTGGGCTGTCGAAGTCGAGTTTCAGGACCAAGGTGAGCGTGGGCACAAACCCGTGGACGAAGAAGCCTGCGAGCGAGCTGGCGAATCTTGCGGCAATCTGCGAGCGCTACGGCGGCGGCGGCCACGCACGCGTAGGCGCAATCAGCTTCCCGGTAGATAGAGAAGCCGATGCGCGCAAAGCGGCGATGGAGATTGTTCAGGAGCTAAAGGAAAGTGAGCAGTAAGCAGTACGCAGCCAGTAGAAGTCTTTAGCTGCCTGCTGCTCACTGCTTACTTTCGCATCAATGGTGCATCCGCGAGATGTCGTTGAACGTGACGAACGCCGCAAGCAGGATGATGCACACAAATGCTGCCTGGTAGATGCGCTCTTTTGCGACTTCATTCACGTCGCGGCGGATGATGGATTCGATGATGAGGAACAGGATCATGCCGCCATCAAGAATGGGAATCGGCAACAGATTGAAGATGCCGAGTTGCATGGAGATCAAAGCCATGAACTCAACAAGCGACCAGGTTCCCTGCTCGGAGACGATCTCGATCTGTTGAGCAATACCGACGGGGCCACTCATGGCTTTTGCAGAGACGTGGCGGGTGAAGATGCCCCGAATGATTTTCAGGACAAGCTTGGAGCTTTCGTAATTGTCTTTAGCGGACTGAACGATGGACTGGCCGATTGGAAGGCGCTGCACTTCAACGGGAACATGCTTAGCATGGAAGCCGATGAGCCACTTGATGACGCCGGCGCCGTTGTCGCCTTTTTCGGGCGTAAGTTGAAGCGTGATGGGTTGATCGTTGCGCGTGATGATGACAGTAGCTGGTGCGCCGCTGCCGTCCTGCAGATAAGCAATGAGAGTGTCGAGCGAATGGACTTGAAGACCATTGATGCTGACGATGTGATCGTCCGGGTGAAGGCCGGCGCGGTCGCCTGGGCTGCCGGGCGTGATGTCTTTCACGACAAGTGAATCGTCAGACTCGCGGGGAATGAGGCCGGTGGCCGAAAGCATATCTGGGCTAGGCTGATCGGTGCCGTCGCCGGAAGAGATGGTGATATCACGCGTTATGGTCTGCCCGTTGTGAACGAAGGATATGGGCAGCTTGTGGTTCACATTGAGAGCTGCGTCTTTCGTGATCTGGTCCCATGTGGGATTGGTGTTGCTGCCAAAACGGGTGATGGTGTCGCCGGTCGCGAGACCATCATGCGCAGCAGGCGAGTTGACTGGAACATAATCTACAACCGCCGGACCCGTGAGGTATTTGTCGACCTCATGGTGGTAATGCGCCGCGAAGAAGAGCAAAAAGAACGACAGGATGAAGTTGGCAAGCGGCCCAGCAAGCGCGATGAGGACACGCTGCCAGCGCGGGCGTCCGTTGAATTCGCCTGGAGCGTTGATGTCGATGCCAAGCACTTCGAGTGTTTCGCGGTCACGCGGCTTTTCGCCGGGAGCGTCGCCAAACATTTTTACGTAGCCGCCAAGGGGCAGCGCGGAGATGCGATAGTCCGTGTCGCCCAAACGAAATCCAATGACGCGCGGGCCAAAGCCGATGGAGAAGACCTCAACCTTGACCTTGCAGAGTTTAGCCATGACGAAGTGGCCGAGCTCATGGATGAGGACCATGATGCCGAGAACGATGGCGAACATTACGACGGTGTGGACAATGTGCATGGGAGCGGTGCTAAGCCTTTATATTTCGTGGCGGGAAGGTGAAGCAGGTCCTTCGCTGCGCTCAGGATGACAATTTTAAAACGTTGCTATTTGTTCGCGAGCCATTTCGCGGGCACGGAGATCGGCAGCTAAGACCTCAGGGATGGACGCAGGTGAACCGGCCGGGGTAAGCGCAAGCACCTTCTCGATTGTACGCGGGATGCCGAGGAAGGGCAGGCGGTGGTCGAGGAAGGCTTCGACCGCGATTTCGTCTGCCGCGTTGAGGGCGATGCAGTGGTTTTGCGAGGCGCCCGCAGCCTCATACGCAAGGCGCAGGCAGGGGAAGCGCTCGAAGTCGGGCTGCTGGAAATCGAGCTGCGAGAGCGTGGTCATGTCGAAGGTCAGGTTGCTGGCGATACGCTCCGGCCACGCCAGGGCATAGAGGATGGGCAGGCGCATGTCCGTGACGGAGATTTGCGCGAGGATGCTGCCGTCGATGAACTCGACCAGCGAATGAATCGTCGACTGCGGATGCACCGTGACGCGCACCTGCGCAGGCGGCAGGTTGAAGAGGCGGCAGGCTTCGATGATTTCCAGGCCTTTGTTGAGCATGGTGGCGGAGTCGACCGTAATGCGCCGGCCCATCACCCACGTAGGATGTTTGAGCGCCTGCTCCGGCGTGATGCCGGCGAAGTCTGCGAGTGGCGTGTTGCGGAAGGGGCCACCGGAGGCCGTGAGCCAGATCTGCTTCACCTCGTTTGGCGCGCCGCCGC
>Ga0206848_1198_pt1 | contig 12392 bp, 10 predicted proteins | sample Alteio_BWOrgCont_18_FD_152635 | JGI IMG/M metagenome (GOLD analysis project Ga0206848, IMG submission 152635) | Enriched cells from forest soil in Barre Woods Harvard Forest LTER site, Petersham, Massachusetts, United States -... | ecosystem: Environmental > Terrestrial > Soil > Temperate forest >...
TATGACGGTGCTGAAGCACCGCCCTTTCAAAGCAAGTGCGTCGTTACGATTTGCGTCGGAGGATTTGCGCAGGGAGTTTGGAGCCGAGAGCCAGCAGCGTGAGCAGCGTGATGATAGCCCAGAAAACTGAGCCGGCGGCAACGGCAAGAATATCCGCACGATGGCTGGAAACGGCAGGCAGCCAGCGCGTGGCATACGACGTGGCGAAGTAGGCGAGGACTGCAGCGGCGAAGGCACGGCCGAGTTCGGCGAACTCGAGATGTGAGAACGAGACAAGTTTCTTTTTGTGCAGCAGCAGAGCGAGCGTCGCAGTCTGGATGAAGATGCCGACATCGGACGCAATGGCGAGGCCGTTGAGGCCATAGATGCGGAAGAACACCCAATAGAGCGGTGCAGAGACAACAACGATGATGGTGCCGGCGATGGCCGGCGTTTTCGTGTCGCTGGCGGCGTAAAAGGCGCGCGCATAGATGCCCTGCACCGCCCAGATGGCGAGCGTGATCGAGAACACGATGAAGAGTTGTGTTGTAGAGCCGGCATTGTCGCGCGTGAATTTGCCGCCGCGAAGAAGATCGATCAACCAGGGTGCGAGGGCAATCATCCATGCGGAGACCATCATGCCTGTTGCAAACAATCGCGACACCGAGCGCGAGACGGAAGTGGAGAAATCCAGCGCGCGTTTCTGCTGAAAGAGCGAGGCAAAGAACGGCAGCGAAGCCGCGCCGGCAGCTGGGCCGATGATATTGAATGGCGCGTTGAAGACGTACTTCGCGTTGCCGAGCAGCGTAATGCCGCCTTCTTGCAGCGACCCGAAATAATTCAGGAAGAGGCCATCAAACATGACGAGCGAAACGCCAATCATGAGTGGCAGTGAGAGGTTGAACCACTCCAGAAATGCAGGATTACGAAAGCCGATGACGGGATAAAAGCGCAGGCCGCTGCGCATCGCTCCGATGGTATTGAGCACGCCATAGCCGATGAACATTCCTGCCACTACGCCGATGGCCATGGAGTGAATGCCGTAGGCGCGATGCAAAAAGAAGGCGCCAAGAATGATTCCGGCGTTGTAGATAAGTGGAGCGACGGCCTGGTAGATAAAAATTTTGCGAACCTGCAAGCGCGATCCCATCACGCTGCCGATGAAGAAGAAAAGCTGTGCCGGTAGAATGAGGCGCGTCATGCTGACGCAGAGTGAAAAGCGCAGCGAATCGCCGCGAAAGCCTTTGTTGGCGAGCCACACATACTGCGGAGCAAAGATCTCGGCAAGCAGGACGCCGGCGATAAGCACCACCAGCATGGTGGTGAGGATGACGGAGAGCGCGCGATCGCCACCTTCTTCGTCGCCGGCTTCGCGATAACGGTTGAGGATGGTGATGAGCGAAATGGAGGCGGCGCCACCGATGAGGAAGTAGGAAAGCAGGTCGGGAAGTTTGAACGCTGCAAGATAGGCGTCCTGCGCGGGGCTGGCGCCGAAGAGAAAGTTGGTATAGCCGACGCGCACCAGCGCCAGCAAGCCGGAGCCGAAGGCGCTGGCCATCAGCAGAATTGTTGCGGAGCCCGCGGTATGCGCGGAACGTGTGGGGCGTGGTGGTGTAGGGGTGCTCATTCTGGGAAGCTTTCGGCTGCGAGCTCTTAGCTTCTAGTTTCTCGCAGAAGCAAGTCTTCTTCCCACCCCAGTGTGCATAAAACGCACGCTGGGGACCCCGGCTTCGAGGATGACAGCGAGAAAGACAAGAGCAAACGCTATGCGGAGCGTGGCGGGTCGCCATCGGGTGCGTCGAAGCCGAAGAGATCACGCTGATGCAGCTTGAGCTTGTTGAGTTTTGCGGTGGGCTCGGGCTTGGTTTCGAGCACGGCAAACTTAGGGCGCATCGGCTTCACTTTGCTGCGTAGAGGCGCGGGAGTTTCGATGGAGGCAACAGGCTGCGTGCCGATAGGCGCAGAGAGATCGGCGAGCAGCGCCATCATCTCTGCACGCAGAGTGTGTAGCTGCGCAGTCTGATGTCCAGTGAGTTGCGGACGCACGGCTTCGACGGCGGCGGGAGTTTCGCGCGGAGCTGCTACAGCTTCTGGAATTTCGGCGCCGGATTTTGCTTCAGATTTGAAGACCTGGCGCGCGCCGGGGATGGTGTAGCCCTGGTCGTAGAGCAGGCTCTTAATGCGCAGCGCCATCTCAACATCTTTTTTGCGATAGAGGCGCTGGCCGGTGCCACCCTTGTTGGGCTTGAGCTGCGGGAACTCGGTCTCCCAGAAGCGGAGCACGTAGGCAGGCACGTCAAGCAGCGTGGCGACATCGCCGATGCGGAAGTAAAGCTTGTCGGGGATGACCGTGGGTTCAGGCGCGACGGTCTTACGGATTGGATGATGCGTTCCCATGCGTCAGAAAAAAGTATAGGACTGTAGCCTGTGCGTGGGGAGTGGTTTGCGAGGTTCTTCTTTTGATTCTGGGGGTTAGGGTGCGCTGGGGGTGGAACCAGGGTAGTTAACACCCCCGTGAAGCTTTACTTTAAGTTTTGGGCGAAGGCGGAGAGGTGCGGAGTGAAATTCATAGTTTGAGCTGGAGCAGGCAGAGATCCAGGAATCGGCCGAATTTAAAGCCCACTTCAGGCAGAAGTCCACATTCTACGAAGCCGTGATGTCTGAAGAAGCGTAGGGAGGCAGTGTTTTCGGAGTCTATGGCAGCAATCATGCTGTGTTTGCCGAGCGCGCGGGCGCGATCTAGTAGTGCATGGAGCAATTGCGTTCCAATGCCCTTGCCTCGGACACCTTCGTGGATGTGAATTGTGCCTTCAACGGTGAAGCGGTAGCCGGGCCACGAGCGGAAATCGCCGAACGTTGCGTAGCCAAGGACTTCGCCGGTTTCTTTGGCTGCCGCGATGAGCAATGGATAGCCTTTACTGATGCGGTCCTGCCAGTAGGAAAGGCGGTCTTCAATGGTTACGGGCGTGTCGTTGTAGATGGCCGTGGAAGTGCGCAGGACTGAATTGTAGATTTCAGTAACGGCTTCGATGTCAGCGGCAACAGCATCGCGAATGAGCATGGAATTTGTCTCAGGCAAGCGGCTTGCGGCGAACGAGTTTGCCCGGAGCGGCGCGCTCGTATTGCACGGGCCAGCTTGCGGGCTGGTGGAGTTCGTAGGCGGCGCGCATGGGCCAGTAAGGGTCGCGGAGAAGTTCGCGGGCGAGGAGGACGACATCGGCTTGTCCAGTGCGAATGATCTGGTCGGCCTGTGTGGGTTCGGTGATCATGCCGACGGCGCCGGTGGCGATGCCGGCTTCGCGGCGGATGCGCTCGGCGAAGGCGACCTGATATCCCGCGCCGATGGGGATTTGCTGGCGGGGGTCGCTGCCTCCGGAGGAGACATCGATGAGGTCGATGTGCTCTGCTTTGAGTAGCTTGCAGAATTCGAGGATATCGTCGAAGGCGAGGCCGCCATCGACCCAATCGGTGACGGAGAGGCGTACCCAGACCGGAAGATGCTCCGGGAAATTGGCGCGAACGGCGCGGATGATCTCCAGCGGAAAGCTGGCACGGTTGGCGAGCGAGCCGCCGTACTGATCGGTACGGAAGTTCGAAAGCGGCGAAAGGAACTCGTGCGTGAGGTAGCCGTGGGCGGCGTGGACCTCGGCAAGAAGGAAGCCGGCTTTGGCGGCGCGTTGCGTGGCTGCGGCGAAGTCGGCGACGATCTTGTCCATGCCGGCGCGGTCGAGTTCGCGGGGTTTGGTGTAGCTGTCGGAATAAGGCGTGGCTGATGGGCCGACGGTTTGCCAGCCGCCTTCCGCGGGTGAGAGTGCGCGGACAGGCGTGGGCGCGTCGGTCGCGGGAAGTGTGGTGCCGGTGAATCCCCAGGGCGGCGTCATGCTGGCTTTGCGTCCGGCATGTGCGAGCTGGATGGCGGGAACGCTGCCGTGTGCGCGAAGAAACTCCGTGATGCGTGCGAGCGGCGCGATGTGCGCGTCGGACCAGATGCCGAGATCGCCGGGCGTGATGCGGGCTTCGGGCGAGACGGACGCGGCCTCAGTAAAAACTACACCCGCACCGCCTATAGCGCGGCTGGCGAGATGCACGAAGTGCCAGTCGTCGGCAAGGCCGTCGGTTGCGCTGTACTGGCACATGGGCGAGACGCAGATGCGGTTAGGCAGTGTGAGCGAGCGCTGCGTGAGCGGAGCGAAGAGATGATCGGGAGCGGTGACGGCTGAGGACATAGGTGTTGGATGTAGATCGATAGAGCGAAGGTTCGGTTGTGGGGCAGTTTGGAGAGCTGCTCCCCTCAGGGGCTTTAGCCCAACTTCTCTTTGAGCCTATAACGGACGGCCTAAAGGCCGTCCCCTTCAAAGCAAAAGCTAGTGGTTCTGAGTAAAGGCTAACGCATCTGTACTGAGGAGTCGTAGCGCGGGTTATGGCGTCCAATAAGATAGAAAGTAAGGTTTCGCGATGCCCGCTACTGTAATTTCAAACGAACCATCTGCTCCTGTTGTGCCCCAGGAGATTCACAACTGCCCCAACTGCAGCCACTGGCTGACGGAGGGCACGCTGGCGTGTCCCGATTGCCAGACGCTGACATACGGTGCGCATTTGAGTGGGCTGGCAGCGCAGGCGCAGCAGATGGAGCAGCAGGGCCAATGGAAAGAAGCGCGCGAGCTGTGGGCGCAGGCGCTGCAATGGCTCCCGGCAGATACGCGGCAGGCGGTCAGTATTCAGAACCATCTTGCGCAGATCGACAAGCGGCTGAAGGCCGAGGACGACCAGAAGGCGCGCTGGACAAAACGGTTGGGGCCGTTCGCTCCGATTGCATTGTTTTTGCTTAAGGCGAAGTCGTTTTTGTTTGTGCTGCTGAAGTTTAAGTTTCTGCTCAGTTTCCTAGCTTACTTTGCGTTGTATTGGGCACTATTCGATTGGAAGTTCGCGCTCGGATTTCTTGCGTGCATCTTTATCCATGAGATGGGCCATTACGTTACGGTCAAACGCATGGGACTGCGCGCGGAGCTGCCGGTGTTTCTGCCCGGTATGGGCGCTTACGTGCGTTGGTATGGGCAGGGCGTTTCCAAGGAGAACCTGGCGAAGATTGCGCTGGCAGGGCCGGTGTTTGGCCTGGGATCTGCGATTGCTTGCCTCGCGCTCTTCTGGACCACGCATTACGGTTTATTTGCTGTACTGGCGTACTTTGCAGCGTGGCTGAACCTGATTAACCTGCTGCCGGTGCTGGGGCTGGATGGAGCGCAAGCGACTTATGCTCTCTCGCGGCTGCAGCGTGGGTTGATTGCAGCGACGTGCGTGCTGTTCTTTGTGCTGAGCTTCAGAGGGTTGGAGTCCGACGACAATCATTGGGTGTTTTTGATTGTGGCTGCGGGCATGATCTGGCGGCTGTTTACGAATGACGAGCCTGAGAAGCCGAGCACGCAGAGTTTTGCGTACTTTCAGGGGTTGGCGGTTCTGCTGGGTGCGCTCGTGGTTTATACGTTCCCGTTGTTGCCGAAGCAGTAGCGGCTGTCCTTTTGAGTCGGGCCTTCAGCCCTCAGATTCTTGGTCGGCGACCTACCCCAGGGCTGAGATGAGTCGGGCTTTCAGCCCGAAAGGCAAACAGCTTTGCCAATAAAAGTAAGCTTTGCCAATAAAAGTAATTGTTAGGTGCGCGGGAGATAGCGGCGACCGGAGATTTCATACTTGCCGCTGACGACACGCTGAATCGCTTCGATATACGCGATGTGTTCTTCCGCGAGTATGCGCTCGGAGAGCGTGGCTTCGGTGTCGGTGGGGAGAACATCAATCGCGCGTTGCACGATGAGGATGCCGCCGTCGACTGATTCGTCGACGAAGTGTACAGAGCAGCCGGCGATCTGCGCGCCGTAATCGAGCGCCTGGCGCTGTGCGTGCAAGCCGGGGAATGCGGGCAGAAGCGAAGGGTGGATGTTGAGCATTTTGCCTTGCCACTCCCGCACGAAATTTGCGGAGAGTACGCGCATGTAGCCGGCGAGGCAGATGAGATCCGCGCGGAATTTTTGCAGCAGCGCGGTCACGGCTTCTTCGTGCTCGGCCTGCTTGCGGCCGCGGCCTTCGAGCGTGACAACAGGAATGTTGAAGGCGCGTGCTGCTTCAATGCCCGGCGCACCGGCGACGTTGGAGATGACAACGGCGATCTCGCAGTTGGGCAGGCGGCCATCGCGCACGGCACGGATGATGGTCATGCAGTTGGAGCCGCGTCCGCTGATGAGGATGGCGATACGTGTTGGAGAAACTGACATCGATTAAGGATAAGACAAAAGCAAAGGCTTTGAACGCAAAGGGCGCAAAGGTAAAAGACAAGGTTCGCGAAGGAAAACGGATTTAGCTGTAGATCACTTTGCGCTGGACGCGGCGCACGACGCGGCCAATGACCATGGAGCGCTCGTTCATGCGCGTCAGTGTCTGGCGGGCTTTTTTTACGAGGTCGGCGGGGACGAAGGCGATCATGCCGATGCCCATGTTGAAGGTGGAGAACATTTCTTCGCGTTCGATATCGCCGATTTTTTGCAGGTGCGCAAACAGTGGTGGTGGTTCCCAGGCACTGAGGTCGATTTGTGCGGCGAGTCCCTTAGGTAGAACGCGCGGGAGATTTTGCGTGATGCCGCCGGTGGTGATGTGCGCAAAGGCGTGTACGACTTCCGCCTGGATGAGCTTGCGGATGGGCGAAAGATAACTGCGGTGCGGACGCATGAGAGCTGCGCCGACTTTGTCGCTGAGCTCATTGACGTATTGCGAAGGCGTGTACCTGGCGCGCTCGAAGAAGAGTTCCTGTGCGATGCGATAGCCGCTAGTGTGCAGGCCGTTTGAAGGCATCGCGAGCAGTACGTCGCCATCCTGAATGGCGGAGCCAGTGAGCAGGCGCGAACGGCTGACGACGCCGGTCATAAAGCCGGCGAGGTCATAGCCGGATTCGCGATAGAGCGAAGGCATCTCGGAGGTTTCGCCGCCGAGCAGGGCGCAGCTGTTGGCTTTGCAGGCGTCGACGAGGCCGCTGATGGTTTGCTCCACGATTTCGGGGTCGAGCTGCGCGGCGCCAAAGTAATCGAGAAAATAAAGCGGCGTTGCGCCTTGCACGGCGATGTCATTCACGCAATGGTTGACAAGGTCAGCGGCAACGCTGGCGTGCAGGCCAAGCTGTGCGGCGAGCGGCAGCTTGTTGCCGATGGCGTCAGCCGTGGCGATGAGTACGGGATCGGGGTAGCGCACGGTATCGAGCGCGAAGAAGCCGGCGAAACCGCCGATTTCTGAGAGAACATTTTTATTGAAGGTGCGGCGTGCAAGGCCTTTGATTTTTTCGTTCGCCTTGGCGGCACGAGCATGCGCAGGTGACGGCGGCGGATTGTCGTCGAGGGCCCGCTCGCGCGGGTCTCGCGAGACCTTTTCATTGGAAGACTTTTGCAAGAGGCACTGCCTTTTTGCCGATTCGGGGATTGCGTTGCAGGTTGCTACTGTGGGGCCAGTGTAGCAGCCACACCTATACTGGATTGCATGCAAATTTTGCGAACAAATGAACGGACGCGGTCGGCTGCAATGCAGCAACGTGCTGAAAAAATGCTGCCCGGAGGGGTAGATTCGCCGGTGCGCGCGTTTCGCGCGGTCGGTGGAAATCCTCCGTTTGTGGTCAGCGCCGAAGGTGCGTATCTGACTGACGCGGACGGTAACCGCTATGTGGACCTGTTCGGCTCGTGGGGGCCGATGCTGCTGGGTCATGCGTTTCCTCCGGCGGTGGAAGCAATCTGTGAGGCTGCGCGGCGCAGCGCGAGTTTTGGTGCGAGCACACCGGCTGAGGCTGACTTGGCGGAGCTGGTGCAGCGCTGTTTTCCGTCGGTGGAGATGCTGCGCTTTGTTTCGTCGGGAACGGAAGCGTGTATGTCGGCGATTCGTCTGGCGCGAGGATTTACGGGGCGACCGTTCGTCATTAAGTTTGAAGGCTGTTATCACGGCCATGCCGATGCGCTGCTGGTGAAGGCCGGCAGCGGCGTGGCGACGTTCGGCATTCCGGGGTCGGCAGGCGTGCCGGATGAGACGGCAATGCATACGCTGGCGCTGCCGTTCAACGATCTGCACGCGGTGGAAGCTGCGTTTGCGTCACATCCGGATGCGATTGCATGCGTGATTGTGGAACCGGTGGTGGGCAATGCAGGAACGATTGCTCCGGCGAAGGGATATCTTGCCGGGTTGCGCGAAATTACGCGCAGGCACGGAGCGCTGCTGATTTTCGACGAAGTGATGACCGGCTTCCGGCTGGCGCGTGGCGGAGCGCAGGAATTGTTTGGAATGTCGCACGGGGATGCTGCGCCCGATCTGACGACGATGGGGAAGATACTCGGCGGTGGATTGCCGGTTGGTGCGTTTGGCGGACGTGCAGAGGTGATGCAAAAGCTTGCGCCGCTGGGGCCGGTGTACCAGGCAGGAACGCTGAGCGGGAATCCGCTGGCGATGGCTGCGGGGATTGCAACGCTGACCTCGTTGTTGCTGCGCAGCAAGGATATTTACGCGCAGTTGGAGAAGACCACTGCGGCGATTGCGAATGGCGTGGCGCGGATTGCGGCGGAGCACGGCATTGGCTTGACGACCAACCGTGTGGGCAGCATGTTTACGTGGTTCTTTACACCGGAGGCAGTGACGGATTTTGCGTCGGCTAGCACGAGCGATACGGCGGCGTTTGCGCGCTTCCACCACGCAATGATGGAGCGCGGCGTGTGGCTGCCGCCCAGCCAGTTTGAGGCAGCGTTTGTGAGCACAGCGCACGGCGAGCGCGAGATTGAGCTGGTGCTGGAGGCCGCGCGCGAGGCCATGGTGGAAGTGGCCCGGTAAAGTGGGCCAAAAGCGGTAGTTTGATAAAATAGAACTTCAGGAGAGTTGGCAGAGCCCGGTTGAATGCACCTGACTCGAAATCAGACATAGTCGCAAGGCTATCGGGGGTTCGAATCCCTCACTCTCCGCCACTTGTTTCCCGCCTTTAATCATTTCCCCGCAAGTCCAACAGGAACGTTGAGATTTGGCGGGGATTTGTATTTTTGCCTCTCGGTGTAGCCTGCTGTTGCGTTGCGGAGCTATACTCGGCACGAAATTGGTGTGCTGCATGACGATGGTCATCAAGAACTCGAACGCATTGCTGACGGCCCAGAGAAATTCTGGCGCGCGTGAGCGAGCGGGCGTGCAACTGCATTTTGTTCCCAGCAGCTTGAGGCCGAATCTCTTCTCTGGCGACTAGTCTCGCAATCCAACTCTTATATACCCGCGCTTCAGACTCATCGAACTTCGCTTGCCGCGTTTTTGGCGAGGGAGGCATTAGCGCACAAAACTGGATTGCTCGTTAACCACGAGGAGGCATATATGCCCGTTGAAATGCACACCCATTGCGGCCCTGTACTGCGCACAAAGTTGCCCGGGCCGGTCGCGCAGGAAATTATTGCTGAAGATCAGCGCCTTGTTTCGCCCAGCTATACACGTGGATATCCGCTGGTGGTTAAGAGCGGAAACGGTTGCCGCATTGAGGATGTGGATGGCAACGAATTCCTGGATTTGACTGCGGGCATTGCGGTTAATTCCACCGGCCATTGCCACCCGGAAGTTGTTCGCGCCATTCAGAAGCAGGCAGAGCAGCTCATTCACATGTCGGGAACAGATTTTTATTACGACCTGATGCCGAAGGTGGCAGCGCGCCTTTCAGCCATCGCGCCGATGGAAGGGCCGCACCGTGTTTATTTTGGAAATTCAGGAGCGGAGACCGTGGAGTGCGCGCTGAAGCTGGCGCGATATCACACGGGACGCCAGAACATCATCAGCTTTGTGGGCAGCTTCCACGGCCGTACGATGGGTGCGCTTTCGCTGACTGGGTCGAAGGTGCAACAGAAGCGGCGCTTCGGCCCGTTTGTGCCCGGCATCACTCATGTCCCTTATCCGAATATCTATCGCGGATGTGACGGCACGCCTAAAGGCATGGAGGCGCATGGCCTGGCATGTGCGCGCTTCATTGAAGAAAAATTGTTCAAGACCACTCTGCCTCCAGAAGAGGTTGCAGCTATTTTTGTTGAGCCTATTCAGGGTGAAGGTGGATATATTGTTCCTCCCGATTCCTTCTTGCGAGAGATTCGGCGCATCTGCGATCGGCACGGCATTTTGATGGTTGCCGACGAGATTCAGTCAGGCGTAGGGCGAACAGGAAAGTGGTGGGCGATTGAACACTCCGGCGTGCAGCCCGATATTGTCTGCGTGGCAAAGGGCGTGGCATCCGGGATGCCGCTGGGCGTGTGCATCGCGAAGTTGGAAGTTATGGACTGGGTCCCCGGCTCTCATGCGAGTACGTATGGCGGAAATCCGATTTGTCTTGCGGCTGCGCTTGCGACACTGGAAATCATCGAGCGCGAAGCGATGCAGAATGCCGCGACAGTGGGCGCTGCTGCTCTTTCCAGGCTCAACACGTGGATCAAGAAGCATGAAGTTGTCGGAGACGTTCGTGGACGCGGGTTGATGATTGGCGTTGAGATTGTCGAAGACAAGCAATCTCGAAAGCAGGCAGGCGCATTGCGAGACCGCATTGTTGATCTCGCTTTTGAACGTGGACTGTTGCTGTTAGGTTGCGGCGAGAACACGATCCGGCTTTGCCCTTCGTTGGTGATCAAGCAGGAAGAGATCGATGTTGCCCTGGACATCATGGAAGAGTGTCTCGTGCTTGCGGCAAATTCAAACGGCGGAATCAAAAATTAGGGGAACAATATGACAGACGCTAAGCAAACCATCGAGCAAGAAGTCAGCGAAATACTTTCGTCTCTTGGAGTGCCGCACAGCGCTTATACCAGCGGCGACCTCGTGGTGCGAAGCCCCATCACAGGCGAAGTGATCGCACACGTAGTTCAAACCACGCAGGCGGAAGTCAGTGAGCTGATCGCAGGCGCGGAGCGTGCGTTCCATGTATGGCGCAGTGTGCCTGCGCCCCGGCGCGGAGAGTTGGTCCGCTTGCTTGGTGAAGAATTGCGCTCTGAAATTGGTGCGTTGGGCAGGCTCGTAACGATTGAAACCGGGAAGCTTTCTGCGGAAGGTGTCGGCGAAGTGCAGGAGATGATCGATATCTGCGTCTTCGCTGCTGGCCTGTCGAGACAGCTTGCGGGGCTCACCATTGCGTCCGAGCGAGCGAACCATCGCATGATGGAGACATGGCATCCGCTTGGAGTTGTCGGCGTGATTTCCGCGTTTAATTTTCCTGTGGCCGTATGGTCGTGGAATGCGGCCCTGGCACTTGTGTGCGGAAACTCCGTTGTGTGGAAGCCATCCGAGAAGACGCCGCTAACGGCGCTTGCGACACAAGCGTTGTTCAAAAGAGCGGCGGCGAAATGTGGCGGCATTCCTGATGGGCTTGCCACGCTTGTCATCGGGGATGCAGCGCTAGGAATGCAGCTTGTCGACTCTCCGAAAATTCCTTTGGTTTCCGCGACTGGATCAACGGCAATGGGTCGTGCGGTTGCGCCGCGTCTTGCAGGCAGGTTTGCGCGTGCCATTCTTGAGCTTGGCGGAAACAACGCCGCAATTATTTGCCCTAGCGCGGACCTCAATCTCGCTTTACGAGCGGTGACGTTTTCTGCGATGGGCACTGCGGGTCAGCGTTGCACAACGTTGCGCCGGTTGATTGTACATGATTCGATTTACGAAAATTTTCTGGGAAGGCTTAAGCGAGTTTATTCGTCCGTAGCCATTGGCGATCCGCGTGATCCAGGCACGCTTGTTGGGCCATTGATTGATGAGCGATCTTTTGAAGCTATGCAGACTACGCTCAAGCAGGCACGAGCGGCAGGTGCGATCGTTACAGGTGGAGAACGCGTCGAGATGAGTGGAATGCACGATGCGTTCTATGTCCGTCCGGCGCTGGTTGAAGTTGCAGAGCAAGCCGATTTCGTGAGGCATGAGACCTTCGCCCCGATACTTTATGTGCAGAAGTACAGCGATCTGAAGCAGGCGATCGATCTGCAGAATGATGTGCCGCAGGGGCTTTCCTCTTCAATCTTCACGCTGAATGTGCGCGAGGCAGAGACTTTTCTCTCGGCGGTTGGATCGGACTGCGGGATTGCCAATGTAAATATCGGCACATCGGGCGCTGAGATTGGCGGGGCTTTTGGCGGCGAGAAAGAAACAGGCGGAGGCAGGGAATCCGGTTCAGATGCGTGGAAGCAATATATGCGCCGCGCAACCAACACGATCAATTACGGAATGGATCTTCCCCTGGCGCAGGGGATTATTTTTCCTGTGTATGAGGACTGATGGAGAGATGCTAAATACTAAGACGCAATACTGAGTTTTGCTGAAGGTTTTTGGGCCAGGTGAATTCCTGAATCAGCCGATGCGATGCGGTTTCGGCCTTCGGCTTTCGCCCGGTAGAGAGATATATCAGC
>Ga0206848_1199_pt1 | contig 12370 bp, 9 predicted proteins | sample Alteio_BWOrgCont_18_FD_152635 | JGI IMG/M metagenome (GOLD analysis project Ga0206848, IMG submission 152635) | Enriched cells from forest soil in Barre Woods Harvard Forest LTER site, Petersham, Massachusetts, United States -... | ecosystem: Environmental > Terrestrial > Soil > Temperate forest > O...
TTGGCGTGCCGCACGACAAGCCGTTGAAGACTGTGCAGCAGATGCAACTGGCGCAGAAAGACGCGCAAAAGGACGCTGTGCAGGATGGCCCGAGCGATGAAGTCGGCGACCTGAAGGCGATGTTCGACGAGGTGAACAGCCTGCCTCCGGACGATCCGCTTCGGCAGCCGGCGAATGCGGCGGCGATGGCGCAAAATGCGCAGGTGGATGCTGCTTCGGAAGCGGCGTCACACGCGAGGCCTGCGAGTGGCTTAGCTGAACTGCCGGACAAGGTACTGCAGACGTTCCATGCGAATGGGAATACGACGTCCGTGATGCCGGATGCTGCGACAGCGTCGACGGCGAAGGTCGAGGTGCCGGCTATACGGCCGCCGGCAGCCGCGCAGAACGGCGGCGTGGTTGTCGATGCTGGGAAGCGCGTGGCCGTGCCTGAATTTAAAGGCGATGGGTTGCGTACAGTCGTGCAGGATGCTACGCGGCTGGGCTTGCGGGTACAGACGCTGGGCAGCGGTCTGGCGCGGGAGCAGGCCCCGGCAGCAGGAACGATGGTGCCGCTTGGGACTGAGGTTGTGGTGCGGTTCGCGCGGTGAGGGCAGACAGTAGACAGTAGTGAGTAGACAGTAAAAGCAAAGCGGATGGTGGGCTGGCCTAGAATTCAAGATATGAAGTGGAACGAGGCGATGGCCGGCGTAAGTGTGGTGGCGACGGCTGGGCCGGCTAATGCGGATATTTGTGGCGTGCAGTATGACTCGCGGCGCGTGGGCGTGGGTGACGTGTTTGTGGCGATGCGCGGCGGTACGACGGACGGCAACAAGTTTGTCGATGCAGCGCTGAGCAAAGGCGCTGCGGCGGTGGTGACGGATTCGGATGAGACCTTTGTTCGGCTGCACGCGGAGCGTCCTGAGCTGGAGCTCGCGCTGGTGGAGCATGGGCGACGCGCGCTGGCCGAGGTGAGTGCGGCGGTCTTCGGGCATCCGGAAAAGAAAATGAAGCTGTGTGCCGTGACCGGAACCAACGGCAAGACGACGACGGCGCTGCTGCTGGAGCAGATGCTGCAGAGTGTGGGCAGAAAATGCGTTCTGCTGGGGACGATTGAGACGCACGTGGGCGATGAGGTACGCGCGAGTGAGCATACGACGCCAGAGTCGCGCGATGTGTTAGCTGTGTTTGCTGAAGGTGTACGCGCGGGATGCACCGAAGCCGTGATGGAGATGAGCAGCCACGCGCTGGAGCAGGAGCGCGTATGGGGGCTACCAGTCGATGTCGCGATGTTTACAAACCTGACGCAGGACCACCTGGATTTTCATGGCACGATGGAGCGGTATGCGGCGGCGAAGGCGCGATTGTTTGAGGGAGTGGGTGCGTCTGCGCCGCGCGTCGCGGTGATTAATGCGGATGATCCAACGGCAGAGATGATGATGGCTGCAGCGCGTGCGTGCGAAGTTCGCAGGTATGGCATTGAAGGTGGAGAATGGCGCGCTGAGGATGTTGTGCTGAAGGCGGGACGCACACAGTTCAGGATGAAGTCGCCGGTTGGTGTGGTGCAGATTGCGTCTCCGCTGACGGGGCGAGTGAATGTCTACAACCTGCTGGCGGCTGCGTGCGCGGCATACGCGCGCGGATTGTCGCTGGAACAAATCGCGGCTGCGGCGAAGACATTGAAGCAGGTTCCGGGAAGGTTTGAGGTGGTTGCGGGCTCGCGCGAGGCTGGCTTTGCGGTGGTGGTTGATTATGCGCATACCGACGACGCGCTAAAGAATTTAATTTTGCTGGCGCGGGATTTGGTGAGTGAGCAGGGCGGACGCGTGATTACGATGTTCGGCTGCGGCGGAGATCGCGACAAGACCAAGCGGCCGAAGATGGGACGCGTAGCTGCGTCGATGAGCGATTTTGTGGTGGTAACGAGCGACAATCCGCGCAGCGAAGACCCGATGCAGATTATCGAGGAGATTCTAGTTGGCGTGTGTGAGAGCCAAACGGAATTTGTTGTAGAAGCTGATAGGCGTGCGGCGATTGAGATGGCGATTCGTGCGGCGAAGCCTGGAGATATTGTGCTGCTGACTGGTAAGGGGCATGAGAAGGTACAGATTTTTGCGGAGGGTGCTGTGCCTTTCGATGATGTGAAGGAAGCGGAGCGAGTTCTGCGAAAAGCAGATTCCCTGCGGGAATGACAACCAGAAAAGCAAAAGCAAAAGCAAAGGCAAAAGAAAACGCGGAGACGCAAAGAACGCGAAGAAACGCAAAGAAAAGCAGAATAGAGGTTTAGTGAAGCTGACGTTAGGGCAAATTGCTGACTGGATACATGCCGAAGGCGTGTTCGATACGAACGCGGAGGCGCTGGGGTATTCGATCGACTCGCGCACGATTGCAGCGGGTGATTTGTTTTTTGCCGTGCGCGGTGAGCGCATGGACGGTCACGATTATGTGGAGGCTGCGCTGAAGGATGGCGCGGTGGCAGCGGTGGTTTCGATGCGCTGGCTGGCGCCAGGAACAATCGACGAGGCGAAGCTGCTGCGTGTTCCTGAGAGCGAAAGCGATTGCGTGCTGCATGCGATGCAGAAGCTTGCACATGGTGTGCGGCAGCATTGGGGCAAGCGCGTGATTGGCGTGACGGGCTCGGCGGGAAAGACGACGACGAAGGAATGTATCGCACAGGTTCTAAGTTGTAAGTTCAAAGTTCTAAGGACGGAAGGGAACTTGAACAACCATTTTGGCGTGCCGCTGACGCTGCTGCGGCTGGAGCCGGAGCACGATGTTGCCGTTGTGGAGATGGGCATGAACCACGCCGGCGAGATTGCTGCGCTGGCAAAGATTGCCGAGCCGAATTGGGCGGTGGTCTCGAACGTTGGAATGGCCCATGCCGAATTTTTCGCGGATGGGATTGAGGGCATCGCGCGCGCGAAGTCCGAACTGGTAGCGTCGTTGCCGGCGGATGGCATGGCATTTTTGAACGGCGATGATGAGCGCGTAGCGGCAATGGCGAAGGGAATGGGCAAGAAGCGCGCAGTGTTGTATGGAACGTCGCCGGGGCTGGCGGTGCGTGCTGTAGAGATCGACGAACTGGGGCTGGAGGGGACGCGGTTTCGTGTGGGCGCGAAGGACAAAGTGGTGAAGGTGCATCTGCGGTTGATGGGGCGGCACAATGTGCTGAACGCGTTGGCGGCGATTGCTGTTGGCACGGAGAGCGGCATCTCGCTGGCGGAATGCTGCGCTGCGCTGGAGCAGATGCGACCGACGGAAAAACGCGGCAATGTAATTGAGTGGCATGGCGCGAAGATTGTGAATGACACCTACAACTCAAACCCGCAGGCGCTGGTGGCGATGATTGAAGCGTTGAAAAAGACAGCGGCGAAACGAAGGATCCTCGTTGCGGGGGAAATGCTCGAACTAGGACAGGAAGGCGAACGGATGCACGTGGAATGCGGCGAGGCAGCTGCAGGGATGGATGTGGTGCTTGGCGTGTGTGGGCTGGCGGCAAAGCTGGTCGAGGGCGCGCAGGCTGCGGGTGTGACGGCGGAGTTTGTGGAGACTCCCGAAGCCGCAGGCGCATGGCTCAAGGAAAACCTGCGCGAGGGCGATGTGGCGCTGCTGAAGGCTTCGCGCGGGGTGCGGCTGGAGCGGGCGCTGGATGAGGCAGACAGTAAACAGTAGAGGGTAGACAGTAGTGAAAGGCAACGGCAACAACAACGGCAAATGCAGATCCCTACGGGATGACAACCAGGAAAACAAGGACGCAGAGGTGCCGGCATTCGCGTAAAGTGCAGAAGCAGATTTCCTTTCACCCCAGCGAGCAACAGGCGCTCGCCGGGGACCCCGGTTCCGGGAATGACAACAAGAAAAGCAAATACCCAGAGGTAAGATTGAAGGCGAGGCGCGTCCGTTGCTCTATTGGCTGCTCTATCAAAAATTGTTTCTTTACTTCCGGTTCTTCCGGGTGTTTCGCTATGTCACGTTTCGCTGCGTGTTCGCGAGCCTGACGGCACTGCTGATCGGGTTGTTGATTGGGCCGTTCGTGATCGAGCGGCTGCGGCAATTTCAGATTGGGCAATACATCCGCGAAGAAGGGCCGCAGAGCCACCAGAAAAAAGGCGGCACGCCGACGATGGGCGGCATCCTGATCTGCATTTCCGTGCTGGTGCCGACGCTGCTGTGGAGCGACCTGACCAACCCGTTTGTGTGGCTGGTGATTTTTGCGACGCTGGCGTTTGCGGCGATTGGCTTTGCGGACGATTACATCAAGGTGGTGCATAAGCGAAACCAGGGGCTGACCTCGCGGCAGAAACTGGTGTTCCAGTTTATTGCCAGCACGGTGATTGCTGTTGCGCTGCTGGTACTGCGCGGCGAAGGAATCTATTCCACGCGGCTGGTGGTTCCGTTCATCAAAGGCTTTCGGCCGGACCTGATCATCGGGCATCTGCTGCATGTGCCGTATATCTGGCCGCTGGCGTTTGCGCCGTTTGTGATTTTTGTGGTGCTGGTGATTTCGTTCTCGTCGAATGCGGTGAATTTGACGGACGGTCTGGACGGTCTGGCGATTGGCTGCACGATTATTGCAGCAGGCGCACTGACCGTGCTGACCTACGTAAGCGGACACGCTGTGTTTAGCGATTATCTGGAGCTGCAGCGCATGCCGCTGGTGAGCGAGCTGGTGATTTTCTGCGGGGCGCTGGTGGGCGCGAGCATCGGGTTCCTTTGGTACAACGCGCACCCAGCGGAAATTTTTATGGGCGATGTGGGATCGCTGGCGCTCGGTGGAGCGATTGCTACAGTTGCCGTCATCATCAAGCAGGAGTTGCTGCTGCCGTTCATCGGCGGCGTGTTCATCATGGAAGCCGTGAGCGTGATGCTGCAGGTGGGCAGCTATAAATTGCGCGGGGGGAAGAGGATTTTCCGAATGGCGCCGCTGCACCACCATTTTGAGTTGGGTGGATGGAGCGAGTCGAAGGTGATTACGCGTTTCTGGATTCTGGCGTTGGTGTTTGCGCTGCTGGGGCTGACGACGTTGAAGCTGAGGTAAGGCAGGGGATGGTGGGTAGAGGATAGAGGATGGTGATGGAGCTGAAAAACAAACGCGTGCTGGTAGTTGGTCTGGGAAAGAGCGGGCTGTCGGCGGCGCGTTTTTTGAAGTCGAAGGGCGCGAAGGTGACGGTCAGCGATGCGCGACCGGCTACCGTGATTGCCGAGTTGCCAACGCTGCTGGATGAAGGCATTTCGGTGGAAGCAGGGAGCCACGGGTTGCTGACGTTTCGCCGGCAGGACCTGATTGTGGTGAGCCCCGGTGTACCGGCGGATGTGCCGGAGTTGAAACAGGTGCGCGCGATGGGCATGCGCATTATTGGCGAGCTGGAACTGGGCGCGTCGTTTTTAGAGGGCGAGGTTGTTGCGATTACGGGGTCGAACGGAAAGACGACCACGACCACGCTGGTGGGAGAGATTCTGAAGGCGAGTGGCAGACTGACTCTGGTGGGTGGAAATATCGGCACGCCGGTGACGGAGATGGTGGCGGAAAGCATCAAGCTGAGTGGGCACGACGGGCAAACAGCAGATCCTTCGGCTTCGCCTCAGGATGACAAGTCAAAAAATACTGCTCAGGATGACAAGTTCAAGGGGGTTTGGTCGGTGCTGGAGGTTTCTAGCTTTCAACTGGAGACAGTGGAGACGTTCAAGCCGAAGATTGCGCTGGTGCTGAACATTACGCCCGATCACCTGGACCGGCATGGAAGTTTTGAGGCCTATGCGGCGGCCAAGACGAGGATTACGGAGTTCCAGACGGCGGATGACTTTCTTGTGCTGAATGCCGAGGATGTGAATACGCAGCTCGTGGCGGCAAAGACCAAGGCGCAAATTTACTGGTTCAGTCCGAAGCGGCAGATTAAGCAGGGAGCGTTTGTGCATGGCGAATCGATCCTATTTACGGCGCGTGAAGGTGGAAAGCCAGAGCCGGTGATGCCGGTGGCGGAGATTCCTTTGGCCGGGGCGCACAACGTGGAAAACGTGCTGGCTGCGGTGTGTGCGGCGCGGCTGGCTGGCGTGGACGCCAAGACGATCCGCACAGCGGTGCGCAGCTTCAAGGCTGTGGAGCATCGGTTGGAATTTGTGCGTGAACTGGGCGGGGTGCGGTACTTCAACGACTCGAAGGCGACGAATGTGGACGCGACGGTGAAGGCGGTGGAGTCGTTTGCAGGGGGCATTCACCTGATCCTGGGCGGCAAGGACAAGGATTCCAATTATGCCGTGATGGGGCAGCTGCTGCGCGAGCGTGTCAAGACGGTTATCACCATTGGTTCAGCGGCGGAAAAGATTGAGCGCGAACTGGCCGGAGTCGTGAAGATAGAAGCAGCGGAGACCATGCAGCGGGCGGTTGCGCTGGCGCACGAGCAGGCCAGTGCGGGCGATACAGTGCTGCTGGCTCCAGCATGCGCGAGCTTCGACCAGTTTGAGAATTACGAGCACCGCGGACGGGTGTTCAAGGAATTGGTGATGGCTTTGCGCTAGAGATTGGGTGTAGCGCGGATGGCAAAGCGGGTTGGCGTCGACAAGTGGCTCTTTGGAACGGTGCTGTTGCTGGTGCTGTTCGGGCTGGTCAGTGTGTTTTCCGCGTCGGCAGTGCTGGCGCAACAGACGACGGGCTCGCCGTACTCGTTTGTGAAGATGCAGACGCTGTTTGCAGTGCTGGGATTGATTGCGCTGTTTGTGCTGATGCGTGTGGACTACCGACGGTACAACAATCCCAAATTGATTTTTACGCTGATGGGTGTGACAGGCATTTTGCTGATCGCAGTGTTTGCATGGGGCGGAATGAATGGAGCACACCGCTGGATCCGCATGGCGGGAGCGACACTGCAGCCTTCTGAGCTGGCAAAGCCGGTGATTGTGCTGTTCCTGGCCTGGTGGCTGCAGACGCGCATTCACAAAATTGACGACATCAAGGAAACGATTTTGCCGGCGGTGATTCCACCGCTGCTGTACATCGGGCTGATTTTGAAAGAGCCTGACCTAGGCACGGCGATGGTGTGTGCGGCGGTGCTGATGCTGATGCTGTATCTCGCCGGCATGCAGATGAAATGGATTGGCGTGGCAATAGCGTGCGCGATGCCGGTGATGTACTGGATGCTGTTTCGCGTGCCGTGGCGGCGTGCGCGCATGATGGTCTTCTTCAATCCGGATGCCGACCCAAAGGGCGCGGGCTTTCACATTTTGCAATCGCTGATTGCTGTGGGCAGCGGCGGCCTTGGCGGGCGCGGTCTGATGGAAGGCGTGCAGAAGCTGTTTTATCTGCCGGAGCCGCATACCGACTTTATCTTTGCGAACATCTGCGAAGAGCTGGGGCTGATTGGCGCGCTGTGTGTTGTGGCGGCATTCTGCCTGCTCGGGTATCGCGGGCTGCGAACGGCGTTCTTGTCGCGCGACCCGTTTGCGCGGTTCCTGGCGTTCGGGCTGACGACGGCGATCCTGGTGCAGGCGTTCTTCAACATCAGCGTGGTGCTGGCGTTGCTGCCGACGAAGGGGATTCCGCTGCCGTTTATTTCGTCCGGCGGAACGAGCGTGTTCATCACGCTGGCATGCATGGGTGTGCTGCTGAATGTGACGCGCGAAGTGGATTAAGAGCAGACAGTAGACAGTAGTGAGTAGACAGTGAACAGCCAAAACACTTTGCGCGTAATGATTGCCGGAGGTGGGACGGGCGGGCATGTGGTGCCGGCGCTGGCGATCGGCCGCGAGCTGCGCGATAAACACGGTGCAGACGTGCGCATGATTGGAACGGCGCGGGGGATTGAAGCAAAGCTGGTGCCGGAGGCGGGGTTTCGGCTGGAGCTGGTGCGCAGCGGGCAGTTGAAAAATGTGTCGCTGATGACACGGGTGCGGACGATGTTCGATCTGCCGCTGGGTGTGCTGCGCTGCATAAGTTTGCTGCGCGAGTTCAAGCCGCAGGTAGTGGTGGGCGTGGGCGGATATGCGAGTGGACCGGCGATGATTGCGGCGGTGCTGATGCGTGTTCCTACGCTGGCGTATGAGCCGAATGCGGTGCCGGGGCTGACGAATAAAGTTTTGGGCAAACGAGTGAGCGCAGCGGCGGTGAACTTCGCGCAGACGACACAGTATTTTCGCAATGCCGAAGTGACGGGTGTTCCGGTGCGCCCGGAGATATTTGAAGTTCCAGCGCGGCCTGTTAGTGGTTCGGACTTGCGGTTGCTGGTGACGGCGGGAAGCAATGGCGCGCTCGTATTCAACGAGACGATGCCGAAGATTGTGAAGCAACTGTTGGAGGCTGTTCCCGGGCTGACGATTGTGCATCAGGCAGGTGTGCGCCGGCTGGAGCAGACGCGCGCGGAATTTGTGATGAGTGGTGCTGATACAGCGCGTTGGTCAGTCGAAGCATTTCTCACAGACATGCCGGCGCAATACGCAGCGGCGGATGTAGTGCTGGCGCGTGCGGGAAGTACGGTCGCGGAAATCTGCGCGGCGGGGCGCGCAAGCTTGCTTGTGCCGTTCGCAGGTGCGGCGGATGATCATCAGCGCAAGAACGCGGAGATTCTCGCCGGGGCCGGGGCGGCGGAGATGCTGCTGCAACGTGACGTGACAGAGAAGAGTTTGCTGGATGCGCTGGTCGCACTGCTCACGGACGAGCCGCGCAGAGCGGCGATGGCGGCAAAAGCGAAGTCGTTAGCGCGGCCAGGAGCGCTGGAGCGGATCGCGGCGATGGTTTTAAATCTTGCGGCGCCCCGCGGAAGATAGGTCGGGCCTTCAGCCCTCAACATTTCTCGGCGTGCGGTTCCTGGGGCGATGCCCCAGGCTGGTATAGGACGCGCCGTTGGCGCTAAGGGCAAAAGGCAAAGGCGAGCGCAGAAGAAGCAAAGACAGAAAAGAAGAAGGGCTGAGGAGTTTCCTCAGCCCTTCCGGTTTCAAGTGCGATTTGCTTTAGCGACGTCCGCCGCTGCTGCCGTGTCCGCCGCTGAAGCTTCCACCGCGCGAACCGCTGAAGCTGCTATGCGATTGGCTGCTGTAGCTCTGCGAGCGGTTAGCGAAGGACTGACCAGAATAGCCGCCGCGGTTATAGCTTTGGGTCGTGCCACGGTTATAGCTCTGGTTGTAGTTCTGTGGAGCTCCGCGGTTGGCGTAGGACTGGCCGGCGTAGCCGCGGTTGTTGTTGTAACCCTGCGTAGTGCCACGGTTATAGTTCTGGGCCGCGCCGCGGTTAGCGAAGGATTGACCACCACGGTTTCCGGCATAGCCAGCATTGCGAGGAGCGAATTGGTTGCTACGGGCGAAGGAGTTGCCTCCGGGGCGACCGTTGTAGCCGGCGTAGGCGCGGTTGTAACCGAAGCCGTGGAAGCCGACTCCTACGTGAGTGTAGGCGCGGTTGTACCAGAAGTGTCCGCCGTTCCAGTAGCCACCGAAGAAGCCGACGCCGAAGTAGCCAAAGCCGTAATTGATGCCGCCGTAGAACCCGACGGTGCGTCCCCAGTAGCCTGGGCGCCAGTGGTAGTAGCCGCCGTACCAGCCCCAGTAGCCGGGGGTCCAGAGAGCGCCGACGTAGGGAGGTGCAACCCAGACGCCATCGACCCATGTGTAACCGGCAGGGCCCCAGGCCCAGTAGCCGGGTGTCCAGAGATAGCCGTCAGCGGGCATGGGCGGTTGGTCATAGACCGGGATTGCGGGAGGCGCCACCTGGGTTTCAACCGTGGGCGCGGGCGCCTGTGGATCGGTGGGGAAAGGCTGGTTGGGGTCAGCGTCCTGCATTTCTGAGGGGTCAGGGTAGCCGGGCTGCACGCCGGCAGCCATGGAGCTGGGGTCGGCGTATTGAGGCTGACCGGGCTGTTGCGGAGCGCCGGGCTGAGCATACTGCGGCTGCTGCGCAAACTGTTGGGGCTGCTGCGGAGCGGCATATTGAGGAGCGGCCTGCTGTTGCGGCTGATACTCATCCGCATAAGGCATTTGCTGGGCGCTTGCGATAGCTGCTGCGCAAGCGAGGGTTCCCACCGCGAGAATACGTCCGATTGCGTTCGTGAGGTTCATTTGCATCCCTTCATGCCGGCCTTCGTTGCCTGCATTGTGCCGCAGGTTGCGAGGCGTGGGCGAGAAGAATTCCGGCCTGTGTATTCGATGCTTCTGGTGCGGGTCCGGCTCTCGTTTTGTAGGAACACGGAATTGGAAGGTTTTGTTGCGGTTGCGTAAAAGGCAGATGTGAGAAGAGAGATATGAGATTCGAGCGGAAGACATATCTCGTATCTCACATCTCGTATCTCATTTAGTGTGCTGGGTTTGGTGGACAGGCTCAGGCACTGAAAAGAGGCTCTTAGCGCACATTACGTGGACGCCGGATTTGACGTCGACGAGTTCGGTGATGTCGACGTCGCAGGCGGTGGAGATTAGGGCGTAGGCGTCGTCCCTGGTCAGCGGAGCAAAGGCTGGGTGCTCAGGGGCTTTGGCTGGGTCGGAGAGGAAGGCAATCATATTGCGGACCGCGATCTGCGTGGCCTTGGTGAGGTCTTCGTCAAAGCCCATGGCGATGTAGTGAGTGGGAGTTTCGGCGCGAGGCCACTCGATCTTTTCGGCTGTGGCCGCGCCTTTGTGGACGATGAACTCGAAGGTGCCTGTGAGGAAAGTTTCAAGCGCGGTGATATCGACTTCACCGTTGCCTTGTCCGGCGTGGCCGTCGCCGGCCTCAAAGAGTGCTCCGGGTGCCCATACGGGATAGAAGACCGTGGTTCCGGCGGTCAGTTCTTTGTTGTCCATGTTGCCGCCGTGGACCCAGGGCGGGGCAGAGTTCCACCTGCCGGCGGACTCCGGCGGCGCAATGCCGATGGAGCCGAAGAAGGGATGCAGTGGGATTGTAATGTTGGGTGCGAAGTCGGCGACCATGTGTTGGCGGTCGAGCGGAATGATTTTGGAGTGCGCGTAGTCAAAGTCCTGGCTGAGAAAGCTGTGACCTTTGCCGAAACTATTACAGGCCCAGTTCGTGTCGAGGTTGATTTTTTTAATGCGGACTTCGAGGACATCGCCGGGTTGAGCTTCGGCGATAGCGATGGGGCCAGTCAAGATATGGCCTCCCGGACCGCGCTGCTCTTTAGGGACCTTGGCGTAAACATCGGCGAGCCATGCCGGAATATCTTCCGGCTTTACGCCTTGGCCGGTGAGGCGCTCAGGCGGGCCGCAGGTGCTGGCGGTCTGCATGATGACTGTGTCGCCGGAATGGATGGTGAGCACAGGCTTGGCGTGGAAGTCGTAATAGCCCCACGCGACAGTGGTGGGCGTGGAGAGAAGCGTCTGCGTGGTTTGCGAATGAGCGGATGCGGAGAGGGCTGCGGCGAGGAAAAGGAATTTTCTGAGGCGCATGAGTTGGTATAGCACGGGGTTTGTGATGGGGTGGGAAAGGGAACGGCAAATACAGAACGTGTAAGAGCAGTTCCCATTAAGGGCACGGGTTTACCCGTGCCACAAAAAACTGGATAAGCACTCGGCTTTAGCCACTGAGGTACGTTTTAGAATCTCCGGGTGTCGATTCCTTCTCATCCAAGCGGCCCAGGAATGTACTTCGTGAGCAGCGTAACGTTCCAGCGTCGGCGCTTGTTTCAAGCGGAGGCAACAGCCGAACTTTTTCTGGAGACGCTACAGCACTATCGGCGGGAAGGCCGTTATAAGCTTCATGCGTTCGTCGTAATGCCGGACCATATTCATCTGCTGATCACTCCGCAGGAGATCACGATCGAACGAGCTGTCGGATTGATCAAAGGCGGCTTCTCTCATCGTGTCGGCTCAAAGTTTCCAGTCTGGCAACGGGGTTTTACTGCACGAAGGATGCGGGATCGCGATGAATATATGACGCGGTGTGAGTACATCCATCAGAATCCAGTGCGGGGACGGATAGTGGAGCGGGCTGAGATGTATCGCTATTCATCGGCGTATCGGCCAGTTGAGGGAGAAGCGTACCTCAGGGGCTAAAGCCCATCGAATTTTGGGGATCTATTACGGCACGGGTGAACCCGTGCCCTTAATGTTCGTGCCGTCCTAAGGGTGTTGGGGCAGATTTGCATGCGTAAACGCGTGCCTCTTAATGTTCATACTGTTCCGAAAATGCAACAGCAAATGCGGGGTTCTCTCCACTGCGCTTTCACAAAAGCGTGAACGCTTCGGTCGAGATGACGGTCGTGGTGGGGCTGGCTCGTGGAACAATAGCAACGAGATGATTCTTCCGGAACATGGCATGTTCGCGCCGTCGCAGCGCGTTCACTTTATAGGGATTGGCGGCATCGGCATGAGCGGTATCGCCGAAGTGCTGCTGACGATGGGCTACGCGGTATCGGGCTCTGATCTGCGCACCAGCGCCGCAACTGAGCGGCTGCAGCAACTCGGCGCGACGATTTACGTG
>Ga0206848_1200_pt1 | contig 12357 bp, 11 predicted proteins | sample Alteio_BWOrgCont_18_FD_152635 | JGI IMG/M metagenome (GOLD analysis project Ga0206848, IMG submission 152635) | Enriched cells from forest soil in Barre Woods Harvard Forest LTER site, Petersham, Massachusetts, United States -... | ecosystem: Environmental > Terrestrial > Soil > Temperate forest >...
GTTTACCTGGGAAGAAGTACAAAAAAATCTGCCAGATCCTATTCAGCAATTTCTTGATAGATCAATTTTAGACGATCGACATATTAGAGCATCATGGCCAGAAGCAGCAATTAATTTCTGCAAGCAGCACGAAGTAAGCAGATTATTACACAAAAAACTTGATTATCTTATGAGACATCAAGGCCTACTTTATGATTTATGCAGATGTTACACTTTTTATGAAAAATTGGAGCTTTCTAATTTTTTATCAGACAACGCGCTTTCTTATAAAGATTTTTCTGAATACATGTTTAAAACGTATGGTATTAAGTTTTTTAATAATATTTCAGGACTTCATTACTTCTGCTTTACTATAGAATCTTTACCTGATTATATTATTAAAATACCCAAACTTCCCATGAGACTCTATCGTTGGTCAGATCACTCTACATTGAAGAGAATTTTTAACGCGCAGCTCATCAAAGAGCGATGGGAAAAATTACAAATTAATAATAAAATTAAGCTCGTCGTTCCAGAAAAATTTTGCTACCTCCCACATAAAGATGACAATATGCCTTATCAAATAACACCAAAAATTATTATTGTATCAAAAAAGATTAAAAATTTAGATGACATGGTTCATATTACATCTAAGCATAGTCATTCAGAAGCAGAAAACATAATTGAGAATTTAATAAAATGTGGCCATCGGGATATAGGCGGATGGGGAAATGTGCATTATAACCCTTCAACTTGTGAAGTAATACTTACTGATACTAAATCAATTAATGATTATGGTGAATTTATGAGAACTATGGGATTTAACGCATATATAAGCTACAGTGAAGATGAAGATCTCTCTATCCATAAGAGCTTCCTTAGCCCCTTCGGATTAATGGCGACGCAAAAGAAACCAATCGCTTGATTTTTTAAAGCTGTAGCGCTGTTTTATCAAGCGCGTCCCATATCTGTTGCGCTGTTTTAAAGCCAGAAGAAGAGGGGAATGTTTGAATTAAACGGTCATCAATAAGCACACAAAGGTAAGGAACAAAATCGATATGACCAATCGCATACCGTGTCAAAAAATCCCGCGCTTGATCGTAGAGCTTTACTTCGATGATAATTTTACCGCCAGACTTTGCTACCACCTGCTGCAGCAATGCATTCATTACTTTGCATGCCGGGCAATTTTGTGTTGATATCATAACAATTTTACGAACCGGCTCTGAAGCGCTTTGAAGGGAAAAAGTACCCCAAAAAGTCATTGCTGCGAACATCGCTCCAAAATAATTCAATACGCGCTGCTTATCCATACAATTCCCCCATTATCAGATAGTAAAATAACCCATTTCATCATCGGTATGATATTTTTAATCATACTGCCCTTTTTCTCTCCTATCAAATGGTTAGAAAAAATATAATTTTAAAAAATTCTATTATAAAAACACAAACCCTCGGTTCTTATGTGACATATTACCGTCACCGCATATCATGAAACAATCCTTTCTATAAACATTTGGTTCTCGTCACCAATCATGGTACGATGTGCTCGAAGCAATCAAATTTTTATATAAAGATGCATCGTTATGAACCACGAAATTATCCATACCATCATGAATATTCCCGTACGGGAATATTCCTACCATTTAGACATTCTCTATAACGCACAGCCGGAACAAAGAATATTTGTTGCCGATATTGGTGGCACTAACAGCAATTTTGGTGTGCTTGTTATTAATAACCATAATATTGAATTGTGCATGTCACTCCACGCACCGAGTCAAAAAATTACTGACTACACAGAATTTATAAAGAATCTTAAGCAGCACATCGAAAAATCACATCATATTGCAATAGAAAAAGGATGCATCGGCGCAGCAGGAGCACTCTCGCAACATCGACAACATGTAAAACCAACCAATCTTTCTGCGATTATCAGCATCCCTGACATTAAAGATACTGCAGCATTTACTCATCTCCATCTCATCAATGATTTTGAAGCTGTTGGTCTGGGTATAGACTATATTGACCCCGCAAAAATTCTCACCATTCGATCGGGAATGCAACAACCGGGATCACAAAAAGCAGCTATTGGCGCCGGAACGGGCCTTGGAAAAGTTGCTCTTTTATGGAACGATGCTCACTCGAATTATCTTCCGCTCGCATCAGAAGGCGGGCATGCTGACTGCTCTGCACAAACCGAACAAGAAGCTGCACTCTTTACCTTTATGCACCAGACAAATAAAGACACATGCCCCATATCCTGGGAATCGGTTCTTTCAGGGAATGGGCTCAGCATAATTTATCAATTTTTAGGAACGTATAAAACGTACCAGAAAACAAATATCTACGAAGAAATCAAAGAAACAGGATTTAAACCTGATCGCATCTCTCGCTATGCGCATCAAGATGCACAATGTCGTGATACATTCGATGTATATACAACGTTTTATGCGCGTTGTGCAAAAAATTTTGCCTTGGATGTTCTCTCACTCAACGGCATGTACATTGCTGGCGGCATCGCAGCACATAATGCCCCGTTATTCATGCAACCCTCTTTTTATGAAGAATTTATCAGCTGCGGCAAACAACGAACACTGCTTGAAAATATGCCATTGTATCTTATTATAGATTATAATATCAGTCTTTACGGAGCTGCAGCGTACATTCTTTTTAAAGAGACACATATTTTATGAAATTTTCATATCGTTATTCCCCCTCAAGCGATACAAAAACAGACCATCAATACATCAATCAAACAATTTCTCAAACCTGCAAAACGATTGCCACATGCGCAACTGATCACTTATCACCATATATTTTTGCATCCTTACCTCATGACGCTGAATATCATGCATCGTATGAACATATCATCACCACTGCACTATCATACGCACCCGACATTCTCGTTATTGTCGGGATTGGTGGCTCACTTATAGGAACCGTTGCGCTCCACGAAGCACTTGCTCATCATCGATCACAACCGCTCCCCTGCATCTATGCCGACACTGTTGATCCGATCATTACACCGCAGATCCTTGCTACTCTTGAATCTGCCTTACGCGAAAATAAAAAATGTCTAGTGTGTATCATTAGCAAATCAGGAACAACGCTTGAAACAACCGTGAATGCGGCACTGATACTCGATCTTCTTAAACGCTATCACCCCACAACATACCGCGATATGGTAATCATCATTACCGATGCAACATCATCACTTGCACATTTCGCGCACCATCACCGTATTTTGTGCGCTCATATTCCACCTTTACTCGGCGGCCGATTTTCAGTTTTTTCAGCGGTTGGTATGATTCCTTTGACCGTACTTGGCTATGATACTACCGCCTTTCAAAACGGAGCATATCAGGCATTCTCTGACAGTATGAACACACCACATGATCATGCTACTGCAATAGCACAGTTTCTTTTTACTGCATATCAAGAACATAGGACTATTCACGATTGGTTCATATTCGCACCACATTATCGATCATTAGGATTATGGTATCGTCAATTGATTGCAGAAAGTTTGGGCAAACGATCATCTCACCACGCAGTGGGCATTACCCCTACGGTCTCATTAGGCACTGAAGATCTCCACTCCGTTGCACAGTTATATCTAGACGGACCTGATAATAAAACAACAACCTTTCTTATGCCGCACTGTAAGCACGCTTTCCATACCACTATCCCGGAATCAGAACTCATCACACAAATCCCACATTCTGCAACAGTGTCTGCAGTTCATACAGCACTCTATGAGGGTATTATTGATGCGTATAAAACATATAATAAATCGTACATGCACTTTGCATTATCATGCTCAGCATTTGATATTGGATACCTCATGCAAACATATATGATCACTACGATATATCTCGCTGATCTTTTTCAGATTAATCCTTTTGATCAACCGGCCATTACTGCTTACAAGCAAGCTGCTTATCGACATCTTAATACTTAGTTATTGGTAGCATATTCACTGCGAAATGGACCAACCCATGCTCCCGTTGACGCAATGCGCGAGCGTACTTCTCCGGAAAAAAGTGCATCGACAAGCCACTCTCTGCGCGATTTAACAAAAGGCTGTTCACCCATGGAAAACGTTAACAGAATAGAGTTTCCTTGCAAAATATCTGCTTTCATCATGGCATACGTCGTTGGAGAAATATGTTCTCCAATTAATCCTAATGAATAAATGAAACGATACGTAAGTGTCCAATACAGTTGATGTAATGTCTGTTCGTCAGGAACGATGCCATAGCGATATAATGTAAAAAGATGATCAGCAATATTTTTTACATTATTCCACGCAAAGCCTTCTTCAACAGGAGACCACACCAAACGATCAACAATCGACTCAATAATACGTACTATCGCACCACGCATATGCAATGCTTCATTTTTCAACATCATTTGCACTGCATGATGTGCAAGTACTTCAACAGGAAGCCCTTTAATAATATTTTCGGTCAATCGCTGAAGAAAAAGCTCTGGATCAAATTTTAATACATAAAATCCATTTTTAAGTTCATACGCGAGCGTTTGCTTCAAATCCTGCATATGCCCATTTAACTGTGCACGCATATCATTTTCTAATTCAATAACGTGTGTTTGAAATGCAACGGTTAATACAGGTACTACATGTTGTATAACTGTCGCCAGAAAGTCATTCACAACAACGGGGTTAAAATACAATGACTCTTTAAGACGAGCAAGAAAAAGATCGCTCATTGATATCAAGAAAGGCAACTGTCCTTGCGATAAGGTACTACTAAATTTTAAAAACTGTTCAAAATGGCTTAAGCTAAAGGGGCCATATCCTTCTTTATTAAATACCCCAGAAAAATATGCTGCAATATCAGCACGCGCCATTGTTAACGGCTTCACAAAGGCAAGCTGATCTGAAGAAACGCCGTACGAAGCGCTATACAACGATGTAATCCGTAAAAAAACGTACACCCATACTATTTTTTTGCCATTACTTAGAGCAACAATATTGTTCATATCAACTCTCCCTAAACGAATTATTAGTTCATGTAATACGACTCTTCACCTGAAATGTCAACCAAAATCTCATGCACTAACCGATTAATTTCATAACGAGGATCGGGAAGATGATGGTCATGGATCCTCTGGCGCATCGCTTGCAACAACTCGGGATTTTTTAGATATTTTTTAAGGATGATAGGCAGCTGATGCAAAGAATAAATCTCTTCACCAAAACCATGTTGTCGCACAAAATTAACAGTACCATATTCCCATGAAATCAAACTACTTGTATGATCAAGTAATAAAGGAACCTCAGCGTAGAGCGCTTCAAAGACACTTGCCGCCCCCGATTTAGTGATTAATATATCCGAAGCGTGCATCAAATCAGCAATGCGATGTGTAAAGCCAAAACACGAGATTGATATATTATCAGGAAAATGCAGCGCTTCAATTTTATGCTTAAGCGCTTCATTACGACCAACACAGAAAATAATATGCATCGGCATATCAACACGTGATAGTTTACGTGCATATCCCATAACAGAACGTGCTCCTGCAGCGCCCATAAGTACCATAATAACAGGGCGATCAGGGGGGATTTCTAGTTCACTTCGTATCTCTTCTCGATCACAAAACTCAAGAAATGATTTTCTGACAGGAAAGCCAACAGCATGGATTTTTTCCTTTGGAATATCTGCATAAGCAATCGCATTATAAATTATTGCATCGCTACATGGTATTGCAAAATGGAATTGCTGATAATCAGGGCTTTCAATTCCACAGACAAAGTGACCCGCATCAGGATCAAGCGTCAGAAGAACACCGCGCATATGCAATGATTCAAGAACATCATAAATAAGACCGTTAATAACAGGGACAACCGAGATAACAAGGTCTGGTCTTTTTTCTAAGAAGAACCGCTCCAGCCGCTCACGCATTTTATATGAATGCCAGCGAATCCAACTTCTCTTTCCAACACTACAGCAGAGGCTTCCTCCCCAGAACATTCCCTCCGTCATAAAAAAATTATATAAATCTTCGCCGCTAAATTTTCCCGATGACCAATAATTAAAAGGATCAAATTCTCCTAATACGTCACGGAAAATTTGTACAACTTCAACCTGATATTCCGGAGAAAGATACGAAACAAGCGCCTCAGAGGCTGAAGTATGACCCCCGCCACCAGTACTTGAAAGAATCATAATCTTCTTTTTTTGAGAAGATATCTTTTCCTGCTGTACCGAAACAACAGGTCGCTGCGTCGATTTACGACGCGGATTCCAATTGCAAGCAGAAAATAAAACAGTAATTGCAATTGTAGAGAAATATACTTTTAAGCGAATTTTCATATAAAAAACTTTAACACCTTTTAATTACCTTGTCAAAACGCCTTGTTTTCATAATACTGAAGAAGAATCAGCTTATTTTTGAACGAGGCAATCATGGATAATTCACACCATACCACGAATAAAGCACATTACGAAGCAGTTATTGGAATAGAGGTACACGTACAGCTTTCAACCGCTACAAAAATATTCTGTCGATGCCCTAATCAGCCAGGAGCGCGCCCCAACACTACCATATGCGCAATATGTTCAGGGCAACCCGGCACACTTCCCCTTCTTAACCAAAAAGTCGTCGAATACGCAACAATGACGGCTCTTGCAACACAATCACAGATCAATTATACAAGTGAATTCTCTCGCAAGCATTATTTTTATCCAGACCTTCCTAAGGGATTTCAGATCACACAAGCCGATATTCCTATCGCTGAACATGGAAAAATTGCCATTCGACTAGGGGATGGCTCCTTGAAAACAATCAGGATTCGTAGAATACATATTGAAGAAGATGCAGGAAAAAGCTTGCATGCTCATGACAATAGCTGTAGCTTTGTTGACCTCAATCGCGCAGGAACACCCCTCCTCGAGATCGTTTCAGAGCCCGACCTCAGCTCACCTGCCGAAGCCCGCGCATACCTTCAAGAATTGCATGCAATCGTCATGTCATTAGGGATCAGTTCTGGCAATATGGAAGAGGGAGCCTTCCGCGCTGATACTAATATATCTGTTCGCCTCCAGGGCAGCACAAAGCTTGGTACACGATGTGAACTTAAAAATATTAATTCATTTAAATTTATTGCCGATGCAGCATTCTATGAAATTTCGCGGCAAATAGCAGTCCTTGAAGAAGGGAAGGACGTTATCCAGCAAACACGGCTGTGGGACACAAAACAAAAAATCACCATTCCTATGCGATCCAAAGAAGAAGCTGCTGATTATCGCTATATGCCTGAACCAGATATCCCGCTTCTGAAGCTCGATCAGGAGTACATTGAACATATTCGCGCTCGCCTTCCTGAACTTCCAGCACAGCGAATGATACGTCTCATGAGCGTCTATGGTCTTTCGGACTATGAGGCGGGTATCATTGCTTACGATGCTGCGCTTGCTCACTATTTTGAAGCAGCATGGAAACTCCATCCAAGCAAAACCGTCGTACATTGGCTTTTGCGTAATGTACTTGCAACGCTCAAAGAACGCGGATGGAGTATCGAACAATGCCTCACACCAACATCCCCTTTACGCCCAGAGCAGCTTACAGCGTTGACAAACCTTATTGACGCAGGGAGCATCAACGCGCGCACTGCGCAAGAAATTTTCGACATTATGCTTGAAACAGATCAGTCACCGCTTCATATTATGAAAGAGCGAAATTTAGAACAGATCGGATCAACTGCAGAATTGGAAGAAATTATCAAAAAAATTGTCCATGATCATGGACAACAAGCATCCGAATATCGTGCGGGAAAAACCAAGCTATGGGGTTTCTTTATTGGCAAAGCTATGGAGCAAACAAAGGGAAGAGCTCAGCCACACCTGCTTAACGAATTATTGAAAAAGTATCTTGGCTAAAATTCTTGGACTCTTTTTGGTGCAAAATACTCCTCAGAACCAGTATCGCGAAATACGACGCTGCGAAGCGTACGATACGCCGTATACCAACTTATCATTGAGGCTGAAACGCCCCCTAATGATTCAACCCACACAAGCGTGCGCGGGGAACAATAGGGCGCTACTCCAACAGCTGTCGTCAATGCTGATAACCCGCTCAGCATAATACTTCCCCTGCGAGCAAGATCACGAACATGTAACACATCTTGTCCTTGGTTAAGATAGGTAATATAAGGCTGAATACGCTGACAAGCGACACTTAATGCGCCGGAACATATCCCCGCTGCTATTAAGAATTTATGTACTCTTAAACTCTCTATTTGAACTCCTTGCGCAAAAAATGTTTGATATAAAAGCACGCATGAAAATGCTTCTTGCGCAAGAGCAGCGCTCATGAGTAGAGCATTTTCAGTATTTCTCTGGGAGCAAACGCTCTCTTTCTTGTTACACGCAAAAGAATAATGCGCTGTTATCACAAACAACAAGCAGTATATAAATGGTCTTTTGACACCGTCTATAAGAGTACGCATTCTACTCTTCTTCGTGAGAAATTGTATGAAAAAAATGAGTACGATAATGCTGAAGTTCTGCAATTGATTCTCGAATATCGCTCAATGCACGATGCGTATCGGATTTTTTAAATGACACAAATGGATTACCTGCAAACCATCGATTAACAAGCTCCTTGACACTGGATACATCGATAATGCGATAATTTAAAAACCGATCAACGCTGGGCATCCATCGATGGATAAATGCACGATCGTTAAAAACACTATTCCCACACAAAAGTGCCTTTTGACGCACACACCAGGTATCCAGGAGCACTAATACCTCCTGCTCCGCACACGCTAACGTACAGTTTGATGTAATCACCTCATTGGTTAATCCAGACTTTGCATGCTGTTCACGACACCAGCTATTCATTGTCGTTAATACTTCTGCAGGATGCTGAATAACTAATGACAACTCTTCACCAATAACCTCAAGATCGGAATTTGTAATAATTACCGCAACTTCCAAGATAACATCATTTTGAGGATCAAGTCCTGTCATCTCAAGGTCTATCCATACCAAATTTTTTTCCGAACGCATCACGATTCCTATTTTTATATACTCACAATTTTGGTGATGATACCACGCAAAATTGTGTAAGTAAAAGCTTCATTAAATACAATCATAGACTTAAAAATAACCCTTGTAGTATACTGCTGTACAACAATCCGCGCTATGGTATTAAAGGAGACCTATGTACCGAAAAATATATCTATACGTTAGCATTATACTGGTCCCATCAATAATATATGCTGCTCTCGGAACAAAGCTGCCATCGCGACAAGCAACAATTCTCCGCATAGTGGGCAGATCATTTAGCAGCGATGTTATCTGTAATGGCACACGCCCTTGTTGTAAAAGTGACAATTATCGAAGCATTAATGGTTGCTACCAAGCAAAAAAAATGCTGCGCTTTGCCGATACTCAACAGAATCTTTTTCAACCCGATGATCATAACGCATCAAAAATACCCGCCATTCTGCAACCACGTGAAAAGATGCAAAAGCAACCCAACAGCATCTGGACGCCACCACTTCGCTTATATCATAAAACAAGCAAATAAGATGTTGTTGTAGTGTTTCTATATGCTATACAGAGGTAACATATGATGCCTATTCCCGTGATACTCATCGCGCTTATAACAGTTTTCAATAACTATCCTCTTTTACACAGCGCAGATATTTCACATTTTTCACTCGAAGATAAAATTGGACAGTTAATGATGATATCCTTTGAGGGCACAACGATACCTGAAGATATAGAACGAGTCATACGGGAAAAATCGATCGGCGGAATTATTTATTATCGATCAAATTGCGAGGCAGGTCCACATCGCGTTAAATCGTTAAGCGAATCCTTACAAAATATTCCGAAGCAGACTCGTCGCCCCCCTCTCATTATTGCGATCGATCAAGAAGGCGGACGTGTTCAGCGCCTTTATGGCGACACGATTGCCGTTATACCTTCACAATATTTTCTCGGTCTTTGCAATATCCCATTGCTTACCTTAACCTCAGCTCAACGTGTGGGAGAGCAGCTTCGTCGCGCGGGAATTACTATGAATTTTGCACCTGTTGCTGATGTTATTACCGGACCGCAAACGGTTATTGGGGATCGCTCATTTTCTTCAGATCCACACATCGCTTCTCTTCACGTAAAAGCAGCACTCGAAGGATATAAGAATGCAAGAATTGCCGCTACATTCAAACATTTTCCCGGACATGGCAGTACACCGAAAGATTCACACACGGAACTCCCTGTTGTAGATAAAACACTCCAAGAACTTACCAATCATGACCTTGTACCCTTTAGTGACAGTATTTCACAAGCGCCCGCAATCATGACAGCGCATGTTCTTTATCCTCAAATAGATCCCGATAATCCCGCAACAACATCTAAAACGATATTACAGCGCCTTTTACGAAAACAACTTGGCTATAATGGCGTCACTATCAGTGACTCACTCACGATGGAAGGAATTCTGAAGAATAAGGATCTTATTAAGGTATCAATAGAAGCCCTTGGGGCAGGATGCGATATTCTCCTTTATGGAAAAAAAATTCTAAACGATGGATCGCTGGGATCAGTATCCTCAGAAGAAATAGCTACTATTCATACCGCATTAGTCAGCGCAGTACGAGCAGGCATTATCCCTGTAGAACAAATCGACCAATCAGTACAACGCGTATTAACCCTTAAGTCATGCTATACTTCACCGTAAAAAATCACGAAGATTTTAGAACCATTTTTCAAAATTCTTTCATTCCAAATACTATCTTAATTACACTCAGAGGTAATCGATAGTAGTCTTATATCTCTTATTCAGGAGCGTCAATGCCATTATTTCGCTTTATGAGTGTCGCGCTTATCTGCAGCAACCTTTGTGGTATGAATTATGAAAATGATTATCAAACATATATGCATGGATTGGGAAAAGTTATTGAAACGACAGGAAAGTGGTGCCTCAAGCCCAGCGCATGCTTAATGGCAATCTCAGGAACATGGTGGGGTATGGGATACAAAACAGGAAAATGGGCAGAAACAGCATATGGATGTGGCGCCCCCCATGGGCAGCCCAGTGATGCTACTGATCAACTCACTGATACATCTAAAATAATATTTATAGTAAGTGGCGGTTTTACTGCCACTAGCTGTATCCTTATAAAACTGGGAAAAACAATAAAAGATAGGGCGCGTGGATGTATAATTCGTGAGGATAGTGATATATACAGTCTTGAGCCTGATCAAGATGCCATATCCGACAAAACTCGCTATTTAATAATACGCTGCGGAACCGGTGTATCAGTTGCCGGAAAAGCAGGAGCCGCTCTTGCCAGTATAGCTTCACTTATTTCGCTGGGATTACTCAGCGAGCGAGGAAGCATAATCGGCAATAGTAATCCAACATCGGACTTTTGTTCTAACATTGCCGCAAATCATCCTATACTCGGAACACAACTTGAACAGTGGTATCAAGCTTTATCAGGATCACTATTAAGTCTTTACGGATCAGCATGTCTTGCAAAGCTGGGAAAAATTATTCGCGCTCAAGGAGAACTGTCTCTAGGAACGTATAGAAATTACCCAAGCGTAAGACCATCGCGATCAGCATCGCCTTCTATAAAAACCGAAGATCTTTAAGCACTTATTGCACCGATTTCTTCATCAAGACCGGTGCAAAACAATATTACCATCATCAGGGCATGAATCCCATTTATTGCTGCTACCACGCTTCTCGCGTCCCCTTCTTTCACGATGATTTGATTGCGTTTTCATAATACGTACTAATGATTGTAAAAATGTATTACGCTCTTCATCGCCCCCTTTTACACGGAAAAAAACATTTGAGAGAGCATGATCACTCAATGTCATAGGCAAACCAAATTGGTATGCCGTTCGCGCACCGTCAATATCATATGAACCGCTCCAATTAGACCACGTCACATCACTCATATAACGTTGCAGCAGCACTTTCAGTGGAAAATAACAAGTAGTGCTCATAACGCGATGTTCGTCGGGAGAGCTGTAAGCAACGGAAAAGCCTGCGCGATAAAGCGCCTGATGCAAAAATGAAGACTTTCCAATTACCTCTTCAACCGGTCGGGGTCGAATGCCGGTCATGCAGGATACAATGTGATCAAAGCATGATCTCTGTCTTGTAGCAAACGAAACAACCGTTACCGGAATAAGTGGGGTTCGAGAACAACATCCTCGAGTCGCTGGTGTTTTATAAGAAGAAAGATCGCACTGCGCGAAATCGATAATCGTTATTGATTGCTCTTGTTTTGCATCGCGATCAGACTGCCATATTGGTTCAACATGACATGTCGAAAGTTCATTGCCACGGGGCACGGCAGGCTTCTGCGCACAACATCCT
>Ga0206848_1202_pt1 | contig 12252 bp, 9 predicted proteins | sample Alteio_BWOrgCont_18_FD_152635 | JGI IMG/M metagenome (GOLD analysis project Ga0206848, IMG submission 152635) | Enriched cells from forest soil in Barre Woods Harvard Forest LTER site, Petersham, Massachusetts, United States -... | ecosystem: Environmental > Terrestrial > Soil > Temperate forest > O...
CGCTCTCTGCGCCATCGATCCAGGTTCCACTTAGCCCCCATTAATTCAGTTTCGGCATGGCGGGCGGACTATATGACTTAGGTGAGTTGTGAGCCAATCTCCCCGGGGATGCGAAGCGCTCGGCGAGATGGAACCCTATATAGGGTTCGGGAGACGCTATATCCCCGCTTGGAGGCGCCTCTAATCCGCCGCCAGCGAATCCGACCGGGTCCGCGTCCAGATTCGTAGCTCCGTTTTGTCTTAATAGTTCACGAATGACCTGCTCGGATTCGCTGTAATCACCCTCTCCAAAATGGTGATAGAGAATTTCGCCCTTTGCATCAATGATGTAAAAGGCCGGCCAGTATTCGTTATCAAACGCATGCCAGATCTGATAGTTTGCGTCGAGAGGCACGGGATAGGTGATATTCAAGTCATGCAGAGATGCTTGAACGTTCGCTGGCTCTCTCTCAAATGAGAATTCGGGCGTGTGCACCCCGATCACGACGAGGCCGGAGCTCTGATATTTGGCTGCCCAATACTTCACGTAGGGCAATGCACGGAGGGAGTTGATGCAGGAATAGGTCCAGAAGTTGACCAGTACAACCTTGCCGCGTAATGACTTGGGGTTCAATTGAGCGGAGTTGAACCAGGCAGTCGCTCCATCCAGGTTTGGCAATGGTCCCTCGTACGAGAGGCCAGGTTGACTATTACTTGCGTGCGCGGCCAAAACAGTTGGTAATGCGAACCCCAGCGCACCCACGAAGTGCTGCTCAGCCTCACCCAAATGCGGGAAGGCGGAATTTTTGAACAATCTCGAGTGCAAAGCTCCGACAACGATTGCGCCAAGGATGGCAAAAACTCCCAAGGGGCGACATATCCGGTACGCAACCGATATTAGACTTCCTGTTTTGTTAGGGATCATTCCGGAACCCTCCTTGTAGCGGTTCAATACGGCCGATTGTGCAAGCGCGAAGACGGGGCTGGGATCCACGGAATCGGCTTTCGAAAAGGATCCCTGCGGATTGTGGTTGCAAGTCCGCAGGGCATGCGCGATGGACGCAGCTCAAAGAGCGCCGACGTCAATGACGGCTTGGGCAAACGCTTGCGGAGCTTCCTGTGGCAGATTATGTCCCACGCCGCCGTTGATGAGGCGGTACTCATATTTGCCCGCGAACCTGGTGCGATACACCGGCTCGGGCGGATGCGCCGCACCATTGGAGTCGCCTTCCATCGTAATCGCGGGCACAGTGACAGCAGGGAGTGCGGCCAGCCGCTTTTCCAGGTCGTCATACTTTCGCTCGCCGTCGGCCAGGCCAAGCCGCCAGCGATAGTCGTGTATCACGATGTCAACATGGTCGGGGTTGTTGAAGGACGCTGCCGTGCGGTCATACGTGGCATCGTCGAAATTCCACTTTGGCGATGCCTGATGCCAGATGAACTTATTGAACTGGTCGAGGTATTTCGCATAGCCGGCCTTGCCGACTGGGGTGGAGAAATAATACTGGTACCAAAACAGGAACGCAGGCTCGGGTGGTGACGGCACCTGGTTGCCCTCCGGACTGCTGATCAAATAGCCGCTGACGGAAACGATCGCCTTGCAGCGTTCCGGCCAGAGCACAGCCAGGACGTCTGCCGTGCGCGCGCCCCAGTCAAAGCCGGCAACGGTAGCTGTCTGGATCTTGAGCGCATCCATCAGAGCTATGATGTCGAGCGCGACGGCCGACTGCTGGGCGTTCCGCATCGTTTCGCTTGAGAGAAAGCGCGTCGTACCGTAGCCGCGCAGATAGGGGACGATTACCCTGTAGCCTGCCGAAGCCAACAACGGAGCAACGTCGACAAAGCTGTAAATGTCGTAGGGCCAGCCATGGAGAAGAATGACCGCCGGGCCATCTGCTGGGCCGTCTTCTGCGTATCCGATGTTAAGTGGGCCGGCGTCGATCTGCTTTATCGACGCGAAGGAGGTGTGTGTCCCCGGCTTGATTGCTGAAACGTCTGATGACGCCGGATTTCTTGGCTGTGCATTTGCAGAGCCAAGAAATCCGAGTTGAGTGGCGGCAACGGCAAGTGCGGTGTTGCCCATGAACCGCCGGCGTTGATGATTGATTTCTTCGAGCATCGTATTTCCCTCCCATCGAGTGAATGTGATCTTGCTTGCTATGTCAGTCGGCCGTTGTCCTGAACCGGGTTTGGCGTCAATTTAGGTGGCACTTCGCACGTCAGAGAACCCGTCGGCGGGTTCTCTTGCTTAGTGGTTAATCGCTATCAGTTGAAACTCTCTCGAGGACAATGATCGTTTCGTCGTCCACCGCTTCCGCTCCTCCGCGGAACCTGCGCAACGCGGACGTGAGCTGAACACCGAGACCTTCCGCAGAGCCGCAATCAAGTTGTTTCACCAGGTTCATAAGTCCGTCAGGACCTAGCTCGTCACCGGCTGGATTCGTTGACTCGGTTACACCATCCGAATAAAGAAGTACGAGATCGCCAGCTTGTAGCTTCACCGCAGTCCTGTCATAGTCGGCGCAAGCGAAAAGTCCGAGTGGAACGCCCACAGGCCACTGCCGACGAGGCTCCGGATTGATCTCAAGCCAGGCCCATTCCTTACGTTTGGCTTTGAATACACAAGGTATTGGGTGACCAGCATTGGCCAATAAGAGTGAGCTTCGCTCGTTATGCCACCCAACGGCCACCATCGTGGCGTAATGTACTCCATCGAGACCCTCTTGAACGGCCTGATTGAGGTCGCGCATGAGGCCGTTATGTTCCAATTCCGGCAGATATCTTTGCATCAACTGTCGAAGCTCCCCGGCCAATGTTGAAACCGCTTTCCCATGCCCGCTAACGTCCGCCAATGCGACGCGAGAGACGACGCAGCCAGGGCAGACCGAAACGTAGTGGACATCGCCTCCCACCTTACTTGAGCCTGCAGGCGTCGAATGCACCCAAGCCAACATTCCTGGTAGCTCGAGTAGAGTTGTCGCTCTCTCACTTCCCGCCCAGGTTCCAGCGCACGCGATCTGCGTCCGAATATAGGGAGCCGTAGAGAGATTGTGATCAGGGTGTGTTCTCGATCCAGTAGTCATGCGATACCTCCTGCGAAACCCGCCTGAGTTAAGAATTCTGTTGTTGGAACAGGCCGCAGAACATCGAAAGGCTCCTCATTTGCACTACACGCTTTGACCATCGTTCCTTCCCGGTACTGACATTGTTTCTTCCCCGAACAACATTCTTAGTCGTTGATTCTCGATAAGTAACTCGCAAATCCATTGTTCGAGCACGCGCAACCGGTCGTGCCATTCTTCTGATCCTTGACCTGGTTGCTCGTGCTTCAGCCCCGGCTCATGTGCACTCGCCAAGCGCCCTGCTTCTGAAATGCATTCCTCCGAATTGTGGATAAGCGGTTGGGAGGTACGCGGAGCAGCTATTTCAGACTCGATCCTCAAATCAAGTTGATCACGACATCAATGTTGCCGCGGGTCGCCTTGGAATACGGGCATGTCTGATGTGCCGCATCCACCAAAGCCTGTGCGATTTCACGATCGAGTCCCGGCAAGCTTACATTGAGACGGGCTTGAAGGAAAAAAGCTCCGCCAGACGTTCCAAGGTCCACTTCTGCATTGATTGCCCTATCTGCCGGGAGAGCGACCTTCATTTTGTTGGCCGCTATCCCCATTGCACCAATGAAACATGCTGACCAGCCCGCGGCGAATAACTGTTCGGGGTTGGTGCCGGTCCCGGCGTGGCTGGGAGGCGAAAGCGTGATATCCAAATGGCCGTCGTCACTCTGGGCCGCACCATCGCGGCCTCCAGTCGTGTGAACCTTCGCGGTGTAAAGAACCTTGTCGAGCTTTGTCATCGAGAACACCTTTCTTAAAAGATGAATATTCCGTTTGCGGTCGCAACATCGCCATCAAGAGCAGGAATCGCCGTGCTTCATGTGCACTGGCAACGATTAGTTCTTCTCGCTTGGAGGGAAATGTTCGAACAACTTATCCACAACCTTGTCGAGATGTTTTATGTTCTTGTCGGACTTATCGGAGAGAGTGTCGCTCGCCGATCCACGCCAGATGAGGGTCTTCGTCTTCGAGTCGAACAAATCCACGACCAGAGTTCCGACTCTATAAGTGGACGTTGTTGTCGTGGCATCTCCGAAGCCTCCCCCTCCCCATCCTCTCCAGCCCCAACCACCGCCGAAACTGTCGTAATAAGAATTGAGAGTTTGATGAGTTTGGTTCATTTCCATGGCCATGATGGATATGCTTCCGCCTGAACCGACCAGCGTCCAACCCTTCGCTGCCAGCGCCGAATTGACGGCCGATTTGATCCGATCAACCCACAACGGGTTTTCGGTGTGAACATTCTCCCAGGAGAACGTCTTGTATTGATTGAAGTCCGCATTTCGATCATAGTCAGTCTTCACTTGCTGTGCGAAAGATGCTGCCGTGAAGAGAAACACGATTGCGACGAGTTGGGATATTCTGCACCGTAAGCTCATAAAGGCTCCTTATGCTGTGTGAATGTTGGTGATGGCAACCTTAGCCTGAATAGACTCCACGTGGCCATTAGAGAATCATCGATCTCGCATGCAATAGGTGCACGCGTTGTGCCAATCAGCCTATGTGCCGAGATCGGAGCTTACGTCCATTGAACTGAAATGGTTAGCTATGACTCCGGAGCCCGAACCTCAATTACGCATCCTTTGGAAATGTTATTGAGTCGTCTCGAATGTCGATACAGTGACGTCCGCACCTGGGCCTCCAGGGGTTGTTGGAAGCGACGGGAGACGATTCCAGAAACCTCAACGACATGGGTGCATTACGCTGACGGAGCCGCCAACCACCTCCGCATCCTTATGGAACAGGGAAGAGTTCAACGCTAGCTGCAGATGCGACGGTTTTATCAGCTATCTGAGTGAGTCGGTCCCAGTGTACGCCGTCTTTGACGGGCTCTTAGCCGTTTCACTTGCGATGTTGCTCCTCTTCGACAAAGGGAAGCTCTGGTCCTACCCACGACAAGGAGGGGCTGTCGATTGCATACAAGGGGTCATCATGAGCCTCGCACTGGAGAATCTCACAGATTCTTACGTGCAGTCGATATGGCGACACCGGCGTCATCCCATAGACTCACAGCTCTGCGAACATTGCGCAGATCGTAAAGGAAAAAGGGGGGTGAGTAAGTGGGGTAAGTGGACATCAACATACATGAATGGCGGGCACGCCAAACGCACGCGTCCTTGGACGATCGTCCGGAAGGAGAGAATGACTACTCATTACTGAAGCTACCGCCTGATCGTGGGCCAAGTCCGGAAGGCGCGTTTCGAAGTTCGAAAGACAGAGAGTATCTGATGTAATTGATGCAAAAACTGCGACCGAAGCTGCGTACGGCCTATCAGCTTCGCGACTTCGAAGGGCTAACCATCCGGGAAATCGCCATCAATCTGGGAGTAACTCAGAGCGTGGTGAAGTCTCGAGTGTCTCGTGCACGGACTACACTTAGGGATCTTTCCGGGAAACTGAAATTACAACATTCCGCAGGTGCCACTAATGGACGACTTCGCAGTGGTTAGCGTAATTCATCATTAAGATGATTAAATTGATTTCGAGAGAATACTCGCACACAGATAATGCTAATTGCGCTCGGCTAGGTTGCAACCTGAGAATCCGGCTGATCGAAATAGCTGTACCCGCCTTGCACAACTTTCGAGCGAGGCTGCAGTTCAATAGGTATTGGTCTGTCCGAATGCTGTTCGTGCTTTTCCAATGTTTCGCGTGAGATTCCATGCCTTTGCATCATTGCAATTAGGGTTGTTCTGGGTACTCCGAGCTGCGCGGCCGCTCCGCGCAGCCCTCCAACAACCCAGTTGGTTTCACGGAGAGTCGCTAAGATGTGTGCGCACTGGGCATCATCGAGTGTTCGAGCAGAAGCTGACTCCGTGCTGCGTCGTCGGAGCTCTGACGAATGTAGCTTCAGGGTACGGTCCGAGCTCAAAATCACGGCGCACTCAATGACATTCTGCAACTCTCGGACATTGCCCGGCCAGTCATGGCTCATCAACTGCTTCATCACGTCGTTCGGAATGCAATCGATCGTTTTTCCTTGTTGTTTAGCGAACTTTTGAACGAAGTGTTCAACCAAACGTGGAATGTCGTCCATCCGGTCCCGCAATGGCGGGAGTGTAATTGGGAATACATTCAGCCGGTAGAAAAGATCGGCGCGGAATTTCCGCTCTTGTACCATCTTCCAGAGGTCCTGGTTTGTAGCTCCAATAATTCGCACGTCCACTCGCACAGCTCGGCCGTTGCCTAAACGTTCCACCTGTTTCTCCTGGAGAACGCGGAGAAGCTTTGGTTGCAATTCAAGAGGAAGATCTCCGACCTCGTCCAGAAAGAGAGTTCCGCCATCGGCGGTCTGGAATCGTCCTATTGTCTGGGTCACTGCTCCGGTGAATGCACCTCGTTCGTGGCCGAAAAGTTCACTCTCTAGCAGAGCGGCAGGAATCGCAGCGCAGTTCACGGCCACGAATCGTTTCTGACGACGGGGGCCGGCGTCATGTATCGCTTGAGCGATCACCTCTTTGCCAGTACCTGTTTCGCCTTGAATCAGGACAGCCGAGTCTACGGGCGCAACCATGTTTATCTGATCAAGCACGGTCCGGAATCTTGCACTGGATCCGATTAATTCGAAAGTAGTCATCGTCGACCTCCTTAAGAAATCGAGCCGCGAATGATGCTGATTCCTCGCGCTGGTTGATGGCGGCATCTTGGATCACATCGAGCTGGCCAGCGGTACCGAGAGATCTATGGAAGACACGACAGGCGTGCTAATCGAGGGCTTTCCGAGCGGCATGTGTTCGGGGCAATCGGCTTAGCATGTCGAAGTCGCCAATATTCTGGCGCTCAACTGTCCCCAATCATGAACCGCCTTCATTTTGAGAACATCCCTCAATGGGGGTTTCCGTGGCCATCTCAAAGGATGCCACTTGGAGGCAACCCTTTTGAGGGGGGGATGGAACCACTCTAGTGTTCTCGAATATCGATTCGCTTTCGTCCGAAGAGGCGCGCATCGATCGACCGAACTCCTGGGCCAAGCATCGCCAGGGCCGCCCCGAAAGTGGCAAGCGCCACGCAATTACGCAGGTCACCCGTTCTCGACAGCATGGACCATAATTCGACGATTACGACCAAAATCCCAGCCGCGGGTGTCCATAAACCAACGAGAAGCAGCATCCCGGTTGAGGTCTCCAGGCATAGCCGTATATTTCCTGGCCACGGAGGTCCTTCCAGTAGTCCAGTGATTCCATCGTTGATCAAGAGAATGCCTGAAACTAACCGCAGGAGCAGAAGGCCCCTCCCGGGCCACCCGTTCGGGAACATCGAGAAAAGTCGTTGCACGGAAACCTCAACGACAAGCTTAGGTGTTCCGTAATGGCGGTCGAATCTCCAAAAACAGGCGCCAGCATACCCCCCTTTCGAGGGGGTCACAGTTCGATAATTCCGCGTTTTAGCCCGATCGTTACTGCGTGTGTTCGGTCATTTGCGCCTAATTTAGAAAGGAGGCTCTTGACATGGCCTTTGACAGTCTCTTCCGTGATAGAGAGTTTGTCCGCGACGATTTTGTTTGCATTTCCCGCGGCAATCAGTTTGAGCACGTCGATTTCCCGAGAAGTCAAAGAGTCGTCCGCAAGGTGGTCGGCAACTTGCGCGGCGATTTCAGCCGGAATCCGTTTTTTGCCTGCATGGACTGCGCGAATGGTATCCAGGAGTTCTCTGCGCAAGAGGCTCTTGAGTAGATAGGCGCGAGCTCCGGCCTTGAGTGCTCGTGAAATCTGCACATCGCCTGCATATGTGGTGAGAACAATTACGCGCGCATCGGGGAATTCATTGTGGATCGCAATCATGGCGTCGATGCCGTTCATATCAGGCATTTGCAAGTCCATGAGCACAATGTCTGGCCGGTGTTTTCGAAACTCCTCGATCGCTTCCTGCCCGCTGGACGCCTCCGCTACAAATTCCATATCGCACTCATCTGCCGCAAGCGCTCGTACACCCTGGCGGAGTACGTGGTGATCGTCGGCTAACAAGATGCGTATGGGTCTGGATTGTTTGTCCGTCATGGATTTCTTTTCCGTCTCCAAAATTGCCAGGGATTATCCGGTGAACGAACTGTTTCGTACGCAATGGAAGCAGGAACCCTCAACTCAATCTCGGTCCCCGCTCCCGGTTCACTCCATACTTCCAATTCTCCACCAAGGCGCTCTGCACGCTCTCGCATGCCTTTCAGGCCCCAATGCCCAGACCGTTCGGCGCGGGCTCGCTCATCGAGATCGATGCCTGTCCCGTCGTCCCGGACTCGCAACCGAAACAGGCTCTCGGTATATGCCAATTCTGTCTCGATCAGGTGTCCCTGAGAATGGCTGAACGCATTTCGAAGTGCCTCTCGTGTTATGCGGAAAACTTCGATTTGCAGATTTGGACGCATTGGACGCGCTGAACCTTCAACCACGAGTCGGAATTCTACTGGGCCTTTCGTGTTCGCGCCCTTCGGAACCAATTCTTCGCCGAGCCGTCTGATCTCTTCTGCCAGAGCTTTGGCGGCAGTTGTGGGAGAGCGTAAATCGTGGATCGCATCTCGCCCTTCGATGATTGCTTCTTCCGCTCCATCCAACGCTTTGTCCAGAGTCGGAATCGCCTCCGCTGCGCGGTCTGGCAGAAGATTACGTGCCCTTTGAAACTGGAGCGTCAATCCCTGGAAGCTTTGCAGCAGCGTATCGTGCAACTCGCGTGCGATACGCTCCCGCTCCTCCATCCGTGTTCCAAGGCGCTCTTGGATACGTGCGGTAACCTGCTTCAGCCGGAGGGTGTACGCTGTCCAAACGAGTGCGAGAGCAGCCGCTGCGACCAGGAATTCGAACCAGATTGTCTGGAACCAGACAGGAGCAATAGCAAAACTCAGGCTCGCACCAATGTTGTTCCAAATGCCATCGTCATTGCACGCGATGACGTGAAACTGGTAGCGGCCGGGAGGCAGTCGGCTGTACGAGACGTCTCTCTTTGCGCCCTGATCCTGCCAATCTTTGTCGATTCCATCCAGCTTGTATCGAAAATGAACTCGCTCCGGAACCGACAGGCTCAGCGCGGTGTAATTGATCTGAACGTTGGCTGTGCGTGCGGGGAGTCGCACGTCGGCAAGTTGTAAGTGAGACGTGCCGTCACCCGAGACGGAGGTAATCACAACCGGTGGCGGGATGGCATTTCTCAAAACCCTTTTAGGGTCGATCCACGCGATGCCACTTGTTCCAGCGAACCAGAGCCGTCCGTCCGTCCCTCGGATCACCTTTGGAAATGGTTCCGCCAACTCGGTCTTTCCCGGAAGACCATCGTTGGAATCAAATTGTTCCCAGAGAAAGCGGTAGGACGGATCCCGCAACGCTTTGTCTAACTCGTCCCTGGGAATATGAACGACGACATCTTGCGTGGTCAGCCAAAGTCCTTCGCCCCCGGCATCCACAATTCCTGCAACATCGAGAAAGTGATCCGGATTCGACGGTTTTATGGGGCGAATCCGGCCGTTGTCGAACAGAGTCAATCCCGATCCACCCGCGGCCCATAGTTGTTTTGGACCACGTTCAGCAAAGGAGACAGGCGTTCCCTTGAGCCCTGTTTGTTTCACGGAATAGGTCACGATTTTTCCCTTATCCATCGTGACGATCTCTCCGGTGTAAGTTGATACCCAGATGCGCCCCGTACTATCGCAAAGTGCAGATGTGGGCCAAAGCTTTGCGACTTCAGGAGGGGTCGGCCACGCTTTCCATAGGTTGTGGTCCAGAGTGAGGAAGCCAAGTCCTTTGGCAAATGCCCATATCGTTCCAGAGTTGTCACCAGCAATAGTCAGATTGTCCAGGGCTCCAGTGAACCCTTTTGGGCTGTCCGCCACCAACTTGAAACTGCCGTTCTCCCATCGCTGAATACCCCGAGTTCCCCATAACCAGGTGACGCCGGAAGGATCGCGATAGACAGAATAAGCATCGGTGGGGACGAAAGGAAGACTCATCGAGTCGCCATGAATTCGCGTGAGATCTTTCCAGTCGCTGGCGACCCAGACATACCCTCCGTCGGCTGGCGCCATTCCAGTCGCAATTTTCCCTTCCGGGAATACGATTGGAACCAGTTTTGTATCGCGGAACTGGTCCAATCCACCCGACGTCGCAACCCAGATATTTCCTTCCCGATCTTCCAGAATGGGGTAGCACTTATCTGCGCTTAAACCGTTCTTTGATGTGAAACTCTCTAAGGCGTCGCCGAACTCCGGGATTGATTCCTTCTTCAGGCGCTGAGGATCGGGGGCACGACGCAATCCATCTCCAACCGTACTGATCCAGAGGCTTCCGTTGCGGTCGAAGAGCAGATTGCTAGCGCCAACACGAATCTCCAATTGATCGTCGCTCGGGCATTTCGCAGCATCCTGAGGGGCTCTCACTTCGCATCGGGCCCTGGTCGCCGACCTCGCACTCACGGACATGCTGATTACTCGGACCGCGGAGTAAACGTCGGCAATCCAAATCGTACCGTCGGGAGCCTCTTTGATCGATGTGACTGCACTGGCAAAGACGCCCGTCGGTTCAAATTGTTTCGATCCCTGCCTGAGATACATCACGGTATCGCGTATGCCAACCCAAAGAGTCCCGCGGCTATCCACAAACAATGCAAGTGGTGGAACATGTGGTGTCTGTTGCGGTATATTCCATTGGCCGCCTATCAGTTCCCATCGAGTACCGTTGAATCGGACCAACCCAACGTCGGTGTTAGCCCACATTGTGCCATCGTGATCCTGGGCCATGTTGAGGATCCTGGTATCTGGTGGGAGACCGTCAGCGCTGCCATAGTTCTTGACATTGCCATTCCGCAAGACACTAATTCTGCCCTTGAGTGCGTAGCCAATCCACAAGCTGCCATCGGGAAGCGCGAGCAGGCTGAATACTGAGTCGTGTGCTGGGAGCTTGTCCCCTGTTCTGGACTCATACGGATACAATTCAAATCGCATTCCATCGAATCGATAGAGTCCAGAAAAAGTGCCTAGCCACAGGAATCCATCCGTGGTCTGCGCCATTGCCATCGTCTCACCCGGATACCCATCCCTCTCGCCCCAGAAGCGGTGGGCCAACTGACGTATATCGCGCTGCGGATCAAGCCCAAAAAGCGAAACATTGCATAGGCACATCACCGCCCAAAGGCAGGCCCTGCGCAAGAAGTACGCCCTGTGGTGGCAAATCCGCACCGATCTGGATGGGTTGTCCCTCATTGACCTCTTTTTCATTTCCAAAACAGCCAGGGATTATCCGGTGAACGAACTGTCTCGTACGCAATGGACGCAGGAACCCTCAACTCAATCTCAGTTCCCGCTCCCGGTTCACTCCACACTTCCAATTCTCCGCCAAGGCGTTCTGCACGCTCTCGTATACCCTTCAGTCCCCAGTGCCCGGACCGTTCAGCTCGGACCCGCTCATCGGGATCTATGCCCTTCCCGTCATCCCGGACTCGCAACCGAAAAAGGCTCTCAGTGTATGCCAACTCCACCTCGATCAGATGTCCCTGAGAATGGCTAAATGCATTTCGCAGAGCCTCGCGTGCAATGCGGAAAACATCGATATGCAGATTTGGGCGCATCGGGCACGCCGAACCTTCAATGACGATTCGGAATTCCACTGGCTCTTTCGTGTTCGTGCCCTTTACAACCAATTCTTCGCCAAGTGCTGTGATCTCTTCTGCCAGGGCTTTAGCGGCGGTTGTGGGGGAGCGTAAATCATGGATTGCATCTCGTCCTTCGACAATCGCTTCTTCCGCTCCATCCAAGGCTGTGTCCAATGTCTGGATCGCTTCCGCGGTGCGATCTGGCAGAAGATTACGAGCTCTTTGAAAATGGAGCGTCAATCCCTGGAAGCTTTGCAGCAGCGTGTCGTGCAATTCGCGGGCAATACGCTCCCGCTCCTCCATCCGGGTTCCAAGGCGCTCTCGGATACGTGCGGTAACCTGCCTCAGCCGGAGCGTGTAAGCCATCCAGACAAGTGCGAGAGCAGCCACTGCGACCAGGAATTCGAACCAGATTGTCTGGAACCATGCGGGAGCAACAGCAAAGCTCAGGGTCGCACCAACCTTGTTCCAAACGCCATCGTTGTTACACGCGATGACGTGAAACTGGTAGTGGCCCGGGGGCAGCCGGCTGTATAAGGCTTCTCTTCTTGTGCCGGGGTCCTGCCAATCTTTATCGATTCCATCC
>Ga0206848_1204_pt1 | contig 12227 bp, 10 predicted proteins | sample Alteio_BWOrgCont_18_FD_152635 | JGI IMG/M metagenome (GOLD analysis project Ga0206848, IMG submission 152635) | Enriched cells from forest soil in Barre Woods Harvard Forest LTER site, Petersham, Massachusetts, United States -... | ecosystem: Environmental > Terrestrial > Soil > Temperate forest >...
GGCGGCGAGGACGATGGGGTCGCGGGCAGAGGCCTGGTAGACGATGAAGGCGAGGACTCGTGTAGCGAGGAGGCCGAGGATGAGTCCGGCCAGGGAGCCGATAGCGAGAAGCTTGATGGCGCGACCGAGGGCGGCACCGAGGACTTCGCGACGCTGGGCGCCGAGGGCGACGCGGATGCCGAGTTCGCGGAAGCGCTTGCTGACTGAATACGCGGCCATGCCGAAGATGCCGGTGATGGAGAGCATGGCGCCCATGACGCCGAGAATGCCGAGTGCAACGGTGGCCACGCGGGAGGGAAAGAGGGCTCCATCGAGCTCTCGATCCCAGGTCTGGAGATCAATGGGGAGGCCGGGATCGACTTCGCGGATTTTGTCACGAATGAGACCGGCGAGTTCAAGGGGATCGCGGGAGGAGCGGACGATGAGCGAGGTTTGGTTCCACGGGAGCTGGAGGACAGGAATAAACATAGCCGGCGCCTGGGTTTCCGTGAGGTTGAGATATTTTCCGTCTTCGACGATGCCGATGATCTGAACGCGGGTACCATCGTCCAGTTTGAAGTAGCGGCCGACGGCGCCTGTTTCAGAGCCGAAGATGGAGCGGGCGAACTCGGCATTGACGATGGCGACGCGCGGCGAGGCGAGGTTGTCGTGGAGGGAAAAGGCGCGGCCGGCCAGCAGAGTGGTGCGGGCAGCGGAGAGATAGTCCGGCGAGATGACGAACATGTAAGTTCTTGCGGCGGCGTTGGAGGCGCGCAGGTCGCCGGTGTCGTCCTTATAGACGCTTCTTCTCTCGGCATTGCCGAAGGAGAGGGGAGGGCTGTTGACGGTGGCGACGGAGGTGACGCCGGGAATGGACTGGAGTGCATCGATGAGGCGTTTTTGCATGGGAACGATGGCATCGTCGCCGAAGTAACCGGCAGAGCTGAAGTCGACGGCGACGATGATGGCATTGCGGGGGTCGAAGCCGAAGTTGCTGTGGAGGGAGCGGACGAGACCGCGGACGGCAACGGCAGAAGAGGTAACGAGGATGGCGCAGAGAGCGATCTGGAGGACGAGGAGCAGGTCGCGGAGAGTGAGGCGGTGTCCGATGCGGGAGGATGTGCCGGCTTTAACCACTTCATAGGGGTTGGCATGGAGGACCTGGCGGACAGGAACGATGCCGAAGAGGATGCCGCTGACGACGGCGAGGAGGAGTGCGACCAGGTAGACCTTAGCGTTGGCGGTGACAGGGATATTGATGGGGAATTGGGGGAAGGGCTGCCAGGAGCTGAGGCGATGGAGCAGGGCGACGGAGCCGGCGAGTCCGAGAGCACCGCCGATGAGAGAGATGAGGACGGCTTCGGTCATGAGCTGGCGGAGGATGCGGTTGCGACTGGAGCCGAGGGCAAGGCGGAGGGCGACTTCGCGGGAGTGATCGGAGGCTCGTGCAGCGAAGAGGCTGCCGAGGTTGGCGCAGGCGGCGAGCAGGATCAGGCAGGAGAGCAGCATGAGTCCGGCGACGAAGCCGCGGATGGGACGGCCGAGGAAATTGCCATAGAGGCCAGGGCGCGCAAGGGCAAAATTTTTGTGACTGAGGTCTTTGGGGTAGGTCTTTTCGAGATAGGCGCCAACGCTGTTGAGATCGGTGACGGCCTGAGCCGGCGTGACGCCGGGCCGGAGGTGGCCGAAGGTTTCAAAGATCCAGCGGTTGCTGCGCTCGTTGAGGCCGCTCCAGCCGTCGAGCTGATCGTGATCGACGATGGGGATGAAGAAATCCGGGGAGAAGAACATGAGGGTGCCGGTGAATCCAGCAGGGGCGACACCGATGACAGTCAGGGGATGTTTGTTGATGAGGACGCTGCGGCCAATGATGCCGGGGTCATCGTGAAAGCGGCTGTGCCAATAGCTGTGGGCGAGAACGATATAAGGGGCACTGTTGGGGCCGTGTTCGTCAGAGGCGTGGAAGAAGCGGCCGAGGAAAGGCTGGATGCCGAGGGTGTCGAAATAATTGCCGCTCACCTCGTAGTCCCAGGAGCGCAGGGGATTGCGGCCGGTATCGAGGACGGCCTGGGAGATAGAGAAGAGGGCGAGGCTTTCGAAGCTGCGGTTGCGGTCGCGCAGGTCGATGTCGTTGGGGTAAGACTGCAAACCGTACTCATCGCCGTGCTCGATGCCGTAGAGACTTTGGGGCTGGGGTACACGAAGAGGGCGGAGGATGAGGGCGTTGAGCGCGCCGAAGACGACGGCGTTGGCTCCGATGGCGAGGGCGAGGGTGAGGACGGCGGTGAGGGTGAATCCTGGAGCTTTGCGGAGCTGGCGCAGGGCGTAGCGGACGTCGAACCAGAAGGTGTCGAGGAAGAGGCTGGTATCCATGGCGACGACGCGCTCGCGGGTGGCGACGGGATTGCCGAAGCGGAGCAGGGCGTCGCGGCGGGCGGCTTCCGGAGTCATGCCGGCGTCGATGTTGTCGGCGATGCGGAGGTCGAGGTGAGCCTCAAGCTCGGCATCGATGTCGTTTTCCACCTGGGAGCGGGAGAAGAGATTAGCGAACTGGCGAAGCAGGGACATGGATCACCTCACGCGTACCGCAGCATGGCGCGGATGCCTTTGACGAGCTGGTCGAAACTTTCTTCGGCTTCCTGCAGTTGCTTTCTGCCGGTTGCGGTCATGCGGTAGAACTTCGCTTTTCGGTTGGTTTCGGTCAGCCCCCACTCGGAGCTGATCCAGCCGCCCTGTTCCATGCGGTGGAGGGCGGGGTAGAGGGAGCCTTCTTCGACCTGAAGCAGCTCGTCGGAGGCGCGCTGAATGTGCAGGACGATGCCGTAGCCATGGAGGCGGCCGCGCTGGGCGAGCGTCTTAAGGACGAGAAGGTCGAGACTGCCCTGGAGGTCGTTCTTGCTCATGCGGCGCACCCCTATGCGTCTTGGTATAGGAAGCGTAGGCCTAGACGACTAGGCGTGTCAAGGAGTTTGTGACGGGACTGGTATCGCTTTGAGTGTGGGCGCTGTTGGGAGCGGCCGGGTATTGTCATCGTCGCTTCACATTGGCAATGAGGTAGAGGGGCCAGCGTTGCGATAGACTGAGCCGGTTTGATGGGAGAAGAATCGTCAGCCGGATTCCGGCATCAGAATTTCTTGTGAGGACAACGATATGGAACTGGGAATGATCGGGCTCGGACGGATGGGGGCCAACATGGTGCAGCGGCTGATGAAGGGTGGGCACCATTGCGTGGTGTATGACGTTCATGCGGAACCGGTGGAAGCGCTGGAGAAGCAGGGAGCGGAGGGAGCGACGAAGCTCGAGGATTTTGTGAAGAAGATGAAGACGCCGCGGGCGATCTGGATGATGGTGCCGGCGGCGGTGGTGGATTCGACACTGGATCAGCTGGTGCCGTTGTTGCAGCCGGACGATGTGGTGATCGACGGCGGGAATTCTCATTACCATGACGATCTGCATCGGGCCGCGAGGCTAAAGACGAAGGGCATCCACTATGTGGACGCGGGGACCAGCGGCGGCGTGTGGGGAGCGGAGCGCGGTTATTGCCTGATGATTGGTGGTGAGCAGGACGTGGTGAAGCGGCTGGATCCGATTTTCGCAACGCTGGCGCCGGGCGTTGCCGCAGCGCCGCCTACTCCGGGGAGGAACAAGCCGGGGAGCACGGCGGAGAAGGGCTATCTGCATTGTGGTCCGAACGGTGCCGGGCATTTTGTGAAGATGGTGCATAACGGGATCGAATATGGGCTGATGGCGTCGTATGCGGAGGGGTTGAACGTCCTGAAGCATGCGAATGCGGGCAAGCAGGCGCGCGAATCGGATGCGGAAACGGCGCCGATGCGGCATCCGGAGCACTATCTGTACGACCTGCAACTGGACGAGATTACGGAGGTGTGGCGGCGGGGCAGCGTGATTGCTTCGTGGCTGCTGGATCTGACGGCGATTGCATTGCTGAATAATCCGGACCTGCCGGATTACTCAGGGCGGGTGTCGGATTCGGGCGAGGGGCGGTGGACGATCAATGCGGCGATCGATGAGTCGGTGCCGGCGCCGATTTTGAGTGCGGCGTTGTACGAACGCTTCAGCTCGCATGGCGCGGACGACTACGCGGACAAGGTGCTTTCGGCACTGCGCTTCCAGTTTGGCGGGCACAAGGAAAAGGCAGCGGAAGGAAAGGGCGCCTGATGGCCACAGCGAAATCCGATGCTCTGGTGTTGTTTGGGGTGACGGGCGATCTGGCCCACAAGATGATTTTCCCGGCGCTGTACGCGCTGACGAAGAAGGGCGCTCTGGACATGCCGGTGATCGGCGTGGCGTTTCCGAAGTGGAGCCGGGAGCGCCTGCGCAAGCGGGCGACGGACAGCATCGAGAAATCGGGTGGGGCATCTGACCGGAGGGCGCTGAAGGAGCTCTTGTCGCGACTGGAATACGTGAGTGGGGATTACAAGGATCCGGCGACGTATACGGCGATCAAGACGGCACTGAGCGGGGCGAAGCGTCCGGCGCATTATCTGGCGATTCCACCGTCGTTGTTTGGGACGGTGATTGAAGGACTGGGGGCAGCGGGGCTGGCCAAAAATGCGCGGGTGATTGTGGAGAAGCCGTTTGGGCGGGATCTGGCGTCGGCGCGCGAGCTGAATGCAGTGGCGCACAAGGTGTTTCCGGAGGAGTCGATTTTTCGGATCGACCACTACCTGGGGAAGGAGGCGATCATGAACATTTTGTATTTTCGGTTCGCCAATTCTTTCCTGGAACCGATCTGGAATCGGAACTACATTGAGAGCGTGCAGATCACGATGGCGGAGGATTTTGGCGTGGGCAAGCGGGGCGCGTTTTACGAGACTGCCGGTTGCCTGCGCGATGTGATTGAGAATCACCTGTTCCAGGTGGTTGCGCTGCTGGCGATGGAGCCGCCGTCGGGGCAGCATTTCCATGCGGTGCATGAGGAAAAGGCGAGAATCTTTAAGGCAATGCGGCCGCTGAAGCCTGCGGAGATGGTGCGCGGACAATACGACGGCTATCGCAAAGAACCGGATGTGGCGCGGAATTCCGATGTGGAGACCTACTGCGCGGTGCGGCTGATGATCGACTCGTGGCGATGGGAAGGCGTGCCCTGGTATCTGCGCTCGGGGAAGTATCTGAAGACGACGGCGACGGAGGTTTTGCTGGAGTTGAAGGCGCCGCCGCAGAAGCTGTTTGACGATTCTGAACCGGCGCACGGAAGAACGAATTATGTGCGGTTCCGGATTTCACCCGACTCGGCGCTGGCACTGGCGGCGCGGGTGAAGGTTCCTGGGCAGGAGTACATCGGCAAGCAGGAGGAGCTGTTTTTGTGCGAGGAACTGGCGGGCGCGGAGCCCCCCTACGAGCGGCTGCTGGGTGATGCGATGGCTGGGCAGAGCGCGCTGTTCACGCGCGAGGATGCAGTGGAGGCGGCGTGGGCGGTGGTGGATCCGGTGCTGAAGCATCATCCGCGGGTGCGGCGGTACAGGCGCGGGTCGTGGGGGCCAAAGTCAGCGGACGCGCTGATTGCTCCGGATAGCCGCTGGCACGATCCTGCGCCGGAGCCGGAGAAATAATAATTTAATTGGGCGTGGGGCCGGAGACGGCGTCGACTACGACCACCTCGACCGAGCCACGGGAAGGCTCGAGTCCGAGGCCGAGTTGTTCCCTGAGGGCGGTGAAGAGGGAGGGACCGGCTGCGTCGGGGGCTGGGGCGCCGGAGAGTCGCTGCGGCTGCCACTGGAGCGTCCAGTCGTAGCGACTGGTCAGGCCGGTTTTGTCGATGACCGTGCGGCCGTCGAGTTCGGGCTGGCGGCCGAGTATGACGGTGAGGTTGGCAGGAGTGGCATCGGTGGCGGTCATCGTTCCCTGATCGTGGTTGATGTTGGTGGAGACACCGTGGCCGTGGGGGTTTTGCGGGCGCGCCGGGAGGCGATCCCTGCGGATCGGCTGCGGACGCCGTTGTTGTTTCTGGCGCCGCAGGCTGGAGTTTGGAGCCGCCTTTCTCGATGACGAGGTTGAAGACGGGCAACTCGCGCGTGGCGACCTGGACCTTGAGCGCGAAACGGTTCGCGAGGAGCGGCTGCACCATGAGGTGCATGGCGCGGTTGCGGTCGTCCCGCGAGAGCTTCTCCAGTTTCGCGTATTCTTCGTCGCCGATCTTTGCGTTGAGGTCCCAGCGGGAATCGAGCAGGCTGTCGGGGCCACCGGTGAGCTGCGCGGGGGAGTTCGCGTCAAAGGCATCGCGGATGAGGTCGCGCAGGGTAGTGTTTTCGGTGCGATAGCTGTTGTCGTTACGCCAGATGTGGGTGTGGAAGGAGCGGCCCAGATCGCGGCTGGACGGCTTGATGGTTGCGACCTCGAAGGTGGGAAGGGTTTCGCCATTGTGGGGAACGATGAGTTGGGCGTGGATGGCTGGGGTGAGGCTGAGAAGGACGGTTGCACAGGCAAGGGAGCTCCGCCGGTGGCGAGGAGTATTGACGAAAGCGCGAAGGCTGCGGTGAAGGGTGAGCATGGGCGCGGGTTGAGTCGGGCCTGATTGCGCAACTCTGTTGCGAAAGACGTTTGCGGACGGAATTCGCTCGCAGATTAACCGGAGGAGGCGCTGGAAGGCACGGTGGCTCGTCGAGCCTCGAGGTGGGCGTGCAGGCGGTCGAGAAATTGTTCCTGGCCGCGAAAGATTTTTTTGCGGGCGGTGGGCAAATCGAACCAGGCGCCGCGGTCGGCTTCGGGGATTTCAATTTGGCGGCCTGTGCGTGGCGGCCATTCAACCAGACAAGTATTGGAGACCAGGGTGGCGGCGTCGAAGTCGCCTTCGACCGCCCATGCGGTGACTTCTTTGCCGGCGGGTTGGGTGATAACCCCGAGAGGCGCGAAGGCGCCCTCGACAGCGGCCCCGGTTTCTTCCTGGAATTCGCGGCGGGCGGCATCCAGCGGCGGTTCGCCCTCGTGATATTCACCTTTGGGGATGGACCACTTATCTTTTTTGGCCCAGAAGGGTCCGCCGGGATGGATAAGGAAGACCTGGGGCCCGGAGGGAGAGCGGCGGTAGAGGAGGATGCCAGCGGAGCGTTTGGTCATGAGGGCCTGAGACCATTATCGATGGTCCCGAACGTGATGGAAAACGGGAGCTGTGCATCGCGGGGCTATTGCTGCCGAGTGGCGAAATCCCACATGAGTCGACGTGGGTGAAGCGGGGCCAGCGATCCCTATGGGATCGCCGGCTGATTCGGCAGCTGATTCTGTTGTTCCAGATTGTGCACGTGCACAAATCCCCAGATTGCCATGCCGGTGACCGCGGCAATGCCGACGCCGGTTGCGATCCAGAATCCGCGCGACGGTCCGGTGCGCAGATCGATCACGTCTGCATACCGCACCGTGACCGGCTGCGGATCGTTGAACAGCTGCAGCGTAAACGAATCAGGATCGACGGACAGGATTCTGCCCACCAGCTCGACTCCGTTGTTCTGTTCAACGCCGGCGACATTGCCGATTCCGCGCTTGAGAATGCGTGCGTGGACTGCAGCCGCGTCGAGAGGCCTGGCTTTCGCATAAGCTCCAGGAGGAACAAGGAAGAGGACAACCAGGAGAGAAGCAACGAAGGCAGAAGACTTACTAACACAAGGACCCATACGCCAACTCCGGCGCGGAATCGCTTTCAAATATTCAATTCGTTCCGTGCTATCCCAGAAGACGCAGGACTTACAAAATAGTTTCGGTTTACTTACCCAGCGGTTTGCGCGCAAAGTAATAGAGTGAGCCTGCCAGAAGGATGAACATCACAACGGAAACCGAGTTCCGATACAGGAAGGTCTGCGGGAGGGTCACCAGGTTTTCTTTCCCCATCACCGACTCGACCAGCTTGAGTCCCACGCCCATCAGCCCCACGATGCCGCCGGCGGCGATCAGTCCGCTGGCGTAGAGCGATCCTGGGCTGATCTCGCTGTCCTCAGCTGCCTCGCCCGTTTTTTTCGCGGCGCTGTCCACCATCCAGCGCACCACGCCGCCGGCAAAAATCGCCAGCGTGGTTCCAATCGACAAGTATGACCCCACAGCAAAGCTGAGCGAGCGAATCCCCAGCAGTTCGACGGCAATTACCAGGAAGACACCCAGCAGGACCAGGCCCCACGGCAACTTTTGGCGCAGGATGCCGTTGATCACGGTCGCCATCAGCCGGGCCTGCGGAGCCGCGGCCTTCTCGCTGCCGATGCCCTGCACCCATTGCACATCAATGTTCTGTGTCTGCGGATTGTAGAGATACTTTCCGTCTGCGAGGTCGTGCGATCCGAGCGCGTTCAGCAAAATGTACTGACTGCCCGCGCGATCGTCCGAGGTCTTATCCGCATGCAGCACGTGGATCGACTTGCGCGTGAACGTTCCCTGGTTCTGCACACCATCGTGTGGCGCGGCGAGGTCCCACGGCTTCGCCATGGTGTGAAACTCCTCGAGGGCACGGTTCATGGCGTTCAGCGTGCCGCCAATCGCAATGGTGGAAATGCAAACGCCAATGATGAGCGCCACCTGCTGCTTCCACGGCGTCGATCCGACGATGTAGCCCGTCTTCAGATCCTGCGACGTATCGCCGGCGTTCGACGATGCGATGCATACTACTCCGCCGACGGTGATGGCCAGGGCGCCATAGGCGGGCGCAGTCCAGCCCTTGACCAGAAACACCGCGGCGGTTGCCATGAGGGTCGCAATGGTCATGCCGCTGATCGGATTTGCCGAGCTGCCGATGAGGCCGACAATTCGCGAGGATACTGTTACAAACAGAAACCCGAAGACCACAATCAGGAGCGACGCGGCCAGATTCGCGAGCATCCCGGTCTGCGCGCCTGGAACCGGCTTGAGTGTTAAGAAGAGCCACATCAGCGCGACCAGCACCACGCTGCCGCCTATGACCACCGACATTGGGAGATCGCGCTCGGTGCGGATATCGCTGACACCGCTGCCGCCGGCGCTCTTGCGCAGATTGCCGATGCCGGCTTTGAGTGCACCAAAAATGGTCGGCAGCGTTTTGAACAGGGTGATGAGGCCGGAGGCAGCGACGGCGCCTGCTCCCATCGGGCGCACATAGGAACTCCACAACTCGCTCGGCGACATTTGCGCGATGGGCTTGGTCGCGGGATAGAGCGCACCGGTGAGATGCGATCCGAAGAAGTAAATTGCCGGCATCAGGACCAGCCACGAGAAAACACCGCCGGCGAACATGGTGCCGGCCACGCGCGCGCCGATGATGTAGCCCACGCCCAGATATTCCGGCACAGCATCCATGCGGATTGCCGAGCCTTTGAGGATGTGCTGCGATCCCAGGTCCGGCTGGTAGTCCGGCGTGTCGGGCCACGCACCAAAAATGTTGGCGTTCTGAAACAGCGTGTACAGGCCGCCGAGCCCGAGGCCCAGAAACACGCGACTCGCAAACGATCCGCCCCGTTCTCCGGCGAGCAGCACATCTGCGCAGGCGGTGCCTTCGGGATACTTCAGGTTCCCGTGCTCCTCCACGATGAGCTGGCGCCGCAGCGGGATCATGAACAGCACGCCCAGCCAGCCGCCGAGCAAAGCCAGCACAAAGATGCGGAAATATTCGAGGTCGAATCCAAGGAAAATGAGAGCAGGCAGCGTGAAGATGACGCCTGCGGCGATCGACTGACCAGCGTTGCCGGTCGTCTGAACGATGTTGTTCTCGAGGATCGAAGCGCGCCCCAGCGCGCGCAGCAAGCTGATGGAGAGCACGGCAATGGGAATGGACGCCGCCACCGTGAGCCCCGCGCGCAACCCCACATAGACGGTGACCGCGCCAAAGATAAGCCCAAAGATGCACCCCAGCACGATGGCGCGAAAGGTAAGTTCCGGCCGCGTTTCACCCGGTGGAACAAACGGCTGAAAACTTTGCGTATTTGCCAAAGGGAATCCCTCCGAGCAGGTTTGGGGAAGCCTGAGTGTACCAGCCGGAGGCGCGATTCAACAGGGCGCTGGCGGCCTGCGCTATTCTTGTCTCTACCTGTTCGCAAACTCCTCGCCTACGCAGCCATTTATATTCTCTGGGGCGGCTCGTTCCTCGCTATTCGCGAGGTGGTGAGCGTGGTGCCGCCTTTTTTTGCCGCGGGATTCCGCTTCACGGTTGCCGGCCTCATCCTTATACTGTGGAGCCGCTTCACGGGGCCGATTGAACTCAATGCGCGCCAGATGCTGGGCGCCGCGGCGCTCGGCTTCGTCATGTTCGCCTGCCTTTACGCGGGTCTGTTCTGGGCCGAGATTCGCATCGCCTCCAGCGTCGCTGCCATCATCTCCGCCATGATTCCGATCTGGATTTACGCGGGCGAGGTTCTGATTCTGCGTACCCAGCGCGCGACGCTGCTGTCGTTCGCCGGGATCGCCTTCGGTTTCGCGGGTGTCGCACTGCTGGTGTTCCGCCACAGCGCGCACCACGCCCACGCCCGGACCGCGGCCATCGCGATATTAGTCACAGTCGCGGGCACTCTTTGCTGGTCGGCTGGAACGCTGTGGTCGCGCCGGCTCAGTTTGCCCAGCCCGCAGAAACTCAATGCCGGATTTCAAATGTATACCGGTGGGTTTTTCCTGATATTGCTGTCGCTTGCCGCCGGGGAATATAAGAATCTGCCCACGCTGCCGGTTCTGTTGAGCGCCCGCGTGCTGGTGAGCATGGCTTATCTGATCGTCGCGGCGTCCATCATCGCTTACACCGCCTACGTCTGGCTGATTGCGCACGACTCACCGACCCATGTGGCCAGCTATGCGTATGTCAATCCGGTGATTGCGCTCATCCTGGGAGTTACGCTGGCCGGCGAGCATCTGACGCGCCGTCAATATGCCGGAGCCGCACTGGTTATTGCCGGTGTGATTGCCACTTTGATAGGGAAGAGAACGCCCAGGCCCAAAGACGACGATCCGAGGCCACAGCGAAAAGTGGATCGAACCGTGCTGCTCCGCTGAGCGCTGCTTCGATGACTGTTAGTCCCTGACTCCCTGTCCGCGCACCCTTGACTTACGCGTAGATGCCGCGCTGTTTGATGGTGAATGCGACCCGATCGATGGCCAGCATATACGCCGCGATCCGGTTGTTCACATCGTGGGCTTCTGCGTAACGGGTCACGTCGTCGAAGCTCTCCGCGAGAATGCTTTCGAGCCGCTCGTTCACTTCTGACTCTTTCCAGAAGTAACCCTGCCGATCCTGCACCCACTCGAAGTACGACGCGGTTACGCCGCCGGCATTGGCCAGAATGTCGGGGATGATGAAGACTTTCTTGTCGGCGAGAATCTCATCGGCCACTGCGGTCGTGGGTCCGTTGGCGCCTTCGCACACGATGCGCGCCTTGATGCGCTCGGCATTGCGGCTGGTGATGACGTTTTCGGTTGCCGCCGGAATTAGAATTTCGCAGTCCGTCGTGAGCAGCTCTGCGGTCGGCATGGGTTCGGCGCCGCGGTAGCCCAGCACGGTTCCATTGCGCAGCCGGTGCTCGAGCAAACCCTCGATGTCGATGCCGTTGGGATTGAAGAGGCCGCCATCGTACTCGCCGATGCCGATAATTTTGTAGCCGCGCTCCTGCATCAGTTGGGCCGCGTTCGACCCCACGTTGCCGAATCCCTGCACGATGACCCGGCAGCCTTCGCGCTGGATGTTGAGATACTTGAGCGCCTCTTCGCAGACCACCATGATGCCGCGGCCGGTGGCCTGTTTGCGCCCGCGCGATCCGCCGATGGTCAGGGGCTTGCCGGTCACGACGGCGGTTACCGTCTGGCGCATGTGCATCGAGTAGGTATCCATGATCCACGCCATGGTCTGCTCGTTGGTGTTCACATCGGGCGCGGGCACATCTTTTTTCCGGCCCGAGAAATTCGATAATCTCCGCTGTGTAGCGCCGCGTCATGCGCTCCAGCTCGCCCTGCGACATGTTCTTCGGGTCGCAGATCACGCCGCCTTTCGCGCCGCCAAAGGGAATATTCACGACCGCGCACTTCCACGTCATCCAGCTGGCCAGGGCCCGCACTTCATCCAGCGTCACATCGGGCGAATAACGGATGCCGCCCTTGCCCGGACCGCGCGCCTGGGAGTGCTGCACGCGATAGCCGGTGAACACCTCGATTTTTCCGTTATCCATTGAGACCGGAAAATGTACGATGATTTCCCGCGAGGGATACCGCAACACCCGCCACAATCCTTCGTCCAGATTCAGTTTTCGAGCCGCGAAATCGAACCGTGCCGCCTGGGCTTCCCAGGGGTTAATTTCCTG
>Ga0206848_1205_pt1 | contig 12175 bp, 11 predicted proteins | sample Alteio_BWOrgCont_18_FD_152635 | JGI IMG/M metagenome (GOLD analysis project Ga0206848, IMG submission 152635) | Enriched cells from forest soil in Barre Woods Harvard Forest LTER site, Petersham, Massachusetts, United States -... | ecosystem: Environmental > Terrestrial > Soil > Temperate forest >...
ATTATCTATGTATGGAGCACGTTATATGTATATAAATAATGAAATAATAGGGGAGGATTTATTTGAAGGCAAAGAGCAAAAAAGAGTTATAAGGAAACATAATGCTAGAGTAATTCAACAAAGAATAGAAATGACCAATGATTTTTATGAGGGCTGCTCCAGGGCTTATACCTTTTTAAAAAGCATATTTTCCTGCTTTCATGAGAATGAAGAGGAGCGATAAGTCAGAATACAAATGATATGCGAATAAGGAGAGAAAACTGAAAATGGTCTCGGGGGAGAGTGTTCAACTAACTGGTGCGTCCAGCGAAGGCTGGTTTGCACAGCGAGAGCCAGACCCGCCGGGGTAAAAGTCAGGAGCCCAGTAGCTAAGTAGCAACATGGAGGGAAACTGATATGTTGAAGCATACTGATAAAGCCATCTTAAGGGTGGTGAGCGAGTAGCCAGGCCGTAGCGAAAGCGAACGCGGAGGTAGCCTCGAAATGAACAAAAGACCAAAGGCCGAGCTTGTCAGTTTAAGGCGAAGGCAGCATAAGAAGGATGAATCTGACTGAAACGACTTCTTACTTTGGCGGGGTCATAGCGATAGCATGGTTACAAGGGCAAACTAAGCAACTGGAGAAGTCCTCCTTGTCCCTGGCAGAAATGCCTTGAGAAAGACCCCTCCTATAACCAGCAACACTGGGAAGTGGAGGAGAAACGAGAGGGTGACGGAGAGGTGTGTAAGAGCGATGAAGCAGAGTAACGCCCGCAGAGCAAAGGCACCTTACTAATATCAACTTCTCTTTCAATATAAGAGGCAGAGATGGAATGACAAAGACATCTATAGAATTGCAAGATTTGAGGAAGAGAATATACATCAAGGCGAACACTGATAAGACTTGAAAGTTCTGGGGCCTTTATGTTCACGTGTGTAAACGAGAGACACTTCAAGCAGCTTATGAAATGGCCCGCAAGAATAAAGGAGCTCCAGGAATTGATGGAGTTACTTTCACAGCTATTGAAGAAGGAGGCGTTGAGGGATTTCTAGGAAGTATACGTGAGGAGCTGGTCAAGGGAACTTACTTGCCAACACGATTCCGAGAGAAGAAGATCGACAAGGGGAACGGGAAAACCAGGACCCTTAAAATTCCGACGGTAACTTCATAATGCACCCTTACAGTTTCTGTTTGTGATTTTGATCGGACAATAGAAATTCTTGTTGAGTTCTCAACCCGGCTCTTGAGTTCAACTTCCTTCTCTGGATCGATCGATATCCAAAGCTTTGGGCCAATTCGACGGGCATTAATCATACTTCGCTCAATCCAATATCTAACAACATAATGACTAACATTAAATTTCTCAGCAACCTGATTAATAGAAAGTTCATTGAATCCTTGAAGGACAGGAGAAGGAATTTTATGCTTAAAGCGAATCCAGCCGATGCTGCGGAGTGTAAAAGGATTGCCCTTGTTTGTTTTTAGGTCTTCTTGATTAAATTTTTCAACAATTTGTTTATCCGTCATGGTGAGAGCGAGCTCTCTTATCCTCTCAATGATCTCAGGCGAATGACGCCATTTATCACTACATTTTTGAGGCATAGACACCTCAATATCCTCTAAGGCACCTCCTTGCCAACGAATGTGTAAAATAGCCTTAACCTTATTCTCCTCTTTTAGTTTTTCAACAGTGATATCTTTTATTAAAAGGCGTAAAATACGCTTCCTATCTTTTGAAAGGGTAGAAGAAGAAGAATTCCATAGACGAGGAAAGTCTTTTGCAAGAGCCACAATATTTTCTTTTTGTTCTTTTACATTTATCAAGGTGCTCTTTTTTGATATTCAGTGTATTGAGAACGTATTTCTTGAAGAAACACAAGAGCATCATTCCAGTCCTTCTCAAGAGTTGCTGCCACAAGACGGTTAGAAGGATCAGGTTAAGTGCCTGCTTTTGACCGGGAGACATATTGACCACGAGAATGTACAAAGTAGGCATCCTCCTATCTCCGGTGCCCTTTTGGCCCAAGTGTTTAGCCAACTACTTTCACTTGTCCAATTACGGTCTTTATTGCATATTCCGGTCAAATCCGGTTGGTGATTCCGGTCAATCCAGTGACTGATTTTAATCTCAATAAATAAATGATTCCAAAATAAAGCGCTTCTCTAAGGTTCCTTCTCTGGGAAGGGGCTTGAGACTTAGTAACTTTAAACTGTCCTCTCCTTATTAACTCAAGAAGGGGACAACTTATGACGAGGAATCATATATCAATGAGAAAAATAAAAGAAATACTACGGTTAAGGTTTGAATGCGGGTGCAGCCATGAAGTGATTGCAAAGAGCATTGCCATTGGGAGTACGACAGTAGGCGAATGCTTGAATCGTGCAAAGAAAGCCAATTTAACTTGGCCCTTACCAGAAGGGTATACAGAGGAACAGTTAGAGAATTCTCCTCCTGCCCATCTCCCCTCCGTCCCATACTGTTGATAAGTCTCAACAGCAGGAACCTTAGGCGGTGAAAAATCAAACCTTCCCAAGTGGGGCAATTCTTCTGACCACCACGGGGTCAATTAATGTGGCCGATAATCTCTCTAGAAGGGTTAATTAACATGGCCGCCGACACATAAACGCTCAGTGCGCGGCGACTTTTATTCTTTCCGGTCCGCGACTATTATCTTTGCCGGTAGTGAGAGAAGTGTCAAGAATAAAAAAGACTATAAAAACAATCTTATATTTGAAAGAGAGGCTAATGGCGTCTTTTTGCCATTAGCGTCTTGATGAGGCGTTATGAACTTTTTTAATTTGTGAGCTTTGCTCACTAAGTTTCCCTTTTTTTGGGAAGACTGGCTTTTTTAGGTATTTGTTGACTCATCAGGCTATTTATTCATCCTTTTATCAACAATATTCCCATCTTGGTGGTTCAATTCGCTTGGCGGAGGGGTCATCTAAGTGGTTTAATTGTCGTGGCGTTCGAGATGGTGTGTGCACTTTATGGATGCGCCGCGACTTTAATCTTTGCCGGCAAGAGGAGAAAGAACTCTAACATAAATAAACTCTTTTTCTTTCAATAGGTTCACATTAAAGACGCGGCGGTAAGCTCTTTGCTTTTCACGGCGACTATTACTTTTTCCGATCGCGTTGCCTCAGTCTAAAATCATACTTTTTGAAGCCTTGAAGCTGACTCTTCATTGGGCTTACGTCCATGCTATTCTCTGAGACAAGTCTGATGACGAGCTTCTCTTTCTTTATCTTGTTTTACCAACAGAAGCCTTATCTTCTCTCACCGGGAGGGGAAATCCCCCTCCCATTACTTAGGTGGCTCTGGGGCAGGTATTTTTCTTTTCATTTCATCATTTGGTTTTTTCTCCAAGGATTGAAGACGACGATAGCTTTCAGTCAGAACTTCAAAGATGGTTGCATGATGCACCAGCCTATCGATAGCGGCAATAGTCATCGCATCTGTAGCAAAGATTTGATCCCATTCACTGAAAGGCTGATTTGACGTAACAATAATACTCTTTGATTCATAGCGATGGGCAATCAATTCAAAGAGAACATGTGTTTCTGCGTCATCTTTTCTCACATATCCAATATCATCCAGAATGAGAAGACCATACCGGTCAAGCTTATATAAAGCCGTTGATAGGGTCAGATTCTTACGGGCCAGTTGCAATTTCTGCATAAGCGTCGTCGTAGGGGTAAATAAGACCCGGACTCCTCTTTCAATGAGGCCATGGCCTATAGCTGAAGCTAAGTGTGTCTTCCCGACCCCAGATGGACCAAAGATGAGCGCTGTGTTTCCTTCCGTAATCCAGTGTGTGTTAGAAGCTAAATCCTGAACTTTTACCTTAGATACAGAGGGAGTGTGACTAAAATCAAAGGTGGCCAGAGATTTTCCTGCGGGAAGACCAGAAAGCTTTAAATACCTTGCTGTACGTTTTTGATACCGTTCCTCCACTTCATGTTCGCACAATGAGGACAGAAAGCGTGGATGGTTCCACCCTTCTTTCATGGCTTCCTCAGCCATAGGGTTCCACAATCGTCCCATAGCTGAGAGTTTAAGGTTCTTTAAAAGCACCGGTAGTTTTGCTTCCTCACGCATGATAGGCCTCCCGGTAGCTAGCAGAGTGGAGTTGATCATATAAATCCAGAGGATGCTGCTGAATAGAAAGAGAAGGAAACTCTATCCTGGGAGGAACCTCATACTGTCTTTGTAGATCTCCTAAAGTGGGAATCATCCCTTTCTTGAGTATTTTTAAAACTTTTTCTCCCAACTCCCTCTCACAATTATAATCTGCTGCAAGCTTTAAGAGGCCCACAATCAATTTACAAGAATGACGGTGTGAACAGCGCTTATCAATAAGACGCCAGATTTCCTTATAGGAACTAGAGGGAAGCAAATCATCTCTTAAAACAGAGTATTTAAAAGCTCCAGGTTTCTTGACAAGGCTCCCTATGAGATGGCGATAATCAATGCATTTCTTGGCTAGTCCTTTTTGAAAGTAAACTCTAGCAAAGTTCAGAACAGGCTCCGATCCAAGATAGCAAGATAGCTGATGGTCATAAACATGCACCCTCAATCTTTCTCCTATCAAACGAGAAGGAACAGAATAGAGAACTTTCTTAACAGTAATTGTACTTGAGGTTGTGACGCGGGTGAGGATTTCTTCAAAGTCACAGGCTTTGTGCTGAGGAAGCGCCTTTAACAATTTTTTCTCTTCCTCAATCAAAACCACATGACGCCTATTATGACGAGCAATAATTGTATCAATAAATTTTTGATACTCCTCTATGGAAGCAAAGTCATTTGAGCCTCTCAAAGCCAACCCCTGACGTATGCGGCGCTTAAGATATCCATGGGCCCCTTCAACACTGCCATTTTCATGACCTTTCCCACGGTTATTACGCGTCGCTTCCATCGTGTAGTGTTTGCATAGCGTTTCATAACGTTTGGTCATATCCAAGCGGTCTTCCTCACAAAGGTTTTTAAAAGCAGCAGAGAGGCTATCCGTCCTATGTTCTTTAGGAGTCCCTCCTAACGTCCATAGAGCCTCCTGGAGTCCTTGAGCAAGTGCTGGATAACTCTCTCCCCCTAAGACAACTCTCGCATAAGCCCATTGGCTGTACGTCAATCTAAAATGATAGAGAAGATGAGATAAAGGTTTCCCTTGGATGGTGACCCTGAAGGTCTTGGGCAGAGTAAAGTCGGAAATTCCTCTTAATCCAGGAGGATGAAGCTGTCTAAACATCACTTCCTTATCAGGGCCATGCAGAGCTTTCCATTCTTTGATTCTTCTCTGTAAACACCTTAAGTGCTTGTTTGGATATTGCCCCGGATAAAGATCCTGTAAGTGCTCTAACATATTGATCCCGGTCAGAAAGGGACTCACCTCTAAAAGAGGAACAATAGTCTCATCCCATACCCCTATCAGAGGGTCATATCGCCTGCTCCATTCTTTCTTTTCTCTTTCTGAGGGGATCACTACTCCCTTTTCTAACGTTCGTCCGCTTCTTTCGCTAAATCCTGCTTTAGCTGCTGATGTAACCTGAGTCATACCTTTTCTCCTTAACGACATGTAGACGTGATACTGCTGATCATTTATTCTCTTCCTGGGCATTGGTTATCTCCTTATAAGACAATCAATGTCCGCTTTTATTAAAAACCGGAAAAGATTAAAGGCGTTGCACAGCTCAGAAGAATTAAGGTTTGGGCTATAAGGGAGCGGCAATGTAAAATAATGCCATATCTCGAAGCTGCCTCCTTTATCTCAGCGCTAATATTACAGACCCCCGAGCCTTAGGTTTGTGTGTAGACTTCATATCTATTGAATTTAACAGGGTGATGGCGTACTTTTTCCCGTACCCTGTAGATGCTATAAGCCCATTTAAAATTTTTGTTTTTTCTTTCCCATCTGCCTGATTGTACCTTTCACGAACACGATGAGCTAATTCTTTGCGTGATTGTAGACTCATTCGATTTTGCATAAAAGTTCTCTTCATTTTTATAGATCATACAAAGTATGATTTTTTTTGAGGCGATACTTCTATAATAGTTCGATTTTTGATGAGGCAATGCGGAGCTTACAAAAAGCGGCTAAATTATTTCTTTTTCCAAATTTCTGTCAATCTTTTATCACGTTTAGAACAATAACGATAAAACTTGTATCGAATAGGATTTTTTTTAGCATATTTTTGATGGTAGTCTTCAGCTGGATAAAATGTTGAAGCTTCTCTTATTTCAACATTTATGGGTTCATTAAACCTAGCCTTTAAGTTTTTTTTGGACGCTTCTGCCATTTGCTTTTGAGTTTGGTTAGTATAAAATATAACGGCTTTATAAGAATCCCCCTTATCACAAAATTGTCCATTTGGATCAAAAGGATCTATATTCAGCCAAAACGCATTTAAAAGTTGAATGTAGGTGATTTTGACAGGATTAAAAGTTACTTGAATCGCTTCCTTATGTCCTGTTTTTTCTTTATGAACTTGTTCATAACTGGGGCAGGTTGTATGTCCGCCTATGTACCCAGAAACAACAGAAATGACACCTGGAAGATCTTCAAAGATCTTTTCTACGCACCAAAAACATCCTCCCGCAAAAATAGCAATCTCTGTAAGAGGAGGATTAGGCTTAACTGTCTGCATTATGAATGTTCCTATCAAAAATATTAAAAAGGGGCCTTTATTTACGAGAAAAGCTATTTAAGGAGTCAACTCCTCTGGCATAAAAGAAAGAGCTAAAGAGTTCATACAATAGCGTTTCCTTGTAGGGAGAGGACCATCATCAAAAACATGACCTAAATGTGAACCACATCTGGAACAAAGTACTTCTGTTCTCGCTCCAAAAAATTGGCGAAAGTAACTTGTATCTTTAACGAGCTCGACATGGTTAGGATTGATAGGTTCCCAAAAACTCGGCCATCCTGTTTGAGAATCAAACTTGACTTTAGAGCTAAAGAGGGGGTAATCTCCCCCGCAACAGGCACATGTATAAGTTCCTTTTTCATAAAACTTATTATATTTTCCTGAGAAAGGTTTCTCTGTCCCCTTTTTTCGACAGATTTTATAAATATCCTTCAAGAGGCTTTTTTTCCAATAACTATCTGGTTTTTTTTTAAAATCCACAGCCTAATCTCTTTTTCTATGATATTGTCTTATGAAAATAGGTTAAAGACTTGATGAATAAGACCTCCACTTAATAGAAAAATTATTATATCATCTAATTAGAATCTACAAAATATTTATATAGTTAACACAGATTTTACAAAGAAGCCTGAAAAAATAAAACTAGATAGGCATTTTAGAGATGGAAGAACCAAAACGAGGTTATCGACCCCTATTAAATAATATCAGACTTTGGGTTGGAACGTAAAAAACTACCTTTTATATTAACTATTTCAAATTTTTGCACTACTCTGACTAACAATAGGGTAAATAAAGTAACAACACCTAAAAATACACCCAACCACAGCCCATGAATACCGTATCCCAATACAAAACACGCGAAGTAAGAGCTACTCAACCCTATGATAAAATAGGATATAAAATAGAACACCATAGGAATGAATGTATCATTATGAGACTTTAAAACACTACTTAGCATAATCTGCAAAGTGTCAAAAATTTGGATAAATGCAGCATAACATAAATAAATGCTCGCAAAATTTAAAGGTAATAAATGGTTTGAGTTATCCTTATCAAAATATAAACTAGTAACAAGTCCTGTAAAAAAATAAAATAGCAAGAAAAACAATGAAGAATAAAAGGCACCCACAAGTAACCCAACCTTGGTCAGCTGAAAGACTTCTTGTGTTTTATTATCTTTTATCGCTCGAGAAAGTAAAATCATGAGTGCTTCTGATGTCCCCAATGTGAACATAAATGCGAACGTTGTCAGCTGTAATACCACTTGATAAGCAGCCAGTTCATGTACACCTATTTTCCCCATAAATAAAGTCAGAAGAAAGAAAAATCCCATTTCATAAACAAACGTTGCCCCTATTGGTATTCCGAAAATTATCAGTCTCTTAAAGTAGGATTTTATATCCTTGTGGGCAAAAAGTTTTTTTAGAGAATTCCATAGTTCCTTGTCTTTAATCAAACAGAATAATAAAGCTGAGGCTCCCATAATAAAATCAGTAGATGTACTACAGATTGCAACTCCATATAATTGAAATAAGGGTAACTCTATAAATGTTATAGCTATTAGATCCCCAATCAAGTTAATAATTATAGAAGATATTGAAATTACCCATATAATGTTGGTTTTATAATTTGAACTTATGTAGTATTTAAATAACACAAAAATTAGGAAGAAGGGCAACCCTATTAACCTTATAGCAAAAAAAGGTTTAGTTTGACTTACAAGTGCCTCGTTAATATTTAACAAATGCAAGAAGTCGAAATATAAATAAGAAGGAAAAGAAATAAGAACAAAAAATGCTATAATAAAATAAAATCCAGATATAATAGTTTTATAACCATTATGTTTATCTTTTTCCGCAAATAGTACAATTGAATAATTTAATACCCCTACAGCAAATATAGTAAGTACTCCCTTAAAGGCTCCGGACAGACCACTAACTGCTAGAAAACTAGGACTTACTCTACTTAATATAACAGCATCGGTTATCTCAACGGTAACCTGCGCTAAAAAAGTTAGTATTAAGGGAATAGATGCTGTAAATATTTCCTTTAGTCTGTTCCAGTTACTCATTATCTCTATTTTCTTATTAAATAAATTGCAAAAAAATTTTAATTTCTTCTAACAAAAATGTCTTTTCCTTATTTATATTTAGTAGGCATGCTTACACGTAAATCAGTCATATAGCATTATTCTCTATAATATCACGAAGATAACTAGAACCCGTTTACCTCATTTGTTCACGCTCTGCAAGCTAAAGCTTGTTATTGTGTATCGTAAGGCAAAATCAAATTTAAGCAACCATTTATTCGTTATGTCAGTTCTCTAGATTAAACTTTAGCTTTTGCCTCCGGTTTATTAAATGTTAGGGGTTTGGCAGCATTTGTAGAAAAAGTGTTTTGTATATGCCATTTCTCAAATTCATCACCTAAAAGCTCGCCACTCGAAAAAAAAGGGGCTAACATTTGCATACCTATTCGTATTATATAGTCACTTGAATCAAATAAAAGATGCCTTTGAAAAAAAGGCTTATCATATATAGTGCTCTCATTTTCGAGATGTTCTAAACCAAAAGCTGATTCTATGTATTTTATTATCCAATTACCATAACATAGCCCATTTACAACTCCTGTTGCAAAAGGACTGAAAGAAGTAAAAATTATGCCAGGCAATTGCGGAATTACACGTGATCTATATACGCTTTTCACCTTTTCAATAGCAAATTTTTTACCATTTATATTTATATCAATAAGAGAGCTACAAGGACCAGACCCTGTGCAGAAAATAACATAGTCTGCCTCTAATTTTGTTCCATTGTCGAGTACAACCCCATTTTCAGTGAAAGACTGGATTTGACCTGGGATGTGATTTTTAGAATTATAGTGACTCAATAATTTAATTTGATTTCCATCCAAGGCGCCATTATGAAATCGTTTAAAATCTCCATGTTTTTTGCCAAATGTATGAATTAACTTAAGGGCTCTCATATAGTAAAAAGCTGCTTCTGGATGTAAGGCGCCACATTTATCAGAAATTTTATAGATAAGCTTAGTAAAAAACATTCGTAATTTTTTATTTTGTGAAGTTGCTTCAAGCGCTTTATACATAATGTCACGATTTATAAACCAATAATTTTTTCTATATAACCAAGGTACCTGATATCCTCGTTTTTGAAATTGAAGAATTAAATCTGTAGCAGTCTTGCTCCCACCAACTATAATAACTTTTTTATTTTCCTCAACTAGAGATTGAATTAGGGCTTGGTTTGCAAAAAATGAGTGAATAGCCTTTCCAAAAAATTTCTTTATGCCCTCCACTTCAGGAAGTGATCTCGAAGAAAAACCATGAGTGTAAATAACATGAGTATATTTTTTAAAAAAAACTTCATACTCATTTGTATTAGTGTTGTAATCAATACGTTCAGCTTGGGTGTTAAATGTTATAAAATTATACAAATTGTGAAACTTACAATAATCGCATAAATAAGTAAAAACTTGTTGGGCTGTTATCCTATCTGCTTTATTTACATGACCTGGAAGTGGAAAATCGAAAAATTCTACGTTCTTAGCGTAGCTATGTATCTCTAATCCACTATAGTGATTTTGAGGATGCCATACTCCACCTACGTCAGGATTACTTTCAAACACGTCTATTTTGTAACCTGCTTCTAAGAGCATACGGGCGCAACCAATCCCTACCCACCCTGCACCAATAATAGCGATTCTTGCTTGTTCTTTATTCATAGCTAATCCTCTTATTTTTATCTATTTCATTTACTATAAGTTTGTTTTCTAGGTTATATAGGTGTCTAGTGCATTTGCGAACGAAACCCTCTTAAGCAAAGAAAAATAATATCGTAGCATTATTTGCATATATCGCTATCTGGCGTATATATAAAATTTTATATAAAGCTCTAGCGTTGCATTTTGTCAATGCTTCTTTGAACCTTTTGATATAGGCTCTTATCATCCATCAGTTTATATAAACCCATAGAGTTCCTGGTGATTTATTAATGAAGCAGCATCTTGAGAGGAAGCGTAAACCCCGTTTAAAAGGGGAGAGATGGGATCTGAAAACTTTTTTGGCCCCCTTTTTTCAGCGTGATCTTGGTGGTGTTTCTCATGGCTAAGGCCTAGAGAAACAGCCCAATGGAGCGCAATGGAAAGGATAAGGATGAGTTTCTCTAACCTGTCCACAAAACGAATATGAGTTTGCATCAGAGAAAAGCCTCTGGATTTAAAATCAGAAAACATATTCTCAATCTCCCACCTCAATCCATAGTCCCGTGTTTTGTACTCGTTAGGAAGGCTATCCATGGCGATATACCAAGACTCATCGTGCCCTGGCTCATGGAGGGTACCTACATGCGTTATCATACCGGAACGAAACCTGGCTTTTTCTAATGTCCTCTTCCCATCCGTTTTCAGCTGATCAAGTGTCTTATTTGGGCCCTGATCCTGATAAACGCAGAGATTGCCCTTTAGATGAAGCCTATACTTCCACCCTTGTCTCTGACACCATCCCACTAATTCAGCTGTTCCATAAAATCGATCTCCCTCCAACATAACGCGGCAGCCTTCTGGCAACCAACCTTCAACCACTTCCAACAACGCTTTCTGTTCACTAAATCCTATTCCTCCCTTTGTTTCCTTAACAACCCAAAAAACAGGAACCGCTCTTTTGCGTAATCGGACAGAGACCATTAACACTTCAAAGGAGGCATTCACTTTGCTTTGGTCAATCATCAACACAAGAGTAAGGTGATGTTTTTCTAAGCGAACAAGTAAATCTTGAGCATACGCAGCCATGACAACTTCTGTACCCACTAAGGGATTTTTCAAAAACCTCTCTACATAATTATACCGGGCTTCAGCGCTTTCCGTTGGCCTATCTAAGACGTTTGATAGTCCCATTAAGTTGGAGGTTTGACAAATCAACATTCCTCCCACCAATTCACTTAACTTTCGTCTTTGCATTGCTCTTTGCTTTGGCAGTCGTTTTTCTAAATCTCTCGTAACGGCTTCCACAATCCCTTTAAATCCTGACATCCGTCCTCCCTTCAGGTGTGTTGTTTCAGGATTCTTATATCATATTTTTCTCTCTTCCACAAAAACTGATGGGTGATAAGGCTATAGGCTTCCATCAAAAAAGAAAATTATTCGATGTGAGGAAAGAAAATTGGGTGTCAACCAAAAATTCTATTGAGATTGGTGAGAATCTTAAGGGGACAATTAATATATCTTGCTTTGTATTTCTCTAGCGAGTAAGTTATTCTTAAATTAGCATACCTCCTAATTTTGAGTCCAATTAATTTAGGAATATGTCAATAAAAAATGATACTAAATAGGCTTGGGAAAATTCGATGAAACATAATTCAAAATTAGAAAAAATAATAGATATACCAATGAAACCAACCCTTATGAAAATTTCGAACATACATATTGTGTTTGGCTTCTTAAGTGTAATCTTCTTATTGATATTGCCCCCTATTTCTTTCAGTTACAGTAACAGTAAGCCAGAACTTGTTACTCCTGTCGCAGCCAAAGAGGTTATAAA
>Ga0206848_1172_pt1 | contig 12173 bp, 5 predicted proteins | sample Alteio_BWOrgCont_18_FD_152635 | JGI IMG/M metagenome (GOLD analysis project Ga0206848, IMG submission 152635) | Enriched cells from forest soil in Barre Woods Harvard Forest LTER site, Petersham, Massachusetts, United States -... | ecosystem: Environmental > Terrestrial > Soil > Temperate forest > O...
GACGTAGGAGTTGTTGGCTGAATCCACGGCGATCGAATTGGCTATACTTGGTTGAACAGGAGTCACAGGAAAAGTGTTCGTCCACAACCAAGATCCATTCGAACTTGCCTTGTAGGTACCGTAAGTAAAAGTTGCATAAGCATTATTTTGAGCGAAGTAACAGCTTTGTCCGGTTAACAAGACATTTCCCGCGTTGTCGATTACCAAGCCATGTGCAAGGTCCGAGCCACAAGACGCATCGGGATTGGGAGCTGTCCAGATTAAATTTCCGTTACTTGTATACTTGTATGTAACAAACACATGGCCGCCAGGAAAGAAGCTGGCCACGACACACAGACTATTTGCGTTATCGAGCGCAGCGCCTTCGACCTGCACATTGGCGTTCTGAAGAGTGGGAGCAACATTTGTTCTCCAAAACTGATTTCCATTGGAGCCGTATTTAATCGTTGTAAGTGTGACGTAGGGCCCATTGCCGACTCCCCCAGGAGGCACGTAGTAGTATGTGTCGAGTCCAGACACATAAGCATTTCCACCACTATCTACCAACACAGACTGTGAGACGGTCGGTCCGTAGGGTTCGGAATAAGTTGCCTGCCACCCATTGCTGCCTTGAGGCGTGAGCTGTTGCGTGCCAAAATTTTGTGAAAAACCGACTACGTAGCTGTTGCCGTTTCCATCAACCGCAAGCGACGTGCCCGCATAGGGGGCCGTCCATAATTGATTTCCACCGGAGTCGTACTTTACAGTCAGGGCACTCCCGGTGACAAAAACATCGTTACTGCCATCGAGCACCATCGCCATCGGGGTTGCAGATGGCGAATTGGTTGAATCATACCTCGTGGCCCAAAGCTGGTTGCCATTGGGAGCGTATTTGAGGGTGACGTAACCGAGGTTGCTGGCGGTATTTTGGGAGAAACCAGTGACATAAATGTTTCCGTTGGAATCGAGAACCATTTTCACAGCTTGGTTGGTGCCATTCGTGATGCCGTTGTTGTAGCGGGCGACCCAGGCTTGCTGGATTTGTGCTGGGCAATCGTTGCAGGCTACGCATAATACCGTGATTGCCCAGCACAAGTGGAAAGTTCCAAGTTCAATGTTCAAAGTCTTCATCTGGCGCTAAACATCAAAGTCTCATTGCGGGTTGGTGATGTAAAAGCGGGAGGGGAAATTGGAGGCGTTGGTGTCGGCGTATTGCATTAGGCCGTTGGTGTCGGCGATCACGGTGCCTAAGTCCAGCCAATTGAGCAGGTTGGTGCTGGCTTGGATGTCGAAGCTCTCGCCGGGGGAGCCTTGCGCTTGCAACAATATGCTGCCGTCAGTTTTTTTTTGCATCGTGAGGGGGGAGTATTTGATGAGGACCATCTCCGTCCCGCCTGCGGTAGTAGTGTCGTAGCCCGCAACATAGACATTGCCGCTTTGGTCCACGGCGATAGCGTTGCCCGCATCATTGCCGTTGCCAGGCCCGTTGTAGCGTTGCAGCCAGATTTGATTGCCGTTCGGGCCATATTTGATTGTAACAACGTCGTTTTCAGAGTTGATTCCTGGCGAATAACCCGTAACGTAGGAGTTTTTCGCCGAATCCACAGCAACCGCAGAAGCCACGCTGGTCTCAAACCCAGGATATGGATAATAATTTGTCCATCCGAATGACCCGTCCGAATTCAGTTTATAAGAATCATAGTAGTAACTATATGTTCCGCTGAAAGCATATGGCATCTGGCCTGTCACAAAAACGTCCTGCGCTATATCCACTGCCAGCCCATGGGCTACGCCACCGTTGAGGTCTAGAGACGCGGTCCATATGTTGCTGCCACTTGCGTTATATTTCAACATCGTGTAGCCAACATTACCTGGACCGTTGGCGAGAATATATACATTGTTTACGCCATCGAGCGTGGTACTTTGCACAGTCGCGTAACCTGTATTGAAACCCGAAGTCCACAACTGATTGCCATTGGAGCCGTATTTAATCGTCAAAATCTCAATTTGATAAACCCACTCATCCGGGTCGCCCTCCCTGCCAAAAACATTTGTACCAGACACGTAGATGTTATTATTCGAATCTATGACAACGGCTTGGCTCCCACTTGTCAAATAGGCGGGAGGATAGTATGCCGTCCAGAGATTACTCCCGGCGGGGCTCAACTTGACTGTGCCAAAGGTCGTAGAGATGCCGGTCACCACTGCGTTGCCCGCACTATCAACAGCAAGAGCCGAGCCAGCGTAAGGAGCGGTCCAAAGCTGATTTCCGTTTGGATCGTACTTCACAGTCCAAGCATTTCCTGTCACGAAAACATTGTTGCTGCTGTCAACGGCAAGGGCAACCGGCGTAGCCGACGGAAAATTGGTTGAATCATACCTTGTGACCCATACTTGATTGCCATTGGAGGCGTATTTGATGGTGACATATCCAAGGTTGGTATTGGCGTTCTGAGAAATGCCGGTAACGTAGATATTTCCGCTTGAATCGAGAACCATTTTCACAGCTTGGTTGGTGCCATTCGTGATGCCGTTGTTGTAGCGGGCGACCCAGGCTTGCTGGATTTGCGCCGGGCAATCATTGCCAAGAAGAGTGCATCCTAACAGAATTAGTGTGACGGCGCAAAGACGCCCCGCTTCCTGTGCTTCAATATTTACAGTTTTCATAAAATCAGTTGCCCATGTGGACGCTGGATGAAATTGGGTCCAAGAATGGCAGCGGGATAATATTCAAGTTGGTGTCCACGTAAGTGTTGCGGTCCAAAAACCAGCCGAAGCTATTGGTGTACGGGAATTGGACATGGAAGGTAACGCCTTCTCCAAGGATATTGCCGAATACTTGCGCCGAATTGAGGGAATCCGCCGCACTGCCGTAGCCGATACTGTACCAAGCTGCCTTGGAAAAATCATTATTCAGAATAAGCGCAGCGACGTTGGCTGATATGAAGTGAACTCCGCATCCACCGGAAAGAAGCGTGTTGCCGCAGACATTGGCCGAAAGGCAGCCTGGAATCGATACGGCTGCCCCAGGATACTCTCCGGGCGCGGAATACGGTGGGTAGAGCTGCAGTACGTTGCCTGAGAAAGTAAGAGAATATGGATGTGGCACGAAGCCTACTGATCCACCCAACTCGCCATCTCGACCTCCATATACTGCGTTGCCAATGAAACACGTGGAGTAACTCACGGGGTTGGTTCCGAGCAACGCCGAATTATACGCCCAGGCGTTCAAGGCACAACAGGAAGGATCATTGATTAGATTGCTGTAAGTGTTCCCGACCACCGCATTTGGCCCCGCGTTGAGTTGAATTGCTTCAAAATAATAGTTAATAATGGTATTGCGAGCTATGAAAAAATTGCCGCCTTGTGGCAAATAGACGAAACCAGGCGCGCTGTAAAAACTGTTGTCGGCGCTGAACGGGCCAAGCGGATTATTGGCGTCCGGCGCGAGGTTGACGTTGCCGTTACAAGTGCAATCCATGACTATGAGGTTGTTGCTTACAAAAGCAAAAACGGCTACGTTGCCGTAATTGGTATTTGTGCCTCCCCATAAGATGAAATCGCAACCACGAATCATTACGTTGCTCACGCAGGCATTGTTTCCGGTTGGCCCAGGTATCAATATGGGATTAAAGCCGTAGAGGAATTGACAGTTTGTAATTAGAATATTGGCAGCACAATGCGTGCTGTCCTGCCCATAAAAAACCGTTGGAGAACCAACTGACCAGGCCGCGCCTCCTTGAGCCAATCCGCCAGGCACATAAGTGGTCTCATTCGTGTTCGTGACCGCCAAAAGAGGCTGCGCTTGGATTGTCATGTCGCGGAGCGTGAAGTTTGCGCATTGGGCCAGTCCGAGAGGGCTATTTCCGAAGCAGAAAAATGTCGTAGCTCGATTGTAGGCAATCAAAGTTGTGTTGGTCTCTCCCGTGCCAGCAATTTCAATGTTGTTGGTCAATATGTACACAGCGGCATTTTGATAGGCGTCATTTGTTTCATTCGGGAAAGCCTGTGCGACATAGTATGTTCCAGGATTGGTAATGGACACAGTTCCACCACCGTTCGACCCAACGTAATTGACCGCATTCTGGATCGCGACTGCATTGTTGGAGGCTGTGATATAATCCGTTCCTGCCGTCAGGTTCACGTTGCTGCTGGCCGAACCGACTGTGGGCGGCGGCCAATAGGGATATATGGAGATGTAGTTGAACCGGCCCACTTTTCCCCCTGCGTCGTTTGTCAGGCAATGGAGTGTCATCGCGGTCATATTAGTGGTCAAATATACCACGTTTGTGAAAATCGTCCAATTGGTTGTGGTGATGGTCAATGGGCCTGTGCTGTTGGAAATTACAGCACCGTTGGAATTCGTAAAGGTCATTACGCCAGCATTCGTAAAGTCGCATTGGAAGACGCCGCCAGTATTGGGGCCAACCGACTCCGCCCGCACCTCGACCATATAGGGCTGTGATACAAGCACGTTTATGCTGTATTTCGCCCAGTCGCCAGCCTGAGTCTGGTCCAGGCAATAGCCACCACCCAACTCATTAGTACAAGGGGAGATGAGCATACCGGTCGGTCTATAGGAGCTTGTAGGATTGGAGGCGGCATTGGAGTAGCCGACGCCGGGACCGCCCATGTCGAATTGCTCCGCTTCAATTGTCCCGGTGATCACGACAGGGGTGCCCAAAAATGGGCGATTAGTGCTCAAATGAATATCCTCCAAAAGGTCCGGAATTCCATCCAAATCGGTGTCCACACTGGCAACGATCTGGAAATTGGACGAAATTTCGCTGGCCGGTAGTTGGTAATTGAATGTCTCCATTTCTTCAAATTGCCCGTTAATAGAGGCACTATAGGCCGTGTTGTTGCCGATGACCATGCCTAATTGGCGGTAGGCCAACCTGGGCCAATAGTTCGTAGAAGGCGTGTTTGAGTAAGCCAAAACGCCGTTGGTGTAAAGCGCAACAGAATTCGTGCCGTAAGTAAGCACAAACTGAGTCCAGTTGCTAGAACTCAGGTTGCAAGAAACCCAAAAGTGAGTTGTCGACACTCCATTCGACCCTGTAATGAAACCGACTGTGCTTGCGTCCCCAAGCCATAATCCCCATTGATCGGAGAGGTCCGGGGCTCCCACGTAAACAAAAGGAGTATTCGCCGCTGCGCCACCGCTGTTTGGCTTGAACCAGAATCGTAATGTGCCCTCGCGGCAATTGATGTTGGCCCAGCCGTTACTCCCGACATCCGGATATGTGAGATGGCTGTTCGCGGCACTGTTAATTACCAGGGCCGTTCCGCTCCAACTCGGAGCGAGAGCGACGTCCTCCACGGAAAGTGGAATCTGCCCTTGTTCTGCATACAGCAGCGGAGAGTCAAATCGCCAGTAACCCAAGCGATTCGAGGCGGCATTGGCTGCATTGGTCGGATTGCCATCCACCAGGAGTTTCAACAGATCACTGCGACCATCGTAAACAGTGTCCTGCATCACGTTCGTGATACCATCGTAGTTCGCCCCTGCAAAGGTCGGGAAACCAGCGGCCACTTCTTGCGCTGTCAACGGGTAGTTGAAGGTTTCCAGGTCTGCCATTTGGCCTATAATTGGATAGTTCCCATACTGGTGGCTGCCGATGGAAAAACCATTGTTGAGTCCCGATGTCGGAGGATAAAAAACATTTCCAAGTCCCACGTTACACATGTACACGTCGTTGCTGCATTGCGGCCAACCGGCCGTGGCGAGCAAAACCCCATTTGTGTAAAGGGCCATGTTAGTTGGACTATACGTCAGAACCATTTGATACCAGAGATTTGATTGAAAAGTGACCGGCACACCATTATATGCTCCGCTCTTGAATGAATACTGTTGAGAATATTCGCGGGAGTTGGTTGAGGAGCCAACCGTGATTAGACTGACGCCAGTCCCATCAACAGCGTTCTGCATCGCAAAAGTCCAATAATCGTCGCCAGAGCTGGAAGACTCCTGAGTTGAAAGAAACGTGAATGCACTGGTCGGCTCGGAGGAGTTTGTAGTATTCCAGTTCGGCTGGAACCAAAAGCGAATTGTGCCGTTGCCTGGGTTGAAAAAATTGCTCCCGTTGGTGTTTGCCGGATAAACTAACTGGCTATAGTTGGTGCTGCTATTATTGGTAATCACAAAGGCCTGGCCGCTCCAAGCATTCGTCAGAAAAACATTGTTGCTCGTCATAGCTGCAATCGCTACATTGGTCGAACCGAAGTTCCAATACCCGAGGCGCACGTTCGGCGGGATCCAACCGAAGATGTCGGCCCCTTGGTTGTAAATGGCGAACGGATTCAGCGTATCGGCCACGTTCAAATCTTGTGGATAATCAGGAAGCCCATTGCCATCGGTGTTCAATGGCACGCCGTCGAGGTCAGTTGCGACGTAATGGAAGCCAATACTGACCATGTTCGTGCCGTCAAAAGTGTTATTGGCGGTAACCGTGTAATAGTTGAGGCCTGCCGCTACCGCAGATTGGCTCCCTGCGTAGATCAAATTCGTTAGATTTGTAGGGTAATAGTAATCGCCTAATGCCCCGGCCTCGTAGGCCGGACTATTACTGAGAATGATCTCTGGCGCCAAGACACCATAGTTTGTCGTGACGTAAGCGTTATTGCTGCAAGCAACAGTCATCCCGGTTAAATTCCAAAGAACGGTTCTGTCGAATAGATTATCGGTAAACGTCCATGAACCCGTAGAATCAGTCATTAACGCGAAACCTCCACCAAAACACAGGTTGTTGTAGAACTCAAGCTGTGCCGAACCCCCTAGCGTAACGCTAACCCGATGGAATAAGCAATTAGTAAACGCAAGACTCGCATTCCACCACTCTAAATATCCGCCAAAGAGCTGGCAATTCTGGAATTCGGCAATGCACGGATTGGACGTCCCACCCTCACTTGCGATCACAACGGTTCCAGCCGGCACAGAGCAATTCATGAATCCAAAGTTTAGGATGTTCGTACCGTACTCAATTGCTTCAATCGTATAATTGTAGCCAAGCAACGACTCTTCTTGGACGACGTTGTAAGCAACAATCCAATTCGGTAGCGAGGCCGTCCCCTGGCAGGCAAGTCCACCAGACCATTCCACGTAAATCCCATTTGTCGGAAGCGTGGCAATGACAGTGCCGGGTAAAAGCGTCAGCACTCCGTTAGAAACAACGCTGTTGACTACTTCGTAGTCAACAGCGTCGTAATGGTATCCTCGGTCTAATCCATTCCCTGGCATAACCCAATTAGTGTCCCTTGTCACTTGAGGCACGAGATTGGTATTCGCCGCGATAAGAACATTAGAAATCATTGTGGGCGGATGAGTGGTCGCATATTGAAAATCCGCCAAAAGGACAGGATCAATATTCGTCGTGCCAGCATTCAAATTAGTGCTGGAATTGGCTAAGTAGTAATTTCCGCCCCCTACGTTTGTATAAACGCCAGTCCCGCTGGAAACAACCGCGTTATTTGCTAACGTAAAATAATCAATGCTGTTATCTACCGCAGTCAAAACGCAATTAGTGAGACCGCCGCTGTAAGAATTACCGTATGCTGCATACTGCGTCACGGCGAACGTGCTACACGCATCTACCGTCATATGTTCGGCATTGACTCTTATTTCCCAGCCTGCCAGCATCATTTGGCAATTGGCTGACAAGATGTTCTCCATGGTGACGGCAGTATCCCACCATAACGCAATGTTGGTGGTGCAGTTAATAAATTGACAATGCCTGAAAATATGCGAAATATCATTCCCGGAATAAAACGCGTTTGTCGCGTACGAGAATCGGGCGTGTTCGATAAGCACATTGGAATTTGTGGAGTTCAAGGCCGCAAGATAAGTGGCAGAGCCGACTGACAGAGCGTTCGTGCCGCCATTGATCGCGTCTCCAACGCTATTGTCGTTGGCCGAAGTGAAGATCGCCGGACGGTAAGGAAATGTTTTGAAGACAAAATTGCTGTAATAATCCAGCAATTGCAGACAGGCAGCGGGTAAGTTGGTGTATTTGATTACCGTGCCGCCTTCAAATATCGGGGAACCATACAGGTTGACCGTCCCGGATACGTAATAGGTGGTATCCGACTGGAAAATGTAGTTGGTCAGACTTGTAGTAAGCATGGCATAGTCAATCACCACGCCCGGTCGCCGAGCAACCGCTTCCGCCACTTTGATGTGCGACGAAGTAGTTGGAATCTTAGCTGGACCGCGCAGCAAGGATTTCAGGGAGGCCGTGCGGCGAACTTTTTCCCCGGGTTTGCTCGTTGAAGCATGCGGTGGCAATGCTTGGAGAAGATTGGTAATACCCTCGTAAGGCACTTCCTCAATCAGGAAAGTCCTTCCGTCATCCGTTTGTTCCCAGTGTTTCGATACTTTAGGGCGAGCCCGGCCACTCTGTCCAGGCGTTTGAAAGACCGTTCCCCGGCCAATACTCACGTCGCCAAAGTCCAGTACTACGTCGTCGCTCAGGCCATTGCTCACAGATGTGGTTTTCGTCGGTACTGGCGGATTGAAGAACTCAGTTAATACCTCGAACCATGTTGTATCCGGATTTAGCCCATACGTCTGTGGTGAAGGCAATTGCTGCCGCAAGATCACGTCTTGCTCAAAACCGGACAACTTGTAAGTGGTCTGAATGTCCGCCTGCAAACCCGAAAAGGCGGACGGATACACTATCTGATTACTGGCTGTCATAACCCCTGTGGAATTGGTAATCTGGCCAATGAGCACATTCGACCCCGTGGATACGTCCTTCAGAGCCAGCCCATAGACGCGGGTCGAGAACTGCTGGCCGTTAGGTGAGGTCAATTGGACCGCACCACCGGCGGTGCTGGCGTCTGGCTGCCAGGTGACTTTGCAGGGGCCTTGCAGCGCTTGACCAACCAGGCCGACGATGTTTATCTGTTCAACCGAATCAGCGTAAGCACCATTCTGCAAATAACATATACCAGTGCAGAGCTCAGTGTACGAGTGCGTGTTGGTGCGGACGAGGCCCGCTTGGTTAGTGGTGACTGTCGTTCTTTGCCAAACGCGCGAGTGCGGCCCTCGTTGGACAATGGCATAGTCGCTCTGGTAAGATGTGTTGGTCGCACTGGCCACGGGCGTTTGCGCTGGGCAAGCGATAGCGCATAGACAAAGAAGCCCAACCTGAAAAAGCAGTTTGGAAATGAGTTTTGTTGTTCGGGGAAATGATTTCATAGTTGCCTTTAGAGAAACGGCAGACCGCCATTGAAAAGGATGAGCCTGGAGAAAAGATGCCCTATGCGAGGATTCCCGCCGTCACACCACCAAATTTCAAACTGGCACTCCATGCTTGGAGAATTTCCAAAGTTCAAAAAAACTACCAACCCACGCCTCGCAATCATGCAAGGAGCCGACAGAATGTGTCTGCTGGGAAGGACGCTCTCAGAGTCAATTAATCAAGTCAAGAGAATGTGCCACTCTTCGGAAAAGTTTCGCAATCGTTACCTTCAGACGTAGATGCTCTACCGTCGGTGCAAAAGTCTGCTTTCTTCGGCAAGAACGAGCTATGGACTCGTCAAATTCGCCACGGGCCGCTGTGACGAATGCTGGCCCTTCTTTTTCGATGTTTTCATAAATTCATAGGTTAAAATCATCAATTTGCGCGCGACCTCCCTATTAAAGTTTTTTGCAACCAGCCTCATGCCAGTGTTTCCCAGCAAAACACTTATAAATTTAACTGTTTTAATCTTAAACACTTACGTCAAAAATGTGAAAATGCTGCCAAAAATCTTCACGTTGAAAACTCAGAAAACGAAGGGTTTTCGCGTGAATTTGACGCATTTAGAGTTAAGCTGACGCTATCGGACGCCATCAATAAACAGTCGGAACACTCAAAACCTCTGATGTATAGCTCCGGCAGCCCCTCCCTCCCACATACCTGTGCCACTCGTATTGACGACACGCCGAAATTCGTCCCGCTCCTGTGGGGGTGTCGGGGCCGTCGCCTGGGCGCAAAAACCCACGCTCCGTCAGGGCTTTTTTGAAGGATTCCTCTTTCGACGCCACATAAGCGTCCAGATTCTTGCGTTCACGATCAAGGGTTAGTATCTGCATCCGTGGCAGCGTTTGAGGTATATGGAACTTTCACTTTGTAATAGTTCGCAAATCAAAAAATGTCCTAAAAACGAAAGGCACTCATAGGAGCGATTGGAAAATTACTGGCAAAAGTAAATCGTCCGACCCTACCGATATTGCGGCGGAAGCACTCACCCTTGGATTCGTGAAAAGGCCCAACGAGTATGAGATTACGAGTGAAAAAACCGGCGAGGTTAAACATGTCATGGCTCACAGCGAAAAGGGGGTTGGTAAGGCCATCACCCGTGGCAACCTAAGGGATTGATTTCTCGTCGGCCTTTCAGGCCAAAAAGAAGAACGCCGCTTGCTTGCGCAAACGGCGGGATGATTCCTTGTGAGTCTTTCTTGGAAGGTGTAATAGTTCGCTTCTCAGACAGGCAGCACATGAAGGATCATCAATAAATAGTATTGACTATTTGGATGTTTTTGTCAAACGGCAAAGGATAAAACCGTATCGGTGTTTGCGCCATATTGGCGCAGCCTGTTCAAACCCATCCCTCCCACATATCCGTCCGCACGCCTGCCGCAGTCTCCGCAGTTGTGAGCGGAAGGCGCAGGGGGTAGGGGGTGCGCCTGGAGCAAACAAGCTCGGAGTCTACGGCTCGGACGTGCTCCCCGAAGCCAAAGGCTTGGGATGTTGTTGAGCCGGAAAGGTGTCCCGCCGAAAGGGGTAAAGGGGTAAGGCGGGATGCCCGACGGCGATACAAGCTCACAAGTCTTTGGCGCTCCCGCGATAGCGGGTTCCAAACATGTTTTACCCGTTTGAACTCGTCCAAAACCGTAAAGGACGTCTTTGTCCTTTATCGTTAAACCCGTTCCGTGGTGAACCCGTATCCCTCGCGTGAGCGATGAGGGAGGTTTTGGCGAGCACCGCCTTGCGGAGCACACAAAAGTGCGAGCCAAAACCGACCGAAGTCGGGGAGGCTTGCGAGGGGGTAAATCGCAATGAAACCATTGCGTATCAAGGGCTTTTGGACACCGAAGGATATCCCCGCTGTGGGGACAGGTGTGGGGATACCCCTAAAGGGGTTCAACTCCCATGCCCTCCGGCCGTCGAAATGACGGTCTGTCCTTGAAAAAACGTTCGAGCGGAGGTATAGAGAGGCACCAATTCGCCCCCGTTCAAACTGCGGACTCGTTCTACTCCCAATAAAACTTCACGCATTTGAGCTGCTGCCCATTGCCACCCTGGCCCGGACGGCTGACGATACCGTAAAAATTCCGTTTGTAGCCGTTGATTTGCGTCTCCACCTTGACTTTGAAGACGTAGCTACGGACATCAATGTAAGCGGCCATACCCTGCGCAGCGACACCAGCCGGAGGACCTCCAGGCAAGTTGCCTGGCGCGGGACCGCCCGGCAGGCCGCCGTTGATTTCGCCAATGTTTTGGAAGGGCGCATCATCGTCGGTGCCGTCAATGCCGTCCGGGCCGGAGCGTTGCTGGATAATCCGAGCGGCGGTGGATTCCTCCATGCCGGGGATCAATTGGAGGGTCAAGGCAGAGGCGGTATTGATGTTGAGCTTGCCGCCCAATGGGGAGAACAATTGCTCCATTCCCACTGGATAAACCGGTTCATCTTTGTTTCCCGTCATGCCATTGCGGCTGATAGGCTGGCTGAACGAGCCGCCACCGTGCTGTTGATAGGCGGAAACGGGGTGATTGGTGGAATTGGAACCCCAATAAATTTCGGTCGTGATGCCTTTGATCAGCAGCAATTCTGACAAGTCGTCAATCTGGCCGCATTTGCAATAATAAGGCGGGTTCAGATGGTTATAGTATTCGCTGTTGGCCCCGCTGAAGCTGGCCGCGGTGCCGTTGGGCCTGCACCAGTCAACTAATGAATCCTCGATGGTGGAAGCCAGGCCCGAGTCGGTGATTCCTATTACTTGGATCGCCTTTTGCAGCACGTCTTTTTGCGGAGGGCCGCCCGTCCCTCCAGCCACGATATTGATGTCCCACTTTCGCTCCATATCGGTGATGACGAGGGTTCGGGAACCTTCGCCCATCGGCTCGTCTTTGAGAGGGATCATGAAGGAAAGATCGTTGCTGCCAATGTTCGGTCCTCCGGCCCAGTATTGGTTCAAGGCGTCAATA
>Ga0206848_1206_pt1 | contig 12157 bp, 15 predicted proteins | sample Alteio_BWOrgCont_18_FD_152635 | JGI IMG/M metagenome (GOLD analysis project Ga0206848, IMG submission 152635) | Enriched cells from forest soil in Barre Woods Harvard Forest LTER site, Petersham, Massachusetts, United States -... | ecosystem: Environmental > Terrestrial > Soil > Temperate forest >...
TTTTACGTCCTTGAGCTGGCCGGCAAGCTCATTGCGATGCAACGGCGCGCCTACGTCATAGACCGCAGCGAGGTATTCGGGCGCGAAGTCCTTGCGCAGCTTGTTGATCATGTTGACGAAGACATACGTGGCCGCAGTGGGGATACCGGTGCGCGTGGTCATGGGGCGCATGCGGGCCATGGCATGATAGGCGCGGAAGATGAAGGCCATGGAGTCGAGCAGGTAGATGGGCGGTTTGTCTTGTTTGGGCGGCATGAGGCTAGCTGTAAGTTTAGATGTTCCGACGGTGCGGCGGGAAAGACAAAAACTTTGAACGCAAAGGACGCGAAGGGAGCCAAGTTTCGCAAAGAAAAGCTAGGTAATCAACATACAGTCGCCATAGCTGAAGAAGCGGTAATGGGCAGCGATGGCGTGTGCATAGGCGCGGAGGACAGCTTCCCTGCCCGCGAACGCGCTCACCAGCATTAGCAGCGTGGAGCTGGGCAGGTGGAAGTTGGTGAGCAGGCCCTGGACGAGCTTGAAATCGTCATTGAGGCCGGGCGAGAGGAAGAGGCTGGTCGAGCCGGAATGCGCGGCGATCGGGCCGGGCTGGCGGGCGATGTGCTCCAGCGTGCGCGTGGTGGTGGTGCCGACAGCGATGATGCGGCGACCTTCTTTTTGCGCAGCGACAATCGCCGCAGCTGTGGCAGCGGGCAGCGTGTACGGCTCGGCGTGGAGACGGATGTCTTCAGTGCGCTCTGCGCGGACAGACTGGAAGGTGCCAATACCAACGTGCAGTGTGAGGGTTTGGACTTCGATGCCACGCTGCTGAAGCGCGGCGAGAATCTCCGGCGTGAAGTGCAGACCGGCAGTGGGTGCGGCCGCGGAGCCTCGCTCGCGCGAGAAAACTGTCTGATAGCGGTCCCGGTCTTCGGGGGCATCCGGCGCATTTTTTTCGCGATGGATGTACGGCGGCAAGGGCATGTGGCCGACGCGGTCGAGAATTGCGTGGAAGTCTTCGACCGGAGAGAAACGTAACGTGCGCTCACCAAGTTCACCGGCGGAGAGAACTTGCGCGGTGAGCACTGCACCCTCCGGGGTTAAAGCCCCACCTTCTCTTGAGTTCTTTACGGACGGGCTGAAGCCCGTCCCCTTCAAAGCAAGATCGTAGAAGTGGAGGGTTTCACCGGGTTGAACTTTTTTAGCTGGCTTTACAAGCGCGGTCCAATCGTTGTGCGCTTCAGAATTGGCGAGGCACTGCGTGAGGAGCACTTCAACCTGACCGCTTGGCGCGGGTGAATTGTGCTGTGTACGCAGGCCGGAGCGCGTGGCGTAAAGCCGCGCAGGCAGAACGCGCGAATCATTCAGGATGAGCAGATCGCCGGGTTGCAGAAGCTGCGGGAGATCGGTGAACTGCTTGTCTGCGAATTCTCCAGTAGCGCGAGAGAGTGTCATCATGCGGCTGGCACCGCGGACTGCGGGCGGATGCTGCGCGATGAGTTCTTCAGGCAGGTCGTAATGAAAATCGGAGACGAGCATCAAGACCGAGTTTAGTCGATGCGTTGGGTGCTCGATCGCGAGAGGGAGACGGCATAGTCGAGGGCTTCCTGCAACGCGCCGAGGCTATCGGGTTGGGTATGCGCCGGCCACGCAAAAGTGATCGTGGTGAAAGGCATGGGGATCATGAAGCGGTCCCAGGATTTGAGATAGATCGCGCTGCGGGGATGCGCGTGATACGCGCCGAGCCAGGTGGCTCCGGTGAGCTGTGCAACCTGCACGGGGCCGGGTTTGGCGACAAGCGCCGGTCCACGGGGGCCATCGGCTGTAAAGGCACAGCGATGGCCGTCGTTGTAGGCCTCGGCCATGCCACGTACGGCGCCAAAAGCCCCGCGGCTGCTGGAGCCGCGAACAGGATAAAAGCCGAGGAGCTCGACGGTGCGCGCGATCAACTCGCCATCGAACGAGCGCGAGATGAGGATGGCGATGTCCTGATTGCGGAAGCGGTGCGCGCAGGCCAGCATGGCGCAGTGCCAGAAGGCAAAGAGCGTGGGGCCTGGAATAGTGATACCGATAGGCGCGATGTTGCCGGAAAGATCGGGCGCGAAGACATCGCGGTATCGCCAGGTACTGCCGAGAATACGAATCAGCAGCGCGGCGAGGCGCGGAACGGTGGCGAGCAGAAATCGTTGTTTACCGCTGAAGGTCACTGGCATGGGGCTAGCTGGATGCTTTTCAAACGTGACCGGCGGAGAAGAAGGCTAGCTGTATCGCAGCCAGCGAAATAGTTCAGGGATGTTCGGTTTCTTACCGTACATCAGAATACCAACACGATAGATACGTGATGCAACCCAGAGTATGGCTGCAATAGTAACTGACATGAGTCCGATGGAGAGCCAAATCTGCCACGGTGGGACCTGGGTAAGCGAGATTCTCATGTCCATTAGGAGTGGGCTACAAAAAGGCACAAGTGAAACGACCTGCGCCAACGTGGAATCCGGCGCAGGAATAATAATTGCCAGCATGGCGAAACAAAAAATTAGCGGGATGACCAGGAACATGTTGAGCTGCTGGAGTTCCTGCTCGGAGTTTGTCATGGCGCCAAGTGCAGCCGCCAGGCTGGAGTAAATGAGGAAACCGAAGACGAAGTAAAGGACAAAGAAACCGATCTGTGCCGGGCTGACTGGCGCGTGACTTGTGCCGAGGGTCCCTGCGAGCCGGCTGTTGGCAATGATGAAGATAGCCAGCATCCACACGGTGATCTGTGTGAGACCAACACCACCAACGCCGAGGATTTTGCCGGCAAGCAGCTCTTCGGGCTTGATGGTGGCCAGCAGAACTTCAAAGATGCGGCTGGTTTTTTCCTCGATGATGGAGCGCGCGGTGTTCATGCCGTAGAGCATGATGACCATATACATCAGGAAAAACAGAATATATGCGGTAAAAAAGGCGGCTTGCGTGCTTCCCGTAGCACTCGTGTCGAGATTGATAGATGTGGTGAGCGTGTCGATATCGGAATTCGAAAGACCGTGAATCACCAACTGTTCACGGGTTGTGACTGTTTGAATAGCGTCCTGTAGAACGTTTTTGGTAGCGATATCTCCCGCCGAACGGGCTTTGTAGACATAGCTTGGACGTGCGCCCGGATTGCTCGCTGGCGTGACCCAGAGATATCCGACAAGTGTGCCGTCTTTGTCTTTCATTTGATTATCGAGCGAGCTGCGAACGGCATCGGAAGGCGCTAATACGTCCACCTTCATATTGCTGTCCTTGCCCGATTCAAGCTGCCGTTTCAGGTCTGCGCCGAAAGTAGCGTCAGAAGTGACAACAGCAATATGCGACTGAGATTTCGTATGGGAGGCAAGGATACCGATCCCGAATACGAGCGAACCCATGACCAGCGGGATCACAATTGTGCCGATTAAGAATGCCTTAGTGCGAATGCGCTCCAGGTATTCGCGCTTGGCGATGAGCCAAATGTTGTGCATGGTTAGGCCTCTACGGCTTCGGTTTCTCCGAAGCTCTTTTTAACTTCTTCAATGAAAATCTCTTCGAGCGAAGGCTCGTGAATCTCAAAGCGATTGATGACCGCGCCTGAGGCGACAGCAGCTGCAAGCACCTTCTGCGCGTCGCCTTCTGAAGCGAGCTTGACCTCTGCGCCTCCGGGGAAATTTTTAGCTTCGAGGATGGCGGGGCCACGCAAGAAAGAATCGTTTCCGGTAAAAGCAATCTGCACGCGGTTGCGCGGATAGCGAGACTTGATGGCACGCATGGAGCCGGAGAGCACAAGACGTCCACGCGAGATGAGCGCAATGCCGTCGCAAAATTTTTCTACCTGGTCCATGCGGTGCGTGGAGAAGACGATGCTGCGGCCTTCGGAGCGCAGAGACATGAGCGTATCCATGAGCAGAGCGGCGTTCACTGGATCGAGGCCGGTGAAGGGCTCGTCCATCACGATCAGCTCCGGCTCATGCAGCAATGCGGCGATGAACTGGATCTTCTGCTGCATACCCTTGGAAAGGGCTTCTGTTTTTTTGCCCAGCGCTTCTCGAATCTGCAGGCGATCGGCCCAGCTCTTTGCGCGCTTGCTGGCAACAGTTTCCGTGAGGCCGTGCAGACAGCCGAGGAAGATCAGCTGATCGATGACCCGCATCTTTTTATAGAGGCCGCGCTCTTCCGGCAGATAGCCGATGCGATGAAGCTGCGCGCGGCGGAAGGGCTCGCCAAAGAGGCTGACATTGCCCGAATCAGGCACGGTCATGCCAATCATCATTCGGATAGAGCTGGTTTTGCCTGAACCATTGGGGCCGAGCAGGCCAAACATGGTGCCTGGTTCAATGGACAGAGTGAGGCCTTCGACCGCGACCTTGCTGTCATAGACCTTGCGTATATTGTGGAGTTCAACGATGGGCATGAGAAGCCGTTCGAATTTTTCTTAGCTGCTTAATGGGAACCAGTCTAACGCAGGAGAATCACGATAGAGCAACGAAGGTGGTACACGTTGGTGTCGCCGCAACTGCACCGAAGAATGTAGGGTGGTACACAGGAGTTTGAACCGAGGTAATGGACCTAAAAGACGAGATCGCGCGGCTTCGCCAACAGCTTGCCCAGGCACGGCAGGACGCCGTTGCTCGCGAGGCCGAGCTGCAGCGCTACCAGCAGCAACTGGAAGCCGCAAACGCACAGCTGCGCGAACTGGCTACAACCGATCCGCTGACAGGCTTGGCCAACCGGCGCGTCTTTGATGCACGGCTGAATACGGACTTTGCGCATGCGCGCCGCTACGGGCGCTCGATGGCGGTGATGATCCTGGACGTGGACAACTTCAAGCAGCGTAACGACCGTTACGGCCACGATGAAGGTGATTCCACGCTGAAGCGCCTGGCCGTTCTATTAGCCCGCGGCGTGCGCGAAGCTGACCTGGTAGTGCGGTACGGCGGCGAGGAGTTCGTGCTACTGCTTCCGGAGACGAATGAGCAACAGGCACTGATGCTGAGCAACCGCATTCAGGCGATGGTGCGTGGATATGAGTGGGGCCAGGAACAGGTGACGGTAAGCGGCGGCGTCGCTGACCTGCAAACGTCGATCATGCGTCCGCATGAGTTAGTGACGCGCGCGGACAAGGCGCTGTATGCAGCCAAGCGCGCGGGGAAAGACCGCATCGTTGGCTGGACAGGAATCCAAGGCTAAGCAAGAGATCAAGAAAGCAAAAAGCGCGCCACTTGGGCGCGCTTTTTGTTGGGGAGGGGATTCTGTTTAAGCAGCCGAGCTGTTGGGATCGGTGTCTTCGCCAGCCTGGTGCGCTTCAAGTTGCTTTTGCAGTTCTTCACGCTTCTTGGTGCGAGCTTCTTCGCGCTTTGCCGCCTTCTCGCTGAGTTCCTGCTCGGCGCCGAGCAACTCAATGATGGCAACTTCAGCAGAGTCGCCCTTGCGCGGCCCCATGCGGACGATGCGCGAGTAGCCACCGTTACGCGTAGCGTAACGAGGAGCGACGGTGGAGAAAAGGCGATCGACCGAAGCCGGCGTAAGCAGATAGGCCAGAGCCTGGCGGCGAGCGTGAACGCTGCCGTTCTTGCCGAGGGTGATCATCTTCTCGACCAGAGGACGCGAGGCTTTCGCCTTGGTGAGCGTGGTCTCAATGCGGTCGTTGATGATGATGGAGGTTACGAGATTGCGCAGAAGAGCGCGACGATGACTGGTGTTGCGGCCAAGCTTGAAGCCGCCATTACGATGACGCATTGTGATCTCCTTCGACCCGGACTTCTGTCCGATTCGGACTTCGGTGGTGGTGCGAGGGTCCAGGGCCCAGGGCCCAGGGTCCAGAAAACGAGGGTTCAGAGCTTTTGAATGAGGGAGTAGAGCATCTTGCTGACTTCTTCTGAAAGCGATTCTGCTTCTTTGATAGCAAGCAACTCGCAATATCCCAATTCATTCGCAATAAACAACTGCGTTTGCACTTCTTGTGTTGAACCACGGGCAATCGAAAGAAACTGTTTATAGTCCTTGCGAGTGCCGCGGCCATAGCCTTCAGCGATATTGCTTGATATGGAAACTCCAGCACGCCTTAGCTGGCTGGTGAGTCCATATCGTTCTTCAGTTGGAAAGTTAGCAGTAAGCCGATAGATCGATAGCACAAGTTGTATCGACCGCTGCCAAACCTTCAAATCCTTATATGACTTGACCATTTCCTATCCTGCTCTGCTGGGGAATGGCGGCGGGGCTTACTGCTCCCCGCCTTATGTTGTCTGGACCCTGGGCCCTAGAACCTGGACCCTAGAAATTTTCCGGCTCGATAGCCATATCGAGGTCTTCGTCTTCGTCCTCTTCTTCGTCGTCGAAGTTGGCGTAGCTGGCAGCGAGAGTCGCAGCCGGCAGCACCGAGGTCGGGCCCGGGACAGGATTGCCGCTCTCGTCAATCTTCATGCCGAGCGAGAGGCCCATCTGAGCAAGGATTTCCTTGATCTCATTGAGAGACTTGCGGCCGAAGTTCTTGGTCTTGAGCATCTCGGCTTCAGTCTTCTGGATGAGCTCACCGATGGTCGCGATGTTGGCGTTCTTGAGGCAGTTGTAGCTGCGCACAGAAAGCTCAAGCTCTTCGACCGAGCGGTTCAGGTTCTCGTTGCGGATAGCAGGACCATCGATGCCATCGTGTCCGCCAGCTTCGATCTCTTCCTCGAAGTTGATGAAGATGGTCATGTGGTCCTTGAGCAGCTTGGCCGAAAGGCCGAGAGCATCAGCCGGGAGAACCGTTCCGTTGGTCCAGATCTCCAGCGTGAGCTTGTCATAGTCGGTGATCTGACCGAGACGAGCAGCCTCAACGAGGTAGTTGACCTTGCGCACAGGCGAGTGGACGGAATCAACCGGGATGAAGCCGATGCCGAGATCGCTATCGAAGTTCTTATCGGCGGAGACGTAGCCACGGCCGCGCTTGAGGCGCATTTCCATGTCGATACGACCGCCTTCACTGATGGTGCAGATGTAGACGTTGGGATCGAGGATCTCAACATCGCCATCGGCTTCAATGGAGCCGGAGGTAACAACACCGGCAGCATCCGCGTGCAGGTAGAGGGCCTTGGGGCCTTCGCCATTCAGCTTGAAGGGAATCTGCTTGAGGTTGAGGATGATGTCGGTCGCATCCTCGACAACGCCGGTGATGGACTGGAACTCGTGCAGCACGCCTTCAATGCGAACTGCGGTTACAGCAGCGCCTTCGATGGACGAAAGCAACGTGCGGCGCAGCGCATTGCCGATGGTAGTACCGAAGCCGCGCTCAAAGGGCTGCGCGGAAAACTTGCCAAAGGTTGGGGTGAGTGATTCCTGATCGACGGCGAGACGCTTGGGCTTTTGAAAACCTCTCCAAAGCATTGGTGATCCTTTCTTCATCGCTACGCGAAGCATTCTGCGGAGCTGATGGTGGTGCGGTTGGTGTTGCGAAAGTCTGTGGCATCCCCACCCATCGCGCAACGAACGCGCGATGAATGGGGCACCCAGATATGTGGCTTACTTCGAGTAAAGTTCGACGATCTGCTGCTCGTTGACCGGCAGATGAATGTCTTCACGCTTGGGCAGGGCGACGATCTTGCCGGACAGATTGTCAGGCTGCGCATCGATCCAGCTCACGCGGGTCTGGCCGGAGGCGAAGTCCTTCGCAACTTCCAGCATGACCAGCTTCTTGGACGCTTCGCGGATCTCGATGACATCGCCAACCTTCACCTGGAAGCTTGGGATGTTGACCCTGCGGCCATTCACGTTCACGTGACCATGGCGAACCACCTGGCGAGCCTGGCGGCGCGACATGGCGAAGCCGAGACGGTACGCAACGTTGTCCAGGCGCGTCTCAAGCTGCTGCAGGAGCAGTTCGCCGGTGACGCCGGTCTTGTTGGCAGCCTTCTCGTAGTAGGCGCGGAACTGGGTCTCGAGCGTGAAGTAGATGCGCTTGGCCTTCTGCTTTTCACGCAGCTGCAGACCGTAGCCGATGAGCTTCTTCACCTTCTTGGACTGGCCGTGCTGTCCTGGGGGGAAGTTGCGCTTGTCAACGGGGCACTTGTCTCCAAAACACTTTGCGCCCTTGAGGAAGAGTTTCTGGCCATCGCGGCGGCAAAGGCGGCAGACGGCTCCTGTATAACGTGCCATTTTTTATTTCTCCTAATACTTCTAGTGTCGATCGCTTTACACGCAGGCTGCGCTTCGTCGCGATCCGTTGCTTTGTTAGACCGACTTGCGGCGAGGTCGTCTTACGAGTTCCCCGCCGCAGTTCGGGCAGATGCTTTTCATCTCTTCCGCGCATTTCTCGCAGAAGCTGCATTCATACGTGCAGATAAAGGCCGTGCCTTGCGGCGCGAGAGCTGCATTGCACTTCTCGCATTCGGACTTCATCAGAAGCGCCATCGTTATACGCGGCGACGCTTCGGCGGACGGCAGCCGTTGTGCGGCATAGGCGTGACGTCGCGGATGGAGCGAACTTCGATACCCGCAGCAGCGAGGGCGCGGATGGCGCTCTCACGGCCGGAGCCGGGGCCTGCAACGCGGACATCGACCGAGCGCAGACCGTGGTCGCGTGCGGCGTTGGCTGCGTTGACGGCTGCCTGCTGCGCCGCGAAGGGAGTTCCCTTACGCGAGCCGCGGAAGCCGAGTGAACCTGAGCTCTTCCAGCTAAGCGTGTTGCCCTGCTGGTCAGTGATAGTGACGATGGTGTTGTTGAAGGTGGCCTGGATGAAGACAAGACCAAACGGAACATTCTTGCGTTCGCGCTTCTTGAACTTCTTGTTCTTGCCGGCCTTCGGTGCATTGGCGGTTTTTGCTGCAGCTTTGGTTGCCATGGCTTATTTGGTCACTTTCTTCTTGCCGGCAACGGTGCCCTTACGCGGGCCTTTGCGGGTGCGAGCGTTGGTGTGAGTGCGCTGGCCGCGGACAGGAAGTGAACGGCGGTGACGCAGACCACGGTAGGACTGGATTTCGATCAGGCGCTTGATGTTGAGGCCGATCTCCTTGCGGAGGTCGCCTTCGATCTGGCCTTCCTGCTCGATGACCTGACGGATTTTGTTGAGCTGGTCCTCTTCGAGGGTGCCCATCTTGGCGAGCGGGTCAATTCCGGCCTTATCAAGAATCTTGAGAGCGCGGGGATTGCCGATGCCGTAAATGTATGTGAGGGCGATGCGAACCTGTTTGTTTCCGGGCAGGTCGACGCCAGCGATACGGGCCATGGTGTGCCTTTCAGTTGGGGCGCTTTCAGACTGGCTGGGCGCAGGGGTTATGGGTTTCCGACTGACCGTGAGCTATCAAACTTGCTGATGGCACTTGTCTCTTCCGGGTTCAACGCACGCCTTGATTTCAGCGAACTAGCCCGGAAGGGCCGGTGAAACAGGGGATAGACCATAGAGCGTAGAGAAAACGCTTCCTCGATGATCTAGCCTTGGCGCTGCTTGTGCTTGGCGTTCTCGCAGATGACGCGAACGACACCGCGGCGGTGAATCACCTTGCACTTGTCACAGATTTTCTTTACTGACGCACGAACCTTCATAAAAACCTCTAGTTCTAAGTTGTAAGTTGAAAGTTGTAAGTTGTAAGTGTTGAGCGCCATCGGGCGACTTAGAACTTACAACGTACAACTGATGTCTTACTTGTAGCGGTACACGATGCGGCCGCGATTCAGGTCGTAGGGGCTGAGCTCGATGGCGACGCGATCGCCGGGGAGGATGCGGATGAAGTTTTTGCGCATACGGCCTGAAACGTGCGCGAGGACCTGGTGCTTGTTCTCCAGCTCAACCTTGAAAAGCGCGTTGGGCAGAGTCTCGACGACCGTGGCCATTACCTCAATTGCATCTTCCTTCGACAAACAATCTCCTTCGATAAGGCCTTGAGGGCCCGATCTGCATGGCGCTGGGCAAACAGCCTCCAGCGTTTCTTGCCTAATACCTGTTTCGTGGGCTTCTTGTAGTCTCGCGCAAAAATGTACGCACAGAGACGGCGGAAGGGACACGCACCTTGTTCCAGTATATAGGCGATAGCCGTAAGAGGCAAGGACTTAGCGATGATGGGCATTGCCTTCGGCGCTGGTCCCCCTCCCCCGGCAAATTCGCGCAAAATTATGAAAAATATAGGCTTAGGCCTTGATCTCGCGGCTGGTTGAGCAGCTGGATGGTTGCGGTTTACGGATGATGGACCCGTTTTGCAGGGGGTTCTTTGTCAAGCAGGGCACTTTTCAGGCTTGCGGGGCAGAATTTCCTGCGCTAGGCTGGCTGCCATGCAGACCCCTCGTTCGGCTGTTGTGCCGCTGCTCATTGTGCTGTTTTGTGCCGCAGTTCCCTGCTATGCGGCGAAGATCCATACCGTCGTACTGGGCGCGGTGCGCAAGGTGCCCTACACTCCCGTAGAAGCAACCGCAGAGACAAAGACGGATGAATCAGCCACGCTGAAGGTGCGGCCACTGCTGGTGGATGGCGCACAAAAAGAATGGACTGTCGGCGACCTGCACGAAGTTACTGACCGCAGCTTCGTAATCCGGCGGGCATTGAGGATTAACGATGCCCTGCCCGGCGAAGCCGCGCGCTGGACCTGGCAGCCGGGGCCGTGGCTGATGGTCGACCGCGTGACCGGCCACATTGCCGCGCTGCATCTGCCGGCGTTTGACCCGGAAGTCTCGGAAGCCGTGTGGTTTCGCGATTTTGCGGCTTATTGCGGGGTCGCAACCACCGTAAAGGGTGGGCTGGTGATGGTGGTTACGGAGCTGGGAGCGCGTAAAGCTGCCGTGCAGAAGATCGTTGGCCCGGCGCCGGCGCCCGGATCGCTGCATGGAGCGTGCGTTGAGGCCAAATGGCAGCGAATGCCGATGCGGGCGACGCTGCAGGTGACTGGAGGCGAGCCAATGACCTTCGATGTTTCAGGGTCAGTGGGGTTGGTGGAAGAGAATGAGAGCGAACCGTAGGACAAAGGCCATCCATCCTCCGCTTTCTTACGGACGGGCTGAAGCCCACCCCCTTCAAAACAAAATTAGCCTGACCTCAGCGTTGGCGAAAATAGCAAGTGACTGCGCAGGTGCATGGGCTCAGGAAATCCTGAAGCAACCCACATACACGTTGCACGGTCGAAGTAGTATCGTTGAACGAAGCGCGGGTGTGTAGACTGACATCGCAGCCTGGGCGTTACCGCGACGCCGCTGTGAACCGGCGAAGACCCCTCCGAAGAGGAAAGGAAAATCAAATTGACTATGTGGAAACCAAATCAGCCTGGAACTCCTTCGACGCCGGAACCGGCACGTCCTTCAGCACCCGGGGCGCCAATTTTTGACACGACACCGCGGCCATCGACGCCGAGCGCTCCCGGCGCAGTTCCTTCCGGCGAGCAGGCGACGATTGGCAAGAGCCTTGTCGTCAAGGGCGAGCTGAGCGGATCTGAGTCGCTCTACATCGACGGCAAAGTGGAAGGCGCAATTAATCTTCCCGGCAACCGCGTGACCGTAGGACGCAATGGACAAGTTGCCGCAAACATTATGGCGCGCGAGATTGTTGTACTCGGCAAAGTGCGCGGCAATTGCCAGGCAAGCGACCGCATCGACATTCGCAGCGAAGGCTCGTTGACCGGCGATGTAGTTGCCGCAAGAATCTCCATTGAAGATGGCGCGTTCTTCAAGGGTGGCATCGACATCCGCAAGCCGGGTAGCGATCCTAAAGCCGGCGAGCCTGCGCCGGCTGAAGGCCACCAAGGGTAAGACAGTGATTCGTGGTCAGTGAATCGTGAAGCAAAGGCCGCCGGTTTGGCGGCCTTTGTTATTTAATTTCGCGTAACGCGGTGGGAAGATTGCGCATCAGACACAGCATGCAACGGGATTAAAGGCTTTTTTGCGCAGGTGAAGCTGTGACGTATCGCATTGCACGCGATGGTGAAATTCACGGGCCGTATTCAACCGCGGAGATTCTGCGGCGCATGGCTGCGGGCGATCTTGCGCCTGAAGATTTAGCGCAGGGTGACGGCCAGGAAGAATGGCTGCCGCTGGAAGAACTCTTCCCTGCTTCTCCAGTGCAAGCTCATGCAACAGGAGCGCCGAAGCTCATGGCCGATCCTCCCGATTTGCCCTGGTGGATCGCGCTGTTGATTGGGATTTTTACGCTGGGATTTTTCTTTCAGATATGGGACATCGTGCAATCGGCGTGGATGAAGCGCATTGATAAAAACAGTATTGCAG
>Ga0206848_1209_pt1 | contig 12043 bp, 12 predicted proteins | sample Alteio_BWOrgCont_18_FD_152635 | JGI IMG/M metagenome (GOLD analysis project Ga0206848, IMG submission 152635) | Enriched cells from forest soil in Barre Woods Harvard Forest LTER site, Petersham, Massachusetts, United States -... | ecosystem: Environmental > Terrestrial > Soil > Temperate forest >...
CGTGTTCATGTCTTCTCCTTTGCATCCCCTCCTGAATCAAAGTCCGATACCCGAACATCCAATCATTTGGCTTGTTTGCTCGGCGTAAACTAAGCTGGCTAGAGCATTTTCCCTGTTACTGGGTTTACCGATGCGGGCGTGCAGTGGCGTTTTCCTTGATAGAAAACGCCCATAAGCATCAACGCCCGTGGAGCAGTTACAGGGAAAATGCTCGAACGAAATCGCGAAATACGGCGCCCACCATCGTGCACTTAGAACGGAGAATCTACCCGTGGCAGAAACCCTCTACGACCTTGCAATCATCGGCGGCGGACCCGCCGGTTACACGTGCGCCATCCGCGCCGGCCAACTCGGCCTCAAAGTCGCGCTCATCGAAAAGACTGACAAACTTGGCGGCACGTGCCTCCATGTCGGCTGCATTCCTACCAAGGCTATGCTCTTTTCCGCCGAAGTTTGGGACCATCTCAAGCATGCTGACAGCTACGGTATCGATGGAGTTGCCGCACCCACGCTCAACTGGGCGAACGTGCTCAAGCGCAAGAACGACATCATCGTGAAGCACACCAAGGGTCTTGACTTCCTGATGAAGAAGAACAAGGTCACCGTTGTTCGTGGCTATGGCCGTCTCACCGGCCCTGCGGTTAACGGTGTTCTTACCGTTGATGTTGAAGGCGCCGGTAAAGTGCAGGCGAAGAACGTCGTTCTCGCCACTGGTTCGGATGCGCGCATGCTTCCTGGCTACAAAGCCGACGACACCATCCTGACCAACATCGAAATTCTCTCGCTGCCCGCGTTTCCAAAGTCGATCATCGTCATTGGCTCAGGCGCGGTAGGTGTTGAGTTCGCCTCAGTCTTTGCCAGCTTCGGTGCAACTGTCTCCATCATTGAGGCGTTGCCGCGCATCGTTCCCGTCGAAGACGAAGAAGTCTCCAAGGAGCTCACACGCGCCTACAAGAAGCGCGGCATCGATGTGAATACTTCCTGCAAGGTTGAAAAGATTGAGAAGACTGGCAGCGGCGTGAAGGTTTCTTTCACAGACGCCGCCGGCAAGCCGCAGGTGAAAGAAGCCGAGAAGGTCCTCATCGCTGTTGGCCGTGGCCCACGCACCGCCGATGCCGGCCTCGACAAAACAAAGATCCAGCTCGATCGCGGCTTTGTCCCCGTCAATGAGTGGATGGAAACTTCCGAGCCCGGCGTTTACGCCATCGGCGATATCGTCGCCGGTCTGCCGCAGCTTGCGCACGTTGGCGCGATGGCCGGCGTTGTTGTCGCCAGCAAACTCGCCGGCAAATACGCGCGTCCTGTTCGCAAAGACCGCGTTCCAGGCTGCACGTATTGCGATCCGCAGATCGGTTCCGTCGGGCTCACGGAAGCGCAGGCCAAAGAGAAGGGCTATCAGGTCAAGGTCGGTAAGTTTCCATTCGTCGGCAATTCAAAGGCCACCATTCTCGATTCGCACGATGGCTTTGTGAAGGTTGTCTCCGACGCGAAGTATGGTGAAATTCTCGGCGTGCATATTATCGGCCCGCACGCCACGGAACTTATCGCCGAGTGCGTCGTCGCTATGGAACTCGAAGCCACGGTCGAAGAGTTGATGTTCACCATCCATGCCCACCCCACGCTTTCAGAGAGCCTGCTCGATGGATTCTCCAGCGTGGAAGGCATGGCGATCAACGTGTAACCTGTACCGCATGGGAGGACGTATGCAATACAGAGTCGAGCTCATTAAATCCGAAGAAGGTTACGCTGTTGGCTGTCCCGATCTTCCAGGATGTTGGTCACAGGGCGACACCGAAGAGGAAGCCCTTGCGAACATTAAAGACGCCATCAAGGACTACCTTGAGGTTGCTGCTGATATGCAGAAGCTGCGCGAAGTGCGCTATGTGGACGTGGTCGCATCCTGATGGGAAAGCTTCCTGGCATCTCACACCAGCAAGCAGTCAAAGCATTGCAGTGAGCTGGTTTTGACATAATCCGGCAAAGCGGCCACATCATCATGTCGGATGGTTTCAAAACACTTGTGATTCCAAGAGCCAATCCGATAAATGCATTCACAATGTTTGGAATCGTCAAAGACGCTGGTCTTACCGTGGAGCAGTTCCGTAAGCTTCTATAACGGAGCTGCGCGGATGACTAGAACGCCTCATGCATCTCAACCTCCTCCATCTCGGTCGCATCTCCTATGCCGAAGGCTTGCGCATGCAAGCCGAAGTTGTTGCTGCGCGTAAAACCGGCACCATTGACGACACACTACTGCTTCTTGAGCATCCACCCGTACTTACGCTCGGTCGCAATGCCTCACGCGCCAACATCCTCGCAACAGATTCTGAACTTGCACGCAAAGAAGTTGAAGTCCACGAAACCAAGCGCGGCGGAGATGTCACGTATCACGGTCCCGGCCAGCTCGTTGGCTATCCCATCTTCGATCTTCGCGGCGATCTTCCCGGCAAGCGTGGTCCGCATCTCGGTCCGGTAGATTTTGTCCGCCTCATTGAAGAAGCGCTCATCTTCACCTGCAAAGACTTCAGCGTTCCCGCACAGCGCATCTGCAAACGCACAGGCGTTTGGACGCTCGCAGGAGGCAGCATCGCTGAAAAGAAGATCGCCGCCATCGGCATTCACGTCTCGCAGTTTGTCACCTCGCACGGCTTCGCGCTCAACGTCACTCCCGATCTTCGCGATTTTGAGCTGATTGTTCCCTGCGGCATCTCGGACCGAACCGTTACCTCGCTTGAGTTGGAATCGCCTCAAATCCCGTTGCCCACCATGGCACAGGCCGCCGATAGTGCTGCTGCAAACTTTGGCCGTGTCTTCCAGCGCCAGGTGCTCGCAGTTGAGACTCTCGAAGAGCTCCTCACCCCGTCAACTGTCATCTCGACCGAAGCATGACAGACTCACCGTCATGCGCAGTGGAGAGTTCCCTGCATTTGTCTTACGCACATACAGCCACAAGGTATTTGTATAAACATACTGCTCAGTACAAATAACACCACTAACCGAACGGATTTTCGTACAGCCCTTATTCCACAGGCATATAATCCAATTCGCTGCGCTCTATTCGCTTAAGCGAACCTGTACGCCTCATTCTTTTCCGGGAGCTTCCACCCATGCCGACCGACGTAGTTATGCCCCAGATGGGCGAATCCATCACCGAAGGCACCCTCACCAAGTGGCTCAAAAAGCCCGGTGACACCGTCTCCCGCGACGAACCTCTGTTCGAGATCTCCACCGATAAAGTTGACGCTGAAATTCCGTCTCCCGCTGCCGGCACGCTCGGCGAAATCAAGGTCGAGGAAGGCGCCACCGTTTCGGTCGGCACGATCGTCTGCTCCATCAATGAAGGCGGTGCTTCTGCAGCAACACCTGCACCTGCCGCAGCGCCAGCGAAAGAAGACACCGTAACTCCCGCCGCCGCAGCCACTGCAGCAAAAGATGCCGCTGCTTCCACTCCTGCACCTGTCGCATCTGGCCCTGGCACGGAAGTCCCGATGCCACAGATGGGCGAATCCATCACCGAAGGCACACTAACCAAGTGGCTCAAAAAAGTTGGAGACACAATCCAGCGCGACGAACCCATCTTCGAAATTTCTACTGACAAGGTCGACGCTGAAATTCCGTCGCCCGTCGCCGGCACTCTGACAGAGATTAAAGTTCAGGAAGGCCAGACGGTTTCCGTTGGTTCTATCGTCGCTGTCATCGGCGGCGCTGTTGCAGCTCCCTCATCAGCTCCTGCACAACCTGCAGCTCCTGCGGCAGCACCTGCACCAGTTGCCGCATCCGCTCCGGTCGCTTCTTCCAAAGAAGGCCTGCGCTCTTCGCCGCTGGTCCGCAAGATCGCTTCGGAAAACAATGTAGATCTCGCGCAAGTTCCCGGCACTGGCGCATCCGGCCGCATCACCAAGGCCGACATCAACGCGCATCTTGCTGGCGGCGCAACATCCGCACCTGCTGCCGTCCCCGTCGCGCCCGCCGCCGCAGCAACGCCCGCGCCTGCCAAGCCATCAGCTCCCGCTGCTCCAGCGTCTCAACCGCAGCCCGGCGAGCTTGTTCCCATGTCGAAGATGCGCGCCATCATTGCCAAGCGCATGGTCGAAAGCAAACAGACAAGCGCGCACGTCCACACCGTCTTCAAGGTGGATATGACGCGCATCGTCCGCCTGCGCGAAAAAGAAAAGAACAAGTATGAGCAGCGCAACGGCGTCAAACTCACATATATGCCGTTCATCACGCGTGCCGCTGTGGCCGCGCTGCGCAAGCATCCCATCGTCAATTCCTCCACGCAGGGTGAGGCAATTCTCTACAACAAGAACGTCAACATCGGCATCGCAGTGGCGCTTGAATGGGGCCTCATTGTTCCCGTCATCAAACAGGCTGAAGAAAAGAGCTTCTTGGGTGTAGCTCGTTCCATCGTCGATCTCGCCGACCGCGCGCGCAGCAAAAAGCTCGCTCCCGATGATGTCGCCGGTGGTACCTTCACCCTCACCAACTCCGGCATCTTCGGCGAACAGTTCGGCACGCCCATCATTGCGCAGCCGCAGTCAGCCATTCTCGGTATCGGCGGCCTCAACAAGGAGCCCATCGTCCTCACCGACAAAGACGGCCAGGACTCTATTGCCATCCGCAGCATCCAGCGCTTCACCCTTGGCTTCGATCACCGCATCATCGATGGCTCTGATGCCGGAAAATTCATGACCGACTTCAAGAGCTATCTTGAGAACTGGTCAGAAGATATCGGTTAGCGCGAGTAAGCAGTCAGCAGCACGCAGTAAGCAGAAAGGCCTTCCGAGTGGAAGGCCTTTTGCCTCGTACACACAATGCTGCTTACTGCTCACTGCCTACTGCTTACTTCTTCACCGCCCACGCAATCGCTAAATGCACCACCGTCAGCAGCGCTCCAAACGCCGCGCCAACACCCTTTAGTCGTTGCACACTTCGTTCATGTTCATCCACGCGCATCTCCAGCGCGTTCAGCCGCCCTGGCTGCCCAATTCCCATCAATTGCTCCATCTGCGACTTCAAAACCGCAAGCTCACTTAATACCTGCTTCTCAAAATCCGTCATCCACCCTCCTCCCTTGGCGAACCTTGTTTTAAACTTCGCGCCCTTTGCGTTCAAAGCTTTTGTTCTTAGCTCACGGGCCAATTGACATACATCGCACTCGAAAATCTTGAGTACAGTGGCGGCGTGCTCCCGTCGTACATCCGAACGTAGAACTTCTCCACCTGCGACGCTCTTGGAATTGAAAAGTCTCTTACTGGGCTCCTCAGCACCAGGTCAGCTGCATCCACACCGACCCCAAATTGCCAATCGGTTCGCCGCACCTCAAAACCACCGCCCGCGGGAGGCGCCATTCCGGCGTCCAACCCGAGAGCAGTCTCCGACAAGCTCGTCACCGTGAGCTGCTGCAGGTTCGCTAGCACCTCACCCGGCGTGCTCGCCGCCGTCTGCGGCAGAATCGCGTCTGCCGCTATCGCTTCGTTGAGCCGGAGACCCATTCCATCGGCCCACTCCGTCGCCCAGTCGTTCGCGAACTTGATCTTATAAGTCAGCACTTCAGGAACCGCATTGCCATCTTCCACGGCCACGCTTCGTACCAGCAGGTTCGACGTCACTCCCGCACTCGTCACTGCCAGCACATCACCAGGCCATATATCGCTTGCAGGATTTACGCATGCATACTCACCAGCGACTGCGGCAGTCCGGGAAGTCGCAAACGCGAGAATCGCCTCCGCCGCATTTTCGCAGTCCGCACTCGATCGTGCCACGGGTTGCAGCACTTTGCCCAACCACCGGCAAGTTCCCGGAGCTCCACCTGCTACCTCCTCTGCAACACTCGCCGCATCTTCAATGCGCGCCACAGAACGCCGCCGGCTGCGGTACATGACGGCAACGCGCTCTCCTGCCACCGGAACACGCCCCGAGAAGAAAGTCACCCTGCCACGTGTCCCTGTACTCGTTCCGTAGGTCGCTTCGCAATCCAACCCTTGACCAGATGTACCTGTTAACCGTGTCAGCAAGTTTCCACTAGGCAACGTACTCACAATCCAAATCGTTCCCGGCCGCGTCATGCTCACTGACCCAATTGAGCCAAACAGGTTTGCAGAATTTGCTACAACGAACCAACATGTCGCCGGCGTTCCCGCAATCGCACCCACTGCTCCCATCGCTGCAGCCGAGTCGTACAACACTGTTGCAGGAGTATTTGAAGCCGCGCCTTCATCCACCAACTCGAACACTACATCCATCGGCGCTGCCACACCGCTCAGCGGCCCAAAGTTCTCAACCACGCCATCAACCATGCAGTAATAGCGTTGCATTACCCGTTGCATCTCCACGCAGTGCAGCCGTAAGCGCAGCGTGTAGGCATGTCCTGCAGCTGGCGCAAACACTGTCCCCACCTCTGCGCCGTTCACCACGGGCACAATCCCCGTCACACCCACAGGAACGCCGCTGTCACTGCTTGTTGTCTGTCGAACACGAAATCCAGCAAAGCAATTTGCCAGTACGCTTGTGCCTTCATAAAAACCTGCCAACATTCCCACGCTCATTGCTGCCAGTTCCACAGCCCCGAGCTGCGCAACAACGCTCCCACCCATCTCAACTACATCGAGCGCGGTCACCGTAGTCTGTCCATCTGCGCCATTGCCGCCGTTCATCGTCAACCCTGTACCGGTGAGCGAAAGATGCGAACCAGGATCGACCACGCTCCATTGAGAAGCATCAATCACAGCCTCATTGAAATTGTCTCGAATCAGTGCTCGAGTTGAAGCCCCATAATCGCGATACGCCTCCTGACTCAACTCAAAGACTGTCGTCGTTCCATCGCCTTCAAAGCACTCGGTAATGTATGCTGCCGGTTCTTCTTCGCCAGAAACCGTTACATCGTTCGCCAGCTCTCGCACATTTGCCGTAGTGAGTTCTGCCACATTCAGCGTTCCATCGGCATCGCTCAGCGCATGGGGAACACTGGCCGCGGGTATCAGCGAAACCACACCACCTAGCGCGCGATATCCCGCATAAGCAACACTCGCTGCATCACCTGCATTCTTGCTCCACGGCGCTGAAGCCTTCATCGCAAACGTCCCCAGCGCTGCCGCAGACCCTCCACTCGCCACTGTAATGACGGCCGAGCCACCAACCTGCACGCGTTCTGCTAATGTCGTCAGCAGTCGACTAGCACTCAGCGGCAGCAACACCGGGCTTCGCTCTCCCGCGCCTGACCCCAACTTGTCCAGCAGCCACTCATCGCTCACTGCCGTCACCCGCGCACGATACACGGCCCCGGTGGTTGTCTCTCCCGAATAAATCCTTACCGGTTCCGTTGCAATGTAACCCGTAAATATCTCGGTTCCGCTTTCCGTCGTCACCACCACCCGCGCATGCCGCGAAGGCATAGCGAGGCCATCTATCCCCAACACAATTTCTGCAGCGCACCGCGAAGGCACATTCAGTTCACGCTGCACTGTCAACGCAGGAATATTCGGCTCTACTGCCGAAACCGCGCTGCTGTAAGCCACCGCACCTAACCCATCCAAATTGTCGATCGTAATCTTCAAGCTTCACCTCCACTCATCTCATCCCGCCACATAGCTTCGGAAGCACACCACTGTTTCGCCGTCTACCGCATCCTTCACAGGTAGCGCGCGAAAGGCAGCGCTCAGCCTCACCTTTTCAAATCCACCTGTTAGCGCAGCATTAGCTTCTGTAATCCCGCTCATCGTTTGTAACCGCGGATAGTGCCACACCACGCGCTCGCCCTGCTGTCCTTCGCCCACAAATACCGCTGACCACTCCTGGAAGAAACTCGAACCTTCCCGATCGCAGAAGCCCACGACGCCACTCACCTTCATCTCCGCCGTTGGCCCCCCTGCAATTAGCGGCGCTTCCAGCGTCAATGCTCCATTTGCAATCGAAGCAATGCGCCCCACATTCAGAGTCACGCGACGCACATAGTCCACATCAGCCAGAGCGCTCTTCACATACGCTCCGCTTACACCGCTGCCTACAAACCCTGTCGCTCCGGCATAATCAATATCCACTGCAACAAGTTCACCCACTGCAAAATTTGCCGCTGCTATCGCCCCCACCTGCAACACCGTTGCCGTTGATGCAGGCGTATTCTCCAGCACCACTGCCGCAACCCCCGTTCCGCCTGAACCCGCCACGGTCGCGCCAGTCTCCGTCTTCAGCAGATTCATCTGTTGCACGCCTGCTGCTAGCGCGAGTTGCAACTTCCCCCAGCTCTCAAATGCAAACTCTACCGTTGCATCAATCTCGCTTCGTGCTTGCAGATGAGTTGCTGCAGGTGTTCCTCTTCGCAGAGCATCAATCTTCGTCCCGCATTTTCGTTTGAAACCGGCAATCCATCCCAGGTCTATCCACGGCGCTGGCGGAGCGCACAAATTGAAACCACCATTTTGTGCAGGATCGAAAATCGTTGCTTGCTTCGCCACGCGATTCACCGGCGCGAAATAGGCTCGTATCCGCTCCACCGCAGGCGCCATTGTTTCCGTAACAACTCCGCTCATTGCTCACCCGCTTCCTGGTAACTCATTACTTCGACAGTTGCTGTCCGCATCACACGGTCGTTCTTCATCTCCGCCTGCCCAAAAACCAATCCGCCCCACCACACGTTCGTCTTCATCACGACTGCCGCTTTCCCAAGTGCTGTCCCCGCATAATTCATCTTCGTAGTCTTCTGCGGAGCCTCATTCAATATCGCCAGCAACTCACCATCCATAGCCGCCAGCATTCGTCCGCGGTCCATGCCGGCATTCACTGCTGTCCCTGCAGTCTCATAAGCAATCTCGCATTGCATTGTGACCATCGGCAGATCGCCCTTTACATCCGCCGCGGATTTCGTCCACTGCAAACGGAAACAATCCGGCGTCGCTACGTCTGTTGCCAGTTCGTTCTCTTCCACCAACACACCCGGCCGCATCAAATCTCGCAGCACAATCGTCCGGTCAGGATTCAAAGCCGCTAATCTTTCTCGCAGCACCTCATAAAACGTATCCTTCGCATTCTGCATTTCATCTCCCTCAGGAATTCCTTTGACCTCCTGGCACGATCAGGTACCCCAGGGCTTTAGCCCACAGGTTTGCGTTCTCTCATGCAGCCGCTATTACCTCGCCGGCGCCTTCAGCGAAAGGCACCAGCAATACTCTCCACTATTCGCACCTGAAGCCACGCTGTCCGTGATCTCATACACCACGCCGTCCAGCACCACACCCACTGCCGTTTCAAACAACACATCCGCTGAATCGAATCCCGAGCCAGCTCCCACAATCTTCTTCACTACGCTTGCTGACACCAACAGCTTCGCCGTGCTTTCTGCCTTGCGAAAAGCTACCGGCCCCAGCGACACATCCTGAAACTGCGGAGTCGCCAACCCCAACTCTTCAGCCGCACTCCCAGAAGCAGCCGGAGCCGACAGCCGCAACATCGCTTTCCATCCACCAAGCGTTCGCAGCGCCGTCTCTGCGATACGTTCCGCGCCTTCTGCATTTGCCATCGCTATCCCAGCCTCTCTGCCACATAGGGCCGCAGCAATGCTGCCACCTGACTATCGATAATGCTTCCACTGAAGTATTGCGTCTGCAGCGTGTCCAGCTTGCTCGCCTTCACGTTGAACCCAGGCGTCGCCTGCGCATTCTTCACCACCTGCGCGCATGCAACCTTCACCGCATCAGGGATCGTCGCCAACCCAGCGGTGTATCTCACCTCCGCCTCGGAATAGCGCAATCCCATCACGTTCCATGCAAACCGGAACTCGCCCGTCGGCAAGCTCACTTCCAGCGTTGAAGGATCAACTGTCACCCATTGCCCCGGAATTGCAAACGCCGCCGCGAAAATGCTCTGCAGCGCCGCATCTCCATACAGTTCCTCATGTCGGCCCGGTCGCATGTATCTCGCCTTCACCGAATCCACACTCCCCAGCGGCCCGTAACTCAGCCGCACCGTCTGCGCCTCCAGAGGAACTCGCATGCGCTCCGTGTAGCTCGCCGTGCATAGTGTTGGTCGTCGGCAATACGCCTCCATCATTGCGGAGGCAGCCGTAACCCACGCGTCCGCTGTCTCCGCACTCAATCCAAACTCCGCATACTCCGCGGGCAACAAATATCCCATCGCAATCTCCTTATCCCTCAAGAAAGCAGCCGGAGCGCCACCACGCTCCGGCCACTATCCTCTATCCCCTAATCACCATCCCCTGTCTTTAGCGGTCCACCAGCACCTGGTAGTGCGCATAGTTCGCGCCCTTCACCACCACTGCGCCGAACTTCACAGCGACATACTGGCTCGCCAACGACCCCGGCATTCCAAGCTGGAAGATCCGAGGGTTCGGTTCACCCAGCCAGTGGTATTCGATCAGGTCTTCCGTCACAATGTACGCCGGCAGCACCGCGCTTCCCGAACCAGGCGTGCCCGTGTACGGTAGCGTCCACTCAGGAATCAGCGGAATATCGCCCGCCTGCGTGCTCAGCGTCTTCACCGTCAACCCGCCTTCAATCGGCTTGGTGTTCAGCACCACATTGAACTCCGTCTTCATCTCGCGGTCGATCAGGTCAAGCAGGACCGGGTTCGCATAGATCGCCGTCGGCCGCACTCCATAACTGGTGTTCGAAATCATCTGCGCGATGGTCGACTTCAGCCCATCCACAATCGAAGCACCGCTTCCGATCGTCGTCGTGTTGCCGCCGGCCGCAATCTGTCCCGCCGCGCCAAAGTATTGCGCTGTCGTTGGCGAACTCAGACTCGTATCCGTGCCGTTCCACAGCGCCACGTCATGCGTCCGTAGTACACCTTCAATCGTGTCCGTCAGGTCCTTGGCCTGCAGATACGCGAACTGGCTCTGCTGCTTGCCCAGCTCAATATCGAACAGGTTGTAGTTGATCTGTGCAACCAGCGCCTTCAGCGGAACGCTGTGCTCAATACGAGTCGGCGAGACCACCGGCGCTACGATATTGCGCGGGTCTACAAATCCAGCCGATGCTGATGGGGCCGGGATAAGCGTCTCCTCAAAGTACCGCGAAGGATGTCCCGTCGCCGGTACCTGCTTGATACGCTGCCCAAACGCACCACGTCTCCGCACCAGGTCCAGAATCTCCGTCTGGTATAGCGGAACCTCTATCGCACCCGGCCCAATGTAATCGGCCGCTGCACTGATCTCCGTAAACTTTGCATTCATTCTTGTCTCCTCATTTCTCGTTGCAAAACAAAAGCGCGACCTCAGCCGCGCAGCAATTATTTGAAGTTGTCATCCTGAGCGAAGCGTCATGTTGCTATCGTGACGCGAAGTCGAAGGACCCCGACGGCGCCAAATTCACCTCTGAGGTTCGTTCCCTTTCAGCTGCGAATCACACCATGATTCCCTCACCCCAACAACCCCGCCCTCATCAACTCCGCCTTCACAGCGATGCGCTGTTCCACACTCAAATGAGCCAGCGCACCATCAATCGCTCCAGCCTCCAGCGTCACTGCTCCCACATCCACACCTTGCTTGGTCAGCATCGTCGACGTCCCCGGGCTCAGTGTCTTGCGTCCTGTGCTCGCTGTCAGCGAAGCAATCTTCGTCTCCGCTTCATTCAGTCGGCGTGTCAACTCGATCACCTGCGTGCTTTCAGCTTCACCAACAATCCGAGCCACGCTTGCCTGCGCTTCAACCGCCACTTCATTCTGTCGAGTTACCGCACGCTCCAGCGCCTCAGCTGCTGCTGCCAGCCTTTCCAATATTGCATGCAAATCCACGATCATCGTCTCCTCCATTCCATCTCCTTTGTCTTCCTTCGCGAACCTTGTCTTTAAACTTCGCGCCCTTCGCGTTCAAAGCTTTCTACTTGCACCTGCACGCCGCTTCAATCGGAACGACGTCTCCCGATACGCCGCCTTCTCGCGCAGCAAGATCGCCGCTCCAGTAAACGTCGCCCGCGTTAGCGTCCACACTGGCGCACGCATATCGGCAACATGGGCCTCAGCGAGCTCATAGCTCATACCCATCTCTCCAGTTCCTGCCGCCAGCCCACCCACCCGCGCCTCCATCTCA
>Ga0206848_1210_pt1 | contig 11952 bp, 13 predicted proteins | sample Alteio_BWOrgCont_18_FD_152635 | JGI IMG/M metagenome (GOLD analysis project Ga0206848, IMG submission 152635) | Enriched cells from forest soil in Barre Woods Harvard Forest LTER site, Petersham, Massachusetts, United States -... | ecosystem: Environmental > Terrestrial > Soil > Temperate forest >...
TCGGTGTGAGTGAGGCAGGGATAGAGGACAACGGAAAGTAGAGATAAAAAAGGTTCTTCGACGCACTACCCCGAGCTAAACTGCGCTCGGGGTTTCTTTTGTCCATGATGAGTGGGATGAGTGGATAGCTACTCTCATTCAGAGGAGGGTGTGGTTATGAAGAGCCTGTTCGATGTGGCGGTGGTGGATCAGGTAAAGGCCCGGTTAGGACAGTTGGAGCCGCAGAGTGAGAGGCTGTGGGGCAAGATGACCGTGGCGCAGATGGTGGCGCATTGCGCGATGAGTATGCAGTGGGCGGTAGGAGATACGGTGCCTGAAAATGGGCCGCTGGCTGCTCGCGTGATGGGGCGGCTGGTGAAGCCACTGGTGCTGCGGAATGATGACCTGATGCGGAAGCATTCGCCGACGATCCCGAGTCTCATTGTGACGGATGAACGAGACCTGTACAAGGAGCGGGAGCGATTAGCAGGATTGATTAACCGGTTTGCGGCGGGTGGGGCGGCGGGGTGTACGCGGAATGCGCATAGCTTCTTTGGGAAGATGACGCCGCAGGAGTGGGCGATTTTGATGTACAAACATCTTGACCATCATTTGCGGCAGTTTGGGGTGTGAGGATGAACATACTGTTGTGGGTTCTGCAAATCGCTGCTGCGTTTCTGTATGCGTCGTCGGGTGTGATGAAGGTCTTCATGTTCGACAAGGTGAGCCAGGATGTGCCGTCTTTTGGCGCGTTGCCGCGGAATGTCTGGATGATGCTGGGTATAGTGGAACTGGTGTGCGTGGCTGGGCTTATTGTGCCGGATGTGTTGCATTGGTATCCGATGCTGACGGTGTGGGCGGCTGCTTTGTTGGCGGTGGAGAGCCTGGTGTTTATTGGGGTGCATGTGAAGTATCGCGAGGTTTCAGCTACGGTTTTGAGCGCTGTGCTGGGGCTAGTGATGGCGTTTGTTGCTTATGGGCGAATGATTTTGTCGCCGATTTATTGAGCGGCGTGAATGCGCTACTACGTTTGATGGGAGCGGGTTATGGCGAATCTGGCGGTGGTGTTTCAGTCAGGAAAAGGGCATACGAAGGCGCTTGCAGAGGCAATCCTCAAGGGCATTCACAGCGTTGAGGGAGTGAGTGGCCAGCTTCTTGAAATCCGTGGACAGGATGTTAAGGACGGACGTTTTGCGAATGAGGCACTTATGGGCGCGCTCGACAGCAGCGATGGAATTGTGTTTGGGTGTGCGACGTATATGGGAAGCGCGTCGGCCATCTTCAAGGCGTTTCTTGAGGCGGCGTTTATGCCGCGGTGGTTTGAGCAGAAGTGGAAAGATAAGATTGCTGCGGGGTTTACTAATTCGGCTTCTCAGAATGGAGATAAACTTACGACGCTGTTTCAGTTATCGGTTTTCGCTATGCAAATGGGGATGGTGTGGGTTGGGGTTAGTGATCTTCCTGGAAATAACTGGAGCGGCGGCGCGCGTAGCGACTTGAATCGGTTGGGTACGTGGCTGGGTGCGATGGGGCAGAGTAATGCGGATGAAGAGTTGCCGAGTGTTGGGGATACTGATACGGCAGAGCGGTTGGGCGTGCGGGTTGCAGTGATTACGCGGCGGTTTAAGGATGGGGTTGCGTTTGAGACGGAGCGGATGACGGAGCCGGAGTTTCGGAAGGGGAATATTGCGCGGAGAGATGCGGTTGCTGGTGGGCGGGGATGAACTCTCTGTCTTTAATGATTTATCCGGACGGCGGGGTGGTTGGGGATTTGCCTATGTCTTCTAATAGCCGAGCTATCATCGGACGAGCGTAGACAGACACAGGGTCTTCATCTCGGTTGTTGCCGTGGTAATACTCCCCTTCATCGAAGGCTGAATAGACGTCCCAAAAGACCTGAGGTCTGGGTCTACTTGTGTTAGTAACGGGACCAAAGAGGTCGTTTACCACAGCGTCGCAAAACTCGAACGACAGTTCTGAGCTGTTGAAGCCAAGTGCCAGGTACTTAGCAATCCCATCAAAGAGCTGAGATCGAGACCAACCAGAAATTGCCGTCCAACGTTCCACGTCTGTTTCAGTAAGGTGGCGATCTAAATCGCGGTAGTGAGCGCCATCCTTGTAGATCGTCTTTAGCTCGCCAATGATGTCGGCTACCTGCATGAGGTAAGACTAAATGAGGCTACAGCTTGGCATGGCAATTGGCGAGTTACGGATTTATGGTTGAACTCGTTGATTTTCAGGCTGCGGACGCGACCTTCTTGCTGGTCTTGCGGGCCGCCTTGATTAGGATGCGGAGGGCTTCGTTGACGGATTCGGCGTCAGGGAAGGCTGCGGCAACGTCTGGCGCGAGGGTGACCATGACGGTGTCCGGGCGGAAGCGGTTAGCGTATTTTCCGCGGATGCCATTGGAGAAGTCGTATTCGGGGCGCATATCGTCATCTGTCTTGATCGCTTGCTTAGATGCTTTGCTCATATTGCCTCCTTTCTTTAGGTTCTGCTTTGCGGGCGCTAATGATGCGGATAGTTTGGTCATCGTCAGTGTGTACTACGAGCAGCAAAAGTTGACTTACTGATTTTCCGAGGGCGATCCAGCGTTCCTCTTCTTGAGAATGCGCCATGTCGGGGATCACGATCAAGAGGGGATCGAGAAAAACTGTAGCTGCTTCTTCAAAATCTATTCCGTGCTTGTCGCGATTGGTTTGCCTTTAAAGGGTCCCAGACGATCTTCTGAGGCTGCACTTATACCCCCACGGGGAAGGGTTTGGGGCTGGATTCGTCGGTGTTTGCGCCGCCGGTGCGCCAGCGGTCGAAGCGGCCTTGCAGGAGGCTCATTAAGCCCGTGTACCAGTAGCCGCCTACGAAGATTAGTAAGAACGGCGGGGTGAAGAAGTTGCCGCGGACGAGGTTGTAGTAGATGGCCCAGGCGAAGAAGCTTCCCAGAGCTAGCTCGATCCAGGGAGCGACGTTGAGGCGCTTGCGGTATTTCTTTGCGGCGGCGGAGGTCTCGCCCTTCTTTTGGATGCTGTACTTGGGTGTGCGGGCGAAGGCGGACTGGATGCCGAAGAGGGCTTCCATGACGGCCTTGGTATTGGTGACCGTGAGGCCGATGCCGAGGGCCATGAGGCCGGGAAGATAGAGGAAGGTCTTCATCCACGTTTTGGGGAAGAGGACGCGCTGGCTGACGAGATAGAACGTGGCGATCGAAAGTGTGGACGCGGTGAAGAGCGGCAGATCGATGATAAGCATCTGGAACCAGCCCTGCAGCGACTTGATGATGGTGACGGGAACGATGAGCGCCGTCATGACAACCATGAGCGGGTAAGAGAGATTGGCCGTGAGGTGGTAGATGGCTTCAATCTTCTGCTTGCGGGGGATGGTGGATTTCCAGATGAGGGGCAGGCACTTTTTGCTGCACTGGATGAGGCCTTTGGCCCAGCGCGCCTGCTGGGTTTTGAAGGCGGTCATCTCGATGGGCAGCTCGGCGGAGCACTCGATGTCTGGGAGGTATTTGAACTTCCAGCCGGCTAGCTGGGAGCGGTAGCTGAGGTCGGTGTCTTCGGTGAGGGTGTCATGCTGCCAGCCGCCTGCGTCGGTGATGGCCTGGCGACGCCACATGCCGGCGGTGCCGTTGAAGTTGAAGAAGTCGCCGGAGCGTGAGCGTGCTCCGTGCTCCAGGACGAAGTGGCCGTCGAGGAGGATGGCCTCGATCTGGGTGAGCATGGAGTAGTCGCGGTTGAGATGCGTCCAGCGGGTCTGGACCATGCCGATGTTGGGCTCTGCGAAGTGATGGATGACGCGCATGAGCCAGTCGGTGGGCGGGACGAAATCGGCGTCGAAGATGGCGACGAACTCGCCTTTGGCTACGTCGAGGCCTTCGTCGAGCGCGCCGGCTTTGAAGCCGTGGCGGTTGGTGCGATGGATATAGACGATGGGATGGCCGAGCGCGGCGTAGCGCTGGACGATTTCTGCGGCGACCTGCTGGGTTTCGTCGGTGGAGTCGTCGAGAACCTGGATTTCCAGGCGGTCGCGCGGGTAGTCGATGGCGCAGACGGATTCGATGAGGCGGTCGATGACAAACTGCTCATTGTACATGGGGAGTTGGATGGTGACGCGGGGCAGCTCCGCGAAGTGCTGGGGCGGATTGGGATTGTAGTTTTTGCGGTACTTGAAATAGAGGTAGACGAGCGTGTAGCGGTGCAGGCCGTAGATGGCGAGCAGGATCATGACGGCGAAGTAAGGGATGAGGAGCGTGGCGTCAAAGGCGTTCCAGCGATAGAGGTTGTTGAAGGTGGTGTCTGCCCACTGGTTGCGCCAGTGATGGAAGGTTTGGGAGAGGCTGTTCTGTGGCGCGAAGGCTATGGCTGCCAGACGGGCGAGGTGCGGGAGGCCGGATTGAATGTGGCTGGCGAGCGCGGCGAACAGGGGTTGAGCCTCCAGATGGGCTAAAGGGTATTGTAAGCGAGCAAGTATGAGAACTGAGTTCCGCTGGTTCGCGCTAGGGCAGCTGGAGCTTTGTGGTTATCGTGGACTTTTCAGACTCCAGAACATGGATTTCCTGGGCGTCGTCAAGGCCGGGATATTTTTTTGTGGTATCGAAGTGAAGCTTTTCCTGGTACTGGCCTGATTTTGGGTCGTAGAGATAGGTGTGGATCCGGTAACGATGCTGCGAGAAGTGGGTTTCGGTTTTGAAATCCCAGAGGAAGTCGGCAGTGACAAGGATGGGTTGAGGCGAGATCCCGGGAAGTTGCCAGATCTTGTATTCACTTTGGTTTGTGAGTTGAATTTTGGGTGAGAGCTTTACGAATTCGCCGTTGCGGATGACGAGGAGCGAGTAGTCAGTAAGTGTGCCGCTGCCGCAGCCGGAGAATGTGGCAAAGAAGAGGATCAAGGGCTGGCCGTTGAGTTCGCCGATGGGAAGTGCTTCCGGTTCGAGTCCGAAAGTGTAGAGCATTTCACTCGGCGGCGCATAGCAGTGCTCTTCTCCTGATGAGCCAGTGCAGATGCGCGCGGGCTTTTTGCCGGAGCAGCCATCTTCGTCCTCGTCGCCGGCGAGAACGTGAAATTGCGCATGGCAGATGAGTGCTCCAAAACACAGAATTACAACCGCCAAAGAGAAGCTGCGCAGATTCATTCGCCTCATTCTACCTGTGTTTCAGTGCGAGCGGCTTGTCAAACACCAGTTGTCGGGGGACGCGTGGGTGGCGTAGTGTTTGAGGCATTGAGGAGTATTTTGCACTTATGTCGACATTGACCAGCCTTGCTGTTGCTGCCGCTGGCGGCAGTTTTTTGCTTGAAGACCGCAGGCCTGAGGAGGTGTTTACTCCGGAGGATTTTACGGAGGAGCATCGGCAGATTGCGGCGACGGCGGCGAAGTTTGCCAAGGAAGAGATTATGCCGGCGGCTGAGGCTGTGGAGGCTAAAGAGCCGGGTGCGGTGCGGGGGCTGCTCGAAAAGGCCGGCGAACTTGGGTTTCTGGCGGCTGACATTCCTGAGGAGTACGGCGGGTTGGGGATGGATAAGACGAGCTCGGCCGTGATTGCGGACCAGCTTTCGGTGCTGGCGAGTTATTCGACGGCATTTGGGGCGCATGTGGGGATTGGGACATTGCCGATTGTGTGGTTTGGGACGGCGGAGCAGAAGCAGAAGTATCTGCCCAAGCTGGCGACTGCGGAATGGGTGGCGGCGTATGCGCTGAGCGAGGCTACGTCGGGTTCGGATGCGATGAATGTGCGGACGCGGGCGGTGCTGACCGAGGATGGGCAGCACTACATCCTGAACGGAGAGAAGATGTGGATTACCAACTGCGGGATCGCTGATTTGTATACGGTCTTCGCGAAGATTGATGGAGAGAAGTTTTCAGCGTTCCTGGTGGAGCGGACGTTTGCGGGTGTGACTGTGGGCGCGGAGGAGCACAAGCTGGGGATTCGCGGGTCTTCGACTTGCCCGCTGGTGTTGAGCGATTGCAAGGTACCGGTGGGGAATCTGCTGGGTGAGGCGGGCAAGGGGCATCATATTGCGTTCAATGTTCTGAATGTGGGGCGGTTCAAGCTGGGCGTGGCTTGCGTGGGCGGGGCGCGGTATGCGCTGGGCGAGATGATTCGCTATGCGAAGGAACGCACGGCGTTTGGGAGAGCGATTGCGGAGTTCGGGCTGATTCAGCGGAAGATTTCGACGAGCGCGGCGAGGCTGTATGCGTCGGAGAGCATGGCGTATCGGACGATTGGAATGATTGATGCGGCACTGTCTGCTCTGACGGAAAGCGAGTCCAAAGAGCCGAAAAATATCCAGAAGAAGATTGAAGAGTATGCGGTGGAGTGTTCCGTGCTGAAGGTCTACGCCAGCGAGGCGATGGGCTATGTGGCCGATGAGCTGGTGGCGACAATGGGCGGATATGGGTATGTGGAGGATTATCCAGCGGAGCGTGTTTACAGGGACGCGCGGATCAATCGGATATTTGAAGGGACGAATGAGATTAATCGACTGATTGTGACGGGCTGGTTGATGAAGCGGGCGCTGAAGGGGCAACTGCCACTGCTGCCTGCGATCAAGAAGCTGATGGATGAGGTGATGCAGCCGCCTTCATTTGATGAGGGTGATGGAGCGGGTGACGCGCTTGGCGCTGAAACGGAGAAGCTGGCCGCAGTGCGAAAGCTTGCGTTATTTGCTGCGGGCGTGGCGAGCCAGAAGTATATGGCTGGGCTAGAGGAGCAGCAGGAGATTATGGCGGACCTGGCGGATGCGATTGCGCAGGTGTTTGCGCTGGAATCGTGCATTTTGCGGGCGCGAAAGATGGCGGGCAACGCTAAGGCGAAGGTTGCGGCGCAGATGACGGGGTTGATTGCGGAAGAGGCTCTGTCAATCACGAATGAAGCTGCAAAGCGCGTGCTGGCGGCTTGTGGTGAAGGTGACAAGTTGCGGACGCAGCTTGCGATTCTGCGGCGGCTGGGTAAGAGTTTGCCAGCGGATACGGTGGCATTGAGTCGTGCGGTGGCTAAGGAGTGTGTGGCGTTAGAGCGCTATGCGCTCTAACGCAGATCACGGTTCGGCCTTGTGGCTTTAGCTTCTTTCCAGCACGAGGTGCGTTGCGTATTCCGAGGCTTTGTGATCGGTGATGGAGTAGCCGAGGGCGTGGAGATCGATGCCCTGCAAGAGTGACTCGCCCTGGCCGAGAAGAACTGGCACGGATGCTAGATGAAGAGAATCGACGAGTCCTGCTTGCAGGTACTGCCTAACCGTTGATACTCCTCCTCCGATTTTTATGTCTTTGCTGCCTGCGGCTTTCTTCGCAAGCTCCAATGCCTCATCAATTCCGCCGGTGACGAAGTAGAAGGTGGTTCCACCTTCCATCTCCAAAGGCTCGCGCTTGTGATGTGTGAGAACGAAGGTTGGTGCGTGGTAGGGAGGATTGGGGCCCCACCAGCCCTTCCAAGATTCGCCAGACTGGTCCTCGTTTGGCCATGGGCCACGTATGGGACCGAACATATTGCGGCCGAGGATAAAGGCGTCGAAGTTGTCCATGGCGCGGTGGGCGAATTCATCGTCGATGCCGCTGACTGTTCCGCCTTCCTGACCATGCATGGAGCGAAATGTATTTGTGTGAAAGAACCATTGGAAGATTTCGGTTCCGCGCTTTCCAAGGGGATCGCTCAGGCTTTGCTCGATGCCGGCGCCGAAGCCGTCGAGTGAGATGCCAAATCCTGCTACGCGAACTTTAGACATATTTTCCCTTCTCTCAACTGTGTGGAGTTATTTAGACGGATGCCAATGGACTTTCAGGCGGGCAGGCGTTCGATGGTGGCGACTGTGATGTCGTCTTCCTGGCCGAAGTCTACGGCTGCTTTTGTAACGGCGGCTGCTGTGCTGACGGAGATGGCCTGGGCGCGGTCGAAGCCGAAGAGTTCGCCGGCCTGGTTACGGGCTTCTACGACTCCATCGGTATAGAACGTGAGACGGCTTCCGGGTGGGAGCGCGAAGGTGATGGATTGGTAATCGCCGCCGGCTGAGACGCCGAGGGGCAGCGCGCCCGGAAGTTCAATCTCTTTGCCATCGAGATAGGGTGAAAGATGTCCTGCATTGGCGATTGTGACGAGTCCGTTGTGCGCGATGTGCGCGGCGAGCGCGGTGGAGAATCCTTCACCGGCGCTGCCTAGCAGGCGATCGTGAAGCTTGCGCAGAATGCGTGCAGGGTCGTGGGTTTCCTCCGCGGTGGCGCGGACGATGCCGACGAGCATGGAGACGAGCATGGCGGCGGAAAGGCCTTTGCCTGCGACGTCTCCAATGACGATGAGGATTCCGCCAGCGCCGTCAGAAAGTATCTGGAAAAAATCTCCGCCGACCTGCTGCGCGGGAGTGTAGACCGAGTCGACATGAAAGCCGGCGAATGTCTCGTTGCTCTGCGGCAGAATGAGCTGCTGGATGTGCCGCGCGGCGAGGAACTCGCTTTCAAGAGCTGCTTTCTCCTTGTTGATGGAGATGTGGTGGCGTGTCTCCCGCATGAAGGCCGTGACGAAGCCTGAGTAGCCGATCGAGATGGCAATGGCGATGGCTGCGGAATCGAAGCCAAGGCGCGTTGTAAGAGCGGCCGTCTCGGCGGGATTGAGCTGATTGAGGTGTCTGGTATCGGGTAGCCATTTGGCAACCATGGTCATGAAGAAAATCTGGAAGGCTAGGAAGGGAAGAAAGAATAGCCAGAATTTGCGGCGCAGGGTAACGCCCGCGTAAACGTAGAAGATGGCGAAGGAGCCAGAGAGCAGCACGTTGAGCGCGTAGTGTAGGGGAGTGCTGCGGCCCATATTGGAGATATCGCTGATGATGCCCATGATGGCAAAGGTGAAGAAGACAGCGATGAGGAAGAGAGCGAGATTCTTCCTGGAGATATTGCTCCATAGGCTCGGGGTTTTGACAGAGGCAGGAGGCATTCTTCAGGAATCTCCGGTACGGATGCGATTTTTCGGGCGCGCTTTCGCAGTGCCGGTGTTCCGGCAGAGGGATGGATGTGAGTGTATCGGAAACGAGGGACAAAGGTTATAGATAATGGGCAAAAACTATAGATCTACCCATCCTTCGCACAAAAAATATGCGAAGGATGGGCGGGGACTGCGCTTATTGAACGATGGCGGGCTTGACGAAGTTGGCGGGGACGACGAGGGACTGAGAGCCGCCGTTGAAGTCCTTCATGATGGCGTTGTAGACGCCGGTCATGCAGGTGGGGTCATTGAAGATGAGACCGAGTTCGCGGTTACTGTTGAGCGATGCGGCGGTGCAGTTTTCCGAGCCGAGGAAGAGCGTGGCCTGCGCGGTGTTGTAGTCGGCGAGGAAGGCTTTGGCGTGGATGTAATAGCCGGTGCGCGAAGAATACGTGGCGACTTTCGCGCCATCTGACTTGTAGGTTTGCAGGATGGCTGTGTAGGAGCCGGTCATGTTTTCCTGCACGAGGGTGACGGCGACTCCGCGCTTGAGCGCGGCTTCAATGGCGGACTCGATGCCGGTGTCGGACATTTCTTCCTGCGCGATGAGGAGAGTTTTCGTTGCGCTGTTGATGACGCCGAGGATGGAGGCGCGCGAGTTGGTGGGGGACCAGACGAGATTGTCGCCGGTGGGCGGGGTGATGGATGCGTTGGTGAAGTCGGCGGCGAAGGTGGTTTCGATGGCGGCGATATCGGCGGCGTCATTGGTGATGACGGCGAAGTCGCGCGTGGTTGGGTAGTCCTCCGTGGTGAGATTGAGGGTCATAATGGCGGAGGTGGCAGAGTCAACCGTGATGGTCTTCTGGTGCGTGACTGCGTAGACGGGATTGGCCCAGTGGACCTGGACGCCGCCTTTGGTGAGTGTGTTGTAGGCATCCGTGTTGCTCGACTTTTCGTTGTTCTGGTCGAGAATGACGCGGACGGAGATGCCTTTGGATGCGGCTGTGGTGAGGATCGAGGTGACCTGGGTGTCGGTGAGCTCGTACATGGTCATGTCGATGGTCTTGGTGGCCGAGGAGAGCAGGTTGTAGATGGCTGTAGGGCCATTCGGGCCGTCATCGGGCATGGTGATGAGGGTATAGGTGGTGTTGCTGGTTGTTGGCGTGGGTTTTTTATGAGTTGGTTCTTTATGGGTGGGTTCTTTCTTTTTGTGCTCGGTCTCGGATGTGGTGTGCCTGGTGCTCATTGCGTAATCTCCCTTTGAGTGGAAGTTGGGGGACGGTTCTCAGGAACGATCGCGCCGGGGTTTGCGATTTCTCCGGTCTCGGCGATTTTAGCGTTGCCGGGCATGGTTGCGCGCGGGGGTTGAGTGAAGCCTGCATGAATTGTGATTGGGGTTGGAGGGGCGTTTCTGTGGTATAAGTGTTGAAAAAAAAGATGGCCCGATTCTTGTGAATCGGGCCTGATGATTTGGTTCTGATTACGGGATTGGAGCGGCGGTGGCGGTGACTTGTGTGGCTCCTTTGCTGTCGAACGAGTCAGAGGTGAAGATGACGGTGGGTTTACCGATGGGAATAAGAAGGGATGATTCCCACTTGTTGTGATGGGTCACGGGTTCCAGAAACGTAGAGCCGCCTATGGGAGCAGTGCCAACGTACGAGGTGATGTCTGCGTTGATGTGGAATGCCAGTTGGCGGTCGAGTTCATTTACACGATCTACATCAAAGTTAGTGCCCACATCGACCCATGTGAGTTGTTTGGTATTTTGGGTATCCGTGTTGACGGGTATTCTGGTCTGCGCACGAATGGAATCTCGGGTGCCTCTTTCTGTACTGATGGTTGTGGAATAAGTACGGCTGTTAACCACCTTTCCATCTGCGTCGAGATTCTGCAAGACGAGTTTCAAATGATAAAAGTGGCTTGGTGTAGCGGGCTTGATTGTGGATTGTGCGCCGTCATCCTGAGCGGATAAAGCGGGCGCACAGGCCAGTGAGGCGAGAAGCAAGCTAAAGGCAAATATTGCTTTGCGCATGGGGTCTCCTTTGTTATCGATTCGGTTCTGTTTCTGGCTTCTCTAATGCAAGTGGTTGAATCGTGATTTCTGCAATGTGTAGAGGCTCATCTACCTGTTGTTGAGCGGCTAGTGCTGCATTGCGTTCGGATGCGGGCGCGGTTGCGACAAAATGGACTAATGCCTGTTCTTCGGATGAAAGTGGGCGTGGGGTGGGGAAGACGTCGAGCTTGGGTAAGGTTGCGGGCGCTGTGTGTGTGGTGTGTGACGCGACTACGCGCGGCCTGGGTTTATGTTCTGGAATCTGTGCGGCCTGTGCAATGGAGTTCTCTGGTGTGGCCTGCGTGTGCAGTGCGGGTTCGCGCTGCGCTTGGCGTATCGGTTCTGTGCGGTCGTGTCGCGGATAGAGCATCAGCATAAGAACAATGCACGCGGCGATGGGTAGAGCGATTGCCCACGGAAGCCAGCGGCGGCGCGTGGGTTCGGGCTTACTTGTGTCGGCGGCAAGATTTGCGAGGACGCTGGCTTCGAGGCCTGCGCGTGGCTCGGCGTATGTCGAGAGCGCGGAGTCGATGAGCTGATCTAGTTCGCGGTCTTCAGGAAGGGATTCGAGGGCGGCGAGTTTTTGCTTGAGCAGTTGGCGGGCGCGCTGCAGGCGTGTGCGGACGGTGCCTTCCGGAATGTTGAGGATGTCGGCGATGAGACGTGAATTGAGATCGTCGAATGCGGAAAGCACGAGCGGCAGGCGGAGGTCTTCGGGGAGCGTGTCGATCATGGCGTGGATGCGGCGGTGATGATCGGTGGCTAGGAGTGTGTGCTCGGGTCCGGGATGGTGCGAGGGGATTTCAACAGTTGCCTCTGGATCGGAGACGACGGGATGCGTGGCGTGGCGGCGATCGATGGCACAACGCCAGGCGACGCGCGCGATGTAGGCGCGTTCGTTGTCCGCTAGCTGCCAGCCGCCATGTCGGTAAAGCTTCAAGAATGTCTCCTGCACCGCGTCCTCGGCATCATGTGCGTTGAGCAGAACGGCGTAGGCCACGCGATAGGCGAATC
>Ga0206848_1207_pt2 | contig 11900 bp, 10 predicted proteins | sample Alteio_BWOrgCont_18_FD_152635 | JGI IMG/M metagenome (GOLD analysis project Ga0206848, IMG submission 152635) | Enriched cells from forest soil in Barre Woods Harvard Forest LTER site, Petersham, Massachusetts, United States -... | ecosystem: Environmental > Terrestrial > Soil > Temperate forest >...
CCTTCAACCACTATTCGTTGGGTTCTTGTGGCCAATGGTTTTACGATACCATTGCGGGAATTAGTGTGGATCCTCAGGCAGTCGGATATGCGAATGTCATCATGCATCCTCAGCCAGGGGGAGGGATGACTTGGGCCAAGGGAAGCATGTTAACCGCTCATGGACTGGTGACGACATCATGGACGTTGGATGAGCAGACTTTTACGCTCGACTGCACCGTTCCCATGAACGCCACCGCTACCGTCATCCTTCCCGCTTCCAATGCCCAGGCGGTTGCGGAAGGAGGCAAGTCGCTTTCACAGGTGAAGGATATCGTCATCCAGACGAAAGATGTGCCGGAGGGGGAAACGATTCTCTCCATTGGATCTGGATCTTACCACTTCACCTGCCCGCGCTAAACTGCCCAAGAAAAATGTCTTTTGCAGTGGCTAGGAAAATTAAGATATAGTGTACATAGACTCCTCGCTCCCAAACTCTGTTTGGGAGCGTCTTCCTGTGCCTCGCGAAATTCCATTTCGCGCCAAATGGCTTCCCATCTCTGGTGTTGTGAGCTTGGGGATTGGCAATGAAATTACCTCAGCAAGTGCGTTCCCAAATAGAGTTTGGGAGCGAGGCTGTGAATGATAGTTTAAAATGCTCCATGCCCCTCTTAAGGAGGGAGGGCTTGGATTCTCGTTTTCTAAAGCCGTTGGGAATGAGAACTATCGCGAATCATCAGTCCGTAATGATATCGCCGAAGGTTTTGCCCGCGGGGATCATCGGCAGCACATGTTCGGTGAAGGGCACCATGACATCCAGGGCATAGGCGCCCTTGGCATCGATCAGACGCTGAAGCGCACCTTCAAGCTCCTTCTTATGAAGCACCCGCTCACAGGTGATGCCGAAGCCCTTGAAGATCGTCGGATAGTCGGGGTAGATGCCCGAGCGGTTGGAGGGATCTCCAAGATAAGTATGGCCGCGATTGCTATCGAAGAAGCGATCTTCCCATTGCACCACCATGCCGAGATGCTGGTTGTTCAGGATGATCACTTTGGCGTGAATTTTCTCCACCTTGGAGGTGGCGAGTTCCTGTAAGTTCATGAGGAAGCTGCCATCGCCATCGATGTCGATCACCTGTTTGTTGGGACAGGCTACCTTGGCGCCGAGTGCCGTGGGATAGCCGAACCCCATCGTGCCGAGGCCGCCGGAAGTCAGGAAGGTGCGGGGCTTGATGAAATCGTAGAACTGCCCGGCCCACATCTGATGCTGGCCCACGCCGGTCGTGATGATCGCTTCGCCCTTGGTCATCTCGTAAAGTTTCCGAATCACCAATTGGGGAGCGATCTTGTCGGAGTAATCGTCGAATTTCAGCGGATGCGCGGCACGCCACGCGGCAATGTCTTTAGTCCATGCGGGAAATTTCTTCCGTGCGCGACCTTCCTTTCGGATCATGGTGTTGAGCCGTCCCAGGGCGTACTTTACATCGCTGAGGATGGGCAGATGCACATGCTTGTTCTTGTCGAACTCGGCGTAATCGATGTCGATGTGAACGATCGTGCCGTGCTTGGCAAACTCCGATACTTTGCCCGTCACGCGGTCATCAAAACGCACGCCAAAAGCGAGCAGCAGATCGGCCTCGTTCACCGCGCGGTTCGCATAGTAGGTGCCGTGCATGCCGAGCCATTTCATGGAGAGGGGATGGGTTTCCGGGAAACAGCCGATGCCCATGAGCGTCGTTGTCACCGGAATATTGGTCAGCTCGGCAAATTCGAGCAGTTCCTTTGACGCACCGGAGGAGATGATGCCGCCACCCACATAAAGTACGGGCTTTTCGGCCTTCTCAATCAGGCCAAGGACTTCGTTCAAGGCGAGATCGTCGGCTTTCTTTTCCGGCTTATATCCGCGCAATTCAATCTTATTTGGGAAGATGGGCTGAACCTTGTCAGTCTGTTTATCCTTGGGGATATCAATGATCACGGGGCCGGGACGACCGCTGGTGGCGATATAGAATGCTTCCTTCACAATGCGGGGAATATCCATCGCATTGAGCACGAGATAGCTATGCTTCACGATCGGTAGCGTCATGCCGAAAAAGTCGGTTTCCTGGAAAGCGCCTTTGCCGATATTGTAGGAGGGCACTTGCCCGGTGACCACTATCAGTGGAATAGAATCCATGAAGCAATCGGCGATAGCAGTCACCAGATTGGTCGCGCCGGGGCCGCTGGTCGCCATGCAGACGCCCACTTTGCCGGTTGCCCGCGAATAGCCTGCGGCCATGAAACCACCGCCCTGCTCGTGGCGGGGAAGGATGGTGCGGATTTTTTTAGTCTTGGTCAGCGCTTGATGGAGGAGCTGGCTGGCGCCGCCGGGATAAGCGAAAATCGTATCGACGCCCTCACGCTCCAAAGAAGCAACAAGGACTTCCGCGCCATTCATCAAAGAGCCGCGATTGGAAGGAGCGGAAGAACCCGCTTTTCTGCTTTTGGAAGTGGCCGTCGATTTCATATTGGAGAGGATATACTAAAGGTGAAGAAAGCGCTTAGCAACGCTGTAGTTTCAGGCAGCCGAGGAGGGCCGTTGCCCGATGATCGACGGCTACCGTTAAACCACCAGATGGCGCCGCCGCGAATAACCCCAGAGACAGGCCAATCCAAGGCTTAAAAATGCCCACGTGGAGGGTTCCGGGGTCGGAGTTACAATACTTGCGATCTGCGACGCGTAGGTGTTCAGTTGGACCATGCCGGAAAAGTTCACATTCTGACCATTCAATGTTCCGTTGCCGGTGACTTCGTTGATGCCCGCCAGTTCCCAGGTCTGGGTTGCGATATTAAAAATGAAATCGCCGCCACCGGAATCGCCGCTCACAAATTGGTAGTTATTGGTAATACTCGCGGGACCATCGAAGAACTGACCGCTGACGGTGAAAAAATCATTCGAGACGTAGGGAAAAGTGGGATGAAGATCGATTGTCTGGTCGATCTGCGTGACGGTATTGAGACCCCATGTTTCCCCGTGACTACCGCCAAATCCAATCATGGCCACCGAACTCCCTGTCTGAGTCTGGGAGAAAGGAACCGGAGGATTAAGACTGAGAGTAAGTGATGGTAAATTGGGTTGAGTCGAAATCTGAAAAAGAGTCAGGTCCGCCGTGCCAATATTTTGGGCGGAGCCCGCCACCATGGAATAGGAGCCGCCATCCACGGTGAAAGTTAATCCTGCACCAACATGCGCTGCGGTGATAACCCAGCCATTGCCAAGATAAACACCCCCGCCTCCATTGACTTGGCCCACATAGTTCCAGCCGGTTTCCCCACCGCTGGTGCCCCAGCCGGTGTTCCAGTTCGCTATATCGGTGCCGGTAGGGGCAGTCGTATTAAAACCGCCATTCAGCGTGCCGCTATTGTCAACCGTTTCGACTGCTCGCGCTGGAATAAGGAAAAAGGCAGCTACCAGCAAGATCGAGAAAGAAGCCCGAATCATGCTGTTAAGGTAGATTAAATAAGCTTAAAAACAAAGAGAAATTTGAATTAACGATAATCCACGGAAATAGATTTGTTTTCCATTTACCCGATGAAACGCATCTATCGTTTCTCTCTCAAGATAACCCGAGCCGTATTGTAACCGCTTGCTGCGAAAACTCCGCCGCCGGGATGCGTGCTGGCGCCGGTCAGATAAAGACCGGGCAGGGGAGTTTTGTAAGTCGATAATTCGGGCAGGGGACGGAACATGAACATCTGGTCGAGGCTCATTTCCAGATGCATGACGTTGGCGCGCAGCAGCCCCAGGGTTCGCTCGATGTCGAGGGGAGTCTGGATATAGCGGTCAATCATCTTGCCGCGCATGTTGGGCGCGTATTGGCAGACCAGATCGTAGAGTTTGTCCGCTTCCCGTTCGCGGATGTCATCCCACTTTTCGCCGTTGCTCAGCTCGTAGGGATGATATTGGCCCCAAGTGAAAAGCGTGTGTTTGCCCTCCGGCGCGAGGGTCGGGTCGAGCGCTGAAAAGCTCATCGCGACGACGGAAGGTTTTTGCGGAGGCAAGCCAAAGGAAAAATCGCGATGGGAACTATTCAGATAGCCGATGGAGGGGCAGAGTAATTGCAACGACGTATGGTAATCCTTCGTGCCGGGACGCGGCCCGGTGGGACCGTCACCATAATCGGGGAGTTCTTCGACGGCGTGGCGGACGATCATGCCGAAGCCATTGCCAATCCGGGTACGGGCCACGCGTTTTTGAAGCGAAGCGAAAGCTTGCATATCCGAACCTGGCGCGGGTCCAATCATCTTGAAAAGGGTGTGAAGATGACAGGCCCCGACCACTTTATCGGCGGTTACAGAGCATTGGGTGTTACCGACTTCACTTGGTTTCTCCAATGGTTTTTCCAGCGACGTAATCGCTACGATTGGGGATTTGTAAGTCAGGAGCCAACCTCCGTACTTTCGTTTCATTCGTGGCGAAAGATTATTCGCGACTAACGCTGTCACCTCGGCATTGCAAATGATTTCGCCGCCATGACTTTGCAGGCACTTCGCCATCGCCTGAGTCAGTGCGCCACTACCGCCCTTGGCCCGTTTCGCGCCGCTTTTATGGATCATCGCGTTCCAGCCGAGCATGTCGCCGCTGGCCATTTCGCCGGGCGCAGGTCCCGACTGTGCGGAGAGCCACGCCAGCGCGGTTTTCACCGCCGGATGTTCGAACAGCTCGTCGATGACCTGTCCGTAAGGGGCCATGAGCTGGCGCGTGGTATCGAGCGATGACCAGAGTTTGCGCGAGCGCCAGTTGAGAAGGTTGCGTTTGAAGATCGTTCCGAAAATTTTTCCCGGCGTCGGCGGTTTCAGGAATGTCTCGAAAATTCCCTCGTTCAGCTCGCCCCAATGCCGCACGAAGTCGCGATAAGCCTCGGCATCCTTCGGCGAAATCTTCGCGATGCTTTCGCAGGTGCGGTCGAGATCGCGATAAAAGCTGATGCCGGTTCCCGTGCCCAGAATGGGATGGTAGGCCCATGGGTCCATCTCCAGGTATTCGAGGCCGAAGCGGTGCAGTTCCAGGTCGCGCAGCACCGGTGTGAGATGGATCATGATGTGGGCCGAGGAACCGACATCGAGGCGATAGCCGGGAATCAGGTCGTCCTGCGTGCAGACCGCGCCGCCGACAATGTGCCGCCGTTCCAGCACCAGGACCTTGTAGCCCGCTTTGGCCAGGTAGCAGGCGCAGGTCAGTCCATTATGTCCCGCTCCGACCACGATCACGTCATATTGCGCCATAATTCCGTTGTAGCGGCTCTCTAGGGCCGTCGCACTTTATAATTCCGTCATCCCGAGCTTGTCGAGGGATCAGATACGCGTCCAGATTAAGAAGTGACCGGAAGGTTAAAGAAAAAACAAATGACACATTCTTTCGGTATTTTCCCAACGCCATTTTAATTTGCTAACGTGTCTGATCCCTCGACAAGCTCGGGATGACGACCATGATTTGTCTATGACTGACGCCTTAATCACTAAATACGAGGAACTGCTGAAGCAGCGCCCCAACGACGAACTGATTCTCTTTAGTCTCGGCAAAGCCCTCTACGACGCGCAGCGTGTGCCCGAAGCGGAAAAGCATCTCGAAGCCGCGCTGACGGCCAAACCGGACTGGATGATGGTGACGATGCTGCTAGCCAAAATCGCGCTGGAGCGGAACGACAAATCAAAAGCCCGCGTCCTTTATGAGAAAGCGCTTGAACTGGCGATTGCCCAGGATCATGAAGGGCCGCAAGAAGAAGTTCGCGCGGCACTGGCCCGCTTGGACGGATAAATCCCGTGGAATTTACGGGAGGTAATTTATTACGAAGTATACCCTGTAGTCTTGCCGCAGGGTTCTTGATTTTTTGACCTTGTACTTAAAGATTGTACTCAGTCAGAATCAAAATATCTACTAAATCGTATTTTTTGCCTCTTAAAAGCTCCCATAGCTTAACGGATAAAGCAACGGTCTTCTAAACCGTAGAGTGTTGGTTCGATTCCAACTGGGAGCGCTCCTGCCATTTACCTCGTATAAGAGGTAAATCGAAGTAGTTAGGCCTCTTTTCCTGAAAACCCGGTTTGCGCATATAACCGCACATAAGCGCGTCGTTTACGGTGAAATTTAACAACTAAACGACAACTGGATTCCACCTTGAGTTGAGGTGAAGATTCCGTGAACAGCGGCTCGGGCCTGGTGACCATCGACGCGCCGATTTCCCTGACCTCGACCAACTCGCCCACCATCACGGTGGATAATACGGCGGGCCTGGTCATCAGCGGTGAAGTGGACGGGGCCAGCGGATGGATCAAAGACGGTGTAGGCACCCTCACACTCAGTGGGACGAGCACTTTCGTTGGCGGCACTCTCCGGATAAACGGAACACTGACCAGCCCCCGGCGTGACCGTGGGGGCGGGCGGCTCCCTTGGCGGCAAAGGCACGATCAATGGCAACGTCCACGTTCAAAACGGAGGAATGCTCTATTCGGGTGATTCCTCAATCACAACAGTGAATGGAAATGTAAACTTGGACACGGGAGCGACCTCTGCATTCTCGATCGCCAATACGGCCACGCTCGACAATATTCTTTTTAAGATTAGCTCTACTGGAGATTTGAGCGCAAATTCGACTCTCGGAGGACATGATGTCGTGCTTACGGCTTATAGTGTGCCAGAACCCGGCACCTGGATGCTGTTGCTCGGTGGTTTGGTCCTGCTCGCATGGCGTTTCCGTGTTCACCAGGCTTAATTCTCGCCTGTCCGTGGCCAACATGGCGTGTTGGTTTCTTGAGCCTCAGATTAAAACTCTTCCCACGGCTCAATAAATAAACCTGCACGGCATTATCCTCGCGCCTCGCCCCGGCCCAAATTCGACTCGTCACGCTGCTCACGCGGGATTTTCGGATAGCCTCTAGGCGTGGGGGGGAAGATTTTCAACGAATCATGGGGATGGATACGCCTTCGTCCCAGCAAGGAAAAATCAAAGATTCCTTACCACATGCCGCTGAGTTTGGTTTCATACCAAGATGACAAAGGCATGTCTGCTGGCGGTTGCCTTTTTCTGCTTCCGCCTGATGTCCCGCAACGTTTACGATACAATCTATTTTATCTGGCTGGGTGGATTAAGAATTCCATCCATCGTGACGAGGGTGGTTTTCACGTAGACTTTGGGAACGGTGAAAAGGCTGGGTTTGCCGTCACGTGTTTTCGATTCCACGTAGGCGAATGAATTTTTGTCACGATCGCCGCCCCATTTGATCAGGACGGGTGTGACGCCACCTTTGACCAGTGCATCATAAATGGGAAAGACGAAGGGAGGAACAAGCGAACGAACCGGCACGAGCGCAATCGGTTCGTTGATCGCGCGGAGGCGATCCAACGCCGCCTGTATTTTGGGCAGCGTGCCGGTAACACACCATGCTTCGACGCTTTCGCCGCTGACCGTTTCGCCGGTCCAGCGCACGCAATCGAGGCCGGCGATTTTTTTCTTATCGTTCGTCGGGCGCCAGACATAACCGGAATTGTCGGAGCCGAGGGAAGGGGAGGGGGCGCCGGGCGCATTGGTGTCGGGTGAGGGTTGCGGGATGTTGATTCCCTCGTTGCCCAGGTCCCGTAGATGGGCGGCGTAGCGTTGGGAGTTTTCCACCAGCGAGCGAACTTCGGGCCAGGAGAATTCCCAGTAAGTGTAATTACTGTGCTCAAGGCCGGTGTAATGGTCAGTCTGGGAATCGTAAATAATGCTCAGCCGATCCGCGGGCTGGTCCACGCGCAACAAGTTGGAGGCGGTCGTGACGATCAGCGGGTGAGTCTCTCCCTCCATATGGACATTGAAGACGACGACATCGACAAAAGCCGGAACCGCAACGGGTGGAGTCTTGGTATCGGTCGCAGCGCGTGAAGCAGTGAGAGATGCTAGTAAAACCAGGATTAGCAGGAGATTTGGGTGAAAGAAGATACGCATGACAATCCATGATTAGAGCATATCTAAAAAACCCTGTCATCCCGAGCTTGTCGAGGGATCAGACACGCTTCCATTTCCCCGAAAGCTGGACGAGCACAAAAGGACATTGAGTTCCGATTCTCCAACGTATCGATTATCTTTAACGTGTCTGATCCCTCGACAAGCTCGGGATGACGGTTTTTTTGTTAAGTCGACTCGGTGAAGGAGGGATCTTCGGGGTGGCGCTGCTTGAGGGTAAGGCGTTCACCAAAAAGGGCCGTCCCGATGCGCACGCAGGTGCTGCCTTCCTCGATGGCCACGACAAAATCGCCGCTCATGCCCATGGAAAGCACGGGCAGGTGCAAGCCCGTATCGGTTTCGATCTTGTCGCGAAGTTCACGCAGTCCGGCGAAGTGGGGACGCGATTTTTCCGGATCGGGAGAATAGGGCGCGATGGTCATGAGGCCGCGCAGGTTCAGGCGGGGGATGGCGTTGATTTCCTCGGCCAGGGCGCGGGCCGATTCGGGTGCGCAGCCAAACTTGGTGCTTTCGCGGGCGATGTTGACTTGCAGAAGGACGTTTTGGATTTTGCCGATCACTTCGGCGCGGCGGGCGATTTCCTCGGCCAGTTCGAGCCGGTCGACCGAGTCGATGGAGTCGAAAAGCCGGACGGCATCCTTGGCCTTGTTGGTTTGCAGGTGGCCGATCAAATGCCAGACGCCGCGTTCCAGCGTTTCGATTTTCCCACGCGCTTCCTGGACTTTGTTTTCACCGAAGTGCAGGACACCGGCCCGCATGGCTTGGTGGACGATCTCACTTGGCTGGGTTTTGCTGACGGCGAGAAGTTCGATCTTGTCGGGATTGCGCCCGGATCGTTGCGCCGCCTCGTTAATCGTGTTTTGGATATGGGCGAGACGAGATTCGATGTCTTCCATCCGGAAAGGTTATCGACAATCTCATTCCTTGTCGTCGTCACGAAAACGCCATTGACGCATCATTAGATATGCTTATAGTTGATTTTATGCAGGTGGAATCCTTTAAAGTTTTCCGGGACCTGGTCGACTCCCGCAGTTTCAGCAAGGCTGCCTCGCTTAATTTCATCACCCAATCGGCGGTCAGCCAGCAGATCCGCGCCATGGAGGAACGGTTCCATGTGCCGTTGATCGAACGAAGCAACAAACGATTCGGCCTGACGCGGGAAGGGCAGATGCTTTACGAGTCGAGCAAGCAGATCATTTTCGAATTCGATTCACTTCAGCATCAACTGGCTGAGATGCGTAATGTCGTTTCCGGGACGATTCGCCTCAGCACCGTCTACAGCATTGGGTTGCACGAGCTGCCGCCTTACTTGAAAAGATTTTTGCGTGAATTTCCCAGCGTGAACGTGCACGTCGAATATCGCCGGTCCAATCAAGTTTACGACGAGGTGAGCGAAGGGACGAGCGATCTCGGGTTGGTCGCCTTTCCAGTCCACAAAAAGACGCTGAAGGTCGAGCCGTTCCGCAAGGACAGGCTCGTGGTCATCTGCATTCCCACACATGAATTGGCGAAACTGGAAGAAATCGAAGTGGAGCGGTTGAAAAAGGAAAAGTTCATCGGCTTCGAGCCCGATATCCCGACACGCAAGGCGGTCGACAAGATTTTTCGCGAAGCCGGCCTGGAAGTGAATCCGGTGATGGAGTTCGATAACATTGAAACGGTGAAGCGCGCGGTGGAAATTGGGGCGGGTGTTTCGATTGTTCCTCGCGCGACGGTGGAGCAGGAGGTAGGCAACGGAACGCTCACCGCATTGGAGTTTAAGGGACAGCCCTACTATCGTCCGCTGGGGATTATCTATAAAGCGGGCCGCGTCCTTTCGCCTGCGATGAAACGTTTTCTCAAGACGCTCAAGGACCCTCTCGAATTGCCGGAGGCGGTGGCTGTTTCCTAGGGATGGGGGAAAGCTAGACCTTCGATTTAAAATGGCGGTAGGCGCGCGGTACTCTCGCCCCGATATTGGTGAGAATTTCCCACGGAATGGTTTGTGCCTCCATTGCCAGTTCAAGGGCCGTGATCTCGCGTCCACTTTGCTGTCCCAGCGCCACCACTTCGTCGCCCACCCGGCAATCGGGCACGCGGGTCACATCGACCATGATTTGATCCATGGTCACACGTCCCCGAATGGGACAGCGTATGCCCCGAACCAAGAGGTGCCCCTTGTTGGAGTGAAGCCGGAAATAACCGTCGCCATATCCCATCGCCACGACGGCCTGGCATTCCGTGGAATGTGTCCGGTAAGTCGCACCATAACTGACCGTGCGCCCACTCCTGACCTCGCGCAAAAGACTGACGCGGCTTTTCCAGGTCAATACCGGACGCAAGCCGAGGCGCTGGTCCATCGAAGTTGCCGCCACGCCGTAAAGCGCCAGTCCGGCTCGCACCAAATCGGCATGAAAACCGTAGCGGTGCGTCACGGCCGGGCTGTTCGCCGCATGACATAGAAGATCTTTGTTCCCCGAAAAAAAGGGCAAGATCGCCTTCCATTGCTTCCGGGTCAGGGAGGGATTGTCATCCGCCGAGGCAAAATGAGTACATAAACCCTTCACCATGATGCCGGGCAGCAGGCGAATGCGGGCCAGCTCTTGACTCGCTTCCTCGTGCCAGCAGCCGAGCCGTCCCATGCCCGTATCGATTTTAAAATGAACTTCCGCGCGTTTCTTTTGCTTGCGGGCGACCCGGTCGAGAATCTGCGCCTCGCGATAGGAAGAAAGAATGGGCGTCAAACGGTGCCTCACCGCTTCGTCCATTTCTTCCGGCAAAGTCGCGCTGAGCAGCATGATGGGACACTTGATGCCCGCCTCGCGCAACGTCACTCCTTCCGCCGCGTTGGCCACTCCCAGCCAGTCGATGCCCATGGCGGCCAATTCGCACGACACCGCCACCAGGCCATGACCATAGGCGTTCGCCTTGACGACGGCCATGAGCTGCGTCGTGCGCGGAATTAGGCTCCGCAGAATTTTTAGGTTGTGACGCAGGGCGCGCCCGTCAACTTCAACCCAGGAACGGCGATTAAGCATAAAATAAATGTCACCCCGAGCTTGTCGCGAGTTTATTTTGCCGCCACCGGGCCGCGCAGGTAAATGGGTTCGAGCGGCTGCTGGGTCACCCAGCCGGGAAGCGTCGCTGGGAGAGCGAGCAGATCGCCCGCCCGTGGATGGACCCGCTGCGAAATTCCCGGCAGCGGTTCCGCGCTCACGGCCAGGGTGAACTTGCTCGCGTGGTCCTCGATTTCACTCCTGGGAATCGAGGAATATCTGCCGAGCGAGGGCGTGACGGTTATCGAATGGCCGGAGCGGATCACCTCCCTGCTTCCCCCGCAAACGCAACTTTGGGAACTGGAAGTGGCGAGCCTGACGGAGCGCGTGATCAAAAGGAAGTAGAACCTATCTCAAAATTAGCCAAGGCCGCGCGAAATGAGATTTTGCTTTTTAACGAGGAGCCGAGCGAGGAGCATAGCCAGCGTGCTACGTGACGAGCGAGTGACGAAGTTAAAAAGCAAAAGAGCTTTCGCCCGGATGGGTTGCGGCGAATTTGGACCGACTTCTCGTTACTTACTCGGTCAAGTAGCACTGCGTCTACACTTCCTCGTTCGCGTCTCGATTCGGCCCAAGTTCGGCACGCAACGCGCCCTTGGTTAATTTTGAGATAGGTTCTAATATGCTCGATCTCGCTTTTGAAACCTCCGCCACCATTGGCAGCATTGCCCTTGGCAACGAGAAGGTGGTGGTGCAATCGATGGAATTCACCTCGCCGAGACGCCACTCCGCCTCGCTTTTTCCGGCGCTGGTGCGCCTCGGTATTCCACGTCTCAGATTGAGACGAATTGTGGTCGGCATCGGACCGGGTTCATTTTCCGGCATTCGCGTCAGCCTCGCGGCGGCACAGGGAATCGCCTTGGTGCAGGGAGTTCCGGTGGTCGGAATTTCGAGCGCCTATTCGG
>Ga0206848_1211_pt1 | contig 11880 bp, 9 predicted proteins | sample Alteio_BWOrgCont_18_FD_152635 | JGI IMG/M metagenome (GOLD analysis project Ga0206848, IMG submission 152635) | Enriched cells from forest soil in Barre Woods Harvard Forest LTER site, Petersham, Massachusetts, United States -... | ecosystem: Environmental > Terrestrial > Soil > Temperate forest > O...
GAAGGGACTGGATGCGGGCGCGGTCAGCGAGAGCGCAGGCAGCGACGAGCTGATCGAGTTCGGGGTCGGCGCCGTCGTAGTCAGGGACGAAGCCGCGCTTCTGAAAAGCAGAGAGGATGTCGCCGCGGCCGTGGTATGCGGCCATCTGGAAGGCGTTGCGGTTGTCGCAGGAATTGCGGAGCGAGGGGTCGGCACCGTGGTCGAGAAACATTTCGATCATGACGAGGCCGTTGTCGCGGCGGATGGAATGCTGAAAGGGTGTGTGGCTCCAGTGGGTCATGTAGTTGGGGTTGGCACCGTGGTCGAGAGCCAGGGCCAGACCTTTCTCGTCGTGCCAGTCGGCTTTGCGGGCGGCGACCCAGGAGAGCGAGCGCTCGTTGAAGCGGCCGGAGTCGAGCATGATTTTGAGGACGGTGTTGTCGTAGGTTTCGGGGACGTGATACGGCGTCTCTTCGTCGTTGGGATCGGCGCCGTAGTCGAGGAGAAGGCGGGTGAGGCCTGGATCCTTCGCGATGCCAGCGGCGGCATAGATGACGGTTTCGGGGACGGGGCGCGGAGGGTCGTCGATGTACTCGGTCCAGCCGGTGTTGGCGTTGGCTCCAGCAGCGAGCAGAGCGCGGGCGGTGCGGACGAAGTCGTCGGAGCGGTTTTTGTCGAGGCGGAGATAGCGGGAGAAACAGAGGTAGGTGAGCGCGTCCCACTGATGCGGGCCACCGGAGGCGCTGGCGAGTTGGGGGTCGCGGGCGAGGAAGGCGCGGACAGTGGTTTCGTCGGCGAGGATGGCGGCGGCGTAGATGCTGGCGGTGGCGACGTGCGGGTAGCGGGCGAGGATGAGCTGGGCGTGCTCGAGAGAGCCGGAGCCGTGCCAGCCATGGCGGGGGACGGAGGCGACTTCGATGAAGGTTGCGACGGGGTCCTGAATTTCTTCGACGGAGCGGATGATGCGGAGTTTTTCGAGCTCGGTGGCGAACTGCGGCCAGGAAGGGAAGCCGTGTTCGCGGGCGAGGACGAGCTGTGCGTCGGCAAGGATCAGGGTGGGGAGCTGATCCGGGAGCTGGGCGGGAGCCAGATTGCGGAAGCGTGGAAGACGATGGATGCGCTCGAGCGCGGCGGGATGGCGGTCCTGGCAGGAGCGGAGAAGGTCTTTGGCTTGTTTTTTATATTGCTCGAGTGAAGGGCGGTCGGGGATTTGCGCGTCGGGCATACGAAGCTCCTTTCGGGATGCGCCTGGGAAGTCCGCATGCAGTCAGGCTGAAAGAAGATTCGCTGAATTGTGAAGAACTAAGGTGGGCACGGCCCTTTCCGCGGACTGGATGCGCCCTTCGCGCTGTGTTCAGAGTAAGGGGAGAGTGGTGAGGGGTCAAGCTGCCGGCTGCTGCCAGCTCCCGGCTGCCAGCTGCCAGCATCCAGCTTCCGGCTGCCAGCTGCCAGCTGCCAGCATTAAGTGCCCTGGCATCTGGAAGCGGGGGCTGACAGTGACCTCCGTGCTCTTGCATTCGCCTGCTTGAATGGAAGCAAATGGGTGCATGGCATACACCCATTTCCGGGATTTGCAGGTTTGGCAACGCTCGATGGCGCTAGCTGAGACTGTTTATGTGGTGACGAAGCAATTTCCGAAGGAAGAGCTCTTTGGCCTGATCAGTCAACTGCGCCGCTCAGCGGTTTCGATTCCCAGCAACATTGCGGAAGGACAGGGACGGAATTCCGATGGAAATTTCGCGCTCTTTCTTACGCAGGCGCAGGGTTCACTGTATGAGCTGGAGACGCAGATCGAACTATCCCGGAACCTGAAGATGATGACAATGGAGCAGGCGCAGGGAATCCTGGACGAGGCCAGCGCAATCGGAAGGATGATTCACGGCTTGCTGGGAGCTTTGAGGAGATCTCGGGCAGCGGTCCGGCAGGCGAAAGCCAGATCCTGAATCATTTGCTGCAACTGAGCGCGGACGGCGGGGATTGGCATTACGCGAATCAGAGACGGACAGTGTAGAAGCCGCGCTCCTTAAAAAGGAAGCGAGGATCCAATAATTCCGCAAGAGAGATATCTTGGCGAACCTTCGGGGTCGTGCGTAATCTCCGGCCCACACCCCATAGAGTTCGATGGAGTCGTCTTTCAACGTTTTCAGCAAGCGGGCCAGCGCTTCGATGTTCTGTCGCCCGCTATTAACTTGTTCCCCATAGTCGCATTGGGGCCATTCATCGTTCTGGAACATCGCCCATGGAAAGTCGCAGCCGCAGCCGGAAGTGGAACCGATGTTCTGTACTTCAGGTTTGCAGAAGTGCATTCTGATTTCTTCCTCGTTGTCTTTCAGGGATTCGACAGACACATCCGGTGCATCGTGGTTCCAGCTTCTCCGCGGAATTGGATACCTGCTGCCGGCGTAGAGCTGAAAGCACATTGGAGCGTTTTATGCGGGGGAGGAGGGAGGTGGCAGAATGGCGGTCATGGCGAACGAGGTGAGTTTTGTGTGGGTGGAGGCGGGGATGGAGGCGGTGCTTGAAGAGTTGCGGCCGCTGGAGCCGATTTTTCACACGGCGGAATTTGGGACTACGGTTGCGGATTTCGATCGCCGGATGGCGGTGGACTATTGGGAGGTAGGTGCGTCGGGTCGGAGGTACAGCCGGGAGTTTATTTTGCGGACGCTGGAGGAGACGCCGCCAGTGGATGCGGCGGCGGTTGGTTGGACGTGCCGCGAATTTGGATTGCGGCAGATCGGAGACGGGACTTATTTGCTGACGTACATGCTGGATCAGGGAGGGCGGGTGACGCGGCGGTTGACGGTGTGGGGGAAGATGGAGGACGGATGGCGGATTTTATTTCATCAGGGAACGGTGGTGACGGTGGGCAAGACGGAAACGATAAGCAGTGGACAAGGATCGCCGTGACTGCGTTTGGCGCAAACGGATGGCGGGCGTGCCTGCATCTGAACTGGAGGAGTGAGAGCAGGACACGAGACCATGCCGAGACAACCTTCCCATCCGCATCCGAAGAAAGCCGAGCCGCAACCACCGTTTTCCGCCGAGAGGCAGGCGCCTCCGGGAAAAGACAAGAAGATGGCGCCGAAGGCCGATCATGGCGAGGAGAGTTATCAGGGCAACGATCTGCTGAAGGATAAAGTCGGGATTATCACCGGAGCGGACAGCGGGATTGGTCGCGCGGTGGCGATTGCATTTGCGCGTGAGGGAGCAGATGTGGTGCTGAGCTTTCTTCCGGAAGAGAGCGATGACGCGCGCGAGACGGAAAAATGGGTTCGCGAGGCAGGACGGCGAGTGGTGATGGTTCCGGGCGACATTCGAAAGAAAAACTATTGCCAGAAACTGGTAGACACGGCCACAAAGAAGCTGGGCAAGTTGGACATTCTGGTGAACAATGCGGGATTCCAGCGGACTTACGAAGATATCGCGGACGTGCCCGAGGAAGAGTTCGAGCGGACGTTTCGGACCAATGTGTTCGGAACTTTTTTTCTGTCGCAGGCTGCTGCCGGGGTTTTGCCGAAGGGAGGTTCGATCATCAACACGTGCTCCATCCAGGCGTTTGAGCCGAGCGAAAACTTATTGGTGTATGCGCCGACGAAGGCGGCACTGGTGAATTTCACCAAAGCGGCGGCGAAATCGATGGCAAAGAGGGAAATCCGCGTGAACGGGGTGGCGCCGGGACCGGTTTGGACGCCGCTGATTCCATCGACGATGCCGAAGGAGAAGGTGAAGGAATTTGGGAAGAACACGGTGTTCGAGCGCCCGGCGCAGCCGGCGGAACTGGCACCCCTGTTTGTTTTTCTGGCATCGCAAAACGCGACCTATGTAACGGCCGAGATTTACGGAGCGACCGGAGGAAGGACGCCGTATTAGAGCTGGGAGCCTGGAGCTCGGAGCGAAGAGCGTGGAACTGGTCACAGGCGGCGATGGTATGCTCGGCGCATGTATCGGCTTTCGATGTGTTTGCTAATGGCTGTGGGTGTGGTTCTTGCGCTGAATGCTCAACAGTCGGGTGGAAGTATTGATGTTCCCGCGGGCGGGCGCGTGGTGCTGGAGGCGCGGGGCGAAGGCGTGCAGATTTATGCATGCAAAGATGCGGGTGGAGCGATTGCCTGGGCGCTGACGGGGCCGGAGGCGCAGTTGCTGGACCCGGCGGGGCGGGCGATTGGGAAGCATTTTGCGGGGCCGACGTGGGAGCTGACCGATGGCAGCACGGTGCAGGGTGTGCTGATGGCGAGCCAGCCTTCTCCGGAAGCGGGGTCGATTGCGTGGCTCCTGCTGCGCGCGAAGCCGGGAACGGCGAGGGGAAGGATGAGCGAAGTCGCATTCATTCGGCGGACGGAGACGCACGGCGGGGTCGCGGACCCATCGGGATGCCGTGAGGCGGGCGATGTCGGGAAGACAGCGCGCGTTGCGTACAACGCGCACTACGCGTTCTACGCGGCGAAATAGGTTCAACCGGCTAAAGGCATTTCGTGTTTGGCGCGACTGAACAGCTGAAATCCGTTCTCCGGAGGGTGAAGCTGGACCTGAATCTGCGAGCGGAGATTGACCGTTGAAGACTTCAAACTCCAAGCTCCTGTTGAATGGTTTTGTGGAAAGCGGCACCGACGGAGCGGGGTGTGCTTTTTCAAAATGGGAAACGCAGTACTTTCGAAATGAGGCGAGAATCGAATCGTTTGGAAGTTGGGGCGGCAAAGGAGCTAGCTTCTTGCTGTGGGGTGAACCTGGCCGTCGCCGGGTTGTGTGTTTTGGGGTTTTTGCTGGGCGGTTTTGACGGCCCGATTGAAGTCGTGGTGCTGATACAAAAGCGCAGGGGCTCAAGCCCGGTTTCATTTGGCCGCTTTGCAGCCCGACTGACGTCGGGCGCTGTTACGGAGCACAGGGCTGAAGCCCCGCTTTTCTTTCGGCGGCCTTATGGCACGAGTCAACTCGTGCCCCTTCACTTGTCCTGGTGGGGATGGATGTGAGGTGGCACCCGATACAAGAGCGCAGGGGCTGAAGCCCTTGTCCTTCGGCGCGGATTACAGCCCGACTGACGTCGGGCCCTGCCAGGTAAGACGGGGGCTGAAGCTCGATTCAGGCGATTGCGATGGATTGAAGGGAGGCGTGGGCCTGCTGGTCGTGGCGGCCGGGGTCGATGACGAGCTCGAGGGCGGAGACGCTGGCGAGGTTGACGGTGTAGTCCTCGACCTCGGTGGTGGCGCCGTTGGGGCTGAAGGTGAATTGCTGGCGCACGATTTCGCGTTTTTCGCCGTTGGTGACGGCGGAAAGGGTGAATTCCTGGGAGCGCTGGGCATGCGGCTCGCGAAATTCCAGACGGACGCGGCGGATGGAGTGGGGCTGGTCGAATTTGAGACGGATGGTTTGCGGTCCCGGGTCACAGGATTTCCAGCCCTCGGTTTCGTCGCCGCCCAGGGCGTGCTCAAAGGGATGGGTGGGATCTTCAGAAGAGATTTCGAGAGACGCGAGGTGCTCGAGGTCGAGCCAGCTGTCGAGGGCGGGGCGCGGTTCGGAGACAGGGGAGGCTGAGGCGAGAACGGATTTACGCATGAAGGGAACCCTCTGGGAATGAGATGCCCGGAAAAGGTGTGGATGGGAGCGGAAAAGGGGGAAATCGAGGACAAAAGTGCTGTCTTGGGAGGCGCAAGGCGAGCTAGTGCGCCAGGGTTGCCGGATCCGGCTTGTGGAGATGGTTCTTGCGGAGCAGGAACGAGAGCACGAACATGATGCCGGTGGCGATGCCGAGGATCCAGAAGGTATCGATATAGGAGAGGGTAGCGGCCTGACTCAGCATGGAGCCATAGAGCCGGGCGTAGGCCGCGGTCTGTCCGCCTCGCGCCGCCATTGATGAAGTGGTGCTCTGAAACATCCGGTTGGTGAGGCCGGTGTGGTTGGAGAGCATGAGCTGGTGGACCTGCGTGCGACGGCCGAGGACCGTGGTAACGACGGAGGTGCCGACACCGGCGCCGATGTTGCGGACGAAGTTGACGAGTCCGGCGACGGCGTTGTTTTTCTCCGGGGGCACGCCGAGGTAGGCGACCATGGTGGCGGGAATGAAGATGAATCCCATGGGGACGTATTGGGCGATGCGGAGCCAGGTGGCGGAGGCGAAGCTCATCTGGAGATCGATGCGCCGGGTGGAATAGAACATGGCGATGGTGAGCGCGGCCCATCCGAAGGCCATGAGGTAGCGAGCCTGGATGACGGCGGTGAGTCGTCCCACGATGGGAAGCTCGATGAGCAGAATGATGGCGGCCACGGAGAGCACCATGCCGGCGCTTTCGGCGGTGTAGCCCATGAGGTTCTGGAGATACTGCGGCATGAGGACGGTGGTTGAGAAGGAAGCCGCGCCAACGACGAACATGATGACGCAGGAGGTGGCGAAGTTGGCGTTCTTAAATAATCGAACGTCGAGGATGGGTTGTTTGACGCGAAGCTCCCAAAGAATGAGGGCGACGAGCGCGATGACGGAAATGACGGAGAGCGTGATGATGAAGTTCGATCCGAACCAGTCATCTTCCTGCCCTTTGTCGAGGACGATCTGGAGGAAGCCGACGCCGACGGCGAGCAGCCCGAAGCCCCAGTAGTCGACCTTGCTTTCCTGCAGCGTAGTGCGGCGGAGGAAGGGGGGATCTTCGACGAAGGTGAAGACGAGGAAGAGGGCGAGGATCCCGACGGGAAGATTCATGAGGAAAATCCAGCGCCAGGAGTAATCGTCGGTGATCCAGCCGCCGATGGTGGGGCCAATGGCAGGGGCGACGATGGCGGTCATGCCGTAGACGGAGAAGGCGAGACCGCGCTTGCTGGGCGGGAAGGTATCCGCAAGGATGGCCTGGGCCATAGGCTGGAGGCCGCCGCCGCCGATGCCCTGGATGACACGCGCGAGGAGGAGGAAGGGGAGCGTAGGCGCAATGCCGCAGAGCAGAGAACTGACGGTGAAGACGGTGATGCAGATGAGGAAGAATTTTTTTCTTCCGATGAGGGAGACGAGCCAGCCGGTGATGGGAAGGATGATGGCGTTGGAGACGAGGTAGGAGGTGAGGACCCAGGTGCTCTCGTCACTGGAGGCGCCGAGGTTGCCGGCGATGTGGGGGAGGGCGACGTTGGCGATGGAGGTGTCGAGGACCTCCATAAAGGCGGCGAGGGACACGACGCAGGCGATGAGCCAGGGATTGGCCTTCGGCGTCCATACGGATGTTGGATTGGGACTGGCTACAGTTGTGCTCACGAGGGTTTGGGGTGTCGCGTGAACGGATATCGATTAGATGGTTTGAGGGTTTTGGGGATTCTGTTTTAGGGCGCGGGCGGGGCTATTGGAGGATGATCTTTGTTTGGGGCCCGTCCGACTCTTCTTATTGCTGTCAGGTATTCGCTACTTGCTTTCGATCATGCTTTCAAGGCTTCGCTGGCCTGGCGGGGAGGGGGACGTCCACTTTGCGTTGGCTCTTCTTGCGGGGTTCGGGAAAACCCGACTCACGAATGGGTTTCCCAAAATGGGCTCATTCACGGTGGTCGCGGGCCTGAGCGCCATTACTTTTGTGCAGAAGCGCGGATCATTTGGGTTGAAGACGCCCCGAAAAGGGATTTTGCTTCTTGCTGTGGGGTGAACCTGGCTCATCCAGCGGGAGGGTTTTGGATCCAACGGGAGGGTTTTTAGTTCCAATGGGAAGGTTTTGGGTCCAGCGGGGAGATTTTTGTTTCCAGCGGGAGGGATTTTGTGGATGTTCATCCCTTCCCTTCTTCGTTGCTGAGGCTCGCTACAGTGTTGATCCGGTGGAGAAATTCGGCTGCGCTCGGCATGCTTTTCCCGGGGTTTACTAGATTTCTAAAATCACCGGCATGATGAGCGGACGGCGGGAAGTATTTTTCTGGATGTAGCGTTTGAGGTCGATGCGGATTTTTTCTTTGATGACGCCGTAGTCGGCTTTTTCTTCGGCGCTGGAGGAATCGAGGGTCTGGGTGACGACGGCGCGCGCGCCTTCCATGAGGCCTGGCTCGGCGCCGACGAAGCCGCGCGAGACGAGCTCGGGCTGGCGCTCGACTTTGCCGCTTAATTTGTTGATGGTGAGGATGGGGAGGACGAAACCGTCTTCGGAGAGGTGGCGGCGATCGCGGATAACGAGGTCTTCGACGACGTCGGTGGCGGAGCCGGAGTCGATGCAGACGCGGCCGGCGGTGACTTTGCCGGTTTTGACGGCGTTGTCGCGGCTGAGTTCGAGGACGTCACCGTTCTCGATGACCATGGCGAGGTCGATGACGCCGAGGCTCTGCGCGACTTCGGCGTGTTTCTTGAGGTGACGGTAGTCGCCGTGGACGGGGATGAAGAATTTCGGCTTGAGGAGGTTGATCATGAGCCGCTGTTCTTCCTGGCTGGCATGGCCGCTGACGTGGATGAGGCCATGGGAGCCGTCGTCGTAGATGACGTCGGCGTCGCGGCGGCAGAGGTGGTCGATGACGCGGAAGATGCTCTTCTCATTGCCGGGAATGACGCGGGAGCTGAGGACCACCGTGTCGCCGGCAGCGATGCGGGCGTGCTTGTGGTTGTCGACGGCAGCGCGGCTGAGCGCGCTCATGGGCTCGCCCTGGGTGCCGCTGATGAGGACCATGATCTGTTCCGGCGAGTAGTCGTTGATCTGGCCGGGATGAATGATGAGCGAGGGCGGCAGGTCGAGATAGCCGAGGTCCTGCGCGATTTCAGAGGACTCCAGCATGGAGCGGCCGACGATGGCGACCTTGCGATTGTGCTGGCGAGCGAGCTCGCAGGCGATGCGGATGCGATAGATGGAGGAAGAGAAGCAGCTGAAGAAGAGCTTCTTTTGGGTGCGGGCGAAGATTTCGTCGAGGCGCGGTTTGACGGCCCATTCGCTGGGCGTGTAGCCAGGGCGATCGACGTTGGTGGAGTCCTGCAGGAGGGCGAGGACGCCGCGCTTGCCGTATTCGGCGAAGCGATGGAGGTCGAAGGCTTTGCCGTCGGGCGGAGATAAGTCGATTTTGAAGTCGCCGGTGTGGACGATGACGCCGACCGGGGTTTCGATGGCGAGGGCGACGCAGTCGACGAGGGAGTGGGTGACGCGGATGGGCTCGATGGTGAAGGCGCCGAGGGAGAACTTCTCTCCGGGCATCATCTCGATCAGCTCGGCGTCATCGAGGGCGTGCTCTTCGATTTTGCCGTCGACGTAGGCGAGGGTGAACTCGGTGCCGTAGACGGGGACGTTGAGTTCGGAGAGGATCCAGGGGAGTCCGCCGATATGATCTTCGTGGCCATGGGTGAGGATGATGGCGCGGACGCTGCTCTTGTTCTCGACGAGGTAGGTGATGTCGGGGACGACGATGTCGACGCCGAGGAGTTCGGACTCAGGAAACATGAGGCCGGCATCGATGACGATGATGTCGTCTTTATAGCGGAGGGCGAGACAGTTCATGCCGAACTCGCCGAGTCCGCCCAGGGGGATAATTTGTAATTTTGCGTCGGCCATGGGACTTGCTGTCCAGAAATGTGTAGCTATCGGTGGGGGGATTGGATGAGATGAGGGTTTTCAGAGTCGGAGCAAGAGACAGGATAACAGCGAATGCGCAGGGGATGGGCAGGAAGAGGGGCTATTCGGGCATAAACCTGATGCTCACGTCTTGCCCCTTCATTGTCGGTTATGTTGGAGAGATTTTTGGTGGGTGGAGTTCTGAATCGGTACTCAGGGGCTGAAGCCCCTCTTTATTTTGGTGGCTAATGGCACGAGTGAAGTCGTGCCCCTTCACTTGTCGGTCAGAAAGTGAGAGTGGAGGCCGGGAGGGATTTGTTGGTGCTCGGAAACCCCTCCACTTGTCGTGGTACGAAGTGATTACGCCTGGAGTCGAGTAGGCGTTATTGCATGTTGGCCGAGGGGTAGTAGCCCTGCTTGGCGTCGACCTGATAGCCGGACAGGCCTTCGAGGTGGACATCGATCACGTGATACTTGCCGCTGATCGAGGGTTGGTGGCTGAAATATTCGAGGGTATAGGCCGTGCGCAGCGAGTCGGTGATCTTGACGAAGGCGTTCTGGATGCCGTTCTCGGAAAGCTCGTGGTCGACGTCGCCGCCGGTGACCATGGCATAGCGGGGCAGGACGTCTTCGGGCTGCAGGAAGGGCAGCTTGGTGCGATCGAGGTAGCCGATGCCCCAGAGGGCGGCGTCGCCGACATTGGTTCCGTAGACGGAGACGTTATTCGCGAGCAGGTATTGAACGACTTCTTTATAGCTGGCCTTACTGCGGGAGTTTTTGCCGTCGCTGATGACATAGATGACGCGACGGCGGCCGCGAGGCTGGCTGGCCAGCTGTTCGGCGGCGAAGAGAATGGCGTCGTTGAGCGGGTGGACTTCTTTGGGCTGGATGAGGAAGCCGCTGGCATTACCGCGCTGGGGGGCGAGGGTGGGATCGGCCTGCTGGCCGTTGACCATGGGGCCGGAGGCGAAGGGCCCTTCGGTCATAGGAACGCCGGGCTGCTCACCGGGTTTCTTTGCCATCTGCATGGCAGCAACGAGGCGCGGACCCTGGGCGGCGGTGAAATCGGTCATCAACTGCGGACCGGTGCCGCCATAGCTGATGACGGCGACCGTATCGGCGGGCGTCAGGCCGTTGCTGACGACGGAAAGGCTTTGGTTGACCTTATTCATGAGGTCGGAGGGAAGCGTGGCATCGATGACGAAGGCGACGGAGAGAGGATAAGCGCTGGTGGTGAACCACCAGATGCGCTGCTGGACGCCATCCTCATAAACACGGAAGCGCCACCAGGGAAGGCCGGGGACTTCTTTGCCGTGCTTGTCTTTGACGATTACGGGAACTTCGACCGCGGTCACATTCTGGACGAAGGTGGTGACGGGTCCCTGGCCCGGAGGCGGGGCGGTCGGTTCTTCACCAGGAGCGCCGGTGGCGGGCGGAGTGGGCTGCACGGAATTGGGCGGCGGAGCCTGCTGCGGGGCGCCGACGGTGTCGGAGCTGGTATGGGGCGCGGGCTGGCCGGTGGCTGCGGCACCATCCTCGTCGGAAGTTGTGCCTTTGCCGGGAGGGACACCTTTGAGATCGGGGAGAGGCTGCGATTGTGGTGCGGGAGAGTTGGGCGAGGTTTGCGCCTGAGGGGCGGGCGCATCCGGAACATTCTGCTGCTGTTGGCCGAAGGCTGAAGCGGCGAGAACCGTCGGAAAAAATAACGAAAGAGCGCTGAGCCAAACTGCCCGCATCACGCTGAAACCCCCTGATCCTTCCAAAAACGTCTTGCTAAGCGCGCTCGTCCGCCTCGATTGTGCGGATCGGTTTGACTGGAGACGATGCGCGAACAATCACCGTAATAAGATGCGCGCCGCGAAGCGGTGGACTTCTGAGGCGTATGCTCAAGATTACCAGAGCAAGAGGCGCTCTGTTCCGAATTACCCCGATTCGAATAACCCATACGTGAAGCGTTTCGTCTAAGGAGACATGGTCGTGCGCTGGCTGCGTATTTTAAGCATCCCCGTTGTTTTCGCGGCAACCTCTATCCCTCAGACGTGGGGGCAGTCGGCTCCGTCACCCGACGCGCCGCCGGTGAGTAATGTGCCGGTGGACAACTCCGCCACGGACGAGACCCCGAGGGAGACGCTGAAGGTGACGTCGAACCTGGTGAGCGAGTACTTCACGGTGCGGGACAAGAAGAATGCGCTGATCCCATTCCTGACGAAGAATGACTGCTCGGTGTTTGAGGACAAGGCGCCGCAGAAGCTGACGAGTTTTGTGGCGGAGGCGAATCAGCCGCTGACGCTGGGGATCCTGATCGACACGAGCGGAAGCCAGCAGTATGTGCTGCCGCTGGAGCAGCAATCGGCATCGGCGTTTTTGAAGCGGGTTTTGCGGGAGAAGGACGAAGCGTTTCTAGTGAGCTTCGACGTAGGCGTGA
>Ga0206848_1212_pt1 | contig 11791 bp, 5 predicted proteins | sample Alteio_BWOrgCont_18_FD_152635 | JGI IMG/M metagenome (GOLD analysis project Ga0206848, IMG submission 152635) | Enriched cells from forest soil in Barre Woods Harvard Forest LTER site, Petersham, Massachusetts, United States -... | ecosystem: Environmental > Terrestrial > Soil > Temperate forest > O...
CAACTCTTCCTCGAAAATTGCGAAGAACACATCTTCTTTATCGGTAAAATTCGCATAGAAAGCGCCGCGAGTCTTACCAGCTTTCGCTGCAATATCTTCTATACGGGAATTCTCGAAGCCGTCTTGCGCAAAGGTCGCCCGCGCCGACTTTATTAATTGTTGCCGCGTTAACAGGGCACGTTTCTGCTTTCCTGCTTCCTGCTCCCCGCGCGCAGTCACAGGTTTTTGCGAAATCTTTGAATCACGCTTCATAGCTGCCGCATCCGTTACTATTATAAACATACATGCATGTACATTTTTACTGGGCGTGCATGATTTCGAGCTACCCAGACTAAACGAGGCACTGATGGCGAATACGAATACGGCGACAATCTCTCAATCCTCAGCCAACCCGGCTGACTGCCTGCACACTGCGCTCTATGCCGGTGCCGTGCTTTCGGCCATGGCGCTCTTTCTCGCCGGCTGCAGCAGCAAGCCCGCCGCTCCACCACCTCCGCCTCCCATGCCCGTCGGCGTGGTCCACGTCCAAACCTCCGATGTCGCCATCGGCAGCGAATGGGTCGGCACACTCGACGGCAATGTGAACGCCCAGATTCAGCCGCAGGTCTCCGGCTACCTCATCCAGCAGAACTATCGCGAAGGCGCCGTCGTCGCAAAGGGCCAGGTGCTCTTTGAGATTGACCCGCGTCCCTTCCAGGCCGTCGTCGATCAAGCCGCCGCACAGGTCGAGCAGGCAAAGGCCTCCTTCGGCCTCACCCAAACCAACGTCAATCGTGACACACCGCTCGCCGCTGCTCATGCTATCGCGCAGAGCCAGCTTGATACCGACAAAGCTCAAATGGCGCAGGCTGAAGCAACCGTAAAATCCGCTGAAGCCACGCTCAACACCGCTCAACTCAATCTTGGCTTCACGCACGTCCGCTCGCTCATCAACGGCGTAGCCGGCCAGGCTACCACGCAGGTCGGCAATCTGGTTTCACCGCAATCGGTGCTCACCTCGGTCTCGCAGCTTGATCCCATTCGCGTTTACTTCTCGCTCTCAGATAAGGAATATCTCGGGCTCATCGGTCGCCTGAAGCACGGCGGAGACGATCTGCTCAAGAGTGCCGACGCTGTCCCTCTCACACTCAAGCTCGGCGATGGCAGCACCTTCCCCTCGAAAGGCCGCATCGTCTTCGTCGATCGCCAGATGAATCAGCAGACCGGAGCAATCCGTGTCGCCGCAACCTTCCCCAACCCCGGCAACATCCTTCGCCCCGGCCAGTTTGGCCGCGTCTCCGCTAATACCGAAATCGCGCACAACGTCATCCTTGTTCCGCAGGCTGCCGTTAGCGACTTCCAGGGACAGAAGCAGATATTCACCGTCGCTGCGAACAACACAGTCCACGTCGTCAACGTCACGGTTGGCGCAGAGTCAGGCACGAACGTCGTGATTCTCAGCGGTCTCAACCCCGGCACAGACATCATCATGGACAACCTGCAAAAACTTCGTGAAGGCGCTCCCGTAAACCCCCATCCCGCCGCCCCACAAGCAGCCGCACCCGCCGGAGGCAATTAATGTCGAAGTTCTTTATTCGCCGGCCCATCGTCGCTATCGTTATCGCCATCCTCACCGTCATCCTCGGTGTGGTGTCGATGCTGACGCTGCCTACGGCCCAGTATCCAGATATCGCTCCGCCGGAAATTCAAATCCAGGCGAACTACGCCGGTGCCGACGCCAAGACCCTCTTGCAGTCCGTCACGACGCCGCTCGAGCAGCAAATTACCGGCGTCGACAACATGCTGTACATGACTTCGGTCAATGCCAACAGCGGCCAGGCGCAGATTCTCGTCGACTTCGACGTCAAGACCAATCCGGACACCGACCAGATTCTTACGCAGCTCCGCGTCTCACAGGCGCAATCACAACTTCCTGCGCAGGCTGTCGTCGGCGGCATCACGGTGCAGAAATCGCTGACTTCTCCCTTGATGATCGTCGCGCTTTCTTCGCCGGACAATCGCTACGATGGCGGCTTTCTTGCCAACTACTCCATCATCAATTTGCAGGATGAAATCACCCGCGTCCCCGGCGTGGCCCGCGTTCAAGTCTTCAGCGGTCCTTATGCTCTGCGTATCTGGGTGCAGCCGGACAAGCTTGCCAAGCTCGGTGTCACCGCGCCTGAAGTCATCGCAGCTCTGCAGACGCAGAACAACGTAAACCCTGCCGGCCAGATCGGCGGCGAACCTTCCGCACCCGGCCAGCAGTTTACATACACCGTCCGCACGGAAGGCCGCCTCGTCACACCGGAAGAGTTCAACAAGATCGTCATTCGCGCCAACCCTGACGGCTCCGTACTGCACCTCAGCGATGTTGCGCGCGTCGAACTCGGCCAGCAGTTTTACACGCTCAACGGTCGCTACAACAAGGCGCCTGCTGGTGTCTTCGGCATCTATCAACTCCCCGGCTCCAACGCCGTCCAGGTCGCCAAAGCCGTCAATCAGCGCATGGCAGAGCTCTCCAAGACCTTCCCTGCCGGCCTCAAGTACGACGTCCCTCTCGACACCACCAAGGCCGTCACCGCCGGCATCCATGAGATCGCCTTCACGCTCATCGAAGCTCTCATCCTTGTCGTCGGCGTCGTCTTCATTTTCCTGCAGGGATGGCGCGCCACGCTCATTCCTCTGCTCGCAGTTCCCGTCTCGCTCATCGGCACATTCATCATCTTTCCGCTGCTGGGCTTTTCCATCAACACACTCTCGCTCTTCGGCCTCGTGCTGGCCATTGGTCTCGTCGTCGACGACGCTATCATCGTCGTCGAAGCCGTCGAGCATCACATCGACGAAGGCATGTCTCCGCGCGACGCCACCATCAAGGCCATGGAAGAAGTCTCCGGCCCGGTCATCGCCATCGCGCTCATCCTCGCCGCCGTCTTCATTCCAACTGCGGCCATCCCCGGCATCACCGGCCGTCTCTATCAACAGTTCGCCATCACCATCGCGATCTCTGTATTGATCTCGGCATTCAACGCGCTCACGCTCAGCCCTGCGTTGGCCGCGCTGCTGCTCAAGCCCCGCGACGGAAAGAAGAAGCTAAGTCTCTTTGGCCGCTTCTCTGCGTGGTTCAATCGCTTCTTCGGCCGCACCACGAACAGTTACGTCTCAACCTCAAATTTCCTTCTGCACAAATCAACGCTCTCTATGCTGGTGCTCGTCGGCGTAGGCGCGTTCGCCTTTCTCCTCGGAAATCGCCTGCCCACCGGCTTCATTCCTACAGAAGATCAGGGCTATGCCTTCGTCGCTCTGCAATTGCCAGACGCAGCCTCGCTCCAACGCACTGACGAAGCCGCGCTCAAAGTCTCTGACGCCCTGCTCAAAACTCCCGGCGTCGGCGGCGTTATTCAGGTCAATGGCTTCAGCCTGCTCACACTAACGCAGAGCACAAACACCGCCTTCTTCTTCGTCTCATTGAAGGATTGGAGCGTGCGCAAATCCAAGCAAGAGCAGTTCGCTGCCATCCAGGCCAGCATTGCGCAGCAGCTCGCAGGAAATCCGGACGGCATCGCCTTCAGCTTCCCGCCGCCGTCCATTCCCGGCGTCGGCACATCCGGCGGTGTCACCTTCGTCCTGCAGGATAAATCCGGCAACGACGACCCAATGTTCCTCACCAAGAACCTCGGTGTCTTCCTCGGCGCACTCAAAAAGCGTCCGGAGATTGCCGTAGCCATCCCCGCATATCTGCCGGCAGTGCCGCAGCTCTACGCAGCCGTCGACAAAGAAAAAGTCATCGAGCAGCAAGTCTCGCTCTCTGATGTCTACGCAACCATGCAGACCTTCATGGGCGGCTACCTCGCCAACTACTTCAATCGCTTTGGTCGACAATGGCAAACGTACGTCGAAGCGGAAGCCAACACTCGCAGCACCATCGACAACATCAACCAGTTCTACGTCCGCAGCGCCAACGGAAACCGGGTGCCACTCGGATCGCTGGTCAACATCAAGAAGATCAATGGCCCGGAATTCATCCTGCGCTTCAACGAATACAACGCCACGCAAATTAACATCGTCGGCGCGCCGGGCTATAGCTCCGGTCAGGTCATGAAAGCTCTCGAAGAAACATTCCACCAGAGCATGCCGGACGGCATGGGCTTCGACTACTCCGGCATGTCTTACCAGGAACACAAAGCCGCACAAGGTCTGCCTTCATGGGTCGTCTTCGCGCTCTCGCTTCTCTTCGTGTTCCTCATTCTGGCCGCGCTGTATGAAAGCTGGACGCTGCCCTTCAGCGTTTTGCTCAGCACACCCGTTGCCATCCTTGGCGCATATCTCGCTCTCAGCTTCCGCGCGCTCGAAAACGACGTCTTCGCCACCATCGGCCTCATCATGCTCATCGGTCTCTCTGCGAAGAACGCCATCCTCATCGTCGAGTTCGCCAAGACCAATTACGAAAGCGGCCAAAGCATCTCCGAGGCCGCACTCAACGCTGCGCGTCTCCGCTTCCGTCCTATCGTCATGACGGCCTTCGCCTTTATCTTCGGCTGCCTTCCACTCTGGACCGCCGAAGGCGCAGGCTCCGTCTCGCGCCGCATTCTTGGCACGGTTGTCATCGGCGGAATGGTGCTCTCCACCTTCATCGGCATCCTCTTCATCCCTGTCACCTTCTCCTTCGTCGAATACGTTTCGCATCGATTCGTAAGAGGCGGCAAGGGCACAACGATGGATTCCAAGCCCGACATCGATCCCATCGCGCTCGGCAAAGCTGCCGGCGGCGGTCCAACCGCGCCACCTCAGGGAGGTCAGGCATGAAACATCTTCTAAAGCACAGCAGCCTCTCCGCAGCAGCATTCACGGTAGTTTTTCTTGCCGGCTGCAACGTTGGCCCAAAGTACACCAGGCCAAATTACCCCGCGCCTCCGGTTTTCCGCGGGGCCGACGATGCTGCCGTCAGCAGTGACGCGCAGAACTCACTCGGCGATCAGCAGTGGTCACAGGTCTTTCAGGAGCCCGAACTCCAGGAGCTCATCCGCAAAGCGCTCGCCAACAATTACGACGTCCGCATCGCCGCGCAGCGCATCGTTGAGCAGCAGGCGCAGGTGCAGATCACACGCGCGCAGCAGTTCCCACAGGTCAGCGCCACACTCTCTGGAACCGGCACGAACCTTCCAGCCGCATTTCAAACGACTCCGCCGGTAGATTTCGGCCTCACCGCTTCCTGGACACCCGACTTCTGGGGCCTCTATCGCAAACAGACCGAAGTCCAACGCGATCAGCTTCTCGCCCAAACTTGGGCACAACGCGCCGTTCGTCTCACGCTTGTGCAGCAGGTCGCCGCTGCCTATCTGCAGCTTCGTGCTCTCGATAACCAGCTCGCCATTGCGCAGCAAACGCTCAAGGCCCGTCAGGATTCCCTGAATCTGACCCAAACGCTCGAAAACGGCGGCGCAGCTCCACTCTCTGATGTTCGCCAGGCGGAAGAACTTCTCTACACCGCTTCCTCTCAGATTCCACAGATCCAGCAACAAATCCAGCAGCAGGAAAACGCCATTCACGTTCTTCTTGGCGAAAACCCTGGCCCCATTACGCGCGCGGCAGCACACACCATCGCGCCGCCGCCGCAGGATGTGCCAGTCGGTCTTCCCTCACAGCTTCTCGAACGCCGTCCTGATATCCAGCAGGCCGAAGCTCAACTCAAAGCCGCCAACGCGAACATTGGTGTAGCCCGCGCGCAGTTCTTCCCGCAACTTACCCTCAGTGGTGAAGCAGGCGGCGCTGGTACAAATTTCGCCAACATCATCGGCTTGGTTCTCGGCACCGGTTCCATCACGCAGCCTATCTTTGAAGGCGGCAAGCTTCGCGGCCAGCTCAATCTCTCCAAGGCGCAAGAGCAGGAGATGGTGCTCAACTACCAGAAGACCATCGCCACCGCCTTCAGCAATACCTCCGACGCGCTCATCGCTCTCAACAAGCAGCGCGCCTACCGCATTGAGCAGGAAAAGCTGGTTGCCGCTGCGCAGGACGCAACGCGTCTCGCTCGCATTCGCTATCAAGGCGGAGCCACCAGCTACGTCGAAGTCCTCACTTCAGATACCAACCTCTTCAGTGCACAGCTCAACCTCGTCAGCGCACAGCAAAGCGAAGCTCTAGCTCTGGTTCAGCTTTACGGTGCTTTAGGTGGCGGCTGGAACTAGGACGCTAGCGCATCATCTCTCAACAGGACAAACAGCCTGCGGCTCCGGCGCCTCAGCAATATGCGGGCACACCGCCGTGCCACTCGCCGTCGCCGCCTTGTGATCGAACGGGCAGCGCGCAACTGATTTAGCCGGCGTAAATTTCATCTGGATTCCATTCTTCGGCCGCAGGATGACCATCGCGCGCGGTTCGATCTCCTGCCCCGGCACAACCTCAAAATCGTACTTCCGCAGCACCGCGCTCAGAATCATCAATATCTGCAGGACCGCGTAGTGGTTGCCGATACAAACGCGCGGCCCGCCGCCGAATGGCACAAACGTAAACGGTGTGCGCAGTTTATCGCTGCCCTTCACGAAGCGCCCTTCGTCAAAACTCTCCGGGCTCTCCCAGCTCTTCACCGTGTGGTGCGCTCCGTACACATACACAATCACCGTCGATCCCTTGGGAATCTCCAGATCGCCAACGCGATCGTCCGCCACAGCCTCGCGGTCGATCATCCAGAACGGCGGATACAGCCGCAGCCCTTCATGAATCACCTGCGTGGTGTACTCCAGCCGCGGAAGGTCTGCATGATTCAGCGGTCCATCACCCAAAACATCAGCAAACTCCTGCCGCACCCGCGCCAGTATCTCCGGGCGAGTGCTCATCAGGTACAGCAGCCATGACAAGCTGTTCGACGAGGTCTCATGCCCGGCAACCAGTAGCTGCATGCTCTCACTCAGCACCAGCTCATCGCTCATGCCCTCACCATCGGTGTAGCGAGCATCCATCAGCGTCTGCAGCAGGTCCTGGCTGGGCTCCTGAGTGCGCCGGCGCTTGATGTACGCCATCAAAATCGCATCCGCCTTCGCCCGCATCTCTTCATGTTTGCGCAGCTCGCCCGAAACCTCAAACCACGGATTCAAATAAGGCTGAATCGTCTGCCGCACAATAAATTCCTGCACCGTGCAGATGGTATGGCTGACGGCATCGATATCTTCGTCCTTCAGCTTCGCGCCGAACAGCGACCGCGCCACCATCGCAAATGTCATGTTCATCATCTGCGGATAAACATCGACCGGCCCTGCTTCAATCTCGCGCTCAAACTTCCGCATCGACTCGCTCAGCGAGTCCTGCATGATTGTCGAGAGTGAATCCAGCAACCTGCGATCAAAACCTTTTTGGATCAGCCGCCGCTGTGTCTTCCACGCTTCACCGTGGGTCGTCAGCAGGCCCTTCCCCAGGAAGTGGCCCATGCGCTTCACTTGGATTTCAGATTTCTCGTAATTCTCCGCGTTGGTCTTCAGCACATGCTGAATCACTGCGGGGTCGATCGTTACGATCGCCTCTTTAATCCCGCCCAGGTAAAACCGGAACGTATCTCCAAATTCCGCGTTGTACTTCGACAGCACCTGTATAGGATTGCTGGCCATCTCGCGCGAATCGGCGAAGGAGCGAAGCCGGGAAACTGTGGGGATAGATGCAGACAACGTCACACCTCGCTGCTCTGCTGCTGGCCCAGTTGCTTCATCAGGATCAGGTGGTGCCATATCGCGCGCGTCATCGTTGGATGCTGGCGATAAGGAATGCCGAACTCCTGCGCAGTCTCTTCCACAATCCTCGTCAGCGGAGCATAGTGCGTGTGGCACACGAACGGGCACAGATGATGCACGATGTGGTGGTTCAGCCCGCCGGCAAGCCAGCCGACAACCGGGTTCCTCGTTGCGTAATCGGCTGTCGTCGCGAAGATGTGATAAACACCGTTCTCAAACTCGCCGCGTCCTTCAGGGAAATACGTGCCATCCACCGTATGCGTCGTCTGGAACACCAGCGCCACGCTTAGCCCCACAATCAAATGCACCACCAGGAACGCGCCCAATACCAGCAAGATCGGTATATGCAGCAACACCACCGGCAGCACCAGCATGTAGGTCAGGTAGAAGGCCTTCCCAAAAAATAGGACAAAGTATTCGCGCACCGGATGCTTGACCTTCAAATACTCATGGCCGGGAAAGAAGAAGCACTCAAAATCCCTGACGAATACATAGTCGAGGGAAAACAGTGCATACAAAAACAGCACATAGATGTGCTGAAAGCGCTGCACTGGCCTATGCGGCTCATGGGGCGTAAACCGCAGCAGACCACGTCCTGTCAGCGCATCGTCCTCACCATGCACATTCACGCAGGAATGGTGCCCGCGGTGATGCAGAATGCGCCACATGTAGGAGCTAATCCCGCACAGGTCGAAGACGTAATTCAGCGTCTTGTTGACCGTCGGGTTCGACGAGATAGCGTTGTGGTTGCTGTCGTGGGCGATATTGAGCAACAGGAATGTCTGCGCCAGGCCACCCAGCAGATATAAGGTGACAAATTTCCAGGAGTGCGGCCTGAATGCATAAATCGCAATCCAGCTCCCCGCCAGCACAGTCAGCCCCGCAGCGATCTTGGTCCACATCATGCTGTTGGCTTTAGGAGAGATATTTCCGTCGGCAAAGAATTTGTCGAGGCGGCGGCGCAGGACTTTCGGGAAGGAAGGCGCTCCGCCAAAGTCTCCAGCCGCAAGCCGCAGCGCAGCCTCTGACGGCACAAGGTCTTCCATATCTGGCTTCAGAGTGATAACCGCTTCAGTCTCGGACGTCACCTGTGCCTCCGCAATCCCTGTCAAATCAGCCCGGTGCATCCCTGGACGGGAGTAGACGGTAGTAATAGTGGCTTGAACCAGCAGCGGATTGGTAACCACGCCGCCAGCAGCTTTGAAAGTTCATGGTAGCGCGAAGACTTAGGCCGAATCAAGGCATTTCGCCGCTGAGCGCTTACCGCAGTCGTCCGCTTTTTGCAGGTTAGGCCCCGTGGCTTTTGTCTCTGGCTCTGCTAACATAAGGTGACAGATCGTATAGAGATGAAGCCTTGAATGGAGCAGCAGGTAGGCTTCGCAAGACTTCTTCGCCTCTTGCGTTCGACTTCAGAGACTCGACCCAGACCAAACGGCTTGCAGGCACAGATCGGTGATGTATTGCCCTCAAAGTTGCCTGTACCGTGGTCCCGCACTCCGAGACTCAACCGTTTTGCCTCACCAGGGCACGGGGAGCAGCAAAATGTTGAGCGTTTCTATCAGTACCGAGTTTCTATTCAACCTTGAGGGGAATCACTAATCGATGATGGTGTCGATTTTAGACAGACTGGATAGCCTGGGAGATAAGCACCCGCACAAACTCCTCTATTCATACTTAGACCTTAACGGCACTCCGCTCGAAAGCTACTCTTACGCCTCGTTTATCCGGCGGACGAAGGCAATCGCATCGCACCTGCGCAAGGACGGCCGCTTTGCGCCGCAGTCCCGGCTTCTGCTTGCCTACCCTCCCGGGCTTGAGATGATCTGCGCATTCTTTGGTTGCGTGCGCGCCGGCTTGGTCCCCGTCCCTGTCTATCCCCCCAGCTCTCGCGGCTTCCAGAGCGCTCTATACAAGATGGTTCACATCGCCAAGGACTGCCAGGCAGCCGGCGTTTTAACCAGCGAAGACTACCACGCCTCCCTCAAGACCAATCTCGCCCGCAGTGGCGTTGCCGCGTCCGGCGTCGATGTCGATTACATCTCCGGCCTCCCTTGGCTCGTCACCGAAAAATTCTCCGATGTAATTTCCGACGAGCCGTTCCCTGAAGCCTCGGAAATTCTCTTCCTCCAGTACACCTCCGGTTCCACCAATGAGCCCAAGGGCGTAATCGTCACCCACGAAAACATCCTCGATACCTACGCGCTTGTCATCGACCATCCTTCCCCCGTGGTCGTGTCCTGGCTTCCGCAGTATCACGATATGGGCCTCATCGGCTGCTACTTGTATCCCGCGTTGCAGGGTGGTACCACCTACGGCTTCGCGCCCACAGACTTCATTCAGCGGCCCATCCTCTGGTTTGACGCGATCAATACCTATCGCGCCACAGCTACCGCCGCTCCCAACTTCGCGTACGACTATTGCCTGCGCGCAGGCCGTATCTCCAAAGAAAGCATGGTCGATATCGACCTCAGCTCTCTCCGCGTGCTCATGTGCGCTGCAGAACCCGTCAAGGCAGACACTTTCATCCGCTTCTTCGAGACCTTCCAGCCCTACGGCCTCAAGAAGGAAAGCTTCTACGCAGCCTACGGCCTGGCTGAAAACACTCTCGCTGTTTCGCTTGGCGGACGCAATGTTATCTCCGTCAACAAGCACGCCCTCACTCTGGGCAAGGCCCACACCATCTCAGAAGTCTCAGAGATCGACGCTTCAACACAGCTCGTGAGCTGCGGAGTTCCGCTCGACAGCATCGACGTCAAAATCGTCGACCCCGAACGGCATGACGCTCTTCCCAACGGTCGCATCGGAGAAATCTGGATCGCCGGCAAAGGCAAGTGCCAGGGCTACTGGAACAATGCCGAGCTCACCATGAAGCAGTTCCATGCACGCCTCGTGGACGATAGCCCCTATGACGGCTTTCTTCGCACCGGCGACATGGGCTTTTTCCATGATGGCGAGCTCTTCGTCTGCGGCCGCATCAAGGACATGATCATCCTTCGGGGTCAAAACTATTACCCGCAGGATATCGAAGCCGTTGTCGAGAAGGCCTCTGGCCTCATCCGCACTCACTGCGTCGCCGCCTTCCAAATTCACGAAGACAGTGAACCCGCGCTGGCCATCGTCGCCGAATTAAGAAATCCCAAGGCAATCCCCGAGGCGCGCCAAATTGCCACCGCTGTTCGCAATTACCTCAACGTGGAAGTCGCGTTGATTTCTTTCATCGCGCCTCGCGCTATTCCGCGCACCAGCTCCGGCAAGATCATGCGCCACAAGACCAAGCAGATGTGGCTCGCCGGCGAGTTCAACGTCCTCTCCGAATATTCGCGCGAGAAAGACGCCGGAGCCTCATCATCCTCCGACTGCGCCTCCGAAACCCAGTCGCCGTTCGACGTTCTGAAGGCCCGCTACAACCTTACCGGCAACGAATCCTACAATCTCGTCGAAGCCGGCCTCGACTCTCTCGATCTCGTCGTCTTCATGCACGAGATCAAGGAGCTCTTGAAAGATAAGGGCGCCGAAGTGCTCGCACGCCAGGTCGATATCGGCGTCATCCAGCGCGTCAGCGTTGCCGAACTCTTCCAGCTCGCCGAGCCGCTTGAGACCGCTCCCAAAGAAGCCATCGAGCTCCTGCGCGTCTCTCTCACCGCCTTCCGCGAAGAGCAGCGCACGTCCGAGCGCAAGCTGATGAGCGACGATCGCAAGCTCACCTTCAATCCTCCCGTTCCCGCGCCTCTGCCTGAAATTCCCGTCATGAATCAGGTTCTGCTCACCGGCGGAACAGGCTTCATCGGGCCGTTCCTCATCAAGAGCCTGCTCGAACAATCTGCGGCAAAAATTTACGTGCTCGTCCGCGCCTCCAGCGAAGAGCAGGGCCGCGAACGCCTCATCGCCGGCATGGAATCCATGGGCACGCCGAGCTCTGAACTCATGGAGATGTTCGACGCCCGCGTCGTTCCCATCTGCGGCGATCTTGCGCAGCCCAACCTCGGCATCTCGCCGGAGACGTGGAAGTTCCTCGCCGATGAGATGGACACGATCTTCCACAACGGCGCGACCGTGAACTACCTCTTCAACTACGACCGCATGCGCGATGCCAA
>Ga0206848_1213_pt1 | contig 11772 bp, 8 predicted proteins | sample Alteio_BWOrgCont_18_FD_152635 | JGI IMG/M metagenome (GOLD analysis project Ga0206848, IMG submission 152635) | Enriched cells from forest soil in Barre Woods Harvard Forest LTER site, Petersham, Massachusetts, United States -... | ecosystem: Environmental > Terrestrial > Soil > Temperate forest > O...
TTTTTCAGCAAACTCTTCTAATTTGTTTATCTGAACGTCAAGCGCATCAAAAGAATTTTTTTGTTTTTGTTTACTACTGTTAATTTTGTCTAAATTTAAGAGTGTCGACGACGCTTGAGCTTTATCATGCACAACCTGTTGGCCAAGATCAAAGTTAATAACCCCCTGCTCACCAAAGCGATAGTCTTTTGACGCAGTATCCAGAGCTCGTATCTGTAAACTCTGACAAACAAACATAAGTATAAAAATTATTACAAAAAACTGCGTTTTGTTTTGTGATTTTTTCATAAATAGGTTATCTCTCTTACTATATTTTATTTATAATTACGTAACGTAATAAATTTTAGCGAATTTCTTGTTTACCTTAATTTTTACCATAGTGCAAGATAAGAATAATACCGTAATAATTATAATGGTCCCTTGTACACAAGGGACCATTATAATTACTTTTGTGTACAAATATATTACGCAGCTGCTGAGCCTGTAGTATCATCGGTACCATCACCCAGGTCATCAGTGTCAGTATCAGCATCATCCTCATCAGCTTCGTCTTCGCTACTATCAGATAAGATTTCATTAGATAGAGCAATGTCGTCAGGTGTTTGTGCTGGTAACGCTTGATCTTGGGCAAGAACTGGAGCATTGGGAGTGCTTTGAGCTACTTTTGCTGCAACTTTTTGAGCCGCTTTCTTTGCTATTTTTTTAGCCGGTGGCATGATAACCTGTATATTTGCTTTTTTTAACGCTACTTCAATAGCAGCAATACGAGTTGCAAGATGTTTTATTCTCATGGTTTGCAACCGTGCAGCTCTTGTATTTGCCCAAATTTGCGACGCAACCGTTGGCTTTTTTTGCATTTTTTTTATAGCTGCTTTTTTTAGTGCAATTTTTTGTTGTTGTCCTGCAGTTGTCTTATTAGCTGCTTGAGCTATCTGGGCTTGCGCAAAATTATTCGTGCACAAAAGCATTGTTATAAGCCCCAATAGGTTGATCTTATTTTTTATTTTTACCATACGATAGACCTTTCACATCTATTGTGTAAAGAGAAATAGAACACCACTCAAAAGGTTAATAAAACTGCTGATAAGAAGACAATATTATGCTCAAAATTAGATTCGCCTGACATTTATGCAAAAATATTTTATAATCTTGAATTAGTGATTTTAATGCTCAAAATATAATGTAGGACGGCTATGACTATTGATAGAGATACCAAGGGAAATCAAGCTCCTGATACAGGGGTACTAGAATCTAACGAACATGAAGTACGACTGTCTAAAGTAACTAAATTACAAGAAGAGAACATTAACCCTTGGCCTGCATTTAAGCATAACTCAGTAATATCTATTCATGAAGCTCTGACAAACTTTACGCACGAACCAAATCCTGAACAAAATATTGGAAAAACAATTGAGTTGGCCGGTCGGCTTATGTCACGTCGAGACCACGGCAAGACTTTCTTTTGCAATCTTCAGGACCGTAGCGATAAGATACAGTTATATATAAAAAAAGATGTCTTAGAAAATCTAGAAAATACTAAAGATCACGATAGTTTTGAAGATTTTAAAAAATATATCGACACCGGTGATATCGTTTGGGTCAAAGGGCAACTCTTTACCACAAAAACAGGCGAGACAACATTAAAAGTTACAAATCTTGAGCTTTTAAGTAAATGCCTACACCCGTTACCTGAAAAATTTCACGGGTTAACCGATATCGAACAACGCTATCGTCAACGCTATCTTGACCTTATGAGCAATCCTGAAAGTCGCGAGAAGTTTAAAAAACGGTCGTTGATCGTACAGGCAATTCGCAACTTTTTACATAGTAAAGATTTTCTTGAAGTCGAAACCCCCATGTTACACCCAATTCCAGGGGGCGCAGCAGCACGACCATTTGTTACCCATCATAATGCGTACAATATGGATTTATATCTGCGCATAGCACCAGAATTATATCTCAAACGTCTTGTCGTTGGCGGCTTTGATCGAGTTTTTGAAATCAATAGAAACTTTCGTAACGAAGGGGTTTCTACCCGTCATAATCCAGAATTTACTATGTTAGAATTTTACATGGCCTATGGTGATTATCGCGATGGCATGAAATTAACAGAAGAATTATTACAAGATGCTGTCTTGAAAAATTTTGATAGCCTAGAACTCCCATTTCAAGAACATACTATTAACTTTTCAGCACCGTTTAAACGTCTAACCGTAGAAGAATCGTTATGTGAAATTGGCGGCTTAACAAAAGACCAAATATCTGAAAAAAATATCGATGCGCTTCTTAAAACTCATGGTATCGAATTACACACAAACGCTGGTCATGGGGTAAAGTTATTTGCGTTATTTGAAGCATGCGTCGAAGCAAAAATTATACAGCCGACGTTTATTATCGGGTATCCTATCGAAGTTTCACCACTGGCAAAACGAGACGAGAATAATCCCAACGTTGCTGCTCGATTTGAATTATTTATGTGTGGCATGGAATTTGCCAACGGCTTTAGCGAATTAAATGACCCGTTTGATCAAGCAGAACGGTTTAAATCACAAGTATCTGCTCGAGAAAGTGGCGATGCAGAAGCGCATCACTATGACGCTGACTATATTAAAGCTCTAGAATATGGGCTACCACCTGCTGTCGGCGTTGGTATTGGCATCGACCGTCTTGTTATGTTATTAACAAATACAAGCGCAATAAAAGACGTTATCTTGTTCCCAACACTTAAAATAAGTCACGCAACAGGACAGGAACATAATACAAAAACTCCAGCATCAAAACTTTCTATCGACCCTGTAATTATGCAAAAATATCCAGGTGTAAGACTTGGGGTCGTTATTGCATACGATACAAAAAATAGCTCTGAAGAAAATCCTGAGATTACTTCGATGTTACGAGCCCAAGAAGAACAATTAAAAACATTATTTAAAACAGAAGCTCCTGCACATCATGCTCATATTAAAATATGGCGCGATGCCTATAAAAAGTTCGGTTCAGACCCTGAAAAGTATCTTTCGTCAATTGAAAATCTATCAACACGTATTCTTGCGGGAAATAAAACGCGACATATTAGTACACTTGTTGATTTGTATAATTTTGTCAGCCTAAAATATTTACTTCCAGCAGGTGCTGAAGATATCGATCATCTTGATGGGGACGTATCACTTACGATAGCAAACGAAAACGAAGTGCCTGTTATTGCATTTGGCGAAAAAGAAGCAAAAAAACCTGATGTCGGCGAAGTTATTTATAAAGATCTTGGTGGAACACTGTGTCGGCGCTGGAATTGGCGCGGGACAGAACGCAGCAAACTAACAGCTAAAACAAAAAATGCGTTTTTTGTACTTGAAGCATTACCTCCCGTCACTGATAAACAACTCGAACAAGCAGTACAAGAGCTTGCACAACTTGTTGCAAAATACTGTGGGGGTACTATTGTGACTATGATAACGAGTGACAAAAACAGTAGCGCGCAACTTGCACGTGTTAAGTAATAGAGCGAATTCTTAAAGGGCGCTCGCCCTGAGGAGCGAAGCTCGTAAGAGCGTAGCATCTCGAAGGGTCGCCCTTATAAAATTTTTTTAATGCAAGCGCATCCTTCGAGACACTCACCCTAAAGGGTTCGTTCCTCAGGACGAGCGCTTTTAAGGGAAACATGACCACACTCGAAAAACAAGCGCCTAAGCTATCGCCCCAAGTCTCTTTGGGGACTCCTAGCTCTGATCAAACCTATATCCAGGGTTTAAAATATCTCTGGAAAATTAAAAACGAAGACGACTTTTTAATTCGAACAATAGCACACGACCATAATATCTCGATACCGGTAGCCCACGTATTATATTCACGCGGCCATCTTGATAAAGAAAAGATTCGGTCATTTTTATTTAGTTCGTACGAAAAAGACGTCCCCCATGCCAGTGGGCTCAAGGGCATCGACATAGCAGTCCAAAGAATTTTACAAGCTATAGAAAACCAAGAAAAAATTCTTATTTTTGGAGACTATGACGTCGACGGCGTCACATCGTCATCGTTAATGTTACTTGCGCTTATTCCGTTAGGGGCCCAGATAAATTTTTATTTACCCAATCGCGTCAAAGACGGGTATGGTCTTTCAACTAAAGCAGTAAAACGTGCAGCACAAAATGGGTTTAAACTTATTATCACCGTTGATAACGGGATTACAGCCCAACAGGCTGCCCAAGAAGCCCAAGAGCTGGGGATCGACTTAATTATTACCGACCATCATAGGCCCCACGGCGAGTTACCAAAAGCATTATGTATTATTAACCCCAACCAAGACGACTGTCCGTATCCGTATAAAAAATTAGCGGGCGTTGGTGTTACCTTTAAACTCATGAGTTTAATTTACGAGCTTAAAAACTTATCGTTTCCTGACAAAATTTATGAACTTTTAACATTGGGTACTATTGCTGACGTTGTCCCATTAACGGGCGAAAATAGATACTGGGTGCGATACGGGTTAAGTAAAATTAATAAACAAACAAGTTTGGCTTTTAACGTTTTAGCCCAAAACAGTAGTCTTTCAAAAAGTGCGTATAATTCGCTTGATATTGGCTTCATGATCGCACCACAAATTAATGCTTTAGGGCGTTTAGACGACGCACGGGAAGCTGTTAAGTTCATGATCAGTTCTGATCTGTCAGATGTCGAGCGTATAGGCAAAATTCTTAAAGAAATTAACGAAGCGCGCAAAAAAGTTGATCGAACGATTTACGAAGAAATTGAAGGCGCAATTATTAATAAATCGATCGATCTCGAGCGTGAAAATATTATTATTGCAGCACATACCGACTGGCCAGCAGGCGTTATCGGGCTTGTTGCTGGTAAGCTCATGCACAACTATGGTCGCCCAACACTCTTGTTTCATTTAGATAATAAAGAAAAAGTCGCCAAGGGCTCTTGTCGATCGATCCCTGAATTTAATATCTTTGACGCGTTATCTGAAAAAAAAGATATCTTGCTCAGCTTTGGTGGTCACTCGTTTGCTGCTGGACTTAAGCTTAAACAAGAAGACCTACCAGAACTTAAAGCCCATTTAGAAAAAAGAATTTTGGACTATGTCTCCCCCCAAGATTTACAACCAAAAATTACACTCGACGCCATACTTGATCTTCCTGAAGCGACCCAAAAACTTATTACCGATATTGAACCGTTAGAACCGTTTGGGAATGAGAACCCACAGCCCATGTTCTTGATCAAAAACGCGACGTTACTTAATCAAGCGACACTCTTAAAAGACAAACATCTTAAATGTTCTATTTTTTCAAATGGGACAATAAAACAAATAATATTTTTTAACAGACCTGAACTGTTACCGTTACTTAATAATATTGGCGATAAGAGCTTTCATGTTGCTGCTTACGTGACAAAAAACGAATGGCAGGGCTCTGTAAAGATCGAGCTTCAGGGTGTTGATATCGCAATTCAAGATTAGGCGTTGGTCTCCATTGAAAAAAATCAATATCAAGACTATTCTTTTTTCAGTACAAAATATTTCTAAATTATTATAGGAGTTTGATATGAAATTTTTGCATGCTCTTAAGATACTTGTGCTTGGTATGACGCTTGTTTCACATGGATATAGTATGCTGCCCGCGGCTCCTGGAGGTCCCGCAGCTCCTGCAGGGACCGATGGAGGTGCTTGTGAAGATAAAAATGAAGCGATAATAAAAGCGTATGCAAAAGCCTGCAAAGATGTTTATAGTGCTGTTACTACGGTCAAATCTGTTGCTGAACAATCTAAAGATAAAGCGGATTTTAGAACAATTGTCGAAGCTGAACTTGCAAAACAAAATACGCTCGTAGAAAACATCATGCAAGAGGTGAATGCATTAGATATTGAGAGCCATGAAAAAAGCGAGCTTCGCACGTGGTGGACCACATTTCGTAATGCTATAGAAGAAGAATTCACTCGGGGGGCAAGCAATGAGGCAGTAATTGGTCGTATAGAATGGGTCAGAAGTGTGGTAGCACAGTGCCATGGTATATGTATATTAAATTTTATGAATACGAGGAAGCGTCGTTCAAACCAAGCTCACCTAGAACCCAAAGCTGGTAAATGCACAGTATCATAATTAATAAAATATATTGGTCTCACTAGAGCAATACAAGATTAAAAACTACAGAAGCCCGAGTGTGATATTATTACACTCGGGCTTCTGTAGTTTAGAAAATATTAGCTAGCTATGTCTTCATTTTTGGCGATCAGTTTTCCAGCTGCTTTAATTAACGCTGCATGATCATATCCTTCAGGAACCGAAATTTGGATTAGTTGTGCGGGATACATCTCGTAAATAAACGCCAACATCGGAACTTCAAGATTACGATCAGCATACTCTTCATCAACGATAAGAGCCTGAATATTTACCTGAGTAACTTTTTTTGCGTCATCACAAACTTCTGTAATTAAGCCAAAGCCTATAAAATTATTATTTTCGTTCAAACACAACGCTACAAATTTTGCTAATAGAAGATTGTCCCAAAATTCTAGCGTATCTTCTTTATCTGCAACATCTGGACCCAAGTTAAAAAAAGATTTTGAGTTGTTCCCGGGAGATCGCACGGCCGCTTTGTACCGCGCAAAAATTTCTCGTACAAGCGCTGTTTTTGGCACTCTGTATGGACAACCATCGTTATCTGCAAATCTGGTGTATATTTTCTCTTCTGGGGTTGCGTCTTTCTCGCTAACTTTTACATCAGCTTTTATACCAACTACAGGATCAGCAGGATTAGCCCCTGGTGCAACCCCTGTGCTTACCTCTTGAGCTCCTGTTCCAGCAGGCGCAGCAGGTGCTGCCGACATAGCACACAGATTATTGCTAAAAAATATCATAACCATAACGCTAACCAATACATGTGACATCATATCATACTCCCTTCAGCATTTTGGATAAAAAATTCTTGAGCATCTTGTGTTAATTTTTCTAAATTTTCACAATCGTCATTTTCTTCATCATTATACCAATGATCAGGTATCATAAGTTTAATGTTCTTTCCCGGAAACCACCCCTCAATTGAATACAAAACCCAACCTTCAAGTCGATTATTTTCAAATGCCGGATCGATAACAAGAGCATGAACATTAATGCAAACAATGGTATCTGTTTTGTCTCTAACCTCTTCAATTAAAGCAAAACTAACAATATTTTTTTGGTCATCAAAGAGTACATCAATACGGTCATCTTCTACACAATCTTGCCAAAACTTTGAGGTATCACAATCGTGATATTTTTTAAAGTTAAAAAAAGATAAGGGCGTCTTGTCAGATTTCATGCGTTCTTTTTGATTATCAAAAATTCTTTGTATATCATCTGTTTTTGAGGCTCTATCTAAACGGTCTTTGATAGATGTCCATGTCAGCTTTTGAGTTGATGGTGGACTAACAGGCTCTTCGCTTTTTAGATCTGGTTGATCGTCTGAAATTTGAGCACCCCACATAGCCAACAAATTATTCTGAAAAAGAAGTAACAACATAAGACTAACAATAAGATTTGATCGCATATAATCAACACTCCTCAAGATCAACACGGGATTATGTGATGGTATAATCTTCATGCAGCTTACAAAACGGATACATGCAAATGCAATATAAAAAAAAATCTTATTTTTTATGTGATTTTATATGTTTTCTCAACGAATCGCGATTTACGTATTTTTTTTCACATTGATTACATTCAAAGCGCTTAGTACGGCAATGATTACGAATATGATTTTTGCATTTATGCTCGTTACTAAAAGCCTTGATCATTGAACCAAAAAATCTTATGCAAATCGCACACTTAAATTGATTAGCACCAATTTTTTTGATAAATTTCTCAGGATCTTCAGAACATTCTTTTGCTTCATAAGCCTCTAAATGTTTTGCTACATGCGTAAGAACGCTATAATTCCCCGCCATTATTTCCTGACAGATATTACACTGCAGTTGCACACGGGAGATAAAAGCCGCTCTTTTTTCAGTCATTCTTTTGTTTTTTTTGCTTTTGCCTTTATTCCCCTGAAACCTTACTTCTTCTGATCCATCACTTGTATCATCACTCATTTTATTTTCTTGATCTTGGTTATGCTGTCGCAATATATCTGAAGGTGCAACTGTTTGGCTTGCGTCTTGAATATTTTGTGTATTTTGTACAGGTTGAATAATTTTATAAAAAGCATCCGGTCGCTGATCGATGGGAATCTCCGACAAAAACAAAATCCCCTCTGTATCGAGTAGACCAAGCAAAGCATTATCTATCTGATGCACCATGGCCTGACTCTGCATAGTAAGCAGATAGAGTATTACAAATAGTTTTACGTTTATTGTATTAATTTTATTAATCATAAGACATTATTTACTCAGCAAAACTGTCCCAATACTCCCATGACGGATACGGCTCGACAATAGTGTAATCATCGAAGAGATTTTTTGTAAATAATAACCCAAATGATTTTGGTAACGTTATTTTTTCAAATAATTTAAGCGCTGCTTTAAAATCTTCCCGATTGCCATATCTAATAATAATATCTGAATCGGGATCTTTAACAATCATATCAATCGTTGCCAGTACTCGCGCAAGCGTCTGGACAACATACCGTTGATCGGGATTACCTAAAAATATTTTACGCTCCCCAGCACCAATAATAGTTTTCTCTTTTTCGCCCTTTGCATTTTCTTTTATTTTTTTATACGGGCCATTCTTTTTTGCCGCTTCAACACAGTCTTCCCACTCATATTTCCAATACCTACTATCTTTAATTTTAGCCAAAACCTGTGCGGTTGGCATTACCTTCGATGTTCCCTCTTCGTTTTGATATTTTTGCACAAAAATCGTAATCGCGGTCACATCTTCAACGGCTCTACTATTACTTTCTAAGCTGCAATGATATGCATACAAACCTGAGTTAGTCCCAAAACTTTGCCAATCAAGTCTATACGGCTTATCTTCCCACTGCCCAAAACATTCTGATGTCCCATACGTAAGATTGAATGGGCTGTATTGCGCTAAATACGCACGCTTTACTTCATGTTCCAAAGGCTCATAACTGTCTTGAACTAAGTAAATTTTCTGGTCTGTTGCTGTCTGTAAAAATGCAGGCCCAACATAATATTTTTCATGGGGCACAACAATTTTACCGTCTTTATCAGGCGTACCGTTAATAATATTAGCAACCCCTGCATACCAACACGATCGTAACACACGTAATAATGGTGTTAAAAGTTGTTCGTCTTTGCATGCTGGGTCAAGTTTATAGCACGCACCCAACGTTAAGCCCTTAGTCGTTAAAAACTTAATATCACAACGACCATCTACAATATCACCATTGGGATCAAGTAAATCGCCATAATCGCCCCAGAGCGATAGCAAATGTTCATTTTCTACATGATGCGTAAAAAAGCTTTGCAGTACTTTAGACAATGCACATGCCCGTGATAACGAAAACTGTTGAATATTAACAAACTGCTTTGCGTTCCCATAAATGCGCTCAAGCTTCTTGCCCTCAGATAAAACTTTTTTAACGACCAACTCTCGTACCTGCTCGTGATCACCAGGAGAAAGTTCTGCGTAGGCTTTTTTCAATAACGAAGTTAGATGGGGAACCGAAAGACCGGTAATATCGCCATGCTCACGCTCGACAATAAGTTTACACAATAAAGCACGCATTGTTGTTTCAAGCGATAAAGACTCATGCATACGAGCCCGTATTCGTTTATTCACAATGGTATACAATAGTTCACCGCCATGCACAAAATTTTTATATAAACTGTGCGCAACATCAAACAGTGGGTCAAGTAGTGCCATCTGCTGAACCAGATAATTAACTCGAATATTTTCACGCGAAGAACGGGGGTACATACTAGTAAAATCTACCAATACAACGTTTTCTATTGAATTTATTTTCAACTGATCGACCAGATGTTGCGTAAATGATGGAAACGGCAACGGAAAACGGATACCGTCAAAAAAGAGCATTTGCTCTGATTCGATCGTTTTTAAGCCATCAGATTTTACTTTACTTAACGTCGTTAAACATCGTATTTCATGATGACGTATATAATTAAATAGATAGTTTTTGCCTTCAAAGACCAACGGTACCCATGGATTACTTTTTGTTTTTTTGAGTAAGACCAAATTTCGAGCAAATGCATAATCAGGCTTTTGTTTATCATATAGTTCTTGAGCAAAGTAACCCTGATCTTTAACGATTGTACGAGCTTGATCAAGAACAGCATCAAACGACTCTTTGAGCTCTTTGCGATTCGCTTGGGCGTATGCCGAAATTTTCGAAAGCACTTCTTGTGAATACTCTGTACGCGCATCAACAAAAACAAACCCGTCAGGTTTATAGGTAAAGTGACTTACTTGAGCAGGAAGGTCGGCTATATAAACTTTGTCCTTAAATTGAAAAATTTCAGCAAGCTGTGATGACGAATTATCAACGTGTTCAAAGTTACTAATATCATCACCATGGCGCATCCAGTTTTTGATATTACCTAACGTCGTACTTTTTCCTACACCATCAACAAAACTACTAAAAATATAGACCGTATTTTTGTTGTTTATTGGAACCAATTTCTGGGTAAATCGACGAACAAATGCTTGCGCATGCAAGGTTGCTCCTTTTTCTTGCTTGCTTGAAACTTCAATAGGATAGGTAATATCAGGCCCCGTAAAATATTTTAATAATGGGAGCTTTGATCGCATAAGATATTTTGCATAGTCGATTGAAAATAAGATATCCTGCGTACCAGCAACCTGCTTATTACCAACTTTAAGGGCGTCAAAGTACATAACCTGCCAAAATTTCATTAAGTCTTCAAGAACAGCTCGAGAGTCACCCGTGTGCACTTTTTTCATGACCGACTCAGACGCTTTGTCCATAAGGCGTAACGCTTCACCAAAAGCATGCTCTTGAAAAATAATAGCGCGAGGGTCAAAAATAGGCACCGTATGGGCATCGATATGTTCAAAAATAGCTGCTTCGGTATTACCTGCAGGCGCAAGATGATTAACATCTTTAAAGAGATAACCGGTCATAAAGCCAAATCGATTGTGCAGTTTAATCGACCAGCCGGCAAGCCCTTTAGTACTTGCTTCGTCATTAATGCGCGGGGCTTTATAATTTGTATAATAACTTGGCACCGCATGCTCTTCATACCCTGAGATAATCATACGACCTACAAGATTAAACCCTTCATGTCGTAATGTCGCTTCAAGCTCATCAAAACTTTGTGCTGTTTTTTGGAGTAAAAATGGGTGATATTCGTGAACATAGCGACCTTCGGGGCTAAACTCGTAATGACGCAAAAAGCTATCGCTAAACTCTTGGAAACAAAATTTAGATTTTTCAAAACCCTGGCGTGCCCAAGGGGCATCCTTCGAGACGGGCTGCGGCCCCTCAGGACGAGCGCCAGTCCAAAACATAGTGACAAGAATAATAGACATCTTCAGAAACCAAGGCGCTCGTCCTGAGGAGTGAAGCTCTCCCAGAGCGAACGTCTCGAAGGATGCCCGTCCTGTCCTACGAAGCCACCAGGGCGAAGTAGGAAGGGCACGCCAACGTTCCAGAAAAAATCTACCACAAAATCGAAAGCTTTTATTCACAGTATTTTCCTGTCTTAACGTTATTGAGCGTGTCTGTGCTTTTCATCAAATTTTTCTACGCTTCTAGCCGTATCTTTTTGCTTTAATAATGCGAGCAGGCTTTTTTCAATCGTTACCGTTTCTAGATAATCAACTTCATACGATGACCCGGCCAATTTTTCGACAA
>Ga0206848_1214_pt1 | contig 11738 bp, 7 predicted proteins | sample Alteio_BWOrgCont_18_FD_152635 | JGI IMG/M metagenome (GOLD analysis project Ga0206848, IMG submission 152635) | Enriched cells from forest soil in Barre Woods Harvard Forest LTER site, Petersham, Massachusetts, United States -... | ecosystem: Environmental > Terrestrial > Soil > Temperate forest > O...
CCCTCCGGAATAAGCTGGGCTATGAACCATCAGATGTGGATCGGCTATCAACGTTGCTGGCTCTATCTCCCAGTCAAAGCGCCTTTCACAATTTGGACAAATGCAATCTGGATAGTAGCGAATTGTAGGATTCTTCGCGGCAACCACATAATCCGTGAACAAAGGCACCTGTTTTTGACACGTGGAACTGGTGCAAATAGCTGATTTCACCCAGAATGTATAAATAATATCTGATTGTTGTTGGTCGCATATCTCCTCCGCAATCCATGGAGGAGTTGTCCTGTACAGCCTCTGCAGCGTATCGCGAAGAGGTTGTCCCGACCAAGACACGATGTCTTGCGCCAAACTGTTAAAAGCCACATCGAACCTCGGTAAGTCGATTGGTTCCACTTCCGTTTTAACTATAAACCAAGCCACCGGGTTGAGGTCGACGCCGATAGGTTTACATCCAAGACGGGTTGCCTCGACGATTGTGGTGCCCCCACCCATAAAAGGATCCAGAACAATTTTCTCATTCGTATCGGAATCGTTGGAGTGATCTTTGTAAAACTCGTCCATGATATTGGTTCCGACGGGTTTTAGAGCACCGAGAAGAATGGCTCTAAACACACAGGACGCGCGTCGGGCAAACCATTTGTGCATTTGATAAATCGGTTTAAATGCGTTCCTTTCTGGAGCAGCCAAGCGATTAATCTCGATGATCGGAAAATCTTCTTCGATGGCGCGTTTCATAGGGCGAGAACCGGTTCGTTTGCGTTGCTTAGTCCACTGCGGAAATCACTCCGTGTCGCAGTAAGGGCCTTACGAGCCTCGCGTGTTTTATCGAAAAAGGAATTATCCTTTTTGTAACTCTCAACAATCCAGTCAACGAAAGCCTGGCTATATTGTGTAGGTGCACCCGGAATGCGACCTTTGTGACGAAAGTTTGCCCTCTTGTCGATTCTGTGAATGCGCCGAATGTCTTGAATATGGCCTTGATTAATAGAAATTCCTGGAGCAAGGAGCTTATTGACCTCCCGAATGACATCACATTGCCTTAGCGGGTGAGTGTCATCTGAATGAACTAAACGAGCTACATCAGCCGATTCCTCGGTCACAATCCGTATCGCTCCCGAAGCGCTGATAGCTTGAGGTCCGGAGGGCGGAACGATGGATACATGCGACCCTTGAGGGGCTTCTACCACCGCTCGTATGTTGCCAAGCCACTCTTCACGAACAGTTGCTAGACGCCGTTCGATTGACTCGCGAATATCGTTGGTGGTGCCAGGCTCACTTTTCGCTCCGTGACGAAAAAAGAACTGCCCCTGCCGGAAAGCGAACTTTTGCTGTCCGTTGATCTCGTACTGACCGTCTTTGGTGAAACCCACAGGAAACTCCACACCGCCTACAGCCAGAACCGCAATTCCGTGGCCACTGCGTTGCGCGGCAACAAGGATGAGGTTGGGGAGATCGATGCCCGTTCTGCTTCGAATCTTTGCCGTGATTTTTGATGTGTCGAAATCGAGGAGAGGCTGGCAATCAAAACTTGCCGGAGTGCCGTCATCGTTAATGCCAAACAGAATAGCTCCGCCGCCACTATTTACCATGGCCACTATGTCCTTCATGACTTCAAGCCAGTTTCCCTCAACACTAATATCGATATGGCTCTTGAAATCCACGTCGGCAGCTTCGACGGAGGCATCGACGAGGGGGAGGAAGTCGGCGGCAGTTTTCATGGCTCAATGAATTAGATCGCCCGGCTTGTAGACGATGATGCCTTGGACCGAGTCGAAGACCTTATCGGCGGTAGCCACCTCGCGGATCCCAAGTCGCTTGGCCAACGCAAGATTAAGTGCATCATTGGTAAGTAATCCGTTCTGCTCTTGAAGCTCGAGGCCGATCAAAAAGTCCTCAGGAGTCACCGACTCTACTATCAGGCCCCCATCGAGGAGATCCCGGACATCCTCAGCATACAGCGAAAGCTGGCGCACCAATTCAGGCTTTTCCGACAGGGAACGACTTGGATTACTCCCAACAACACCCCGCTGCTGAGCTTCTTGCATCATCCGTCGGTGAGCGATCTCGGCCAGCACGACAGTGCTAATATAGCCCTCAATCGAACCCGCAGCGCAGCGCTCAAGAAAACTACGACACTGACGGGAGCGATGTTGGAGTGCGTAGAGTACGATATTTGCGTCTACAAATACTCGGCTGTTACCTAAAATATCGCTGAGGTTCATTGCTCGTAGAAATCTTCTTCCATGCTGGTGCGAAATTGAGATTCGCTAATCTTCAGGGGATCGCGGCCCAGAAGACGTGACAAGCCTGTCTTCCGCCCTCGGCCTGGACGAGCGCGCTGCAAATAATCTGCAAGAGCCTGCTGAACGATCTCACCGATTGAACGCTTTTCCTTTGCAGCCGTTACTTTGAGTTGCTCGTAAACGGTATCTTCCAGTTGAGTGCCAAATTTTACTTTCATGTTATACCTCTGCTTTCTTGGTTCAAACCCGCTCCAGTTCTACCCACGGTACCAGTACCTCCAACAGGGAAAACCCTCCATGCTGATAAAGCTTACGACCACTTGGTCCCTGGGGTCTCGATCGCAATCTACCGCGTAACATGGCGATGCGCTTGCTCGTCAAGAGCTGAAGGTCGGGATACGCATCTGGAAATACCTCAGTTGCTCCAAACTCCTTTGAACGCGCCTGTCCAAGCATGCCAGGAGCTTCGGAACCACGAGTCGATTCCAGCGAAGAACCAAAAAAGATGTATCCGTGATCAGCCGTTACCACAATGGGTACCCCTGTGGGAATAGCCTGCACCGTGCATTTCCAAAGGACCGGGATGTGATCACGATGGAATGTTGAGAAAAGCTGCTCGCTCCGGGCTTCGTCGTTGAAAAAAAGTCGATCCGGGTAGGAGGACCAGATGAGAAGATTCCGCCCCGAGGGGAATACTTCTCGCGAGTTGGGTTGCTCCAGGTAGAAAGCTTCAACATTTTTCTGGGCCAACTCGCTTCTGCCTTTGAGCCTTGAAGGTGCAAGTCGGGTGCCGAGGACTCGTTGTTCGACAAAGTCCAGGGTTTCCGTTGGCAGTGAAGTTCCGATTACTTTGACGGACTTCACTCTAAACCCCGTATCCTCCGCCATCTTCAAAAGCAAGGGGAGTTCTCGTAACGAAAGTCCGTCGAAGACGACGGAGGCATGCGGGGCCTCCAATGACAGCGCAGCATCAATGCCTAACCAGGATTTAAGCGTGGGAGCTTGACGCGAATCAGCTTCTAATTCGTCCCATACTGATAAAGCTCCGGTCGATAGCGCCTCCTCAAGGTCAGCCACCGCTTTTTCACCTTCTCGAAGATAGCTGTCCATGTCGAGGGAACCGTAACGATCCCTTGTCCATACGGTCTTAGTTAGCCACTCCTTAATCGCCGGTAGGCGAAAACCCTCTGTGAACAGAACAGATCGATCAAACTGGATGTTAGCCACGCGCTACCTCCGCTTGTGTCTGAAGATAAAGAGTGACACGGCAAGCGCCGGGCGTGTAGTCGGGTAAACGCTCAACCATTTCCTCGACCTGAGCCTTGGTGAGTGGCCCGGCAAAATCGATGGCCTCCTCGCCAGCAAATGCGGCATTTCCTGTGAGCGTCCCACGTAAAAACGATGGCAACGAGATCACATCGAGCTGACGTTGATCAAAAGTCAGAGCAAGTCGCACCCGTAGTACCGTCTTTCCATTATTTTCTTCCAAAACGCGGGCGATCTCCTGACGGACTTGCTGACGCGTAGGCAGGAAGCCGGTGGAATGAGTCTCCACATCTGTGTCCGGTGCTGGCGTCGGCCTGGGATTAGGAAATTCGCCGGAATTCCCTGCTCCAGCTCCACCCACCGAAGAATCACCGGACGGGAACGGCAACGTCGGCTGCGGACGAGACGGCGTTGGCCCTCCCGAGATCACTTGAAAAGGCTCGGCAATAATCGCATCGGCAATCTGGTCGCTTGAAAGGGCGGGGCGGCGACCGCATACGTCACCGGCAGGATGTCTCAACCCGATAACCGTGCCCTGTTCGACCAGCGTCGAAATGGCCTCGAGAAATACACTATGGCTAGTCAGAATAGGGAAGCTGGGCGTGTTTTGATAATCTGATTCGACCTGACCAACCTTCCGCCCCAGGAAGGTCGCTATGCGGTCGGCGATGTGCTCTTGAACGAACGCAGGTGGGTATAGGTTTCGACCGATGTGCTGAACTATTTGCTCTCGGCTAGCGGCAGTAGGGAGATTTTCTCTCTGAAACTCGCAATCTGCATCCGTAGCACCGTATCGCAGTATTTGGACGTATGCAAAATTGGTTTTCTTTAGGTAGTCGATGGCATACCTCCGTTCCTCTGCGCCTATCCTGGAAAACTCAGCGCTGCGAGTGCTGTCAGCCGCTGTTCTAGAAAGATTATCAGCCGCCATCCACCGCTTGGCATAGGCTAACAAGGAATCATTGGCACGAAGATTGACCTTCTCATCGCGTGGTTCGATCAAGATGACCGTATTGCGACGTTTCAAGCCGAAGTAGAACTGGCGAATATCAGTTGTGGATAGACGGCGCGAGGCCGCTACTAATCGAATATCTGAGTAAGCCCGCGCCTCCACCAACTGTTGTGTTGATGCTGGTTCAGAGAAAACAACGAGATCTGAATCCCGAAGAATGTCATTTGCCCACCATGATGCCACCCTTTCCCATGCCTCATCATCCTGAATGCTCAACGACCGAAGATTGACCTTTGAGTGAGCGTTTTCTTTGGTATCAAAATAGAGAGAGCCAGAGCGTTCGTGAAAGAATGACCCATACTTTATAAAATTCGTCAAAGAAAGTCGGAACGAGTTGTATTCTGACTCCGGACCCACGATCTGGCGGGATAACTCATCTTCCATGATTCCTTGCTCTTTTGGAGAAGGAGCGAGGCTGGCGAGTAACACGGCGGAGGCAATCTGATCAGCAAATGGATTGTTCCTGAGCTCACGAAGGTTCGCTTCCGCACAAGTCAATAAGTTCTGAGCAGGGTCAAGATCCGCCAACCAGCTACGCATTTCAAGATCGAGAATGCTGGCATCAGCAAGAGAAATAAGATGAGCAACATCACAACGCGCCCGAACTAGCGCGGCGAGAAAGCCTAACGCGCCTCGAGTACCTTGGAAACCTCCTCGCAACGTACGAATCCGCTCCAAAACCACCTCCAAAACTTCAGGTAGAAAGGGAAACGACGATCTAAAGTCATCTGCGTAATCCGGAGGGATACTCACACCAAAACGACGCCACGTATTGAGATGGCTTTGGATAATGGCATCAATCTCGGGCGACGGATCGAGGGGACTTTTGGCAAAGAGTCGATGGAAAAGAATCTTTCGACGGTCGGTCGTGTTTTGAAACCGAAGCTCAACACGCGCCACCCGCTTGAGAGTAAGCCCAGGTTCAAGTCCCCCGTCATAAATTGAGGCAACGAGAGCAATGTTTGAACCCGCTCGATTAGCTTCCTCAGACAACATTTGAAGAAAATTCAAATTTTGTTGTTGGAGGGCAGGGTTCGGAATTGCACGAATTCCGCTTTCCAGTTCATCAAAGATTAAAACTAGTTTTTTGTCGCCGATAGCGGAACGAAACTCGTTAATATTGGGTGGGATATCCTTCGGGAACGCGATTTTTAGTTCCTCGGCGATAACTCCCCAAAGGGATTCAAGCGGAAAATCAGTAAACTTGCGCCAGATGACGCGAGTACCCTCAGGTGGAGTAAAAGTGAGATTGTTTTTCTTCAACCAATCTTGGAGTTTTTCGAATTGATTTACTAAATGAAGAGCTACTAACAGCACGTGGGACTTACCTTCACCCTTATGCCCCTCCGCTAAAAATAAGCCCGTTTCAGCATCTGTTGAGTTTAGTCGCCTGTGGAGCCCCACGACCAACTGGCGAATTTCGCCGGAAACAAAGGTAGACGCGAAGAAGTCATCGGTTCGCGCCTCAAGAGCTCGGCGCTTGGGATCACTGACTCGCTCGATATCAATAACTCCCTGAAGCCGGCCAGTGAGAACTTCGGATCTTGGATCCAAGAGATTTCTGATCATGGCAACGATTTTAGTGCATTTTTCTTGAATCGTCAAGAAAAATAGATACGATAAGAATTATGTTAGGAAACCTTTTTCTTAATGAATTCAACATACATTGAACTCTCACGTCGATTTCGAGATTTAAAGGGCAGCGGCTCCTTAGAGTCAACGGCATTCGAAAGCTATTCATCCACCGGTCGTTTGAACGATGGTACTCTGGGCTGGCAAGAGATTCTCAATCTACCTATCGCCGTAATTTTGGGTGAGCCTGGCAGCGGAAAGACATGGGAATTTCGCGAGCATGCCCAGAAGCTCCGTAAAGAGGCCAAAAGCGTGTTGTTTATCCGCCTCGATCAGCTTCTGACCAAATCCCTGAGAGAAGTGCTCGATGTAGAGGACATATCCGTTTTGAAAAATTGGAGGCAATCGGACGGCAGACTGACTCTGTTTTTGGATTCAGTTGACGAGGCCAAATTTAATAAGCCAATAGATTTTTTCAATGCACTCGATACCGTGCGCAGGGAAATAGGGGATCACTCATTCGACCGGTTACAGTTGATCATTAGCTCGCGGATCAGCGAATGGCAGCCCGCGAGCGATGCCAGCGGCGTAGCTCACAAGTTCCCATTACTTTGCTCGATCCCCGTCAAAAAGGGTGATAAGGGCCGCGAATCCCTGGAAATCAAAGTGGTTCAAATTGAGCCCCTCGATGGAGAAAGGGTGGAAACGCTTGCCAAAAATAGACTTGGTGCGCAAGCAACAGCCTTCCTGAACGCGCTGGACGAGCACTTCGCCTGGGATTTTGCCCGGCGACCCGTCGATGTAATTGGCCTTCTCAATTTTTGGACCCGAAATGGACGTCTGGGTTCTCTCTGCGAACTTATCGAATTTGAAATCCAAGAGTGCCTCCGCGAAAGCCCGGAAAGAGAGGTGGGCGATTCACTGAAGCCCGAAGATGGAAGAAACGGTGCTCAGTCCCTTGCGGCGGCCGTAGTTTTTTGCCGCAAATTCAATTTTAGAGTTCCGGACGGCTCCCATTTATCATCCGCACCGGCGATGGATGTGCCCGCATGTCTTGGCCCGTTGTGGTCGGCAAAACAGTGTAACGCTCTACTATCCAGAGCTCTTTTCGACAGCCCGAGCTATGGTCACATTCGTTTCCACCATCGGCGCATAGTAGAATATCTTGCGGCAGAGTGGCTGACCCAAAGGTTAAAGGAAGGTTTCGCCTTGGTAGACTTGGAGGATCTCCTCTTTGTTCGAAGTCGCCAAGGCATCTTCTTACGACCATCGCTTGCTCCCGTTGCTGCTTGGCTGGCCTTGAGCGAAGAAACTTGGGGAAAGCAGATTCGGCAGTTGATCATAGAGGCCGACCCCTCCCTGTTCTTCAGAGCAGGTGATGCCAGTAAACTGCCTTCGAACTACCGTCGCGAGCTTATGGAAGCCTTTTGCGAAAAATCGCGAGCTAGTGGAAGTATCTGGACCGAGGTTGAGAATGACTCTCTTCGTCGGCTTGCCGATCCTTCATTGAGTGATTACGTGTCTTCCATCGTTCGCGATCAATCTCAGCCCGACCATGTCCGAGAAATCATGCTCAGGTTGATCAGGCATGGTCGCATGCATGACTGTTTGGATGCGGTTCTGGATGCCATCAAAGCATCAAGCTCCTCGGACGATGTCAGAATTTACGCTGTGACTGCACTTCGCAATTTAGCCAGTCCGCCTCAGTTGAAAAGGCTAGCCGCAATTGCGTCTACTCTTTCTGACATCCGACCAGAATTGGCGGTGCATATTGCAACTCTCTTATATCCATCAACCATCTCGCCGGAGGAATTGGAGTCTCTCCTACGAAATATTAATCCTCAAATTGCCCGAAGTTCGACCTTTTCTTGGTATCTCATCAAGCATTTTGAAGAGAGGCTGACCCCGGAAGCAAGCCCATCGGTCCTCCGGGTATTCTTGAATCTGTTGGAAACGCCGCCCCTCAATCCCGACAATCCCGAACAGGCTGCTTTCTCCATTCGTTTCGGATGGGTGCGTAAAGTTGTTCCATCGGTGCTGCTACGGCTTTTCACAAAGCATGCTCTGTCACCTCAGGAAATCGACTCCGTTTACAGGGCGGCCACGTTCCTCAAACCTTGGTTTAGATCAGACTCACGCCAAGAGGACATAAAGGCTATCAATCAAGCCAGCACGCAACATTCCGAGCTCCGCCAGCAGCTCTATTGGAAGCAAATTGAAGATACTCCTCGTGGTAACCGCCCAGCCAATTATTTCGACGGCTTTGATTATCGCTTGCCTTTCAATTCAGACGTATCGGACTGGAAGTGGGTTGTCTCTGATATTCAAAACCGACAATCTGGACAACAACGTCTTCTTGCCCTCACCTACGCCATGAATCTTTGGGGCGAAAGAGGATCGCGACTGAGCGATCTTATCGTTCTGTGTCAGCACGCTAGGAATGATGCTTCCTGCAGGGACCTGCTTTATCAATATTTAAAGACTTGGCCTAAAAGAGTCTGGTGGACTTTTCTTCGCCGAACCGAGCTCTATAAGTTAGGCCACGCGCATTGGTGGCAGACACTATGGAACGGTTTCCAAGAATGGAGAATACTCAAAATAGGACAATTTCACCTCTTGAGACATTTGGACAAACTTCGTAGCGGTGTCGCAGGAGGGTGGTTGGCGCAGCTCGTACTTCATGCTTTTGACGAAGGAAGTGATGGCATGTGTACTGTGAAACGATGGAACCGTCTTGAGAAAGACTATGGCCGCTGGATAACCTTGGCCACCAAAGAGGGCTGCATCCATTTTTGGAAGGAGAACAAACCGTCTCTTCCTCATGAACGTAAGTCCTCCAACGCCATTCCAAATGGCCTATTTGTAGGTCTCACGGGAATAAATTTAACTTTCGAACGAAGCGCCTCTCAGCTTCCTAATTTTACTCGGGAGGAGGCTCTTGTGGCAGCACGCTATGCGGTTAACGAATTGAACAGGTTTCCCCCATGGTTACTCAGCCTATCGAGGACCAATCCAGCCGAGGTACAGGAAGTTCTTATAGAATGCATTGTCGGCGAGTGGAATTATCCGAAAGCACTCGGATTTACGCATGATGTCCTTGCTCGACTCCGATGGGATGAAGATGGGATACGCTCGCTCGTTGTCGAAGACATCGCTGTGCTTCTATCCGGAGAACGACCCGACAACGTCGAAATAGAACGACTAGCCTACTCAATTCTACTCCGGGAACATCCAAACTTCTCTGCACGACTGGCCGATATCGTCCGACCTAAACTACCTTCGGCGAACTCCTCTGCTCCGGAAGGATTCATTCTATTCCAAGTTTCTTTGCAAGTTTGCGCTGATGTCGGTTTGGATGCTCTGGAGCGCCTCCCTGTCGATAGCAAGGTACTGGAGGGTTTGATGGAAGCGCTCGACGATGTCCATGATGGTTCATTTCAACTTGTCTCCAAACCGGACTATGCTCGTCCCGAGAATCTATACCGACTTATCCTCCTTGCGTATCGCCATATCAATCCCAGCAATGACGTTCATCATGTGGGCCATTTCACTCCCAGTACACGCGATAGGGCGGAACGTGTCCGGACCAACTTACTGAGTCGTCTGGCCGATATGGATGATCCTCCAACGGGGCTTTTGCTCGAAAAGCTTGTTAACGAACCCGATTTAGCCATTCACAAGGCTTGGCTGAGCGAGCTCATTCGAAGGCGTGAGATAAGGTTGTCAGACCTCACTCCTTGGGAACCTACAGATATCGAGACATTCCGAGTGCAGCATGAATCGGAACCCCGCAGGGATATCGACCTGTTTAGAATAATTGGAAGTCGATTACGTGACTTACAAAACAGTGTTGAAAGATCGGACAATACCCTTAGGGATGAACTCAGAGAGGGCTGCAAAGAATCTGAACTGCGACGTTGGGTAGCCAGAAAGCTGCAAGACAAAGCTAGAGGACGCTATACGGTTCCCCAAGAATGCGTAATTGACCAAGAGGAGAGGCCCGATATTCGGGTCGAGAATCCAAATGCAGGGCACGTTTCGATTGAAGTAAAATGGGCAAATAACTGGACTCTCAAAGAGCTCCTCGACGGCTTAGAAAAACAGTTGCTCGGCAAATATCTTCGATCTCACGACTCAAAGTGCGGGATTTATTTGGTGGGGATAATCAAGCAAAAATCTTGGAAAGATCCCGAAACTAACAAAACTTTATCCTTTGCCCAGATTCTGGAGCGATTGATAAATCGAGCACATTCCCTTGAAGAAGAACATCCAAATACGTTCTTGAGAGTGGTTTCGTTTGACTTCAGAAGACCACAAAAAAGCGCAACCATCTCGAGAGTTCCTCTTTAGCCGAAAGGCCTAACAGGGACGACATTGGCCACCCCGCCCGGAGGCATAATTTTCCAGTACCTATCAACATCCTCCGGATGGACAATTTCACGGTAATGCTTAAATACCATGGCTGGAGAATTTCCCATTTCACTGGCCGTGATCTGCTCGTTACGAGTTAACCCGAGGTAATAAGACCCGAAACTATGCCTGATCGCATTGTGCGGCCACGGCGACACAATCACCGGCAATGGTTGATATTCTTCTGTCGGTACTTGATCAGACCCCACCAGCCATCGGCAGTCCTTACCGAACCGATTTGGTCCCAATAGCTCTTTGATACCGTCAACCTCTCGGTAAAAAACCGGTCCCCGACATTCGGCATAGGGTGCAAGCCACGCCGCCAGATTGTCACTGATATGCACTAAACGACGCTGCCGAGTTTTCGCCTTAGCGGCCTTCACTTCAATCATGCGACGGTCGAGATATATCTCGCTCCAATCTAAGGCGCAAAGTTCGGATACTCTCAATCCGGCAAACAAGCCAATTGCGAATCCCGCGACGTGTTCAGGCTGATGGTCCAACGCCGCCTGCAAAATCGCTGCCGCCTGCATTGGAGTCAAAATACCAGGCGGCTTATCATCAAGAATAGGCCTCGAAATATTCGTGGCTGGATTCTCCCAACACCACTTTCGCTTCTTCGCGAAATTAAAAATCGTGCTCAGAGTCATGATGTAATTGGCCCGAGTCCGTGGTGCGTACGGACTCTCGGAAATCCAATCCTCGATGTCTGTCTGCTGGATATGATCAATTTCCTCCTCCCCAAACTCGTGCGTCACAACTCTGACGAACGAGCGATACCCCTTCATCGTCTTCTCGCGACAACCCTTCATTGAACGGTCCTTCAGAAATTGCTCAGCAACTTCATCAAAACGTTTTCTGATCTCCGGAGGCCGATAGTAGGCTAGGCAGTAGTCCACTGCTTCAGGGATCGATAAATTAAACTTTTTTAAGCGGGTTACTTCACGCTTCATTAATCTCCCCGCTTCCAAGAGCTCTCTGGGCGAAAAACCGTCCTCATGAGCCTCCATGCACGTTTTTACGACATCTTGAAAGGTCATATTCTTCTTCTCCAGCTCCTTGAGATTCACCAAGACAAGTCGCCTTACCTCGTCCGGCATCGCAAAGGCATCCAACCCCCGCTGGGTGATTTCAGCCTGCTTAAGCCTGACCCAGTCGAGCGCTTCCCGCTCAGTATCAAAAAAGAAGCGTTATTTGCGCGCTCCCGTCGCACGCGCACTCAGAGTCACTAGCCAATA
>Ga0206848_1216_pt1 | contig 11605 bp, 12 predicted proteins | sample Alteio_BWOrgCont_18_FD_152635 | JGI IMG/M metagenome (GOLD analysis project Ga0206848, IMG submission 152635) | Enriched cells from forest soil in Barre Woods Harvard Forest LTER site, Petersham, Massachusetts, United States -... | ecosystem: Environmental > Terrestrial > Soil > Temperate forest >...
GACACACTCCTCGAGCCCTATCGGCAAAACCTTGCCAAGGTTGAGAATGAGCTTGCGTCTTCTGCTTTTGTGTCTCGTACAGAAAAATGGAAGACTCATGCCCGAGAGCTGGCCCAGCAAGGTCCTCTTAGGGTGTTAGAAAGTTTCCAAAAGCTAAAGGCCGATGCAGCTCAAAAACTTGAGAAACAAACACTGGAAGCAAAGCCCATCCAAACGGTGCCTTATGTCAAACAAAACACCCTCGAGGATACCTACCTTCGGTTTAAGGGCTTTCATGAAGCCCTCAAGAATGATCCTGGTCATCCACTGACAAAAGATTTAAAGCATTTGGCCCAGGAGTTATTTCAAAACAAAGACTTTATGAAATCCCTTCAGCAACAACAGGCTAAAGAAGTTAAACTCATTGAGCGAATCGCTCAAGAAAAAGCCCATACGATTGCTTTAGAACGGGACAGAGGGGGACTGTCACTGTGATTTCTTTTTCTTCTGAGGTTTTGAAGGTTTTTGTTCAGCTTTCACAGATTGTGAGGATTTCTGAGCTTTAAACGCTTCATCAGCAATTATCCTTTTCTTAAGATCAATCCAATAAAGACCAGAATCATAGACTCTCCTGGTTTCTTTATTCATGAGAAACACAGCTATCGGCGAGGTTTGCAATAGAAACAGAATCACCCCCGTTACAGCACCCGTTAGAATGGTTCCGCCAAATAGAAGCAGAAAGGGCTTTTCCCAGCGAAAGGAATACTTTTCCTGGATCTCATGGCACATAGTATTGGTCGTCCTGACCGTGTTGTTCAGATTGCTGACATCTTGCTCCGCTCGCTTGAGGAGAGGCGTCATCGCAGCGGAAATATCACCCTGGCAAGACTGAACAACTTTGCGAAAGTGTTCCGTAAGTTGCCTGTGGAGATGGGTGTCAATTCCTTCTCGAATCTCGTGTCCACAGCGTTCTTCAATGGTAGAGATCCTTTTCTCAAGCTCTTCCCGCTCCTTTTGATGCATTTGTTGGAGGAATTTCTGAAGATCCGATTTGATGATCTCCAAGGAAATTTCTTTCAACGCTTCCTTCTCAAGATTGAAAAATTCTTTGTTGGTTTGGTTTTGAGTGGTCATGAAGGTCCATTTGATTGAGTTAGGTAAAAGGTGAGAAACATTGAAAAATATAAATATATAATGATATTTTTTAGAAATGATTTCTGTATTACTATAGCATATATTAATGTGAGGAGAAGCGAGAGATTTTAATGGCCTAAAACAATTTTCTTACGTATTGATCAAATCCCCAAAGTTAATGATTTCTGCAAAAAATTCACTGGCAATAACGTCTTCATCAACGCCATTTACATGGATAAGAACGGGGCGATAGGAAAAATGCTTGGGGAACACGAGGGTCTTTATTTTTTCCTTCATCTCCTCAACAACCCGAACGTTTATAGGGTTTTTTGAAAACTTAACCTCACAAATGTAAAGAGAATTAAACCGGGTTTGAATCATATAATCAATCTGACACCCTCTTTGATCTTTCGTTTGACGCTGAAAATAAGGGTTATCATTGGCGATCTCATTCGGATCCAGATGAAGAAGTTTATGAAGCTCTGAGCGATTTTGGAGGACCAGGTTTTCAAACTGAAATCCCATAAGAGACTCCCATCCTGGTAAAGTTGTTAAAGAACGATCAACAAAAGCTTCCCTCTCAATTTTGGATTTATTAGGCAAAATGTACTTCAAATAAAAACGAACATAGTTATCGCTAATCCGGAGATGACTTAGCCTTGAAACCGCTCCATTTCGAATAGACCAGGTATAGTCTCGTTTTAAAAATCCAGCTAAGATAAGGTCTTCAATGTAATCACTGAGGACCCCGCTCTTTTTCATTTTTAACTCTTTAAAGAGGTCATCTAAAGAGGCATGGGGCTTCTCAACGAGACAGCTTAAAATCTCTTTATAGGTGTCACTTCGTCTGGCAAATAGGTCATGGAAGATTTGTTCGAACTCGTTAAAAAGAAAGCCTTCCTGTATGAAACAGAGCCTCTTAATGTTTTCTTCAGCGGACAGCTGGGGAGAGAGGATTTCTAAATAACGTGGAACTCCCCCAGTAACACTCAAGGCTTTAAACTTTTCATAAGCAGACCACTGCTCACTATAGGCCCCCCAGAACTTGTTGCAGTCATGTAAACTTAATTCATTGAGGGTGAGGATCAAATCAATGCGCCCCACAAATCCTGTGCTGCTCAGGATATTTTTCTCAATCCAAGAGGAAACCGACCCACACAGCACTAAAACGAGTTCAGCATTTTTCTTAAAGTGGAGATCCCAAGCGTTTTTAAGCTTTCCCAAAAAGGTTGGATCTTTGAGACCCATCCATGAGATCTCATCAAATAAGATCACACAGCGCCCTTCCTGGGTATGGTGAGCAAGGTGCCAAAACAAATCGCTCCAGTCCGCACTGTAAGGAATAGGGACATAAAAAAGACGGCCAAGTTCCCGTGCGAATTCATCCCGTTGGTGTTGGGCAGTGACACCTTCTGTGGGAGGAAGTCCAGAAAAAGCAAAGAACTTCACATCTTTTGCAAATTCTTCAATGAGACGACTTTTCCCGATACGGCGTCTGCCTTTTACAACAACAAGGTTGGCTGTTTTTCTGGAGAATAAATCGTGAAGTTGTCGAAGCTCTCTTTTCCGTCCAATGAAAGAAGTCATGATCTCGATCCTAAATTTAGCACTAAATACAGAAATACCTTATCTAGTGCAAAATAAATTAGCAACAAACTTTGCACTAAAATCACTTTTTCCTATTTTGGTGCAAGAAAGAGTTTGCTTTGGGTGGATTAGGCTGATATGATGATGGACGTGACGCATAGGTGCAGTAACACCCATACGTCACTGAACATAACCAAACCCAGGAGATTTGATCATGTCTGATAACAATATAACTCTGCCAGAATCTTTTTTCAAAGACTGCGACTATAAAATCCAAAGATTATCCATTCTTGTCGATAAGCTCGACATTTTAGCCTTTGAAGCAAGACAAGTTTACCTTTTGCTCAACAAAACCTATACAGAGGTTCGTTTAAAGGAAATGAAGTAGAAGGGGTGACGTGAAACAGGGTTAAATCCAATCAATTTTGTTTCACGCCATCACACCCCGTGAAACACTCAATAGGCCTTTTGTTTCACGCTTGTTTCACAGGTGTTTCATCTTTTTCCACTCTAACATGCTGAAAAATAATAGATTTATTGAGGATGTTTCATGCATGTTTCACCTACTGTTTCATAATTTTAAAAGTGTTTCACTGTTTCACACCCTAGTACGTGAAACATGAAACACAAAGGTTTAATGTCATAAGAAAGAGCATTAAATCGGGTAGCATTATCGCTTCTAGATTTTGTTCCACGCAATGGAACAGGTTGATCAGGAGGTGGAACAGGTTTTGATGCCCCTGTTCCAGGTTTGTTCCCCTTTGTGTTCTGATCCAAACCCTTGTTTGCCAAGGCTTTCAGAGAATATGTTCCACTCATGTTCCGTGGGCTGTTCCGCTGATAAAGCGTCTGTTCCATTGTTCCACGTCCTAGGGAATGGAACAGTGGAACACAAAGGTTGAATATCGTAAGAAAACTCATTCATGCATTTACTGCGGCTGAAATAGGTTTTGAGCCTGGAGCCATTCTTTGGCAGCCGTGATTCGAGCATCTAACCAATCTTCTCCAGGGGAGTTCTCATAAGCTGCTTCAGGAAGCGTCGTTAAAACGCTGATAAGCGCATCCAGATAGGCAATACGCTCAGCTTGGAGTGGGGGTTGCTGGCCATCATATTCTGCAATGGCAAGGCGTTCTTCATAGTCTTCCATTACTGAGGAGAGGTGCAATGCGCTGAGCGATGAAAGATGTGATGCAATATCCCCCAACATGGATCCATTTTTTGTTTCATGAGCTATTTCATGCTGAACAGGTCGTGGAACATTCAACAAACTTTTTGTTCCACACGCAGAGGAACTTTGAAGCATAGGTGGAACAGATTTTGATGCCACTGTTCCAGGTTTGTTCCAGTCCTTGTTCCGCTCCAAAACATTGTTGGCCAAGGCTTTGAGAGAAGATGTTCCACCCCTGTTCCGTTGGTTGTTCCATTGATTTAACGTCTGTTCCACTGTTCCACTCTCTAGAGAATGGAACGGTGGAACAGGGGATGAATGAGAAGGGAATATCATTTAACCTTGCCCTCCTCTTTGGCGCGTTTGACCCATCGATTAACGGTTCCGAGACCCAACCCGAGTTCTTGAGCAATCTCCCTCTGCTTCAAACCATCTTTGTGAAGGTTTATTACTCTGTTTAATTGAAGATCCTCTATTTCCTGGACTTGCCAAGTCATTTTCCCATCTTCCTCCTTTAGGCAAGCTTCAAAGGATCTTGCTTCTTCTCCATAGAACCCACGGGCTTTTTCATAATGCACTTCAAATCGAGCGCCTTCTCTTTGGTCATAATCATTGGGTTTACGCAGAACGATAACCGTATCCAAAATATCTTCTTTTTTAGATGTTCCGCGCTGATTCCCTCCTTTACCTGCATGATGAACAAAAAGAACGGATATACCCGCCTTTCGTAGCTTCAACAACCAGCCCTGCAAGGGATTCCAGCTTTCAGATTCGTTCTCTCTGCCGCTCCGGCACAGGGATGAAAGGTTATCTAAAATTAGCAGATTGGTTCCTTTTAAATGAGGTTCAAGCCATTCTTGGCCTGAAAGGGTGGATAGGTCAGGAATCCCTAACTCTTGGTAGTCCGGCGTGATAATTTTTAAGTTATCGACATCTTCTAATTCTTTTTCTGAACTGGCAACGATACTGGATAATCTCATCTGCAAAGTACTGGCGGGCATTTCTCCATCTACGAACAATACCTTGCGAGCTTTCTCACACTGCCACTTATTGTCAAACATCGTGTCTCCACAAGCAATCGTATAAGCCATCCAGAGTGCAACGTGGGTCTTACCAATCCCACGGGGAGCGTAGAGCATCACAAGCCCTTGCTCCGGAAGGATGGGACCCAGAATCATCTCACGGGGAGGAATTTCTAATTCCAAGAGTTCCCTCACATTCAAAGAACGTAAGGGAGGCCTCGTTTGTTCCGGTTGAAGGGCTATATAAGGTTCGGCTCTATGGATTCTCTCTTGTACATTGATCACACTCATATTTGTCCCCTTAAAATATCGTTGAAATCTTGACCTTGAGGAGATGGCGCAATCCGTACGCCATACCCAGCTCGATGTAATCTGTTTGCTAATTTATTTGCGGCGTTTTGCCCTGCACCATCCCCATCAGCACAGATGATGATTTCCGAGGTGATCTCCAAAGGAGGCACGACAATATCCATCATCCCTGAGGTGGAAAGACAGGACCAAGTCGGCACATGGGTTGCATAGAAACAACTCAATGCCGTTTCGATACCTTCTGCCAGAATCAGTTTTGGCCCTATTGGGGAGAGCCTTACGGCTCCCTCTTTTGTAGATCCCAACATCATCTTGTTTGGCGATAGAGGGGCTTTATCCGTTCCATCAGCCGTGAGGTATGTCCTATGGACACCAGCGACACTTTTGCTGGGCCATAGGGTAACGGCAGCCACCATGGCCGGATGATATATCCCCGAGTTATGAAAAAGCCTCGGATGGAACCTAAGAGTTGGGGGGATATCCCCGCAAATCCCCCGTGATCTCAAGTATGTCTCAACGTACGTGCCCTCTGCGCGAACAGATTCATGCCATATCCTCAAGGCCATCTTATTCGGATTTTTCGGTGATTGAGAGGGCCTGTCTCTTTGATGAAGAAGATCACTCTTTTCCAATATTCCTCTTTTACGCAAGACAGACATTATGTCAGGGAAAGAACACCCCGCATAACAATGAGCTAATAAAACCCCTTCCTCGCTTAAGGATAAAGAGAGGCTAGGATGATGATCATCATGGGCAGGGCAAAGGCATGACCAACCGTTTCCGGTACGCGTTGCTTTACCCAGCTGGTTTGCGATCACGTCAATAAAGGGAGGCATCATTTCAACACCTCCTTAGACAAAGTACGGATACGCCTTTTTGAGCGACCACAATTGGGACGAGAAATCTGTTGATCCTTATTGGCTACAATGTTAGAAATAAAATACGAAAGCTTAATAAGCCCCTTCCCACCACGGAGGGGCTTTTCTTTTTTCCAGTTCATTATAAGTTCCCTCCTTCATTTTGAGCTTCAATCCAACGAGAAAAAGCACTTTTAGAGATAAGGATCTTTCGCCCTATCCGACGGATACAACTATTAAAGCCGTTATCCTTAGATCGGAAAATAAGGGCTCGAATCCCTCCTTCTGTGAATGCCGGGTTACTCGTGGTGAGTTGTCTGATGGTGATGTAGTCGTCTACACTTAGTGAAGGTTGTGTAGGTTCATTATGAATTTGCATTCTTTATACTCCTTTAAGGTATAAGAAGCAGCATGATTGCTGCCTTCTTCTGGAGTAAACGTTAATTCTGAAAGGAAAAAAATCATTAAAGGGGTCAAGGCAAAAGGGTGAAACCCGTTCCCCCATTATAAATACAAGTAAATTCAATAGGATATGAAGAAGCGGTTTTCGATGGGGTCACCCCTTATATTTGGCTCGTCCTTGTTGTGATTCAGGCAAGCGCACTAAGGTTGCCATCGCATCGGCTAGTTTTTGGCTAGATGGGGTCGCTTTATGGTCGACTAGTTTTTTTTCAAATACAGCAGCTATGGCTTCTTTTTTGCCTTGATTTTCTCTTGAAATCTCCAGCTCCCTTATCACCTCACGCATCATCTCTAGGTAGGGCGTTGTATACGCGGAAGAAATCGCAGTTTCTGTATGTAAAGTGAGAAGATATTCATCAAAGACAGGATGATAATCAATCCCCTTCTTCTTTGCCCATTCTAAACCATTCTGAGGCTTTAGGGTGCTTTGCACCCAATTATCACGATCAATATGGATAAGTTCAAAGCCTCCCCCAAGAATAGCGGCTTTCACCAAGGGCAAGTTCTTCTCGTAGAGGTCTGGCCACAGAAAGATACGAGAGAATCTTTTAGGGAGGAGTATTTCTAGTTTATCTAACCTGAAATTTCGATTTTTGGAATCATCGGATATATAATCCAGCGCTTCAGGATGCTCTGATATGAAATCCAGGGCTTCTGGATTACAATGACTGAGATAGGCGCAGAACTCATGACCGGTCCATAAATCAAATTTGGTGCACCTTTCGTAAAATTCTCTGATCTCAGAAAGGTCATCCAATATTAATTTCTCTCCTGTGATTTCTGTGTGGGCTTTGAGAAGTGCAATGGGGAAATATGACAGATCTTGATGAATTAGTTTAAAAAATTGAGGGCGAGATTTAATCGTATATCCCAACATCCCAGGAGTGTTAAAGTTTGATGTAAGTGTGATAATATTATCTACTTTGATAATATCCTCTAATTTTTCAAAACCATCCTTATTTCTAATTGAGGGCATTGCAAAAAGGATATTTTCTTTCAGCTTACTTCCTAAGTGTCTTATTTGCATTTCTTTCAATACAGAAGGTGGATTATTGTGGGCGAGGATATCATTCAGTCCTTGTTGAACATTTATGGGGGAAGTGTCACGTAGCCATGTTTTCCAAAACTCAACATCCTGTTCATGCATCTTTTGTGCAAATGGCTTATTCACCCAAATATCCTTTCGTTCATGCTTTGGACAACTTTAGCTGTATGGGCTTCACTGAGATGGGCGTAGCGTTTTACCATCTGAAGGGTTTTATGACCCAATACCTCCGCAATCTCGCTAAGGGAAGCCCCATTCATTGCTAAGTAGGAAGCTGCTGAATGTCGCAGGTCATGAAATCGGAAATTTTCGATATTTGCCTTCTGTAAAGCTGACAGCCAGGAGGAACGACTATCCCAAGGCTTCATTGGATGATAGGAAGAAGGAAAAACTAAATCAGAGGCTATATTCCTAACCTTGCTATGAGCTTCCATGAGTTGTAGTGCATAATGAGCCAGAGGCAGAAGACGTCGTTCCTTGTTTTTTGTATCATGCAGGGTGATGACACGACGCTGCAAATCAACATCACTCCAGCGTAGGTTGATGAGTTCCCCATGCCTTGCTCCTGTACTGAGGGCCAGAACAACAAGTGTGTGGAGTTGGGGATTCGTTGAGACTTTGCAAGCTTCCAGAAGTCGCTCACGCTCCTCATCATCAAGAAAACGTACACGCCCTCTAGGTTCTGATAATTTGGAGATCTTCTTCATAGGATTTTCCTGGAGCCACTCCCACTCATTTGTGGCGACAGTGAAAGCATTTCCCAGTGCTGTCATATAACGATTAACAGTAGAGTTGCTGCGCCTTTCGACGTTTCTCCCTTTCGTACTGAGAAGCTTGTCTCTTTGTTCAGTGATAAGAGCACGCGACACATCGGAAAGAAGATAAACTCCCATCTCCTCCTTCCACCATCCCAACAGTGTTTTGACATCGACAAAACGTTTCGGGTTTTTCTTTTCAATCTCACGAAGGTATCGATCAATGAGCTCCCCCACCGTATGCTTTTTCGCTTCCGCTGTTTTAAAGTGTCTTCCTTGCCGCATGTTGGTTTCAGTTTGCTTTGCCCACTCCTTCGCATCTGTTTTACGTTCAAATGTCGCAGATTGTGATGGAAAGCCTTTTAAGCGAACTTTTGCTCTATATCCAACGGTTCCATCTTCATTGTGCCGTGTTTCGATTGTCGCCATTTAATCCCCATAGTGAGTTAGGAGAGTCTATAACGAAGCATGCAAAACAGCAAGGGTCAGCAAGAGACCGATGAAAACTCTCATATTTTTCTAGACAAACAGTCTCAATATGGAAATTACTTATCGATGCGGGACAATAGCGGGACAGTTAACAAAATTTTTTGAACGCTATCCTTTCATTTTTCAGGCGAAAAAACGTGAGAATTGTTTTCTTATGAATACCGTTTGTTATTCTCAATTGTCCCATGAGTGTCCCACAAAGAAAAAAGTTCTTGATAGACGCCTCAAGAAAATGGCGGATGGGGTGGGATTCGAACCCACGAAACGCTCTCACGTTTGCCGGTTTTCAAGACCGGTGCCTTCAACCACTCGGCCACCCATCCATTGCTTCACCAAGTACAGAAATGTTATCTTCTCGTCAAGGTTCTTATCTTGCGAGATGCGTTAATAATATGTAGGATCCTTTAAAAATAGTGAAATGGCGGTTAAATATGATTCAATCTTTTCAGAAATTTTCTCAATCTCGTGTTGCAAAGGTCTTTCTTGCAATTGTGGCTTTAAGTTTTGTGGTTTTTTTTGGGGGAGGGAGACTTTTCCAACATCATGATCCCAATGCTATTGTGGCGGAAGTGGGAGATATCCCTATTAGTAGGTATCAATTATCCGAAAAACTCCAGCAACAAATCCAGCTCTATTTGGCCCAATCCGATGGGCCACTCACTAGAGAAGATCTTCTAAAATCAGGATTTGCGCAGACTATTTTAAATGAATTGATTCAGGAAATTCTTCTCAACCTTGAAACTGAGAATTTAGGCCTGACAGTGAGTGATGAAACGATTCGGAATTATATTCAATCCATTAAAGGGTTTCACAATGAGCGCGGAGAATTCGACCGCCATCTTTTCACTCAGATGTTAAGGGCCAATGGCATGTCTGAAGATAATTTTATTTCTGATGTTCGCAAAGAATTGATACGCGGGGAATTGGTTGATGCGATTTCGGTGGGGGCTTATCTTCCCGATGAAATGACAGACCGGCTTTTTGAAGCTCAATATCAAACACGCCAAGCAAGTCTTATGGTGATTTCCCCCAAAGAGATGGCAGCCCCAGCTGCTCCAAGTAATGATGCTTTAGAGGCCTTTTACAAGGATCATCAAAAAGACTTTGAGACACCAGAGTTGAGAACCGCAAGTGTTTTCGTCATTGATCCTGCTGTGATTGGGAAAGAAATTCCTGTTTCAGAAGAAGAGATAAAGTCTTTCTATGCAGCAAAACCTGATGTTTATGGAAATCAGAAGCTTGATAAAGCAACACCCGTGATTATTGAAGACATTCAAAAAGAAAAAGCCATTGAAAAGACTCTGAAAATAACCCAAGAGCTGGATGACAAGATTGCAGGAGGGGCGACTTATGAAGAGCTGGCTCCTACAATAAAAGGGGCCCAGCTCATTAAACTCGATGGCATTGATGCTTCGGGAAGGGACCGGATGGGCACAGCCTTTGCAGGGTTTCCCAAAAATGAAGATCTTTCCAAAGAAATACTTCAAACAACTTTTACGTTAGAAGAAGGGACGGATAGTCCTTTTGCTCAAGGACATAATGGCGTGTATTATGCCGTGAAATTGGATAAAATAAGGCCTGCCGTTATAGAACCTTTGGCTGACATAAAAGATCGGGTCTTAAAAATCTGGTCCGAAAACGAACAAGTAAAAGCGGCCTATGCCAAGGCAGAAGAGTATGTGAATGCTTTTAATCAAGGGGACAAAAAAGTTTCTCTCATGAAACTTTTACCAAATCTATCCTTGTCCGAGAAATCACCTGATGTTCCAAATGAAATTAAGCAGCTGGTCTTTAGTTTGCGGCCAGATCATGCAGGAATAACAAAAACTCAAGAAGGTTTTGCTGTTGTTGTCTTAAAGAAGATTATTCCAGCACCCTCTGCCATCAAGGATGAAAAGTTTACAGCGTTCAAGGAGAAACTGCTTAAGCAATACCAGAATGACCTTGTTATGGCCTATTTGAATGCTCTCCGCGTTCGCTATCCTGTTAAGTATAATAGCAAAGCCATTCAAACCTTGATTTCGCAATGAAAAATCTGATTTTTCTTGCTGGGCTTTTTTGGGGGAGTTTTTCAACAGCCTTGGCTTTACCTTCTCTCGATTCTCAAGTCATTGAGAGTTTAACAGGGGGGAAGGGCGAGGGTGCCGAAAATTCAAATGGTTATACAGTTTCCTTCCCCCTATCAAACTTAAAAGTTCGTTCCGTAGGTGTTCAGTTAACACCCGCACTTGGCTTAAGTTGCTCAGCATCCTTTATCCCTTCTGGAGAAGAGGTAAAGGTTATCGGAAAGTTTGTTCTTCTAGAAGATCAGGTTAATATTGTTCTGAAGGAAGCCCTTGAAAATGGCTTCAATGTTACCTCTCTTTACAATCATTCCCTTTGGGAGCTTCCAAGACTGATGACCTTGACGATCGAAGGGAGCGGAAAGTTGGCAGATCTTGCTACACGTATTGGAACACTTTTTCAAATCGTTAAGAAATCAAGTTCTGTTGCGGTTTGGAAAGCTCCTCTTTTTCTGAACGCTGAAAAATCAACTCTGAGTAAGCAAAACCTTGAAGAAACTTTGAAAAGTAAAGCCACACTTAAAAATGGGGTTTATGAATTTGTTTGGGCCTTCAGCGAAGCACAAGCCCCATCTCGTCTTGTTTTTGCTGGAACAGATGCGATGGCCGTCATGTTTGGAGAAGTGAGTACCCCTACGCAAAGCATCCAAAACATTTTAAAGACTTTCATGAAGCATAACATTTATGTGACATCTATCCAGAATATGGGGGAGATGAGTGTTATTCACTTTATG
>Ga0206848_1217_pt1 | contig 11528 bp, 3 predicted proteins | sample Alteio_BWOrgCont_18_FD_152635 | JGI IMG/M metagenome (GOLD analysis project Ga0206848, IMG submission 152635) | Enriched cells from forest soil in Barre Woods Harvard Forest LTER site, Petersham, Massachusetts, United States -... | ecosystem: Environmental > Terrestrial > Soil > Temperate forest > O...
GTCGGGGTTGTTGGCCATCGCCGAGTTGTATTGGCTCTGCACACTGTCAATCGTGGTTGAAGCAATCGTCAAATCTGTGCGGCCCATGCCGTTGACGATGGTGGTCGTATGTTGGTTGTCAATCAACGGCGGATAGAAATAATTTTGACCGGAGGCGCTGAGCGCGGCCTTGTAAGCCACGACATTGTCGCTCGTGCCGCCACTGCTGAAGTTGACCGCATTCCCCGAGGTGAACAGGTTATCAGCGAAATTGTTGGCGGAACCCGTTGAACTGATTCCGGCGGTGGAATTGCCGCCCATCGAATTGGAAACAATCATGTGCTTCGTGCCGCCGGCATGGATGCCAGTCGCGTTGTTGTTACAAGTATTGTTTGCAACCACGTTGTCATCCCCGCTAGTGGCATCAATGCCCGTCGTGTTGTTTTCGCAGGTGTTGTTGGCGATGTTGTTCCAGGCAGAATTGGCGGTGTAGATGCCGCTGGCATTGTCGTGGCAATTGTTGTCAAGGATTGCCGCCTGCGTGGAGTTTTGGATGCTGATGCCTGCGTGCGCGGCACTTCCTGAAGCATCGCAGCGCGTGACGCTCAATTCATTGTTGTAAGTTGTGCTGCCGTTGCCTGTCAGCAAAATACAATCGAGTCCACAATCCAGCACCGTCACTTTATCAATGTTCACCCGCGCCACTGAAGAACCGGTGATGCCGTTGATCCCTGCGTTATTCCCGTCCAATGTGACGCCGGCCACGGAAACATTTGTCGAACTTGTGGTAATGGTGATGAGCGGAACAGTCACGGAAGAACTGGCTGCCTGAATTAGCGCGCCGCTGCCGACCAGACATTCCTGCGAACCGAGCACCAAACCCGCACTATTTACCGTATAGGTCGCACCGCGTTTGAGATTGATGATGATGATGGAATTGGGACTGGAGCTGCGGGCATTGTTGATTGAAGTCTGGAGCGTTGAAATGGATCCTGATGTGTCGTTGATGGTTACCACGCCGCTGTCGCCGGACGGATTTTCAATAAAAGTGCTATTGGGTACTGTGTAGAGCATACGGACAACACCTTGTTGCGCAAACACAGCGCTCGTTGTCAAAGCAAACATGCCAAGACAAAGAAGGAATGCAGATGTTGTGAAGGGAAGATTTTTTTTGAGTGATTTGTTCATATTATCATTGATGCTTTTACAATTCAGGTGTTCCAAATGAATGTTTTGGCATCTGACGGTCTACTGGTGGTTTGAGTTGGTATTGCTCAAGATGTAGTACTGCTGGTTGTCGCCGGGAGCCACCACGTTGGTGCCGATGAATGTGAAGCTTCCATTGGCTCCCAGCACGTTGGTCGCCACCACGTTCCACTGGCTCAAGGGCAGCGCCACGTTGGTGCTTTGCAGCAGGTAATACGCATCACCCGCCTGGCCACCCGTCCCGTTGATCGTCACGTTCCCGGCGTTCGGACCCGTCCCCAAGCTGAACGTGAGACTGCCGGGCGGTGTCGAGAATGTCCCGGCACCCGATGAGACGATGCCGATTGAACCATCCACCGCCAGGCCGTTCGTCCAATTCAAACCGGCGGGCAACGCCGGCAGGTTCAACGTGCCGAAGGTGCCGTTAAACGAGCCGCTGTTGGTGCTGACGAACAGTTTGAAGTTTTCACCGGCTGCCAGCGTGGTCGTTCCCGATGCGTTCGTCGTCACGTTAAGCGTGCCGCCGTAGGTGATTTTGCCGCCGACCGAAATCTGGTCGTTGGTCGTATTGTTGAGATTCATCACCGTTGTGCCCAGAAGTGTCACGTTGTTCGTGACGGTCAACAGGCTGTTGGTCGAGTTGCTGCCACCTCCACTGGGCGTGACAGTGGCGTCGGCGTTGTTGGTCAGCGTGCCGTTGATCGTGCCGTTGCCGGTGAGTTTCTGTCCGGCGAGCGTCAGTGCTGTGTTGGTGCGGCCTGACACATCAATCGTCCCGGCCAGCAGCGTAATATTCGTGCTCTGAGCAATAGAGGCGGTTCCGACCAGGAACAACGTGCCATTGTTGCTGACGCTGGTGTCGCCGGTATAGGTGTTGGTCCCGTCCAAATATACAGCACCGGCGATTCTCAATGAACCGGGTCCGCTGATGGCGTTGCTGATGGTTCCCGAAGCTCCACCGCCCACCACGACAAGTCCGTTGGTTATCCAAACCGTGCCCATAATGGAGTTGTTGGGAATTCCGCCGCCATTGAACCAGATATTGGGCTCGAGGCCTTGAGCCATCGCACCACCATTGACAATCATCACCTTGTTCAGTGAATTGGTTGCTTCGAAGAACTCAAGCGTCGCTCCCGATTCAATCGTGAGGGTGTTCGCCGGATTGCCCAGTTCCGTCGTGCCGATCTCATAACCCAATTCGCCGCCCTGTATGTCAATATTCCCCAAGCTGGCGTCCACAGTAAGATTGACTAACGAAACCTGGTTGGTTCCGACCTTGAACAGGTTGTAGGCATGACCCCCTGTGCTTAATGTCGCCGGAGTTATACGTCCAAGGTCAAAGCGGCCCGCGCCGTTGATGGGTCCGTCGCCACCGATGCCCGCGTCTGCAGTCATAATCACGTTCTGCGCCGAATTTTCCTGTGCATTGGCGCTGCTGTTGATGATTGCGCCTTTGTTATTGAAGCCCATGCCGGCGATATAAACCGGCTTGGTGCCCAGCAAGGGAGCTTGATTCGCGGTGAAAGCGGCGCCGCCGATGTCGAGCGTGCCGCCGCTGGTGACAACAATCGCCACGCTGGGGCCGCCCAGTGCATTGGTGTTATTGATCCGCAATATGCCGTTGGAGATGGTCGTGCCGCCGGTGAAGCTGTTGGCGTTGTTGATGGTCAACGTACTGGTGCCCATCTTGACGATGCTCGCCCCGCCTCCAATGCCTCCCGGGCCGTTAATCACATAATTCGTCGTCGAATTGACGATCAGATAGCCCGGAGTCACCGAATTATTCGTCACGCTGGCCGCACTATTCGTGTTGATACTGATCACATTCGTCACGCCCGCAGCGATGATACTGTCGTCCAGCACAACCGTGTCCAGTTGATCAAATATATCCTGCTGCGAGGTCGTCTGGTTCAACCAGTTCGAAGAGGCGTTCACGTTCCATAAACCGTCGCCCGAGTTGTTGTCCCATTCCAGAACCGTCCCGGCGCCGCTGACCGTCAGCGTCACCTGGCTGTTGTTGCCGCTTCCCTGGTTGAGCGAGTAGACATAACGTGTGTTTTGAAGCGTCTTGTTCACGCCGTTATTAAACGAACTGAGCAGTGTGCCGCTGTAGTTGATCAGCGTGTAGACGCCGTTCTGCAATGGCCCCACTTCGTTGATGGTGATCCCGTTGTTGTTCCCGTCCAGATTACCATTGACGTTAACCAAGTCGTTGACCCCGCCGCCGGCCGTGGTGCTCGCACCCAGTGAAATTATCAATTGCGGATTCGAGCCGCCGTTATCCATTTCCAGCAGCCCGCTGCCGTTGCCCACCCCGAAGGTGCTGGGCTTGCCGCTCACACTAGGGAATAGCGTGCCTTGGATGTCCACTTCCCCAAAGTTCGTGCCATTGCCGCCGATCGTCGCGCCCGACAAGTTCGTCAGCCCGTTGACCGCGCTGTTGTTTTTTGTGTTGAGCACGAAGATTCCCCCATTGACGAACGTCCCGCCGCTGTGGGTGTCCGTCCCGGCGACAACCAGTGTGTTCGTGCCGTTGTAATTCAACGTGCCCGCACTAGCCCCGTCAATAATCGCACCCTTCAATGTCAGGGTGGCGCCGTTGTTGACATTGAAATTGACCTGACCGTTGAGCGTCATCGGCCCGATGATCGTGTTATTGCCACTGGGTCCCGCTCCCAGAATATTTCCCTGATTGCTAACTGAGATGACCTTGTTCAACTGGTTGGTTGCACTATACATCTCAAAGGTAGTCCCGCTTTCAACCGTCAGCGTATTGGCGGGGTTGCCCAGTCCCGTCGTGTTGCCCTCAAAGTCGAGAGTACCGCCATTGATGTCTATGTCCCCGATGTTCGGACTCACCGTCGCACTGACGATGCCCACGAAGTTATTCCCGATCTTCGTTATCTTGTCGGTGCCGCCGGATGTCGTCAGGCTGGCTGTCCCCGGATCGCCCGTCGTCCCGCCGGGCGCGCGCAAATCCCACCGGTTGCTAAAAGAACTCGCACTCAAACCAGGGTCATCCAGAGCGCCGCCGAACACCGTATCCCCCGTCAATGTCACCCGCGCCAATGCCGGCGATGCCGACGCGGGACTGCTGTTGTAAATCGCACCGTTCGTCGAACCGTCGTTGTTCAGCACGCCTATGCCACCGACAATGACCGGTGCCGCCCCGAGGTTATGACCATTCACGTCCAGCGACGCCCCGCTGGGGATGCTCGCCCCTGTGCTGGAACCCAACGCCGAGTTGTTCCCGGCCTGCAGCGTTGATCCCGTGATGATGCCCACCGGGCCGGTGAATGTGTTGGCTCCGCTCAATGTCAGTGTCGTGCCCGCGCTTTCATTGGTTAGCAAACCGGAACCGGAGATGGAGCTGGCCACCACAAGATCGCTGTTCGCACGATCAAAGATCAGAGTTCCGCTGTTGGCCACCGTGCCGCCACCCAGGCTGCCCCCGGTGTCATTGTTGCCCAACTGCACCGTCCCACCGCTGATGCTCAAGCCGCCGCTGTAGGTGTCACCGCCCGTGTTGTCCAGTATCAGCGTGCCGGATCCTTCTTTGAACAGGTGGTTCGTCCCGCCGATCCCGCCCGAACCGCCAAAGGTGTAGGTCAGCATGTTGTTGCTGACAATCGTGTCACCGGGCGTTGGGCCGGTGCCCGAGGGGAACGTCGCCGTCGTGATGTTGATATAGTTCGTGCTTCCACTGTCCGTGAAGCGCGCGATGGCGCCGTCAACATAGTCAACCGGTGCCGTGTTGGAAACCCAGTCGGGCGTGATCACGTCCCAATCGCTGTCAAGATTCGCTCCGTTCAATCCCTTCCATGTGATCACCGGTGTGACCGGTCCGTTGGTCAATATCACATAAACCGTGCTAAACGCGTTCGAGTTGACAATGTAACCACCATAACCGGCAGGGAAGAGGCCACTGAATGTGCCGCTTCCGTTCAACGTCGTGTAATGAATGACCGGGTATGCCACGGGGAAAGCCGAAATGCGCGGTGTGTTTCCGACCTTGATGAAGCCGCCCATGGCGTCAATATTGACAGTCGAGGCCGTCAGGTTGGCCGTCCCGCTGCCGTCGCCCGCGCCGTTGAGTGACCCGATTTGTAACGTACCGTTGGTGAAGTTGACGGACGAACTGGAGGCGCTGGCAGACGCAATAATAAAAGTTCCGCCCGCTACATTGATAGTCTGACTGGAGGGAATGACATAACTGGCAATTTGTGAAATATCGAATGTGCCGCCGTTGATATTTACGTTCGGTGAATTGGCGATGGTGCCGCTGGCAGTCAATTGCAATACACCATTGCTGATGGTGGTTGTGCCCGTATAAGTATTCGCAGCCGTCAATGTTTCAACGCCGGCGCCAATTTTGGTCAAGGCGAGTGTTCCGCTACCAGCTTTCAAAATGCCGGCAAAAGTTCCGGATTGGTCGTTGTTACCTACAGTGAGAGTGGATGTCGTTGAAGCAACGTCATTGGATATAATGCAATTTGCGGGGGTAATCGTGCTCCCAATGCTATTGGAGCTAACCGTCGAAAGGCCATTGATTGTTTCATTAAATCCATGCATATTCCAAAAAATTAGGCCGCTGCTGAATCCTTGCATGCTCACGTTTCCTTTACCGAATCCATTGGGGATAACTTCGCTATTGCTCATTGTAAGGCTGTTGACGCCGGAATTGGTTCGAGCAGTAATAAGCGTGCCTCCGCTCCAAGAATTATTTGTGTTTGCCAACATCGTGTCGCCGTTGATAGTTAATGTTGCGCCCAAGATAAGTTTGAATGGTCCGGAAATAGGACCCAAAATACCGCCGCCACTTTGTCCGCCGATTTCCGTATCGCCAATCAAAGTGATATTTCCTGTGAAAAATGCAGCATTTGGCCCATAGCGTATTGCGCCGTTGCCGGGTTCCTGTTGTGAGCCGCTGCCCGACAGGAAGAAGTCATTTGTAACCACAGCCGTGCTATTTACATAAGTATATCCACCCGGAAAGATATAAACAGGGCCATATCCATAGCAACCACCAGCACCAAATCGAAGGCGTCCACCTTCAATGTAAGTGCCGCCCGTGTAAGAATTCGCTGCCGCCAAGCTGGCGTAACCCGAACCGGATTTCACCACTGTGACGGCTCCAGCACCGTTGTTCACAATCGGAGTATACAAATAAAAATTATTATTAGCGTTATCTGTTTGGTAAGAAGTCAGGACAATATTGCCGGGAGTATCTATGTTTGGACCGCCTGCAGTTAGCTCGCCCGACGAGCCGGAGACGCCAAAATTCAAAGTAGAGGACGTGCCATAAGTCCGTTTCAAAAGGCCACCCGACGTGCCAAGTCGAAGTATGTTGCTCACTCCGATTTGGAAAGTCCAGCCTGAATCCGTACGATCAAAAGTGATGGTATTGACATCATATGTGGCATATATTCCGTTTGTTTGATCTACATCGTTTGTCAAAGTGCCGGTAGCGGTGCTGGGGATAAGAAGATTATTTGTGGCAGCCATTATATTTTTTACATATCCAGAACTATAAACGGTAAAATTTTTGTAGTTGGTGATATTGCCACTGCCGTCCACACAAGCCCAATTCGTGCTCGTCGTCCAACCGCCGGACACGGTATTACCATCGCTGATAGTCGCCCAACCGCCGATAATTCCGTTAAGATTGGTAGTGGTAGGTGTGGTCAAGACATTACCCGAGCCGCCTTTCAATGTGGGGGGAATGATCGCTAAAACGCCGCCGGCATCATGGTCCAGCGCTCCCAATGTCAAATTCGCCGTTCCACTTCCGCTCTGCACGCGAATAATGGCGGTCCCAATGGTAACGTGAGTGCCATTAAACGTTTGCGAAACAGTTCCAGCAGCCGAGTTTGTCACAACCAATTGGGCGAAATTTGTCACGCCGGCACCGGCATTTGCTCCGCCGAAAACCAGCGGTGAATTTGAACTGATAATATTATTGGCCGGCGCTCCGGGTTTAGAGAAATCCAACGTTAATGTTCCGACCTGATTTGATGTAGTGCCGGTGTAGGTGTTCGCGCCGGACAGCACCAAATTTCCGAATCCTAATTTTGTCAATCCACCGATACCACCACCGTTATTGGTAATTGTGCCGCCGAAATTAAGAACCGCATATTGGTTTGGAGTCGAGGACTCGGTGTTGACGCTAATTGTTCCCTGACCGCTGCCGGAAGTCGGGCCAATGGCCATTCCGCGGTTGGAATTTATCGTAAATCCGGCCAATGCCTCCAACGCGCCGCCGTTGATAATAATATTACCAGGGGTTGGCGTAATAGGCGCAGCCGGAAGATTGGTTTCTTGACTCACCGTCACGACACCGCCGTTAATGACAAGCGATCCGGTAACTGTGTTGCTGCCAGTTAAATTTACTCTGCCAGCGCCGCTATTTGTCAGATTACCGGTTCCGGAAATGACATTGCTCAAGTTCAAAACACCGCTAGCCGTGACATTCACATTCAGATTGAGCGGGCTGTTGATGACCATTGGCAAATTAATGGACTCCGGCGTCACCACCTGATTGTCGGTGATGTTGTTGGTCAGCGTGACGCTGTTGCCGTTTAAATTGAAAGTTCCTGCCGGTGTAGCGAAGGTAATCCCGCTGAATATCGTTGCCGGAACGTAATTATTGGAACTGGTCAAACTCACAGTGTTGGTGAAAACAAGCTGGTCGCCTGCTGCCGGCACGTTACCGCCCACCCAGTTGGCACCGAATTGCCATACAATATTCGACACACCACCACCGCCAATCCACACATCAGTTCCAGCAAAGGCACTGGCTTTGAAAATAATAAAGGATAACGCAATAACAAAATAAATGGATGAGGGTTTGGTTTTCATAAGAAGATTTACCCTCAAGCTAGACCATCTGCCGAATGTTGTTAAGTCGGCTAAATGAGTTACAACATCGTCAGGAACTATTCTTCCGACGCCGATTCGCTTGAAGCTGGATTTAACAGCTCATTGCGTTTCATTTCTTAAATATTGTTGCATGAAAAAGGCTTTGTCGGGATGCCGAAGTTTTCGCAACCCTCTAGCCTCATTATAAAACACCCGGTTTCCGGATACTCCCATCACTTTGCCTGCGACGCGATAAGACATACCGACGGCTCGGAGCATGATTGCCATGACTTCTCTGCCACGCAGGTCATTGGCAGCATTCATAAATGCTTTTCGAGTATTTGGAGAGTCCGTCACTTTGTCTGGAGCCACGTCAAAAACATTTGATATAGCATTTAATATCGCGTTGGAAACCAACGCGCGGTGCCCTTGAGATTCATCCCTGACGCTTTTAATTTTTAAGTCAGTTTTCTTTTCGGTGCGATGTTTCCGACCTGTGTAGTTCAAATTCTTCACCACAATACTTTTGGCTGGTTAGCAAGATTTTGTGTAGTCGGCTAAATGAGTGACGCGGAGGCTAAACGAGCGCACTGTGGGATCCTAGGCCCCGCTTTCAGTGTTTGAGGTCGTAGGCCGCGTTCGGGCGTGACGAAGAAGCATGAAGAAATTTTGCGACCGCCTGGGCACGCGAATGAACGTGCAGCTTCTCGTAAATACGGCGAATGTAAGTGCGAACGGTGTCGAAACCGATGCCAAGCTTCTCGCCGATTTCTTTGATTAAAAAACCTTGGGCGAGATAATCCAAAACTTCGCGTTCGCGCGCCGACAACCCCTCCGCCTCGTCAGCAACAGGAATTCCTTGAAATGACTGGACGACTTTACGCGCAATCTGGCCGCTCATCGGCGCGCCACCGCTATGCACATCGCGGATGGCGTCCAGCAATTCCGCCGGCGGAGTTTGCTTGAGTAAATAACCCATCGCACCGGCGGAAAGCGCGTTGTAAATTTGATCTGGGTCTTCGTAAACCGTCAGCATGACAATTTGAATTTGCGGCATAAGTGATTTCAGTTTCCGCACGCAATCAACGCCGTTCATGCCGGGCAGGTTCAAATCCATTAGCACAACATTGGGAGTAATTTCAGGAATGACTTGCAATGCCGCTTCAGCGCTTGGGTAACTGCCGAGACAATGGAAATCCGGCGTGCGGGCAAGCAGCCGGAGCAATCCGTTCCGAAATCCGGCGTCATCTTCCACAATACAAATAGTGATAGGCATTTGATCTGAACTTTTTTGTTCAATTTTTTTTGTTCAGGTTTCATTATTTGAAAGTCGCAGTTATTTTAACAGTCGTGCAAATGAGTGACAGCAAACATTCAAGCTCAATGCAAATTTTATTCATCAGGAAAATTTACGGCCAGCGCAATAATTGTGCCTCCGCCAGACACGCTTTGCAGATTAAAACGGCCGCCGCTGTCTTCCATCCGCTGACGCATGTTGGACAGACCATTGCCGGAAGCCTGTTGCGTCCCTGTAAAGCCGCGACCGTCGTCCTTGATCTGCAACTCGAAACCCGTCGCCTCAAGTGAAATGACGACACCCACTTCTGTTGCACGGGCATGTTTGACAATGTTGTTCAACGCCTCCTTGACGACGAGAAATAAATTGTGGCGCACGTTCGTGGCGAGCGTGCGATTGGGAATTTTTTCCGGCACTTTTAGACGGCAGCGAATTTTTGCGGTCTTTAAAAAATCTTCGGCGTAGAGACAGGTATAAGTCACAAAACTGTCGAGTGTGTCGTTGCGCGGGTTCACCGCCCAGACGATTTCGTCCAATGAATTCGTCAGATTGCGCGCTTTGGCGGCGATGCGGTGAATATCCGTCCGGATTTCATCGGCGGGCGCGTCGGGACTTTGCGCCAGCTCGCTCAACAGCGTGATTTCAGTCAAATTCGCGCCGAGATCGTCGTGGATGTCTTTGGCGATGCGGGTGCGTTCCTGTTCGATGGCACGTTCCTGTTCGAGCCGCGCGAGTTGGCGTTGGGTCCGCTTGTTTTCAAAGTAACGCACGCTTATAATCACGGTCACCAACAGCAGAAATCCCGATAAAATTGTAAACCACCATGTTTGCCAGAAATACGGCAGCACGGTGAAGGCGAGCGTCGCTCCTGTTTCATTCCAAATTCCTTCGCTGTTACAAGCCCGCACTTCAAAGGTGTAATCGCCTGCGGGCAAGCGTGAATAGACTACGTGGCGCGGAGTCGCCATCTCTTGCCAGTCTCTATCAAGGCCTGATAGCCGATAACGAAATCGAATATTTTCCAAACCAACGAAGCTCAAAGCAGTGAAATCAATTTCCAATCGCCGATAATCCGGCGGCAAATACAGCCTGCCACCGGAATGTTGCAGCGTGGCCGCCTTGCCATCGCTCGGCAATTCCGCGACACTTTCGTATCGGGCAATCGTCTGGTCATCCACAATCACCTTCTGGAACAAGACCGGCAACGGCCCTATATTTTTTTGCTGTAGATTAGGATCAATTACAGCCAATCCGGAACGCGTTGGGATCCACAATCGCCCGTCCCGGCTTCGCAAGCTGCCGGGTGAATGACCAAAATTCGCCTGCAAATTCTCCGCTCCTTCATCCCGGCCATAATGAATTGTCTGGATGCGTGCGATTTTTCCTTCGGCCACGGCTTCCAAATCCTTTTCGCGCACTTTGAAAATTCCATGATCCGACCCAAACCACAGCCAGCCGTTATCGTCAGCAAGGATTTGCGAAATGTAATCGTCGAAAAACCCCTGCACGGTGCTCACACGATGGTAATGTCCGTCTTTCATCCAGCCCACGCCCATGCCGTCGAAACCAATCCATAAACTGCCGTCCGGCGTTGTCGTGAGACAACGTATGGACAAAGCCTCATCCGATTCCGGCAATGGTTCTCTGACAACTTTATCACCTTGGACTCGCAGCAAATCTCCTCTCGCCGAACCGATCCAGACATTGCCGCTCGAATCCCGTGCCATCGCCCGTAAAGTGCGAACGTCTCCCGGAAGTTCCTGTGTGATCAAATTTCCGTTATGCAAACATTGCAGGCCGTTCACGTTTCCAATTTCACCCAACCATACATCTCCATTGGTGCAGGGCTGCATGGAAAAGATTGTTCCCATGAGTCCGTTTGATTGCGTGAGAACAACGCCCTGTCTCTCGTCCCAGTGAAGAAGTCTTCGACCTCGGCCGCCAATCCACAATCCGTCGGCAGGATCCGCGGCGACACAGGTCAAATTATTCGGCGCCCAGTTTGCATTGGTGGAAACCGTCCGCCATCCGTTTTGATCATGACGGGCCAGCAGTCCATTTTCAGTAACGGCCCACAACGTTCCTTTCGAATCTTCACACAACGACCGTAATGATTCGAACGGCAGGCCCGATTCAATTCCTTGCAGTTGCACGACACGCTGTCGTATCCGGTTCAACCCACCACCCA
>Ga0206848_1220_pt1 | contig 11462 bp, 12 predicted proteins | sample Alteio_BWOrgCont_18_FD_152635 | JGI IMG/M metagenome (GOLD analysis project Ga0206848, IMG submission 152635) | Enriched cells from forest soil in Barre Woods Harvard Forest LTER site, Petersham, Massachusetts, United States -... | ecosystem: Environmental > Terrestrial > Soil > Temperate forest >...
TCAAATCGAGCATAACTTTTTTTCCTAATTCATGGGCTGCATTGCAGGTAGTATGAATGACAGTTTTACTCGTTCCTGCGAGTACGGTAACCCAGTCAGCTCCAGCAAGAAGTCCAATTTTACTTGCCTCTCTGCCACGATCGACAATTTTCATGTCAGCAAGTATCGATTTAAGGGGAATACGAGATCGAAATTGGCGGATTGCTTCTGTTCCATATTGGTACAATAGTAAGGATCCAACTTCAATAACGTCTGCATATTGGTGAATTGATTCTGCAAGTGAAAGTGCTTCCTGTAAGTCAGGCATATCAAAAGCGACTTGTAGTTTCATAGTAAATAATCCTTATAAGTAAAAGAAGAGTGCATATATTGGGTACATGGTGTGTCTTCATGTGATGAGACCATAGTATATAACCTACGTTGCCAGAAGCGCTGTGCGCTCTGGCGTATAGACTGTCCATGATCGTAAAGGAGCAAAAAAGCGATTGTAGGGTACAATGCGTGCCGCTGGTTGGACAAGGTTAATATCGGGGGAAACATACATATCGGGAAGAATGAGGTGAGGACCATTTTCTGCAGGGTAGATACCTTCTTGTAATATAATTGCATGGGGGCTATTAAAAATAATGACTGCGTACTGAGGGACGCGATTTTTTGGTGTTATTTCTTCAACGTTCCAGAATGTTTTTTTAGCTTCTTCATCTGTAGTTCTTTTCAATAAAAACCAAGCAGCTTCTTCGGGGTCAAGAATATTCCATGATGTTACGGTGACGCCATGTTGTACAGTAGGGACGGTTCGATTGGCGATAATGAGGGTAATGCTGCATGCAAAAAAATATGATCGCGATATAAACTGGTCAAATTAACTTCAGCGGTCGGCGTTAAAAAAAGATTATCATCTTTAATTTCATATACTGCATCACGAAATCGCGGAAAATTAGAAGCGCCAACAAGCGCTGCCTCATTGACGAGATACGGCGGCAGGACAAGTTCATACCCATATTTCTGATTATGCCTCATCATATACAAACCCAATGCATAAATGAGCTTGGCACCCTGATTCTTATAAAAAACAAACTGCGACCCGGTCATACGGGCGCCAGCTTGAAAATCAAAAAAACCAAGTTTTTCATTTAACGCAACATGATGCTGCGGCTCAAATGAAAAGACCGGCTTTTCTCCCCATGTTTTAACAATAGCATTCGCCTCTTTCCCACCAGCGGGAACATCCTCATCCGGTAAGTTAGGACACCTCAAATAAAGATCGTAGAATATCGCCTCAATCTCTTTCAGCTCAGTCTCTTTTACGGCAAGCTGATCATGAAGCGCGCGCGCTTGCTTGCGAAGGGCTTCATCAGTACGCATCTGAGCACCGCGCTGCGCTAAAATATTTTTTTCGTGACGAAGCCGTTCAATGTCGCGTACTCGTTCATAGACATCATGTTCAAGCACTAATAAGCGATCAATAGGAAATGATGGATCTTTTTTGTTAATAAGCTGCTTACAATAATCCGGTCGCTCGCGGAGTAATGCCCGATCAATCATATATCACCTCATAGGAATTAGGCCATTTTACCCTTCTTCCCTTTACTGTACCTTAAGTTAAACATTCTGAAAAGAGAGGAGCCGCTTAAGCGGCTCCTCTCTCAGCAAACGTGATCAGCTCAACGAGCAGCAAGATTATGATTTATTTTACCACCATCCCACGTACCTCTTCCTTCAACAGTTTTCCTGCTTTGAATTTAGGTACAAAAATTGCTTTAAGCCTAATTTTTTCTTTTGAAGCTGGATTAATACCTTCCCGTTCTGGACGGAATGTGGTACTAAATGTTCCAAGGCCAGACCATTGGAATTTTCCACCTTTTTTTAACGCGCGAATAATCGTGCGTGCCATCGCTTGAAGAATTCTTGTAAGATCCTTTTTGCTGAACAATGTTTCTTCGCTAAGAGCATTTATTAACTCAGTTTTATTCATGCGACTCCTTTCCCGCTTGAATGATTGAAATTCGGTTTTTTGCACTGCTTTAAATCGTTGGCTTGCTTTCAACGACTCGAACTTTATACTAATTCTATTTAGTAGTTTGTCAATATTATTTATCGAAGTAATTAAAAAAGGAGCAACATGCTTATCGACACACATTGTCATCTTATGATGATGCAAACATTCAAAAACCCTTCATCATCCAACCATTTTCCAACCGACGCAGAAAATATTATTCGCGCAGCTGAACAAGAAGAGGTTAAAAAACTCATTGATGTGGGAACAAACATTCAAGAAAGTTTATACGCCGTTCAGAATGCATGCACATACGCTACAGTGTATGCTGCAATTGGGATACATCCGTGCGATATTACTGCCGACTGGCACACATCAATAGCGACATTGAAAAATCTTTTTAACACAACACAACCAGGACGTATTGTTGCGATAGGAGAATGCGGTATCGATCTGTACCATCAGCCAGCAGACCTTCTTCTTCAGCAAAAAGTTTTTCATGCACAGATTGAATTGGCACTTTCTTATCAACTTCCGCTGATTATTCACAGTCGCAATGCAGCTCGAGAGACGCTTGATTGCCTCGATAAGTACCAGCACACTTCATTACACGGCGTCATGCACTGCTTTTCCTACGATCGCGACGTTGCGCATGAAGCTCTCGCACGCAAATTTGCTTTGGGCATCGGAGGAACAGTCACTTATCCTAAAAATAATGAGCTTCGCGACATTGTACGTACACTACCCTTATCATCGTTTGTGCTTGAAACAGACGCGCCCTTTCTTCCCCCACAGCCATGGCGCGGGCAGCAAAATCATCCCAAATATATTCGCGCCATTGCACAATACATTGCAGAGCTACGCAACGAATCATTTGATGTTATTGCCTCAACAACAACAGAAACAGCGCTGCATATTTTTCAGCTAACTTGATGAACTCGAAGATGATGAGCTTAAAGAGCTCGAAGAGTATGTACTCGACGCTGATGATGCTGAATCCGCAAAATAATTCGACTCTAGCTTGATCATAGATGGACTCGAAGGAGTCGAGCATGATGAAGATGAACTTGCGCACAACATACTAGCTTGACATGTCAAATCTCCGCTTTCACCAACTTCCCATTTCCATGTTACGTCGGGATTATCACCAAACATCATTGTTGGCGCATCGAATGTTCTGTCTAAGGGCTTAGGCAATTCAACCTTGCCACGACGAATAAGAATACAGGAATCACAACCACATTGTGTTGCTTTCGCGCTTTCAGTAGCCAAACCACATGGCACACCTGCGGAAATGAGCAACCCCGCGATCTGTGCACGGGATGATATCTGTTGTTGCAAAGGAGTCCATTCTGTAGGAAACACGGGTAATTTTAGTATTATCCGTGCCATTTTTGAGGTATTTACTATTTTTTTAACGCTAGCAAATAGAAGATTTGCTGAGCTCTGTAAATTTTTGTCATACGCACATCGTAGTACGAGCCCATTCAGTAATTTTTCATCTCTTTCTACAGCAGCTCTTCCGCATGTCTCGGATAATAATAACTCAACATTGTTATCTTCTTCTCGCGCTACAGACTGTCTCACCGCGCATAAAAATCTTTTCTTCTGCTTTTCCTTATCGATACAAACTCCATTAGATGCTCGATGTTCGATTCGAACAATTTTTCCTAAGGTATCACAATGACCACCATAGACTTGCAAAGCGCGAATCAACGGATAATCGTCTCGGGCACTACCACATGTCTGTTCAAGTAATTTTTCATTTTTTTTGAGCAATGAACATATCGTTTTATGGCATAGCGATCGTACGTTCTCTTCTTGCGGCGAACAGAGAAAATCAAAATTACGCTGCAATATACGAGCATCACTGTCTTTTGCTCCGTGCAATTTTTTTTCACTATCTACTACCGGTTTTTCACTTGCACCTATATTACTAAACCAGACAAAAAAGATGGTTATGAAACTGATTTGTTTTAGTATTTTTGCATTACCCATACGACAACCGACCCTTTGTTTTACGCAAGACCGCTTCAAATATTCTATAATATCATACATTTTTTCAATCGAGTGAGGATTTAGCGGCGTCTACCACCGCGTTACCATGCGCCAGCCGCCATCAAGTGCTACGTGAGTGATCGCTCCGATCAAAAAGAAAATACTGTTCATGATAATACGTTCACCACAGCTTGGCATGCATTGTAGTAATACCAAAGCAACAAACACTGAAAACGCTGCGATAAACCAGAGACGATGAAATAAACCACGATGATCAACAAAGAGCGGGATCATACCAATAACACCAAGCCCTGCAGCAATAATAAATCGTCGGCCGCAGATCAAACAGACCAAAAGAGCGCATAGTATCGAATAACTTATCTGCTGCCCCTTACTTTTTACATCAATATCGGGAAATAAACTGCCTAACGAGCTGCATACCAAAAGCTCACCATACGTTGAGGGAAGTTTGAAGCGGTAATACATCAAAATGCTCATCACCAAGGCATATACAATCATGTTACACCACAGATGCGTTTGATATCGTGGCATAATAAACCTTATCGAGCGTAAAACTAATAACGCAAGAGCGCAGCAACGCCATCAAATGCTTTTAATGTCCCTTGAGGCATAACAACAATCTCCCCATTATGCCGAATCGCAGCTGCTATGAGGATATCGATTAAATTATCGGTAACCCCTTCTTCCTCTTTTCCAAATGGCTGAAGATGACGCTCATTGGTAAGATCTACTCTTCCTATAACGCATGCACCCCGTTCAACAAACAGTCGCTTGACGCGACCATCAAGCATTACTTCCCAAACACGCTGCAATCCCGCTGCACACCGATTAGTATTACGCGCATCATCGAGTTCTTTCATCAGCTGGTCACGCTCTTTTCGATAGTGTTGCTCTATTTTTGGCCATACCAAAGGAACAATTTCAGAAACTCTTTGTGATATCCCATCATAAACAACATGCTGCACAAAATGAGTACGATGATTCGCAGCACGCTTCATGAGATCGCCCGTTTTAGCGCTTGCACACAATACAACAGGCAAGGGATCTTTCTCGATCAGCTTATGGAGCTCTCGATCAACCAACTCAAAAAATACTACTTCATGGTGATCGCGATATGCTGCATCGAGGTAGCCACGACCAACAGATTCTACAGTTTTATCATCAGGCCTTAAAAACTGTAAAGGAAATCCCTGCACAGGGTTACCTTGTGCATCACGCTCAGGAGTTATTATTTCATCCCAAACATTATTCGTCGCTCTGCATAAACGAGCATCTTCTTTACCTAAAATTAATACCCAGTAAGATACTTGCTCTTGCAACAAAGCATAAATCTCGTTAAGAGCAAACACCGATCCCAGCACTTCTCTTTCATCACATGAGCCAAAACTGGCAAATCCCTGTGCATCGTTCGCGTGCGCTAAAAAAACAAGCACATCTTGAATTTTCGTAAAATCATAATTCTGAACAACTTCTTGTAATTTCTTCTGAACTAAACTGGCCTGCGGATGGGATATGTGCGAGAGTTTTTCAGTCATCATCTTAACCTGTTTGAGTACATGCGCCTGCACGTATGCTTTATCAGGCATAGACCGTTTTGTTGGGACAATGATTGAAACGCACGGAAACCCATGAGCAGTACTTACCAGCTCTTTTAAACGCTTGTACATAGACGTCACCTTCCACCAATTAACTGTTTTTCAGCACCTTGAGCTTTAGGATATCAATATTTGGAAAGTAAAAGCGAAGAATTGCTTCACTATCTTTCCCTTGAAGCGCCATTTCAAGTGCTCCATATTGACATAACCCAAGGTGATGGCCATATCCTTTTCCATGAAAGACAACTTTATCTCCTTCAATCGCAACGGTATAGTGAAAACTACGCACCGCCTTAAACAATGCATATGCTTGTTTACCTGATAGCTTTATCGTTCTTCTTCCCGCACGAATAAGCAGCTCTATAACCATGCCAGCTTTATCTGTTTTTGTCACATGGATATGACGAATAGTCCCTATATGATTATCGAGCTGCTTTACCAACTGTTCAACTTCGCGCAGCGTATAGGAAGCTTTCCATGAATGCAACTTCGAAGAGCTACAAAATGTACAGGCATAGGAACGAGCAAGATGCGGAGCAGTATTAAAATCAACACCTTCCATATGCGCAGGGATAATCCCCCCACAACAGATATCATACATCGATTCAATAACACGCCCTTGAAAAACTAATACCATGCCACGCGTCTCTTCAACGGCTTGTCGTGTTTTTTCACACATACAAAGCCCCTTATACGTTTGGTCACTATTCGTTTTTCCAATGTCGTAGATAAATCCTTTTCCCAATTTTTTACGACCTCTTGCCTTAGTAATTCGAGCCAGAACGTATGATCGCTGCGCAATCGCCTGACTTTTATTGGCTTCAAGCTTCCAATGTGAATAACTTTCACAACGCAGTACACCACAGACATATTCTTCAAGCTCAACGCCATTTACCAAATACCAGATACCCTCATGCAAAATAAGTACAATATCATCGGGATATGTATCATTTTCATAGCGTAGATATCCTTCTCTGGGCTTAATACGCAATGAAGTTACTGCAACTTTGCGACCATTAAGCCGCAGTTGATTCTTTTGAACAGAAAAATTCAACGCGGGAGCATCAAGCGACTCAAGCTGCTTTTCGGTTGCCACATCACAAATAACAAATCCTTTTTCACTTTTAATTGACCACAGTATGCCATCAGAACAGATTTTCTTATCAAGCAGAACGTAGACATAAAAATCATCTAATAATTCAGCATCATCCTGCGATGACATACAAATACAACAAAATATACTGCTGAGAAGAAATACCCACCACTTTTGCAATTTCATCCCATCCCCACTATGACAATGCACATTGAATTTTTAAATCTTCTGGTATCACAATGCGCTTATCGATGCCTTCATTTGCAAGCGCATCAGCAACACTATTTTCTCTGCGAGCAACATGAGCTACAGAACTTTTTATGCCATATAATAATTCTCGTACGCGCTGGTGCAACTGTCGCAAGACACTATTTTTAACATCATACCGACCAGACACTTGACGGACGAGAAGCTCAGAATCGGATATAATTTCAACAAAATCGTGTTCTTGTATTAAGGGTCGTATAATACAGAGCCCTAATATCAGTGCCTCATATTCTGCCTGATTATTAGTACGCGTGCCCAAAAAATACCCTCTTTTAAGATATTCAAGCTCTTCACGAAGAATATGTATACCAGCACCTGAAAGACCTGGATTACCGCGCGATGCGCCGTCAATTTCAAGGCGCCATTTTACCCCGTGCGAACATTCATGATTAAAAAGCGACAATTGATTCATGCAAACCCAACGATACGATAGTCAGAATACTCAACATGGTGGGCCCACCAGGGCTCGAACCTGGGACCTCTCGGTTATGAGCCGATTGCTCTGACCGACTGAGCTATGGGCCCTGCATTTTATCTCAAGAGAGATCCTCACGAAATCAAAGTTTAAGATATAATACATCGTATGTCTAGCATTCTTTTATCATTGGATCATAAGCACTTATTTTATTTTGTTTCATATAAATGGCACATGACGAGCATGCGGAAAACTTGCCTTGTGATCCCTTCAGGTGATATTGTGAGTAAGGTTTTGCTTCATTACCAACTCTCCATAAAAAATAGAATCTTACCACAAGGAAAGAATATGAAAAAAATAGTTATGCTATCATTATTACTCTCAATGTCACCTGCTTTTGCATGGGGACATGGATGCTGTGGCTCAGAAGAAACAACACAAGAAGACACAAATGGCTCCGGCTGCAGCACATGCTCTTCATATGGTAAAGTCGAGCGTCAGTGCAGCAGCTGCAACAATGACAACCTCCAAGCGCGCTGTCCAAACTGTCCAAAGAACGATCAGTAAGTATTTTTAATATTAAAAAGGGGAGTCTTTTTATAGGCTCCCTTACTTGAAACATGCCTCATTAGATTTTTCTTTTTTATAACGCTTACAATTCTCAGTTAAGAATCACAAGAATCAATAAAAACACGACTCCATTATTTTTCTTCATGACTCTCACATAGTATGCTATAGTATTGATAATCACGATTTTTATTTCACAAGATAGGCTTTCATCTTCATGAATATTACTTATCCCCTACGATTATCATATTTCATTACCATAATTTCATTGTTCTTTTCAAATACCATCACGCTGCTTGGCGCTCAAAATAAAGTAGCTAAAGAGCCTCCTCCTTATAAACGTACTGGAACGACTTCTTTGAGCAACAGCGATTTTCCCTACAACCTAAACGTTCTTACCCCCCGTTCGTGTGATCCATACTTACTGTTTAACAAGAGTGATCGTGATTCTGAAATAAAAAAAAGTAGCTGTACAGAAGAAAGTATCTGTACAAGAGACACTGCAACATTCGGTAAAGTATTATTTGATAGACAGGCTATAAACGTCAGCTCTGATATTTCTTGTATAACACACGTAGCAATGATTGGTAAAGACACAGTTGCTATTGCATGTGATGCGAGAAAAAAGAGGGGCGAAACGGTGATTATGTATTATAATTTACCCACCACCAATTTCCTCGGAAGTTTAGTGGTAAATTCTGAAACACATGGCACCGTAACAACGATAGTCGCTCTCCCCGAAGCCGGACGTCACTCAAGAAGGCATCTTATAGGATTTATGTGCGGCTTAATACGAGTAGGCACTCTTAGGGAAACTCCTCAATTAAAAAAAATAAAAATAATGACAGAACTCTATCAAAAGGGTAGCTGCAGTAGCCTTGCTCGGCTCATTACGCTTCCCCTGTTAGGACCAGACGCATTTGCTGTATTAGATGATTACAATCAAAATATACAAATATACACTATAAGCAAAAGCAAAGCGGTTTGTACTCATACACTAAATGGACATACTGATCGTGTTGAGGGAATTGCAATTATCTCAAAAAGAAGACTTGCCTCAGTAGATATAAATGGAACGGTAAAAATATGGAAGATTCCATCAATGGAGTGTGCTTCAACGATTAATACAGGATTACGGCGTATAAAATGTTTTGCAGTTCTTCCATCGAAATTCATGATTTTGGGAGATCACTATGAAACGACAAGTGTTCTATCTCCCTCACAAAAAATAACGTGCATCTTAAAGAGTAGTGATGGGATACGCAGCATTACAGCGTTTGATAAGGAAAGTTTTATTGTTTGTCATATTTCTGAGGGAATGAAATTATATAATCTACAGGGAGAGATAATTGGTACGATTAACGAAAAAAGTTTGCTTTATGGCATAAATTCTTTGTCTCATGGTCAAGATTTTACTACTTTTACAAAAGATGCCGCTACTCTATGGTGTGCACGTTTATCATCAACGTTAACCGACTCGAATAGCACGTGCTTCTCAAGCTCTTCATCATCAAGTTCAAGCTGCTCATCATCGTCTTCAACCACACCGAGGCAGCAGTCTCCTTTCTTAGATTTTACACCTTTAACGCTCTCCACTATACCAGTTCTTTTAAGCTCATCAGCAATATCGTCGAGCTCGAGCTCATCCGCATCAAGTTCTGTGTCAGAGATGAGCCGATAATATTTTGTTTCTCTCTTGTTCTTTGGTGTATACTTACTATATACATATTATTTTATCCCAATAGAGTACATTTTTACATGAAACAAATGCCAAAAAGATTTTTTATTATTACGGCATACTTTTTGATACCTTTTGGACTAAGAGCTTCAGAGCATCACTCAACAACACGGATCACCCACAATGATTGCGATGCCAAACATCGAGCAACTACGCAGTACAATAGGGGTTTCCTGAGAGACATATTCTATAATTTGCGCATCAGCAAACTCAGCGAAAAATCATTGGTACGACCATCTTTTATCAATATAGGAGATGACGCATGGCAAAAAATTTTTGATCTTCTCCAAGAATGGTCTGTACATCATACTATTCAAACATCAGATTGCATATACACCCTCGCATCATGCACTATGGCAAGATATTGCGTCGGTGGAGGCGCAAACGAAGAGATCTCTATTTATGACATGAATAAGAATGGCTTGCTTCAAACCTTACGCGGCCATACAAGTTCCGTACGAGCACTCACCTGGGTTGCCCATGAAACACTTGCTTCAGGATCTGTTGATTACAATGTAAGACTATGGAATACACAATCAGCACAATGCATTCAAATCTTAACTGGCCATACAAGTGCCGTATGGGCTTTGGCCGTTCTTCCCGATGGAACACTTGCTTCAGGATCCGTTGATCACAATGTAAGACTATGGAATACACAATCAGGAATGTGCATAAAAACCCTGGAAGGCCATACCCTTCCCATTTGGACCCTCGCCGTGCTTTCGAGCAGAATACTCGCTTCAGGATCAGCTGATAATACTATACGACTATGGGATACACAATCAGGTACATGCATCACTACTTTAGCAAAGCATACCAATACGGTAACATCTCTTATTCCTCTTTCTGATGACACATTTATTTCAGGTTCTGAAGATCAAACGATAATAAGATGGCGACGACTCAGGCAGTGTGGATGGTATGTTGCACAAACAACATCTTCGTCATCATCATCATCATCGTCATCCAGCTCATCATCAACATCGTCGAGCTCGAGCTCATCTTCATCAGGTTCTGTGTCAGAGATGAGCCGATAATATTTTGTTTCTCTCTTGTTCTTTGGTGTATACTTACTATATACATATTATTTTATCCCAATAGAGTACGTTTTCTATGAAGCACTTATCAAAATGCTCTTTTATTATCACCGTATGCTTTTTGATGTCTCTTGGGCTGATCGCTGCAGAACGTCAATCAACCGCACTGAGCAACCATAATGAATACGACACCAAACACAATCAACATGCTGCATATCAAAAAAGAGGATTCCTGATAGAAAAATTCTATAATTTGCGCATCAGTAAACTCAGCAAAAAATCAGAAGCACACTCCTCTTTTCTCAAAATAGGAAATGATATATGGAAAAACATTTTTGACTTCGTTGTCCAAGGATGGTCCGCGCATCGTACTATAAAAATACCAGGTGATGTATGCTCTCTCATTTTATGCAATGCACCACAATCTATCGCTGCAGGATGCCGAAATGGCACTATCTATCTTTATGAAGTTCGTCAGAATAACCCGCCTCAACCCGTATCTCATCACACTGATACCGTATGGGCACTTGCTCGCCTTCACGACGGGACACTTGCTTCAGGATCTGCTGATACGACCATTAAGATTTGTAATCCACAATCAGGAACATGCATCAAGACCTTGGCAGGCCATGCTGATCGTGTATGGGTGCTAGCCGTTCTTCCCAATGGTACACTTGCTTCAGGGTCTGACGATAAAACCACCAAACTCTGGGATCCAAAAGCAGGAACGTGCAT
>Ga0206848_1222_pt1 | contig 11401 bp, 8 predicted proteins | sample Alteio_BWOrgCont_18_FD_152635 | JGI IMG/M metagenome (GOLD analysis project Ga0206848, IMG submission 152635) | Enriched cells from forest soil in Barre Woods Harvard Forest LTER site, Petersham, Massachusetts, United States -... | ecosystem: Environmental > Terrestrial > Soil > Temperate forest > O...
ATTTGCAGGACATACAATCGGTAATTATTGAAGGCGGGGCTTACACGCTCAATACATTTATTGAAGCCGGCTTGTGGGATGAAGCCCGCGTCTTTACCGGCGATGTAGTACTAGGAAATGGGATAAAAGCACCCTTAATTACCGGCAATATGCAGGAAGAAGTTTTAGTCGGGAAGGATAATTTAAGGATATTAATCAATAACGCTTAGCCGGTTTAAATGCTTTTTGACGATACTTATTTCACCATACAAAAACCCGCCGAAGGCACCTTTCGGGATCGCGGCAGCAAATTTATAGCGTTTGCCTATCCCATAAACAGCGAAGCGGATATCAAAGAAATACTGGCCAAACTAAAAACTGAACATCCAAAAGCAAACCACCATTGCTGGGCCATGCGCCTGGGTATGGACCGCTCGGTATTCCGCATCAATGATGATGGTGAACCATCGGGAACAGCAGGCAGACCGATACTGAATACTTTGCTTTCCCGCAATCTCACCAATATATTAGTGGTTGTAGTCCGTTATTTTGGCGGAACGCTGTTAGGCGTGCCGGGCCTGATTAATGCCTACAAAAAAGCAACTGAAGAGGCGCTGGCTACAGCCATAATCATCGAAAAAACAGTAAACGATATCTACACCATTAGTTTTGATTATGGGCAAATGAACGAGGTGATGAAGGTTGTTAAGGACGATAACCTCGCCACATCAAACCAAATATTTGATACCCATTGCAGTATTACCATTGCCGTGCGCAAAATGCAGGTAAACCAGGTATTAGCAAAGCTGAATAACTTGGAAGGCGTTGCGGTTAAATATGATTATAGTGTTTAGTCGTTAGACTATGGGCAATAGACCATAGTTCTGAGCCAGTGATTAAAAACCGGCCCAGGAATATAGACCAAGAAGCTGTTTAAAAACGCAAAAACGCTGTAGAGACGCAATACTTTGCGTCTCCCGCATGCAAATCCAAACTTGCAAATACCCCGGAGACGCAATACTTTGCGTCTCCCGCATGCAAATCCAAACTTGCAAATACCCCCGGAGACGCAATACTTTGCGTCTCCCGCATGCAAATCCAAACTTACAAATACCCCCGGAGACGCAATACTTTGCGTCTCCCGCATGCAAATCCAAACTTGCAAATACCCCGGAGACGCAAAGTATTGCGTCTCTACACTCCATAAAAATCATTTTTAAAGACTAAAACCTACAACCACTGTTCAAATTTCCTGATAAACCAATTTTTAATTAATTGTGTTAACAAGCAATAAACAAACAGTATAGCTATCAGCCATGCAAAAAACGGCAGTGGCATAGGCACCAGTTTAAAGGCGTGGGCAAGGGGCGAGAACGGCAGTAATATACCTATAGCCATAATGCTTGTGGTTAGGGCTATTACAGGCGCTGTTGCCCAGCTTTGTATAAAAGGTATCCTTTTGGTACGTATCATGTGTACTATCAGCGTTTGCGACAATAAACTTTCGATAAACCAGCCGGTTTGGAAAAAATTCTGGTGCGCAGGCGAATTTGCCTTAAACACATACCACAATACCGCGAAGGTCGCGTAATCAAATATCGAGCTGATGGGGCCTATGTATACCATAAACTTCCCTATGCCGCCTGCATCCCATTTGCGCGGGGTAACAATATAATCATCGTCCATTTTATCCCAGGGGATGGATATTTGCGATATATCGTACAGTAAGTTGTTAATCAGTATCTGTATGGGCAACATAGGCAAAAACGGCAGCAGCGCGCTGGCACCCAGCATGCTGAACATATTGCCGAAATTGCTGCTGGCAGTCATTTTTATGTATTTAATGATGTTGCCAAACGTACGGCGACCGTATATAACGCCTTTACGCAATACCATCAGGTCTTTTTCCAGCAGTATGATATCGGCGCTTTCTTTGGCAATATCCACCGCGGTATCAACTGAGATGCCTACATCCGCGTCGCGCAGGGCGGCGGCATCATTTATACCATCGCCCATAAAACCAACGGTATGCCCTTTGGCCTGTAAAATTTTAACCACGCGCGATTTTTGCACCGGGCTTAACTTGGCCAGTATGCTTACTTCGTCAATCCGGCTGCTTAATTCCTCATCGCTCATGTCCTCCAAATCGCGGCCAAGCAAAATATGGGTAAAGGGGATACCCACATCCTTGCATATTTTTTTGGTAACCACTTCGTTATCGCCGGTAAGCACTTTAACAGTTACGCCCAATTTTTGCAGCGCTTCTATGGATGGTTTTGCCGATGGCTTGGCGGGGTCTAAAAAGCCGATAAAGCCGGTTAATATCATGTCACTTTCATCAGCTTTGCTGTAATTTAATGGCCGCTCGTCATATTCCTTAACAGCAACCAATAATACGCGCAGGCCTTCTTCATTCAACTGCCTTGATTTTTTGAGCACAATTTCGCGCATTTTATCATCCATCGGGATAACATCATCCTTTTCTATTTGCAAGCTGTTGTCTTCGCCGGGGTCAAACGCGTGGCTGCAAAGGTCGAGCACTTCTTCAACCGCGCCTTTGCAAATCAATAAGTGCTTGCGGTTAGGCCCTTCCAAAATAACCGACATCCTGCGGCGCTGGAAATCAAAAGGTATCTCATCAACCTTTTTGTAAGCTTCGCCTTCCTTTAAGCAGGAGTGAATGTCAACATGCTCCAATACAGCCACATCCAGCAGGTTTTTAAGTCCCGTTTGGTGGAAACTGTTAAGGTAAGCCCATTTCATCACCTCGTTATCCTCAAAGCCATAAACATTAAGGTGCCGCTCCAAAACAATCTTATCCATGGTAAGTGTGCCTGTTTTATCGGTACACAATATATCCATGGCGCCAATATTTTGTATGGCGTTAAGGCGTTTAACTACCACCTTGCGTTTGGCCATGTTTACAGCGCCTTTGGCAAGGTTTGCGGTAACTATCATAGGCAGCATTTCAGGAGTTAGGCCTACGGCGATGGAGATGCCAAACAATAAAGCCTGCAGCCAATCGTGCTTGGTAAAGCCATTGATTAAAAACACCAGCGGTACCATCACCAGCATAAAGCGGATTAACAGCCAGCTAACGCTGTTTACACCTTTGTCAAAGCTTGTTTCGGCGCGTTTGCCAACCAATGATTTGGATAGCGAACCAAAATAAGTTTCCTCGCCTGTATTTACCACGGTAGCTATGGCCGTACCGCTTACAACGTTAGTGCCCATAAAGCAAACATTGGCAAACTCCAAAGGCGATTGACGGTCTTTATCATTAATAGCACCTTCGGTTTTTTCAACAGGTAGGGCTTCACCGGTTAAAATAGACTGGCTTACAAACAAATCCTTTGATTGCAGTATGCGTATATCCGCAGGTATCATATCGCCCGCCGAAAGTTGAATTATATCGCCCGGCACCAGTTTTTTAATATCAATTTCCGATTTTTCATCGGCACGTATCACCGTGGCCGTGGTTTTCACCATCGATTTTAACTTTTCAGCCGCCTGGTTACTCCTGAACTCCTGCACAAAGCGCAGCATGGCGCTCAGCATAACCATAGTGCTGATAACGGCAACAGTGGTATAGTCCCTGTCGCCGGGGGCTTGTATAATTACATCGGTAATTAACGATACAATCACCAAAATAAACAGTACCGCTATAAATGGGTTTACAAAGGCCTGTAAAAACTGGGTATACCATTTTGGCGCCTTTTCGTGTACTACTTCATTGGAACCAAAGGTTTCCAGGCGCTCGCGCACTTCGGCAGTTGATAGGCCGGTAATGTGGGTATCCAGTTCGGTAAGGCATTTGCTTTTACCGCTTATGGCAATGCTACGGAGTTTGGCTATGGAAGCCTTATCAAATTCCTGCGGGCTATGTCCGTTGCTTCGTGGTATAAAACGGTATTTTTTTCTTTTTTCTTCTACAGCGTTTGACATAGTATTATCTCCTCTTCTTTAAAATATAAAACCTTATGCCCGGGTGGCATATTAATTAGTATTAACCGACTGACTTAAAAGGCAAGCGCCGGTTTAAACAATACCACGTGCAAGTAATAACCTTAATGTGAACACAGCATTAAGTTATAGCGGTATTGTTGGTTTGATTGAAAAAGAAGTTCAGCCCGGACCGCTGATAGCGCAATGCAGGTGATACGTAAAACGCAGGAAAGGATTGCTTTTGAGAAAATGAAGTTTGAAATTAATGGCACGAAACGGCCTGCCAGCTAATTTTAATTTAGCTGATGGATAAGCAATGCAGAAGATGGCATGTTTGTACCATGCAAATCCCATCGCCTTTCCTCCAAACCGGGTAGGCATTTTTAAGATCACGCTGATAACTATAACTCGGGCCTGCGTCCATTTTATTGTTTTTTTTTAAGTATAGTAATTACTATCCTTTAACTTGCCGCAAAAGTAGGCTTTTATAATTAAAAAAGAAACTTGATTTAAAGATTTGATGATTTGAAAATTTGAAGATTTGAAAATTTGAAGATGGTTAATGATAAATTACACGACTGAAAGTTGTGTAATTTCAAATCATCAAATCTTCAAATTTTCAAATTGGTAATTCTTCAAATCAAATATGTATTTTAGTGCCGCATGCAATCGTTTGAAATAGATAAAACCGACCTGTTACGCATCAAAACCGCTCTTGAAGGTGATGATGCTGAATTACAGAGCGTTCTGGCGGAGTACCACCCGTCGGAAATTGCGTTGTTGTTCGAAAAATTACCGCAGGAAGCGCGCGAAAAAATCATCAACATACTGCCAATTGAGGTCGCATCGGAGGTTATTTCCGAAATGGATGAGGAACACCGCCCCGGCGAACTGCTCATTAACCTGCATCCCGAAAAGCGGTCGGAGATAATTGAAGAGCTGGATTATGATGACGCTACTGATATTATTTCGCAGCTGGAAGAGCATGAGCAGCAGGAATTATTGGGCGATATTGACCAGGAAGATGCCACCAGCATACGCGCGCTTTTAAATTACGACGAGGATACCGCCGGCGGTATCATGAACTCGCAGGTTATATGCGTTAAACTAAACCTTGATAAAAAGGAAGCTTTGGATGAAATTATCCGCCAATCGGAAGAGATGGAGGAGTTTTATACCATATATGTGGTTGATGAAGCAGGGATCTTAAAAGGTATTGTATCCATAAAAGACGTTATTAAGGCTCGTGCCAACGCGCGGATAAAAGATATACTAAACGATGATTTTGTATATGTAAAAGCCGACCTCGACCAGGAGGAAGTTGCTAAACTGATATCGCAGTATAACTTAACCAGTATCCCGGTAGTTGACGACAATATGAAATTGCTGGGTCGCATTACTGTTGATGATATCATCGACGTAATGGAGCAGGAGAGCACCGAGGATATGTTGAAAATATCCGGTGTATCGGAAGATGAGGAATTGAGCGGTAACTGGATAGAGGCTGTTAAAAGTCGTTTGCCATGGCTGGTTATTAATTTAGGTACAGCTTACCTGGCGGCATCCGTTATTAATCATTTCTCAGACACAGTATCAAAATTACCTGAAATAGCAGCTTATATGACGGTTATAGCAGGGATGGGGGGCAATGCGGCCACTCAATCACTCGCGGTAACTGTCAGGCGTATATCGCTAACCGATTTGACTGATCGGCAGGCTTATGCAACTGTGTTAAAAGAGTTTTTAGTAGGGATGATTAACGGAGCTGCAAATGGCATTGTCGTATTTTTTGTAGCCTTATTTTATGATGCCGATCCGAGATTGGGGTTGGTGCTGTTTTTAGCGATGACGGGCAATCTGATTGTAGCGGGTTTAACGGGTGCTTCTATTCCTTTGATACTGAAGCGGGTAGGGATTGACCCGGCAGTGGCATCATCCATCATTATTACAACCTTTACCGATTGTGCAGGTTTTTTATTGCCGCTGTGGCTGGCGACGAAGATCATATTGCCGTATCAACACTTGATACCACATCATTAAACATCGATAAGAAATTTAATTATCTTTGATGTTTCAAACTGAGAATACATGACCGAAGTAAGATACAACTGGACAAAAGAAGAAATATCAGAAATATACCACAGGCCTTTGTTAGACCTTGTTTACGAAGCCGCTACCGTGCACCGCGAAAATAAGGATTACTCAGAAGTACAAATCAGCTCGCTGATATCGATAAAAACAGGTGGTTGCCCAGAGGATTGCGCTTACTGTCCGCAGGCCGCCCGTTACAATACAGGTGTTGATGTACATGCCATAATGCCTAAAGAAGAAGTTGTTGCTGTGGCGCAGAAAGCTAAAGATGGCGGCGCTTCAAGGCTATGCATGGGCGCTGCCTGGCGTGAGGTACGCGATAACCGCGATTTTGATAAGGTAATTGATATGGTAAAAGCCGTAAACGCCATGGATATGGAAGTTTGCTGTACCCTGGGCATGCTTACCGAAAGCCAGGCCCAACGCCTTGCCGATGCCGGATTATATGCCTACAACCACAATTTAGATACATCTGAAGAAGACTATAAACGTATTATAACCACCCGCAGCTACGACGATCGTTTACAAACGCTTGAGCATGTGCGCAAAGCAAAAATAACCGTTTGCAGCGGCGGCATCATCGGTTTGGGCGAAACGGTTGACGACCGTATTTCGATGCTGAAAACATTATCTAACCTGCCTAAACACCCCGAATCAGTGCCGATTAACGCTTTGGTACCGGTAAAAGGTACGCCACTGGCCGACCAGCCGCGTGTATCGGTTTGGGAAATGGTAAGGATGATAGCTACTACACGTATTATTATGCCTAAGTCGGTAGTACGCCTATCGGCAGGCCGTACAGAAATGAGCACATTGGAGCAGGCGTTTTGCTTTATGGCAGGTGCAAACTCCTTATTTGCAGGCGAGAAATTACTAACCACACCCAACCCATCGTTTGATGATGATATGGCCATGTTTGAATTGCTGGGCCTGAAACCACGCAAAGCCTTCAAAAATGGCAGGCCCGGCGAAAGCAAGGAGATAAGGGAAATGAGTATCAATGAGGTGATTGGGTGATAGAGATTAGTTGATTAGAGATTGGTGATTAGTTAAATCCTGACCGATGAAAATGCTTTGGTGCTGGCGATGTAAAATGGAAGTGCCAATGCTGGATGATGAGGAATTTGCTAAGGTTCCTGAACTTTATAGTTTGGGGTTTAAAAATGCAAAGAAATCAAGGTTAGAGAGATTTAAACCTTTATTGGATTATTATAATAATTTAACCGGGGATAATGAAACTGAGCCGAACGCAATTATGCACCATCAAATCAGCCAATATGGCCCGGAATGTGAAAATTGCGGTAAACCTTATCGTACACCTTTAGCTTCGTTTTGCGCGGCTTGTGGTAATAAAAGAATTAAACCAGCGCCATGAAAAAGTATCTTCTTATTACTTTTATTTTTTTATTTCTCGCGCAATTCTCCATCGCGCAAAATAAGATAATTGTTTACCAATCGGATTTTGGGTTGAAGGATGGTGCGGTATCGGCCATGAAGGGCGTGGCATTAGGTGTTTCGCCTGATTTGAAACTGTACGACCTTACGCACGAAATACCAAACTACAATATCTGGGAAGCTGCATACCGCTTATACCAAACCGTGCCTTACTGGCCCGCGGGCACCGTATTTGTTTCGGTGGTTGATCCTGGTGTGGGTACCAGCCGTAAATCGGTAGTGCTCAAAACAAAAACCGGGCAGTTTATTGTAACGCCGGATAATGGCACGCTAACGTTAGTGGCAGAATCATTAGGTATTGCCGGCCTGCGCGAGATTGACGAAAAAGTTAACCGCCGCCGCGATTCGCAAAACTCGAATACTTTTCATGGCCGCGATGTATATTCTTATACTGCCGCGCGTTTGGCCGCAGGTGTAATTACTTACGAACAGGTTGGCCCCGAATTGCCAAACAAGGTAGTAAGCATCCCTTATCAAAAGCCGGTGCTCGAAAATGGCGTATTAAAAGGCGATATCCCCATACTGGATGTGCAATACGGCAACGTGTGGACTAATATTGACGCGGATTTGTTTAATCAGCTGCACCTTAAGTTTGATGATGTGATAGAGGTAACCATCTTCAAAAACCATAAACAGGTTTATACCGGCAGCATGCCTTATGCCAAAACCTTTGGCTATGTAGCTAAAAACGCGCCGCTGGCTTACATGAATAGTTTAATGCAATTATCCTTTGCCCTAAACCAGGGCGATTTTGCTAAGGCTTACCATGTGAGCAGTGGTAGTGAGTGGAGCGTGGAGGTGAGGAAGAAATAGTTATAAAAAATTGTCATGTTGAGCGGAGCGAAACATCTGTCGTACCATGCACCACCTTGCATAGTTGACGACATATCGCTTGGTGCAATAACCGACAGATTCTTCGCTGTCGCTCAGAATGACAGGTTGGATTAGGGTTTATACCTTCGCATCCAATAACCAGCGCCAGGCCCAGCGGGTGGCGTTGTTAAAGCCTTTCCATTCATCAACAAACTCAATAATATCATCCAGGCACCTTTCGCTGAATTTTTGCTTGAAGTTTTTGGAGGCAGCTTTGTAAGCAAGTTCGGGATTGGGAATGCCAATGCGTTCGTAAATCTCCTGTTTTACATACATGGTACGCACAAACAGGATATTAAACAGTATCACATAACTGTACAACGTACGTTTGATATAGCCTGCTTTGGCCGAGTAGGTTTTCAACAAGCTTTTGGTAAAAAGTATATGCCGCCCTTCTTCAATGTTATGTAAATCGAACATCTTTTTTAATACGGGGTAAATGTTTGGCGCGCGGCGGGCGTAATTGCCGTAAACATCGGTAACCAGCTCTACGGATATGCTGCCCATAAATAAATAGTCGGCAGGCAGGTATTTGTTGCTGAATTCGCCAAAAAACTTGTGCAGGCGGCTTTGGGCAATAGGTTTGCCGCCAAGCTTTTGTATGGCCTGGGCAAACATTTCCTGGTGGCGGAATTCTTCTATCAGTTCCCTAAGCAGGAAACGGTGTTCGGCATTTTGTTGTGGTAAAGTAATCAGGTGGCGCGTCATAAACACGCAAAACAGGCATTCGCCCCAGGCGTATGATGCAATTACCTGTACCAGCTCGTGGCGACCGAGCTCCAATTTTTGGGCAGGAGTGAGGGTATCGTATATTTCGAGGCCTTGCAGCGAGGTTAATATCTCCGGCAAAAATATATCATCGGGCTGCGGTTCCAGTTGCCAGGGGATGTAAGTTTCGGGCATCAGCGGATGTTCCTTGCTTATTTTTATCAGGCGCTCAACTTCTTTTACATCCATATTTTAAAATTACAACAATCTTATTGGTAACAACGTGCTTACACGCAAAAAAGATGCCCCGAATGGCAAATACTTTTTTTCAATAAATTTTAAATGGTATATATTGCCGCCGAGTATGAACTTCAGCAAATCAATCGCCCAAAAACAATATTTATACCTGTTATTACTGCTGGTTATGGCATTACCTGCCTGTAAAGACAAACCGGAGAAAAAAGGCTTATCCTTTAAATCCATCACCGGCATTGGTTATACCGAGGTTCGCCGACGCTTAACTAACGGCTTATCGTTCGATAACCAGGGTTTTGAAGTTGAGCCATCATGGAAAATTACCTTTTTGGATAACGACAGCGCCAATGTTTGGAGCCCGGATAAACAGCAATTCCTTAATTTCCTGGTATCTGCCGACCATGACTCCATATTTAATGTAGCCCGTAGCTGGTTCAGGCTGCAGCATATGGATAAGGATAGTTTAAAATTGCAGGTGTTACAGGTTGAGGGCGATACTATTTACTGGCTGCGCTCCAAAGTGTATATGACCCTGTATGCCAATAATTATATAAAAAGCGCGCATATAAATACGGCAAAGGTTCAGCAGTTTAGCAGGGCCGATACCTTATTTATAAAGGCTAAGGCCGAACAAAGCAACAAGATTATTGATAGCGCTTTTGCCGCTACCACGCCGGTACAACTAAAAAGCATCAGCCCAAACCTTAGCGTACGAAAAACAGAGGTGAAGGCTGATATGATGAATAATTTTGATGCATCCGAAGCCTACCTCGACCCTGAATACAATATCACTATTTATAAGGCCTACCAGGATTTTAGCTATTCGTTTACAGTTTATGTGGATGATAAAGGGCAAATGCACTTTGGAAAATCAACCAATTATATTATGCCCGAATTTAAGGATGGCACTATCCGCGTTATAAAAGGGATTATCGCGGGTTATTTAAAGGCCTATATGTCGGTTACGCCGGGCAGCACCTTGGGTATTGCGCATACCAGTTTAATTACGCTGCATGTTTTGGGGCGGAAGGGATAGTGAAAAAATACCTTCAATTATTATATAAATCACTCCCCCATGTCATTTCGACGAGCAGCGGCGGAGTGTGCGTCGGGGCGAGGAGAAAACTATTCGAAGCAGTATCCATACTATTCATTTTTCGCATTGCATATCCGAAAAGATTTCTCACCTGCCCTTGCCTTGTGCCCACTACAACAGGTTCGAAATGACATTTTTTTTCATATTTTTTTAACTAAAAATGCATGCTGAATTAATATACAATCATTCAAAAAAATTAAAGAAAAGTAAATTCCGGGCATTTTTTAATCATTAATAAATTCCATTATTCCTGCTTTTTGTGCAAAACACGGCTGTTGATAAAGTAGCCGTTACAGTAGCAAAATTTGATACAAAGCGCTATCAATCAATCATCAAAACTTGTTTATAACGGTTAGCAAAATGTTTAAAACGTGTTAATAAAAAATAAAAAAAAAGCTTGCAAAACGGCGCTTATGTCCTGATATTGAAATCATCAAGAACGACGTACTTTGACAGCCTTAGAGGATTACAGAAACTGAAAACGGGCGAAATCCAGGAACAGGGAAGTGCCTCATTACTTACCGGAGCGAACGACGAAAGTGGTTTACCGGGAACGTAATAAAAAGGTATTATAGAGGTTGCGGTTCTCTACGGGGCACGGCAGCGGAAATAATGACCTTGAAGCAATCAGCGTTAGCAAACAACGATAAGTCGGCATTCAAACGAATAAAGAGGCATCAGCGTTGCGCAGAATAACGGCAGAGTTGGTATCCGCAGGATAACGGCAACCTCCAGCGTTCGACGAACATACTTACCGCCCGTCGCGAGACGGATAGTAGTTAAATGTTGCACGAATAAGGACAGCGCCCAATCCGTAGGGGTAGGAACAGAAGCCCGCATCAGGCGCACACAATGGTAAATCAGCAATCGAAGCGAATAAAGACACCGTCGGCGTGAGCATTATAACAAAGAGGAGATCAGGTCGGTTAATTTACACAAAACTTGGTACCTGTCGGCGGGTACGCCCAAAGTCAGGTCAAAAACGGAAGTCAAATCGAA